>Ga0185299_10000677_pt1 | contig 83576 bp, 82 predicted proteins | sample PaiPotPPA55metaG_FD_128002 | JGI IMG/M metagenome (GOLD analysis project Ga0185299, IMG submission 128002) | Iron sulfur acid spring bacterial and archeal communities from Banff, Canada, to study Microbial Dark Matter (Phase II) - Paint Pots PPA... ...
GAGGCCGGAGGCAGCCGCTAGCGGGCCGGGACCGCGAGGTGGTGCTCGATCAGGGCGATGTCGCAGATGTCTTTGGCGCGGCCCAGCCCGCGTTTCCAAGCGAGTGTGTCTACGAGCGGGAGAAAGGGCACTCCGTCGATGAGCTGCGCCGAGTCGATCAGGGCGTCCACGTCAGTGTGCCAGAAGCCAATCCAATGGTCGAAGACCTCGATGTCCCCGCCGAACAGCACTATCCGCAGCCCACGGCCGGAGCGGGCCGGTTCAATGCTCCCGCATTCGCTGGCAACACGCCAAGCCTCGCCACGTGCAACGATATCGAGATCGTGGACCTTGGACTTCAAACCCACCGCCAGCAGCGGCGCACTTCCGAGGACGACGTAGTCTGCTGCTGGGAGCCGCAAGGTCAAGAGGAGACGGATGAACACTGAGTCGCTCAACCTCATGCCTACTCCTAGCCTCGCTCGGGCAACATAATCCTACCCTGATATTGTCAGGGCATGACCGACGGGGAGCAACACGCGTCCGAGGTCCCTGCTCCACGGTTGCCAGACGAGCCAGCTACGGCGTCTGGGCCGGAAGCGAGCAACGAGGGAGCCCGCAAGGCTATGTCTGAGGCAATCACCAACATCGTGATCGAACTAGGCAGAGCCGACAGCAAAGCGGGAATCCTGTTGGGGTGGGTCGGCGCGGCAGTGGCGGTGCTAACCACCACGGCGAGCGGACGGCATCTTTCCGCAGCTTCTGCTGTGATCGTCTGGTCCGCCGACGCGGCCTTGGCAGCGGCGGTCATGTTCCTGCTCGCCGTGATCCGGCCCTACCTGAAGCCTGGCGTTAGCTGGATCAGGTATTCGACGCTCGATTCCGCGGCCATCCTCGAGGACTTCCGACGTATCTCCAGCGAGCACGCGTCGGACACCTGGGGTACCGAGCGCATAGCAGAACTCTCACGTATCGCCGTGCGCAAGTACCGTCGAATCCGATGGGCGGTCGACCTGCTGTTCGTCGCGGGCGCCCTGCTCTTGATCGCGCTCCTGTTCGCGGTATAGCCGCGTCTGTAGCGGAATCTCGAGTTGCAGGTTGCCCGCGACAGTACGGATCCCCCCTGCCGATCCGCGCCAGTGGCGTGGCCCGCTCAGTGCGGCTCGAGGAATTCGAGCCGGTTGCCGAACGGATCGGCGGTGTGACAGCGTTTCGGAAGTACGTGATCCTGCCCCGGCACCTCGTCGCTCCAGACGACCTTGTAGCCGGCGGCGAGACGTTCGGCGAGCGCCCTGACCCTGACGCCGCGGACCTCGAAGGCCGGATGGGCCTTGCGCGCAGGCCGGAAGTCCTGCTCGACCCCGAGGTGCACCTGGAAGGCGGCCGCGTCGAACCAGCAGCCGCCGCGGGCCGCGAGCACCGGCGGTTTGGGCAGCTCGGCCAGCCCGAGGAGCCCGACCCAGTAGGCTCGGCCGCGATCCTCGCCGTCGGCCGGGATGGCCGGCTGAACGTGGTTCACGTCGGCGAAGCCCCAGTGCTAGTCCAGAGCGTGCAGTGCCATCTCGCCCCAGCGGCTCGGCCAGATTTATCTTGACACCAAGATATACGTAGAGCAGGTTGCCCGCCCCTGACTCAGGGCGGGCAACCTGCCGAACCGTCAGACTCCGTACTCCTCGGCGTGCGCCTCGGCTCAGCCCTCGCCGCCGGTCGGGCCGGTGCCCGCGGCCTTGACGTCGTGCAGCCGGTACCGGTTGATCGCCTCGGTGACCGCCTCCGGCTTGACCTCGCCGCGCTTGGCCAGCTGGCCCAGCGTCGCGACGACCACGGATTCGGCGTCGATGTGGAAGAACCGCCGCGCCGCACCGCGAGTGTCCGCGAAGCCGAAGCCGTCCGCGCCGAGCGAGGTGTAGTCGCCGGGCACCCACTGGGAGATCTGGTCCGGCACCGCGCGCATCCAGTCCGAGACCGCCACGACCGGGCCCTGCGTACCGGCCAGTGCCTCGGTCACGAACGGCACGTGCGCGGGCTCGTCCGGGTGCAGGAAGTTGTGCTCGTCGGCAGCCAGGGCGTTACGGCGCAGCTCAGTCCACGACGTGGCCGACCAGACGTCCGCCGACACGCCCCACTCCTCGGCCAGCAGCTGCTGCGCCTTGAGGATCCACGGCAGGCCCACGCCCGAGGCGAGCAGCTGCGCCCGCGGCCGGTCCGCCGCGCCGGCCGGTGCGTCCTGGTACTTGTAGAGGCCCTTGAGCAGGCCCTCCACGTCGATCCCGGCGGGCTCGACCGGCTGCAGGCCCGGCTCGTTGTAGAGCGTGACGTAGTAGAACACGTCCTCGCCGTGCGGGTGCTCCGGCGTCGAGCCGTACATCCGCCGCAGACCGTCCTGCACGATGTGGCTGATCTCGAAGCCGAAGGCCGGGTCGTAGGCCACGACGGCCGGGTTCGTCGACGCGATCAGGTGCGAGTGGCCGTCCGCGTGCTGCAGGCCCTCGCCGGTCAGCGTGGTGCGACCGGCGGTGGCACCGAGCACGAAGCCGCGGCCCATCTGGTCGGCGAACTGCCAGAACTGGTCGCCGGTGCGCTGGAAGCCGAACATCGAGTAGAAGATGTAGATCGGGATCGAGTGCACGCCATGTGTGGCATACGAGGTGCCCGCGGCGATCAGGGAGGCTGTTGCGCCGGCCTCGCTGATGCCCTCGTGCAGGATCTGGCCCTGCTTCGACTCCTTGTACGACAGCAGCAGCTCACGGTCCACGGCCTCGTAGGTCTGCCCGTGCGGCGAGTAGATCTTCGCCGTCGGGAAGAGCGAGTCCATGCCGAAGGTGCGCGCCTCGTCCGGGATGATCGGCACGAAGTGCGCGCCGATCTCCTTGTCCTTCATCAGGTCCTTGAGCAGCCGGACGAAGGCCATGGTCGTGGCCACCTGCTGCTTGCCGGAGCCCTTCTTCAGGTCCGCGTAGACCGCGTCGCCCGGCAGCTTGAGCTGCTTGGGCCGCACCACCCGCGAGGGCAGGTAGCCGCCGAGGGCCGCGCGCCGCTCCTTGAGGTACTGGACCTCGTCGGAGTTCTCACCCGGGTGGAAGTACGGCGGCAGGTCGGCGGCGAGCTGCTCGTCCGAGATCGGCAGGTGCAGCCGGTCGCGGAACTCCTTGAGCTCGGCCTTCGTGAGCTTCTTCATCTGGTGGGTCGCGTTGCGGCCCTCGAAGTCCTTGCCGAGGGTCCAGCCCTTGACGGTGTGCGCGAGGATCACGGTCGGCTGCCCGACGTGCTCGCGGGCGCTCTTGAACGCCGCGTAGACCTTGCGGTAGTCGTGGCCGCCGCGGGACAGCAGGCGCAGCTGGTCGTCGTCCTTGTCCGCGACCATCTTGCGCAGCCGCGCGTCGCCGCCGAAGAAGTTCTCCCGGATGTAAGCGCCGGACTCGACCGAGTAAGTCTGGAACTGGCCGTCCGGGGTGGTGTTCATCTTGTTGACCAGCACGCCGTCCACGTCCTGGGCCAGCAGCTGGTCCCAGTCGCGGCCCCAGATGACCTTGATCACATTCCAGCCGGCGCCGCGGAAGGTGGACTCCAGCTCCTGGATGATCTTGCCGTTGCCGCGCACCGGGCCGTCGAGCCGCTGCAGGTTGCAGTTGATGACGAAGGTGAGGTTGTCCAGCTCCTCGCGGGCCGCGATGGACAGGGCGCCGAGCGACTCGGGCTCGTCCGTCTCGCCGTCGCCGAGGAAGGCCCACACGTGCGAGCGCGAGGTGTCGGCGAGACCCCGGTTGTACATGTACTTGTTGTACCTGGCCTGGTAGATCGCGCCGATCGGGCCGAGGCCCATGGACACGGTCGGGAACTCCCAGAAGTCCGGCATCAGCCGCGGGTGCGGGTACGAGGGCAGGCCCGGGGTGTGGCTGTGCTCCTGGCGGAAGCCGTCGAGATGCGCCTCGGTCAGCCGGCCCTCGAGGAAGGCCCGCGAGTAGATGCCGGGGGCGGCGTGGCCCTGGAAGTAGACCTGGTCGCCGGCCTCGCCGTGGTCCTTGCCCTTGAAGAAGTGGTTGAAGCCCACCTCGTAGAGCGAGGCGGCCGAGGCGTACGTGGCGATGTGCCCGCCGACGCCCATGCCCGGCCGGTTCGCCCGGGAGACCATGATGGCCGCGTTCCACCGGATGTACGCGCGGATCCGCCGCTCGATGTCCTCGTCGCCGGGGAACCAGGGTTCGCGCTCCGGCGGGATCGAGTTGATGTAGTCGGTCGAGCGCAGGCCCGGCACCCCGACCTGGTGCTCGCGGGCCCGCTCGAGCATCCGCAGCATCAGGTAGCGGGCCCGCTGGCGCCCCTGCTCGTTGACGACCGCGTCCAAAGAGTCGATCCACTCGCCGGTCTCGGCCGGATCGATATCCGGAAGTTGGCTCGGCAGGCCGTCACTGATGATCGAGAAACGCTCTCGTCCGCTCGCCACGTTCGTCCTTAAGGTGATCGCGAAACGCGCGTGCCGTCGACGGTCCAGGTCGGATCCACCGCGGCCGCACTCGTCCTACGGTTCGGTACCTTCATTCAACCCCCATGGTCGTACCTGGGGGCTGGCCGCGTCATCTCTACTCGGCGGTAACCAACCCCTATCGGGACACAACCCGCCCTGAATGGCCGCCGAACCGGTCCCGGAGTCCGATTGTCGGACGTCCTCGTATCCCCAGCGGTAGCCGGGCGGGTCCCGGGCGGAAACCGGCGTGCGAAAGGTGGCCCGGTCCTGTTGGCATTGCGCCGGTTCCGATGTTTTCTAGATGGAAGGCGTCGGCGGAGCGTGCTCGCCCGGTCACCCGGCGATACCGTGCGCCCCACGCGAACACTGCCGACACTGGACGAAACACGGACACTACGTGCGGCGAGAGGCGGCTCGATATGCATGCGGCCATAGGCGACACCCTGCACATCCACACCAACCACCTGGGCACGGCCGAGGCCCTCGGCGAGATCCTGGAGGTCCGCGGCACCGACGGGGCTCCCCCGTACCTGGTGCAGTTCCGGGACGGCCGCAAGCGGCTGCTGTTCCCCGGCCCGGACGCCGTGATCGAGACGCCGGAGGGCGCCGAGCGGCAGGACCGCTCGACCCGGCGGATCCATACCAGGCCCGGCTGGTAGGCACCCGCCGGACCCGTACGCGGGGGCCGAGCGGGCCCCCGATTGAGCGCAACGGGTGCCGGGTACTTGCGTCCCGGGCGTTGCCCGTGTGGACTAGCCCGGTGGATGAAAACAGCACCCGGGCCGCGCAGGACGCGACACCCGGCACCCAGACTGGGAGGAACAACTCCGTGAGCGCCACCGCGGACCACGCGGGAACCGAGACTGAGCACCAGGCGGCACACCGCTTGGGGTTCACGTCCGGCCAGGTGGTCCAGGAGATCGGCTACGACGAGGACTGCGACGAGGAGCTGCGCTCCGAGATCGAAGCGGTCACCGGCGGTGAGCTCTACGACGAGGATTACGAGGACGTGGTCGACGCGGTCCTCCTGTGGTATCGGGAGGAGGACGGTGACCTGGTGGACGTCCTGGTGGACGCCCTCGGGGCGCTCGCCGACGGCGGCCACATCTGGCTGCTGACTCCAAAGTCCGGTCGGGACGGGCACGTAGAGCCCAGCGAGATCGGCGAGGCGGCGCCGACCGCGGGCCTGAGCCAGACCAGTTCGGTCTCGGCCGGACGGGATTGGGCGGGCACCCGATTGGTGGCGCCCAAGGCGGCCCGGGTGGGCAGGCGGTGAGTGTTCCGGCCGGCGCCCCAGCGCCGCGGTTCAGCCTGCGCGACCAGCACGGGGCCGAGACGGCCGTCGGCGGAAAGGCCGAGGACGGCCGGGCCACCCTGGTCGTGTTCTACCCCTTCGCGTTCTCCGGGGTGTGCGGCAGCGAGCTCGCCGCGCTGCGGGACGCGGGCGGGGAGTTCCACGGCGAGCGGGTGCGCCTGGTGGCCGTCTCCTGCGATCCGATGCACTCCCTGCGGGGTTACGCGGACCAGGAGGGCTTCGAGTTCCCCCTGCTCTCGGACTTCTGGCCGCACGGAGCCGCGGCGCGCACGTACGGCGTGTTCGACGAGTCCCGCGGCTGCGCGGGGCGCGGGAGCTTCCTGATCGACGCGGACGGCGTGCTGAGGTGGTCGCTGGTCAACCCGATCAGCGAGGCCCGGCCGCTCGACGCGTACCGAGAGGCGCTGGCCAACTCGGGGCTGTAGCCGCGGAAGATCCCCAGGGCCGCGGAAGGCCATGAGCTGCAGGGCCTCCCGCGGAATCCGACCGTCGAACTGCCCCGCCGCGCGTTTTCCCCGCCGCACCACCGGATCCCCGAGGATCCGCGCGTCGGCGGACGGGCGGCGGGGCATACTGTCCTTGTCCGCGCCCGTCGCAGAGTACGAAGCTGTCGACGGCCGCGGCCCGAAGATCACGAGAGCGAAGAGGTGGGGACTGGCGTGTCCGGAATCGACTGGAACTCGGGCGGCCAGCAGCCGTTCACCCGGATCGGCCTGTCCCCCGCCGACGGCGACCGCTCGCTCGCCAGATCCGGCGCGAGCTCGGGCACGCTGCGGGTGAACCTGCGGTGGAGCCCGGAGGAGCGCAGGGGCGGCGTACGCTCGCTGCGCCGCAGGCTGGACCCGAGCCCGACGCAGGGCGTGAGCTCGGGACCGAAGGTGGACCTCGACCTGGGCTGCCTCTACCAGTTCACCGACGGCCAGCGCGGCGTGGTCCAGGCGGCCGGCGCGCGGCACGGAGACTTCGCCAGGCCCCCGTACATCAGGCTCGACCGGGACGACCGCACCGGCTCGTCCACCGGCGAGAACCTGTTCATCAGCATGGACCACAGCGCGCACTTCCAGCGCCTGCTGATCTTCGTGCTGCTGGCCGGCGGCGCGGACGACATCACGAAGGTCGGCGCGGCCGTGACCCTCTACCCCACCAGCGGCCCCGCCCTGGAGCTGCGCCTTGACGGCTCCCCCGGCTCGGCGAGCAGCTCGGCCGGCGGCAGGTCCAAGAGCTGCGCGGCCGTGATGATCCAGCGCACGGGCACCGAGTTCGCGCTGAAGACCGAGGCGAAGTACTTCCCCGGCTTCCAGAGCGAGATCGACAAGGCCTACAACTGGGGCCTGCACTGGGCCCCGGGACCCGGCAAGGTGCGCATATGAGTCGGACCGAATAAGGAAAAAGTCGGACGAACGAGCACGCGGCACCTCCCGTTCGGACGCGTCGGCCATGACCGGCACGTCCGCCGTTGCCGCTACACTGGTGGCTGCTCCGGGCGCTTAGCTCAGCGGTAGAGCGCCGCCCTTACAAGGCGGATGTCACTGGTTCGAACCCAGTAGCGCCCACTCGAATAGGCCCCCTAGCAAGGTAGGGGGCTAGTTGTACCGGCCTCCAACCTGTGCTTGGTGTTCAGCGGTCTGTGTCCGGTCCCCGTGGGTATCTTCCGGTGCATTACCCACCCGCCCGCCCCAGTTCCGCTCGAACTACGTCGCGTCGGCAGCCTGCGGAGAGATCGCTGGATCTATCCCAGCAAGGTCCACGTCGCGGAGCGGAGCGCGACTGCCTGCGGGAGTGCTACCTACCGTCATAGAACCGGCGATCTTTCCGCAGGCTGCCGACGAGAACCGGTTGGCTGGAACTGGGGCGGGCGGGCGGGTGACGCACCGGCACATGCCCCACGGACACCGGACACAGACCGACGAGCATCAGACAAAACGCGGGCGCGGGATGCGAGGGATGAGAGAAGTCCGCTGCCGACAGCAGGGACTTCTCACGCGGGCGTGGGCACTACGTGGATTCGGACCGGTGACATCCGCCTTGTAAGAGCCGTCCGGCTCTATCTGCAGACGTCAGCGGCTGTCAGCCGCCCCTTTCTGCTGCTGCTCAGCTGCCTAGCGCGTTCTCGATCGTCTCGTACAGGTCGATGCCCTCCTCCTCGCGCGTGTACTCGACAACGAGCTCGGGAAGACTTCGCCGGCGTCGAGGTTGAGAATCCCGCCGCTGCTCAGCGGGTCGCCTTCGAGCGCTTCAGCGAGTTCCTCCAGGCCCACCGGCACAGGTTTCAGGGTGTCGTCGCTGTCCACGCTCGTGGGTGTAGAACGCTTCCGCAGGCGCTTTCAGCGGTACAGCGTCGCAGCGTTGACGAGGAGGATGGCGGGGTCCTTGTCAGCTTCGGTGCGCAGTTCGTCGGTGAAGCCGGTGGCGCTGTAGCACGCGAGCTTGGCGGTATCCGCGCCGGGCCGGTCTTGGGCGGCGAGCAGGCTTCGGATGTGGCGGAGCCGATTGAGATGACTGATGCCCATAGTTTCGTCCCACTTGGCTTCACCGATCGCCAGGATCGGCTGGCGGTTGTCATCATCCAAGCCGAACGCGACCACGTCGAGCTCGTGGCTGGTCTTGTTCGCCGGGTCGTTGACGGTCCCCCGGCAGACCCGGTGTGGGAAGTCACCGAGGATGTGCTCGTCGGCGAAGTGCCGGGTCCAATAACGGCAGACGTGCTCGAAGTGCGGGCCCAGCACGTTGCCGGTGAAGCGGCGGTGGCTGCGCTGCCACAGGCGGGCGGCGTCGGGGGTGTGCTCCAGATCGGACCAGATCGGGCGCATGACGGCATGGTAGAAGGTTACGAGCGGCTCGGTGATATGGAACGTGGTCCGGTTGTCTTTGAACGCGTCGGGTTCCTTCGTGATCAACCCGCAGTCTTCCAGGACGTTGAGCGGATGGGCCAGGTCCCCAGACTTGCGCCCGAGGTAGGAGGCGATACCACCACGGTTGGCGTTGCCATCGGCGATTGCGGCCAGAACCGAGTGGTAAAGGCCTGTGTCCTGGATGTCGGGCTCGTCGGCGAGCAGGTAACGGGCCTCGCGGAAAAGCGGGCTAGTGGGGGACAGGACGGTGCGCTGCACCCAGGCGTCGAAGTCCTCGGGGTCGACTGGGGTGTCATCGCGGACGTATTCGCGGCGGTAGGCCGGCGTACCACCCACGATGGCGTTGACTTTCAGTGCGGTGACCGAGTCGGCGATACCCCAGAACCGTGCGGCCAGCCGGTAGTCGAGTGTAGGGACCAGTAGCTCGAGACTTGCGCGTCCGCGCAGCGGGGCGTTGCCCGACAGCAGGCCGCCCATGAACGACATCGCCGAACCGCACAGCAGCAGGCGGGTTCGGCTGGCCTCGCGCTGCTCACGCAGTGGGCTGAGAGCATTCTGGACGATTGAGGGCAGAGTCGGGTTGGCCTTGGCCAGGTAGGGGAACTCATCGATGACCACGGGCGTCGTCTTGTCCCGGCCCAGGGCCAGCAGGGCATCGAAGACCTGGTGCCAGTCGGTGAGCTCCAGAGGCGCCGGGGCACCGAGGTGTTCGCCGAGTGCCGCACCGACGCGCCGCAGCGACTCGCCGTCGGCGGCTTGATCGGCGGCGAAGTAGAAACCGCCGGTTACCTGGCACAAGGCGCGCAGCAGGAACGTCTTGCCTTGTCGGCGGCGGCCGGACACGACGCCCAGCGTCGCACCGGGGCGGTCGTCGGTGGCGAAGCTGCTCAGCGCCGACCATTCGCGGTCGCGGTCGAACATCTCGGCTGGTCGAGCGAGGAGCATCGGCAGGCCTCCGGCTAATTGCAGAACCCGACTTATGATAGCTGAAGTTATGATACCTTCGCGCAGCCGGGGGTGCCGATCGAACGTCGCGTCGGTTGGGAGCATTGTGGCAGGTCGGCGGCGTTCAAGCGGCGCGAGATCAGGTCTATGCCGGGATGCTTACTGCTGGACCGCTCCCAGCTCTTCTTGGCCCTCCAGCCCTTCTCAGCTGTAACCAGGAGACGCTGCCCGTACAGCAAGCGATCAACGGCGATGTCCAGCAGAGCGATATCCATGTTCTCGAACGGCAGGGTGGGCAGCCCCGGCACTCCGCCAACTTCATTGAGGCTCTTCACCGCGGCGGACGGGACGGGCCGCGGGGCCGGGGTCGACGCGGGCTTGCGGTGGGATGAGTTCGCCGTGGCCAGCCTCGCAGACTACCGTCGCGCGCACCGGGTTACCGCAGTCGGCGTGCGAGACGATTAGAGGTGAGCCCTCGGGATCGGCCACGTAGCGGTCGCCCCACTGCTTGAGGGCGATCATCGCGGGCCACAGGTCCCAGCCCTTGCGGGTGAGACGGTATTCGCGCCGGGGGCGGCTGCCGGGTTCGGAGTACGGGACGGTCTCCAGGATCTCGGCTACGACTAGCTTGCGCAGCCGGTCCGCGAGCACGCTTTCCGACATCCCGACGTGCCGGCGGAAGTCGTCGAAGCGGCGTACGCCGTTCATGGCGTCGCGCAGCACCAGCAGCGACCACTTCTCGCCCACCAGGTCGAGCGTACGCTGGATCGTGCAGTTCTCGGTACTCGTATCGAGCCAGGTCATGGACCTCATTCTAGGCTGACTTCGCCATTGACAGCCAGATGCTCTCAGGGCTAGCTTCGGTCACGGGAGTCAGATGACCGTAGCGATCCGCGCGGCAGCAGCACGATCGGAGTTCCATGTCCGAGCAGGAAGCGTTCTACCTACCGCTGGGCGAGAACGAATTCGAATCCACCGCGGCGACGGCGAGCCCTTGGGACCTCGCGCTGCAGCACGGCGGTCCGCCTTCGGCTCTACTGGCTCGCGCGGTGGAGCGGTGCGAGACGACCGATTCGATGCCGATCGCCCAGATGACTGTCGACTTCCTTGGCGGCATTCCGCAGGGACGCATCCGCACCGCGGCTCGCGTGGTCAAGCCCGGGAAGCGCGTCGAACTGGTGGAAGCGACGATGTGGGCCAACGACAAGCTCGCGGTGCGGGCGAATGCCTGGCGCATTCGTCGGCAAGACGACGCGACGGCGAAGGTGGCGACGCCGGCACTGGTCGCGCCGCCGATCCCGGAGGCCTCGCCGCCTCGGTTCTTCGACGGTCTCAGCGAGGACTGGGGGTACGGGAACGCCATCGACTGGCGGTTCGTGGAAGGCGGGTACAACGAACCCGGCCCCGCAAGCGTATGGACCCGCGTGAAGCTGCCGCTGGTCGCCGACGAGGAGACCTCGCCCGTGCAGCGGCTGCTGATCGTCGCGGATTCGACCAACGGGCTGTCCAGTGAGATGTCGCTGACAGAGTGGCTGTTCATCCCGCCGGCTCTCAGCGTCACCATCCAGCGCGCTCCGCAGTCGGAGTGGCTCCTCCTCGACGCCGCGAGCACCATCGGCCCGCACGGCACCGGCATCGCGCAGGGAACCGTGTCCGACAGCTACGGACTGGTTTCCCGAATCACTCAGCCGCTTCTCGTCGCGTCACGTGGCTGACCGGGGGGACGGTGCGGCTGACCGGGACTGATATGGTCGGGAACCTCGTCGCCTAGCCCGCTGAAGGAGCACCCGGGAATGACCGAAACAGCGTGGAAGGCCTTTGAGGTTGTCGTCGCCGAGCACGCCGAGCACGTCGCTGAGGTCACTCTCATCGGCCCGGGTAAGGGCAACACGATGGGACCCGACTTCTGGCGCGAGCTACCCGAGATCTTCGGGCAGCTCGACGCCGACGACTCCGTCCGTGCCGTCGTCGTCACCGGGGCGGGGAAGAACTTCTCGTTCGGGCTCGACCTCATCGCCATGGCCGACGAGTTCAGCCCGGTTCTCGCTGAGGGCGCGAAGGCCCGTCAGCGCACCGATTTCCACGCGACGATCCGCCGGATGCAGGCCGCCATCACCGCGGTCGCCGACTGCCGCAAGCCGGTCGTGACGGCGGTCTCCGGCTGGTGCATCGGCGGCGGCGTGGACCTGATCAGCGCCGCCGACATCCGGTACGCCAGCAGCGATGCCAAGTTCAGCGTGCGGGAAGTGCGGGTCGGCATGGTCGCCGACGTCGGCAGCCTCGCCCGGCTCCCCGCGATCATCGGCGACGGGCACCTGCGCGAGCTCGCGCTGACCGGCAAGGACATCGACGCCGAGCGCGCCGCCAAGATCGGCCTGGTCAACGACGTGTTCTCCGACCAGTCGGCCGTGCTGGCCGCGGCACGTGCGACCGCCGCCGAGATCGCCGCCAATCCTCCGCTGGTCGTGCACGGCGTCAAGTCAGTCCTCGAGCACACCCGCAGCGCGTCGGTCGAGGACAGCCTGCGCTACGTCGCCAGCTGGAACGCGGCCTTCATGCCCTCCGAGGACCTCACCGAGGCCATCACGGCGGTCTTCGAGAAGCGCGCGCCGAAGTTCACGGGGGCCTGAGCCGCCGCCGTCAGCCGAAGCGGCCCTGGATGTAGTCGGCGGTGCGCGGGTTGTCCGCGGGAACGAACACCGGGTTGGTGCCCTCGTTCTCCTCGATCGTGTACGCGGTGCCGCCGGAGATAAAGGTCCCACGCCGATACCAACAACCCCCGAAGACTGCTAACGTCCTCGCCGTGGGTGACACAGTGTACGAAGACAACGGTGTTCGTCCTCTGGCCGCGGGCGGACCGGCGGGAACCCCGGAGCCGGGGCCGCGCAAGGCGATGCTCCGGATCGAACTGCGCGGCGCGGCGGACGAAGCGGCGCGGGCGGCGTTCGTGGTACGCGACGGCGAGCCGCAGTCATCGGAGGAGCCCGAGTCGTCGCAGAGTTTCGCGGTCGTCGCCGACCGGCTGACCGTCGACTCCGGGCGGCTGTCCCTCTGGCACGCCGAGGAGCTCGTCTTCCGCTGCCCCATCTCAGCACTCATATCCGTGGCCTTCGAAGTACTCGATGAGCCGCGCCGTGTCCCGGCCCCGCGCGCCGCCGCCCGCACGCCGCCCACGCCCTCGCGGCCCACCCCGACGGCCCGCAGCGCGAAGCCCACGGCGACCTGGCGAGCGCCAACACGCGCTGGACCGACGCCGACGAGCGCCGCCTCCTCGAACTGCACGCCGCCGGCGTCCCGATGGACGCGCTGGCCCGCGCCTTCGGCCGTCGCAAGGGCGCGGTGCGCGCCCGCCTCTTCAAGCTGCGCCACGACCGAGAGCCGGACACGTCCGCCGCCCCCGCTTCCGATGCGTCTTCCGAGGATCCCGCAGGCGGCCCGGCGTAGCATGGCCGCATGGCACAGCTGGTGAATGAGAGCACTGAGAACGGCCGGGACGTCGGGGTGCTGCATCCGGGGGCCATGGGGGCCCGGATGGCGCAACAGGTCGTGGGAACCGGGGCGCGGGTCTCCTGGGTGGAGACGGGGCGGAGCGCGGAGAGTCGGGCACGGGCCGAGGACGCGGGGCTCTCGGGCGTTGCGTCGGTCGAGGAACTGGCCAGCCGGTGCGGGATCATTCTGAGCATTTGCCCGCCGGCCGCCGCGCTGGAGGTCGCCGGCTCTGTGGCGGCGACATCGTTCTCCGGGATCTACGTGGACGCCAACGCCATCAGCCCGGAGCACGCGGCCGACGTGAGCGCGTTGTTCGAGGGGCGGGCGCGGGTGGTGGACGGCGGGATCGTGGGCGGGCCGCCGCGCAAGCCGGGGGACGCTCGGCTGTATCTGTCCGGCTCGGACGCGGCGGCGGTGGACGCGGTGCGCAAGCTGTTCGCTGCGACGGTGTTGGAGCCGCACGTGCTGCCGGGGCCGGTCGGACGGGCGTCCGCGCTCAAGTTGGCGTTCGCCTCGTACAACAAGATCTCCTACCTGCTCGCGGCTCAGGCCTTCGCGCTGGCCTCGGGCCACGGGGTGCTGGACGAGCTGCTCGAACTCGCCGCCGACAAGGTGCCGGAAACGCTGCTGGCCAATCCCACGCAGGTCACTACGGCCGGACCGCGCGCCTGGCGTTGGGCGCCGGAGATGGAGGAGATCGCCGCGGCGTGTGCGGCGGTCGGCGTCACGGGGGACGTGGCAGGGCTGGCGGCGACGACATTCATGCGCTGGGCGGATCTCAAGTGGGCTTCCGACGTGTCCGTAGAGGATCTGATCGAGGGGCTGCGCGAAGGTGACTGAGACGCGGGAACCGTTGCAGCACAACGAGGGGAACGCTGGGACCGAGGGGATCTGGCGCGTCAAGGACGGTGACGGCCGCAGCAGGATTCTCAAGGTGGCGAAACGCGGTCACGCGCCTGCCGGATCCGCATGGCAGACGAGCGATGAGCCGACTCACTACAACTACTGGCGTCGCGAAGTCCTCGCCTACGAGACGGGCTTCGCGGACGCCGCGTATCGAGACGCCGGGATCAGGGCGCCGCGGCTCGAATCGCTGGTCACGCGCGAGGACGGCGGCGTCGAGCTGTGGCTGGAGGACGTCGCGGGAGTATCAGCGTTCGCTTTCCCGGTCGCGCGGCTCGGGCAGTTCGGGCACGAACTCGGCGTCGGCCAGGCCCGCTGGATCGGGCGCGTCCCCTCGGCCGACGAAGTGCCCTGGCTTTCCCGCGGCTGGCTGCGGCAGTACCTCTCCGAGGGGCCGGGAGCCAACGTCCAGATCCTGGATGAGGACTGGGACGATCCGGTGGCGAAGGCGTGGATGCCCGGGACTCGAGCGGCGCTGCGCGGGTTGTGGGGAAGGCGGATGACGGCCCTCGAGCAGGTCGAGGCGCTGCCGCGCACGCTGTGCCACCTGGACTGCTGGCCCGCCAATCTGCTCGAGGACGCGACCGGCACGTCCGTGCTGCTGGACTGGGCGTTCGTCGGTGAGGGCGCGGTCGGCGAGGATCCAGCGAACCTGATCATCGACAGCGTGACCGACGGGCTGATGGATGCCGCGCTACTCCCGGAGATCGCCGAAGCCGTGACCACCGGCTATATCAATGGTCTGGCTGATGGCGGTCGGCGCGGCCCGGCGGACGAGGTGCGGCGGGCGATCGCGGCGTGCGCCGCGGCGAAATGGAGCTGGCTCGGTGCGCACGCCATCGCCACGGCGGTGCGCGGACGTGCGCGGAAGCCCTCATACAACCAGGACTCGCCTGCGGAGACCCTCAGGCGAATCAGCGGGCTGGCCGATCTACTCGGCGACTGGGCTGGCGTGCTCGACTGAGGCCGCGGGGACGGGAACGGCAGCCTGCGGCTCGGCGGATCGCTGCGCGGTGTAGGCGCCGAGCAGCACGACGAGGCCGCCGGCGATCTGCACGGCGCTCAGCCGCTGCCCGAGCAGCACCCAGGCGATGACGCAGGCCGAGACCGGCTCCACGTACGCGATACCGGCCGCGACCGGCGCCGACAGCCGCTGCACCGCCATGCCGCCGACCACGTACGAGATCACCGTGCTGAAAAGCACCAGTGCCAGCGCGATGACCCAGCCGGAAATCGCATGGCTGGCCAGTTCGATCGACGAGCCGAGGACGTGCCACGGCGCGTCCCAGGGCAGGGCCAGCGGCACGAGCACGACACAGGCCACGGTCATGCCGACGGTCGTGATCACCAGCGGATCCACCGAGCCGGTGAGCCGGTCGATGATCAGGAAGTACGCGGCGTTCCCGGCCGCCGCGCCGAGGCCGCAGGCCAGGCCGAGCGCGTCGAGGCTGAGCCCGGACCAGATCTCGACCACGCAGCACAGCCCGGCCATCGCCAAGCCGATGCCGAGGAACGCCGTCCGCCGCACGTGCTGATGGCGGATCAGCCGCTGGTACAGCACCACGAGCACCGGACCGGTGAACTCGAGCAGGATCGCGATGCCGACCGGCAGCCTCGAGGCGGCGACGAAATAGAGCGCCTGGCACGCCGCGACCGCGACCAGGCCGAACAGCACGACGCCGCGCAGCGACGAGCGGTCGCGCACCAGCGCGGTGAAGGCCCCGGGACCGCGCAGCAGCGTCATCGCCACCAGCAGGATCAGGCAGGCGCCGAGAATCCGCAGCCAGACCGCCTGGAGCGGGCTGAACCCGGCGTCGGTCAACGCCTTGGCGAAGGTGCCGGAGGCGCTGAAGAACACGGACGAGGTGATGCCGAAGAACAGGCCGGCGTTGCGGCGGGATGCTGCGGAGGGGGTCACCACGTCAGGCTAGGCGACGCAGCCGACTCCTTACACTCCTTATCGTCGCCGCCGGATCCCACTGCTCCGCGCAGCCCTTCGTCAGCGGGAAGCAGGCGAAGCCGATCACGATCGCGCTGAAGTGCCCGAGGTCGGTGAAGGTGTTCCCGGCGATCAGGTGGTAGCCGTAGTAGAGGATGAGCCCGGCCGCGTACGCGTAGCTCCACGGCGCCACGATCAGGTAGGTCAGCACGGCCTCGACCCCGGCCAGCGCGTAGCTCACGCCGATGTCGAGGGTGAAGATCGCGCTGCGCGGCAGGTAGCCGTGCCGCACCTCCCAGTAGACCGCGCCCTCGCTCAGATAGGTGGCCCCGACGTGCGCGGCGACCGCCACGGCCAGCCAGCGCAGCGTGCCGAGCTTGCGCTCGACCGGCACATGGAACAGGTTGTAGAGCAGGTAGTAGACCCAGAGGCCGCCGCCGTCGATGTACAGCGCGCTGCTGATCAGCACCCGGATCGGGCTGGTGCTGAGCTCGTGCAGGTTGGTGGAGCGCTGGCGCAGGAAGCGGTCGCGGAACTCGGGGTTGATATGGCTGATGATGTATGTGGTGATGGTCAGGATCAGCAGCCAGACGAAGGTTCCCGGGGCACGGCGTACGTAGCGCCACACCCCCCTGGCCGCCCGGGAGATCGTCACACCGGGTTACCCTAACGGACGCGTCGTCGCCAAGCTGCGCACCTCGCCGGAGCCCATTACCCTTCCACCCGTGATCGAAGCAGCGAGGAACCCCAGTATGCCGCCGAATGAAGTCTCGTGGGACGTGGTCGTCGTGGGCGCCGGACCGGCCGGCTCCAGCGCGGCCCGCGCCGCCGCCGAGGCCGGGGCACGGGTGCTGCTGCTGGAGAAGGCCGAACTGCCGCGCTACAAGACCTGCGGCGGCGGTCTGATCGGCTATTCGCGCCGCTCGCTGCCGCCCGGCTTCGAAATACCGGTACGCCAGCGGATCGACGCGATCACCTTCACGCTGAACGGCGAGAAGGCGCGCACCCGCAAGGATCGGGCCGGCGACCTGCTGGTCCTGATCAACCGGGCCGAGTTCGACCTGGCGTTGGCCAAGGCCGCGGTCGACTCGGGGGCCGTGCTGCGGACCGGCTCGACGGTGACGGCGGTGGACCACGACGAGGCGGGCCGGGCCGTGCTGACCCTCGCGGACGGCGAGCACGTGGTCGCGGGCGCGGTGGTCGGCGCGGACGGCTCCGCCAGCCGGATCGCCCGCTACGTCGGGGTGCGCTGCGACCAGGTGGACCTCGGGCTCGAGGCCGAGATCCAGGTCCCGCCGAAGGTCGCGGACGAGTGGGCGAACCGGGTGCTGGTGGACTGGGGTCCGCTGCCCGGCTCGTACGGCTGGGTCTTCCCCAAGGGCGACGTGCTGACGGTCGGCGTGATCAACGCGCGCGGCGAGGGCGAGGCGACCCGCAAGTACTACCGGGACTTCATCGAGCGGCTCGGCCTCGCGCAGTACCCGACCGTCTCCGACTCCGGCCATCTGACGCGCTGCCGGGAGAACGGCTCGCCGCTGAGCCGGGGCCGGGTGTTCGTCGCGGGCGACGCGGCGGGGCTGCTGGAGCCGTGGACGCGCGAGGGGATCTCCTTCGCCCTGCGTTCCGGCGCGTTGGCGGGCACGAGCGCGGCGGATCTCGGGCGGCGGTCCGAGGCCTCCGACGACGCCGGGTACACGGCTGCGGTCGAGGAAATGCTCGGCGTGGAGATGCGCGCGGGCGGCGCGATGCTCAAGCTCTTCGAACGTCACCCGGCGTTCTTCCACCGCATGGTGACGCGGGTGCCGATGGCGTGGAAGATGTTCGCGGACTTCTGCCGCGGCAAGACCTCACCCGCGCAGCTCCTGCAGAGCCCGATGGCTCGGGCGCTGCTGCGGACCCTGCCGAAGCAAGCCGCGGCGAAGGTGCTCAAGCACCATCTACGCTGACCGAGCAGGCAAACCGTTGCGAGACCTAACCGACGACCGGAGGCAGACGAGCCGCCCATGGACAGCGAACAACTGCGCCGCACCGCGTTCTTCTTCGACTTCGACGGCACGCTGAGCGCGATCGGGCCCGATCCGGAAAAGGTGCGGCCGGTGGACGACGCGCCCGAGGCGCTCGCGGAACTGGCCGGGCGGGCGGGCTACTGCGCCGTGGTCTCGGCGCGCCCGGTGGAGTTCCTGGCCCGGCAGCTGCACGCGGTGCCCGGGATCGTGCTGCACGGCCTCTACGGACTCGAGCACTCCGCGGACGGCGGCGCCACGGTGGCGACGCTGCCGCAGGCCGCGCCATACCGGCCGGCGATCGACGAGGCGGCCAGGGCCGCCGCGGCCGAGCTGCCCGGGGCGCTGATCGAGCACAAGGGCCTGTCCTGCGCGGTGCATTTCCGCAACGCGCCCGAATTGGCCGACGCGGTGGAGTCCTGGGCCGCGGACTACGCGAAGCAGCACGGCCTGAAGGTCCAGCGCGGCCGGATGGTGGTCGAGCTCAAGCCGCCGGTGGAGCGGGACAAGGGGCACGTCGTGCGCGAGGTGCTCGAGCAGCGTCCCGAGCTGGCCGGCGGCTGGTTCTTCGGCGACGACCTGGGCGATCGCCCGGCCTTCGCGGCGCTGGCCGAACGCGCCGGGCGGGAACCGGCGTTCCAGGCGGTGCGGGTGGCGGTGGCGAACCCGGAGGGCGACCCCCTGAACGGCCTGGCAGACCTGGTGCTGGAGCGGCCGGACGAGGTGCCCGGAGTGGTCCGCCGACTCATGCGCTGACCCGAGGCGTTGAGTCTCGGACGGGAGCGGAGGGGCGCGCGCGGGGCGCGCGGCGCGGCGCGTGGACGAACCGACTTAACGTGGCCGTCGTTGAACGCGGCGGTCCTGGCGTGAGACTGTGGACGGGTGAAGCAGCAGCCCAAGATGAGCCCCGTCCCCCTGACCTTCGAGCCCGGCGCGGCCGAGCCCGATCAGGCCAGGTTCTTCGGGCTGGACGAAATCGCGGACCCCGCGGAACTGCTGCAGCGGGCCACCGAGCTCGCGGACGCCTTCCGCGCCGCCACCGAGCGGGCCGCCGCGTACCAGGCCATGGCCGCGGCCGAGCTGACCGACCCGCGGCGCTTCGACCGGCTCACCTTCGCCGAGCTCGGCGAGCGCATCGGCCTGTCCGCCGCCGCCGCGGAGACCCTGGCCGAGCGAGGCCAGCGCCTGACCGCGAACGGCGTCACCGACCCGCGCAGATCCGCCGGACGGCTCTAGGCGCTGGTCGGCGCGCGGACAACCGACCCTAGGCACTGGCTGACGCACGGGCTACCGGCTCCAGGGGCTTCCGGCCCCATCAGCCCACCTGGTGCAGCCAGCGCACCGGGGCGCCGTCGCCGGCGCAGCGGAAGGGCTCGAGTTCGTCATCCCAGGGCCGCCCGAGCAGGATGTCGAGCTCCTCGGCGAGATCCGCCCCGCGCGCCGCGTGCAGCATGGCGGTGCGCAGCCGGTCCTCGGTCACCATGATGTCTCCGTGCACGCCGGTCACGGCGTGGAACACGCCAAGGTCCGGGGTCGAGGAGTAACGTTCCCCCTCGGCGCCCGAAGAGGCCTCCTCGGTGACCTCGAAACGCAACTGCTCCCAGCCGCGCAGCGTCGAGGTCAGCCGGGTGGCGGTACCCGGCTCCGCCTGCCAGGGCAGCTCGGCGCGCCAATGGTTCGGCACCGCCGGCTGCCGGGTCCAGTCCAGGCTCACGCGCACGCCGAGGACCCCGGCGACGGCCCATTCAACGTGTGGGCACAGCGCGCGGGGCGCCGAGTGGATGTACAGCACTCCACTGGTGTGACGGGTGGACACGGCGGACTCCTTTGGTCACTTAACTACGTTTCACACACGGCGTACGGACGAGGTTCGCCTTCCCCAGCGGCCTTGTCTCATCGTGTGTCGACGCTCGGTGACCGAGATCCACAGCACCTTCACCCTTATGCAATTTGAGTATGCAGTTGCACTGACCTGAGGTCAGTTTAGCCGCTCTGAGCGATCATCAGGGCTCGTCGCTCTCATGACATCGATGACCTTACGCGAGGGCCACTAGTCCTGTCAGGCGCCCATATGAGTGACGATCGGTGCATCCTCGCACTCGAACGGCCCAACAGACGCCGCCGATCGGATCAAGGAAACTCGTCAGAAAAGAAATTCTGAGGAGCCATCAGATCTCCGGCGACCGACTCAGGAGCCGGTGACGCGGAACCGATCAGCGCGCGAGCGGACCTCGGCTGAGCGGCGCCGCGAACACCTTCAGGAGGTGCAGGTCGACTCGGCGGTGCCCGCCGACTTGAGATGCCCGGAGCCGGTGACGGCCGTGACGGACTTCGCCGGGCAGGCGTTGCTGGAGGAGGACACGGTGTCGCTGCTGAGCGCCGCCAGGTACCAGCACGCTGCGAACATGGCCAGGATCAGCGCGACGGCGGCGGCCCGCCAGGCTTCGCGCCGGAAACGGGTGCGGCGCTTTATCTTCCGCTCCACGCCGTACAGGAAGGCGAGCTCGCGGCGCAGCCAGATCTCGACCTCGTGCTCCGAGCGCGAACGCGGGGAGCGGTGTGCGTCGGGGGTACGGGGCTCCTCGGGGAACTCCATCACTGCTTTCCACGCCCTCCCTGGGCCTACGGGGTCTCGCACCCCGGCGAACACGGACAACTCGCCCCAAGGCCGGTGAAGCGACTGTCCCCCAATGATCCCCACCCGGGCAAGACCAAGGCGAGACAGTTACCGTTCCGTTATCATCCCGGGCCGAGGATGGAGCATTTGACCAGGTTTGGCGCACGTAGCGTCACGAAACAACATCGTTCCGCTGAACCGAAACCCAAGAACGGCCAGCCGGGCCGCGAAGCCGGGCGAACCAAGAGACGCCGGACCCGCGGCCCCGGTTGGGAATCCGTGCGCGATCAGCCGCGGGCGCCGCGGACTCAGCCGCAGTGCTCGGTCGGGTGCCCCTCGGGCACCGGCACTCCGTGACCGATCGTCAGTATCTCGGCGGGCGCGTGGTCCACCTGCAGCGTGGTGTGCTCGATGTCGTATTCACGCCGCACGAGTTCCTCGAGCTCGATCCGCACCGCGTGGCAGTCCCGGCCCGGCGCCACGAGCACGTGCGCGGACAACGCCGGGAAGCCCGAGGTGATCGTCCACACATGCAGGTCGTGCACCTGGACCACGCCGTCGAGCTCGCGCAGCCGCCCGCCGAGCGCCGCCGGGTCGACGCCCTCGGGCGCGGCCTCGAGGAAGATCTTCCAGGACTCGCGCACCAGGCCGTAACCCGCCTTGGCCATCAGCGCGGCGACCACGAGCGAGGCCAGCGCGTCGGCGCGGTTGAAGCCGGTGGTCATCACCACGACGCCGGAGGCGGCCGTGGCGACGAAGGCCCAGGCGTCGTTGAGGATGTGCTGAAAGGCGCCCTCGACGTTCAGGCTGGTCCGGTTCGCCCGGCTGATCAGCAGCGCGGCGGCCGCGTTGACCGCGATCCCGGCCAGCGCGGTGAAGGTGACCAGCGCGCCGTCCACCACGGGCGGATCGACCAGCCGGTCCACCGCCTCGTAGACGAAGATGCCGACCAGCACGAGCAGGGTGATCCCGTTGGCCTGCGCGGAGAGGATCTCGGCGCGCTTGAAGCCGAAGGTCCAGCGGCCGTGCGCGGGCTTGGCCGCGAGCCGCATCGCGACGATCGCGAGCACCAGCGAGAAGGCGTCGGTGAGCATGTGGCCGGCGTCCGAGATCAGCGCGAGGGAGTGCGCCGCGAGGCCGATGACCACCTCGACGAGCATGTAGCCGAGGATCAGGCCGAGCGCCCAGACCAGGTGGCGCCGGTCGGTCTCGGCCGTCACCGCGGCGCCGTGGTCGTGGCTGCCGTGCCCGCCATGATCACGCCCGCCGGGCTCGTCGTGGCCGTGCTCGTGGCCCTGCCCGTGCCCGCGCGCCGCCGTCCCCTGCTGTGCCATACCGGGCAGTCTACCCGAGGAATGACAGTACATTGAGATATGATAATGACAACGGTTACCGCTCCCGCGCGGCCGCCTCCCGAATTCCCACCAGACCCAGTAAGCCCATATGCACCAGGGTTTTTGCCAAGGATGTACCGCGCACTCCCTTGCGGTTCACCAGGTTCGACCCTTAACTCGACCTTGCGGCCACCGCCGCGACCCACCCCGATACCCACTTCCGAATACCCACTCGGTTCGCGTTTTTCGAGGAGACCCGTGTCCTTCAAGCGATCCCCCCTGCGCGCCGGCATAGCCGCGGCCGCCCTCATCCTGCCCGCCCTCGCGCCCGTCGCGGCGGCGGCAGCAGCAGTCACCACCGTGGCTCCTTCCGTGTTCGCGCCGATGCAGCACGTGTCGGGCAGCTCCACCGCGCCCTTCTTCATCAGCCACGGCGCGCACTCCGAAGCCACCGACTCGACCAACTGGTCCGGCTACGCCGCGTCCGGCAGCACCGACGAGTACACCAGCGTCTCGACCACCTTCACCCAGCCCAAGGTGACGTGCTCCTCCGGCGACCAGTACTCCTCGTTCTGGGTCGGCCTTGACGGCTACGCCTCCAGCTCGGTCGAGCAGACCGGCACCGAGGCCGACTGCGTCGGCTCGACCGCCGAGTACTCCGCCTGGTACGAGATGTACCCGGCCAATCCGGTGACCTACGGCAACACCGTCAGGCCCGGCGACAAGATCGTCGAGACCGTCTCCTTCTCGGGCACGAACAAGTACAAGCTCTACCTCGACGACAAGACCGAGGGCTGGACCAAGTCCACGACCAAGACCGGCAGCTACAAGCGGTCTTCGGCCGAGGTCATCGCCGAGGCCCCCTACAGCGGCGGCGTGCTGCCGCTGGCCGACTTCGGCACCGTCGACTTCACCGCCTCGACGGTGAACGGCTCGGCGCTCTCGTCGAGCTCCCCGGTCCAGATCGACATGGCGACCACCGCCGGCAAGCTCGAGGCGACCACCAGCTCCCTGTCGAGCGGGGCCTTCAACATCAAGTGGGACAGCAAGTGAGCCTCGGCTGATCATTCGATCGGCCCAACCGCTCCACCGATCGGCTGCTCCGACTCCCCGTCGGAGCAGCCGATTCGCCCCCCATGCCCGGTATGCCGCACGATAGAGTCGGGCGCGGATCATCGGGCGAGGGAAAGACGAGGCATGACGGCGGGTGCGACGGCGACGTACGCGGAGGCGAACCGGGGACCCGGGCCGCTCGGCGTACCGGGCAAGATCAGCGTCTGGTACCTCCGACTGGTCGTGATCTTCGACCTGCTCGGGGTGGTCTCCTACTCTTTCGGCCAGCAGGTGCACCGGCACTCGCACGGCGCCGGCTACGGCAACTTCTTCACCCCCTTCCTGCTCACCGCGAGCCTGGTCTCGGCCGCGCTCGCGGCGTTCCTCGCGATCATGCTGCGCCGGCGCAAGCGCATCGCCTGGATGTGCACGGCGGTGCTGGCCGGCTTCACCAGCCTGGCCGACATCTACTGGCTGACCGAGCAGCCGTACCGCGCGCACTGGATGAACTGGACCGCCGCGGCGCTGACCATAGGCCTGTTCCTGTGCCTGATGATCGGCCGCCGGGACTTCTACGCCAAGGGCGAGCAGTCGAACCCGAAGACCGCGCTCCTGGTGCTCATCGGCGGCGCGGCGGCGGCAACGGCCATCGGCGTGGCGCTGCTGACCGGCTTCGGCACCGTCACCGGCGCGTCCTTCAACGCGCGCATCGAGTACACGCTGCTGCGCCTGCTGACGGTGGACAAGCAGGACGTCTCCAGCCTCGGCATCCTCAGCCCGCACTGGCTGGACATCCTGATCAACGCGATGAGCCTGGTGTTGTTCCTGGCCGTGGTCTACGTCTTCTTCCGCTCGCCGCGCGGCCGGGTCCGGCACAGCCCCGAGGACGAGGCGCGGCTGCGCGAACTGCTGGCCAAGGAGCCGGAACCGGACTCGCTGGGCTACTTCGCACTGCGCCGCGACAAGTCGGTGATCTTCTCGCCGAGCGGCAAGGCGGCCATCGCGTATCGGACCGTCGGCAGCGTGTCACTGGCCGCGGGCGACCCGCTCGGCGACCCCGAGGCGTGGCCCGGCGCCATCGAACTGTGGCTGCGCGAGGCCGCCGAGCACGCCTGGGCCCCGGCGGTCGCGGGCGCGAGCGAGCAGGCCGGGGAGATCTTCGCCCGGCACGGGCTCACCGCGCTCGAACTCGGCGACGAGGCGATCGTGGAGGTCTCGGACTTCACCCTGGAGGGCCGGGCGATGCGCACGGTCCGGCAGGCGACGAACAAGGTCAAGCGCGCCGGGTACACCACCCGGATCCGCCGGCACCGGGAGATCGAGCCGACCGAGATGGCCCGGCTCATGGGCGCGGCCGACCACTGGCGCTACGGCCAGCCCGAGCGCGGCTTCTCGATGGCGCTGGGCCGGCTCGGCGACGAGGCGGACGGCGAATGCCTGATGATCGAGTGCTTCGACGCCGTGGGCGCGTTGCGCGCGCTGCTGTCCTACGTGCCGTGGGGCAAGGACGGCGTCTCGCTGGACCTGATGCGCCGGGACAAGGACAGCGACAACGGCCTGGTCGAATTCATGGTCATCGAGCTGCTGCAGCGGGCCTCGGAATTCGGCGTGGCGCGGGTCTCGCTGAACTTCGCGATGTTCCGCGCGGTGTTCGAGCGCGGATCGAAGCTCGGCGCGGGCCCGGTGCTGCGGCTGTGGCGCGGCGTGCTGCTGTTCTTCTCCCGGTGGTGGCAGATCGAGTCGCTCTATCGGGCCAACGCGAAGTACCGGCCGATCTGGGAGCCGCGCTTCGTGCTCTACGCGCGCTCCTCCGACCTGCCGCGCATCGGCATGGCGTACGCGCGGGCCGAGGGCTTCCTCGCGCTGCCGCAGATGCCGTGGCAGCGCAAGAAGAACTGCAAGTAGCCCGCTGACGGCGGGTCAGTACGCCGTGGGCGGCTTGTAGCGCTTCCACCGGGTGCGACCGACCTTCGGCGGTTCCGGACTGTCCTGCAGCCAAGGCCCGCACTGGTACGACGAATACTCCTTATAGGGCGTAGCCATCAGGCTTCGCGCCATGCCCTCGATGGACTGCGGCGTCCACTGGCCGGGCCTGGCCCGCCACTTCCGGTCGCGGCGCATCGCCATGCCCGCGATCGTCACCGGACCCTGCGGCGTGACCCGGCCGACCAGCCCGCAGACGCGCGGATCGCCGAGGAAGGTGACCGTGTTCGGCATGCTCGGGTCGAGCTCCGACGGGTCCAGGAGGCCGGTGACACGCCAGTCGACCACGTGCTCGGCTATCGGACGGCCGGTGGCCGGGTCGAGGATCTGGATGACGTCCGGCACCTTGATCCAGCGCCCGAAGCCGGCCAGCGACCAGAACAGGAACCAGCCGACCAGGTAGATCAGGTAGAACACGAAGAAGATCGCGCTGATCGGGTCGTTGCCCCAACTGCCGCCCGGGTCGACCAGGCCGTAGGGCTTGAGCCGCCAGCGCCCCGACTTCACCGGGAAGACCTGCCAGGCCGGGAAGCGCTGGGCGATGTACGCGTCGCGCTCGGCCTCGGTACGGGCCCCCTTGTTCGTGCTCTGCAAGCGCTGCTGGACGTCCGTGTGCAGCCAGGCGTCGACCGGGATGGACGAACCCGGCGGGTAGTACGGAAGTGAGTACTGTTCCATAACGCGAGATCGCCCCCGAGGAGATCATCGACGCGCCCCGTACGCATCGTGTCTCGCCAGAATATCCCGCACAGCATCCCGCACGGCCTAATCCACCCCGGCTCCACCCCCGGGTTGATCCAGCTGGCAGCCCGAACGCCGTACGGTCGGAGCCATGACGGCCACCGCATCCAGCCTCGCCCAGGGACTGCTGATCCTCGCTCTCTTCTGCTGGATCCTCGCCCGGCGCTTCCAATGGCGCCCGGTCCGCGGGGACGCGCGGCAGTGGCGGATGCCGCTGATCCTCATCGCGATCGGCGTCTACGCGACGCTCGGCTCGCAGCACAAGACCTCGTCCGGTTCGACGATCGCGCTGACGAGCAAGGAATACACGTACCTCGTCGTCGGCGGGCTGGTCTGCCTCGTGCTCGGGATGCTGCGCGGACAGACGTTGGAGATCGCCGATCACGCCGGCCAGAAGATGAAGCGCTACCGGGCGCTGACCGCCGTACTGTGGGTCGTTCTCATCGCCGTGCGCGTCGGAATGGACCTGTATGGTGGCCACATGGGGGTGCAGTCGGCGGTCATCGGCACCAGCATCATGCTGATGTTCGGGCTCTCCCTGCTCGGCGAGTCCGTCTCCGTGACGCTGCGCACCGACGGATTCGGCGGCGGTCGCGTGGGCACGAACGGCGACCGGCCGCAGGATTGGTAGGTCCCCGTGTTCTGGCTGCTACGTAGGCTGCTGAGCTGCGACAGGAACTCCCCGATGGAGACGCGGCTGCCGTGGACGTACGCCGACTCCGATCCCGGCCTCGGCGTCCCCGCATATGCCGCGGACGTACGTCCGCGCGAGGCGACCGGGCGCTTCCTGACCCTGTTCCTGCTCTCGATCGTGCAGCTGAGCGCCGTGCACAAGCTCGGCTGGCACGGCCTCGGCCTGACCGTCGGGATCATCAGCATCCTGTGCGTCCTCGGCTGGGCCTGCTGGGTGCTCAGCTGGCTGCTGAACCGGCCGTACAGCCCGTACCTGGCGCTGGCCGGCCTGCTGGTCCTCGGCACCGGCGGCTCGCTGCTGACCGGTCTGCTCGTCCGGGACGTCGGCGTCAGCCCGGTCTTCCCGGCCGCCGCGGCCCTGGTCATCTCGGCGCGCTGGCTGCCCGGCCGGGCAGCGCTCGTCGTCGGCTGGTTCGAATGCGTGCTGCTGGTCGCGGCGGCCACCCAGGGCTGGCATCAGGTCGAGACCAACGGCCTCGGCTACGGCAGCATGCTCATCGGCATGTACGGCCTCGGCGTCGGCCGGCGTTCGTACATCCTGCGCACGGAGAGCGCGGAGAAGCTGGTCCGCGAGACCGAGCGGGCCAACCACGAGGAGGCGCACGCGGCCGCCCTGGCCGAGCGCAGCCGGATCGCCCGCGAGATCCACGACGTGCTCGCGCACTCGCTGGCCGCCCTGACGGTGCAACTGGAGGCGGCGGACGCGCTGCTCGAGGTGGGCGGCGACGCGGCCGTGCTCAAGGCGCACGACTACGTGCAGAAGTCGCGGCGCATCGCGCGGGAAGGCCTGGTCGAGACCCGCCGCGCCATCGCCGCGTTGCGCGAGGACGCCCCGCCGCTGCCGGAACTGCTCTACGCCCTGGCCGACGCGTACCGCGGCGACACCGGCGCGGAGGCGGAGGTCCAGATCGTGGGCCTGCCGCACCCGCTGAAGGCGGACGCGGGCCTGACGGTCTATCGGGCGGCCCAAGAATCCCTGACGAACGTCCGCAAGCACGCGCCCGGCGCGCCGGTGAGGCTGCGTCTGGTCTTCGGCGAAGGGGAGGTCGAGTCGCCGGCGGAGATCGTGCTGACGATCACCAACGGCGCGCCGACCGAGCCGCTGAGCGCGCTGGCCGACTCAGGGGGCGGATACGGCCTTGCCGGACTGAAGGAGCGTGCCGAGCTGATCGGCGGCAGCCTCGAGGCCGGTCCGCACTCCGCGCCCGACCTGACGTCGCCCGGCTGGCAGGTCACCCTGCGCCTTCGAGGCTGAGATCACGGATATCCTCGCCTCATGGTCGAGGCGGGCGAGTCGATTCGGGTGTTGGTGGCGGACGATCAGGCGGCGGTGCGCGAGGGCCTGGCCACGCTGCTCGACCTCACTCCCGGCCTAGAGGTCGTCGGCCAGGCGAGGGACGGCGCCCAGGCGGTGCAGCTCGTCGCCGAACACGCCCCCGACGTGGTGCTGATGGACCTGCACATGCCGGGCATGGACGGCATCCAGGCGACCGAACAGATCTCCCGAAACCACCCGTCGACCCGCGTGGTAATCCTCACCACGTACGCCGACGACGCCTCAATCCAAGGCGCGCTGCGCGCCGGCGCCCTCGGCTACCTGACCAAGGACGCGGACCGCGTGCAGATCGCCAGGGCCGTACAAGCTGCGGCAGGCGGCCAGTCCGTGCTCGACGAGTCCGTGCAGCGCAAGCTCATCGCGGCCATAGGCGCAGGAACCGCGTCGTCTCCCGGTTCTCCTGAAGTCGGCGCGAGCCTCCCATCTGCACTGCCGTCCCTCAGTCCCCCACCGGCAGGCCTCACCGCCCGCGAGATCGACGTCCTTCGCCTAGTCGCCGCCGGCAAGTCGAACCCGGAGATCGCGAAGGAACTCTTCGTCTCCGAGGCGACGGTGAAGACCCACATCAACCACGTCTTCGCCAAGACAGGCGCCCGCGATCGCGCCCAAGCCGTCCGCTTCGCCTACCAGCACGGCCTGGTCGCCGACGCCTGACCTGCCATCGCCTGGCCTCCCTCCCGCTCCCCCCTACTCGCCGTTCGCCTCCCCACAGAGACGGTCCACCGCCTCCGCATCCACCTGCAGCCGACCCGCCACCGTCTCGAGACCGCTCAACGCCGCGTCATCGCCACTCTGCACAGCCTTGGCATCGGCGATCATCTGGCCGAGATCGACGTCCACCGCCTGAATCCTCCCCCGCACGTCGGCGTGCGTGGCCCTGGCGACGTCCCTGTCCAGCTCAGACTTGAGCACCCGCAACTGCGCCACCGTCGTCGCCAACACAGCCCGCCCGCTGCTCTCACCACTAGTCGAATCGCCCGCCGTCGCCGTCAATCCGGACTCATCGGCGCTCAGACTGCTCTCCGCCGCCAGCATCGAACTGCAAGCCGGGTCGACGCCTGCGGAGCCGGCGAGTTCGTAGATGCCGAAGCCGTACCCACCCGCGAAGACGAGCGAGAGCACGATCCCCACGATCGCCGTCGTATGCCCAGCGCCCCCGAGCGTCCTGGCCTTGCCGAGCCCGATGACCGACAGGACCAGCCCGACCGGTGGCAGCACGCTGAGAATCGCCCCCGCCAGCGCGATCCCGTTCGTCCGCCACGGCCCCGTCCCGCCGTACGGAGCCCCCGCGTACGCCGCGCCGAAAGGCTCCGCCACGTACCCCGCCTTCGGCGGCTGGGGCACACCCCACTGATCCGACACTTACCTGTCCCCCGGCACGAGCATCGACGATAGATCGAAAAGTGATCCTACAAGCAACCAAGAGGTTGCGATGCCCAGTCCGCCAACCTCGTCGTCCCCCGTGACAAAACCGCCATCCACAACCCCCCGCTCCTATCGGTTTCCTAACAACCCTCCGCGACACCCCGACAAGCTAGCCGCAAGGCTTCCTTTCTCGGTAACCTGAGAACAGGTGCGGTCGTGTCGCGGACGGGTGTCACAAGCGCACAGGACTTGCAAGATTGCGACTCGGGGCGGTTCGTGACCTACCACGTCCACCTCGTGCTTTTCTGAAGCCGAACTGGGGGTGCCTGTCGTGGGCGCGAGTTTCAAGGTCGAACTGCAGGAACTGGAGCAGGCGCGGAACACTCTCCAGGCCCTGCTCCAAGACGTGTTCACCGACACGTCGAGCCCGGTCCACCCGGTGACCTTCCAGAACAACACGGCCTCGAGCCTGCAACAGGGTCAGCACAGCTCGATGGTCTACAAGGTCTCCAACATGAACGGCGGCGGCTCGGACTCGAACTTCGGCCCGATGGACCAGGGAATCCCCGCCATCAGCGCGCTCAACACCGCGCACGGCGCCGCGCACGCGGCCATCCTCTCGCTGATCGGCGACCTGAACACGCAGATCAACCTGCTCAGCGACCGCGCCAACAAGACACACCAGGTCTACTCGCAGACCGAGGACGCGCTGCACGTCAGCGTCTCGAACGTCGGCAAGAACTACTGAGATCGAGGGAGGGGAACGGGCACCCATGGGCGGCTTCAACCAGCAGACGGTCAACGACTACGGGGGCGTGGCGTGGGCCAAACAGGTCGCGGAGAGCATGGCTCCAGAAGCGATCGAGGAGCAGATCCAGGGCTATAACTCGGCTGTCACCACGCTGGGCAAGGTGCAGACCACCCTGCAGAACATCAAGAACAACCTGGCTGCGTCCTGGTCAGGCGATGCCGCCGACCAGGCGCAGACATCGTTCCAGGCGTCGGTCAACCACGCGCAACTGGTCCAGGACACGATCACCCAGTCCGTCCTCCCGCCGCTACAAAGCGCGAAGGTCGCCCAGCAGCATTACGTCAGCACGATGTCCAGCGTGCCGGATGAGCAGACCGTGCCGTCCAACAGTTGGGTCAACGACGTCGAAAGCTTCTTCGGCTCCCAGACTCCCGCGCAGAAGGCGGAGGCGCACAACACCACCGTACGCACGCAGGCGGCAGACGCGCTCAATACGCTTTCCAACAGCTATCAGGGCTCAGCTAGCAAGCTCTCCACAGTTGGCGGAAGCGAAGGTCATGTCGACCCTGGCAGCAACAGCGCGTTCAATCTCGGCTCCGTCGCATCATCCTCAGGCGATGGCGCAGCCAGTAGCTACAGCGAGAACGTGCACGGCGGCGGCTCCACGTCCAAGGCCAGCTACGTCCCATCCGGATCGACTGGATCGATCAACTCCGTCTCCGATCCACGTACAACGTTGGCCGGCAACTCCAAAACGTCGACGCCCACGCCCATCCCTGACCCGATCTGGACCACGAGTCCTTCCTCGAAAAACACGGGAACGCCCGGACCCGGCTCGATCTTGGTCGACGACCCCGATCCAATCAACAACAACACCGCCAACGACACCTATAACAAGAGCGGCCTGATCACCGACGATCCTGACGAGGGCGCCGGCGGAGGCCTGAACGACGGCTTGAGCGACGAGAACATCGGTCGAGGCGGTGGAGGCTCGAGTAACGGTGTCTTCGACGAGACCGGTCTCGGCGACGGCGAACTCACAGGCGGTACTGGCAGTGGGCTACGTGGCGGCATGTCGAGCAATGATGGAAGCTCGCTGGTTGGCGAGAGCGAAGGCGCCGCCAGCGGTGCGGTAGGCGGTGAGACCTCCGAAACCAGTATGGGTGGAGGAGGCATGGGCCGTGGCATGGGCCGTGGCATGGGCGGTATGGACTCAGGCGACGAGGAACTCGGCTCATCCCGGTACTCGCGCAGCCGGTTCTTCGATGAGGAGGACGACGGCAGCGGACTGTCCCCCGTCCGTTCGGCGTACGAGGGTGCGACCGATGCGGATGGGAATAAAGTAAACATGATGGCCCCTGGACGTCGGGGCGCCCAGGAAGACGACGAGGAAGACGAGCGCGAGAAGCGCCCGCCGTACTTGAAGGAAGACGAGTTTTGGAAGAACGCGCAGCGCATCGTGCCCCCGGTCATCCAGTAGCGCGACGCGCCAAGCGTCTGGGCAGCGCGGCCCTCGCGGCCGCGCTGCTTGGTTTGCCTTTGGTGTCTGCAGCGCCTGCACAGGCGGATGCGTCAAGCCAGTGGCCGTTGCAGTACTTCAAGGCGACACAGGTCTGGAACATCACCAAGGGATCCGGCACCGTTGTCGCCGTCCTGGACACCGGAGTTTCTTCCGTTCCCGATACCCAACCGAACTTGTTGACAGGGGCAGACTTCGGGAGTGGGACGACAAGCACCGGCAATGGGCAGACCGATCTTGACGATCATGGCACAGCGATGGCGGCCATCATCGCAGGAACCGGCGCTTCGGTGACAGAGGGCCTCGCTCCTGCGGCAAAGATCCTACCCGTCATCATCAACGACACGGGCTTGGGTAACCAGCCGGACCAAATGGCTGCAGCAATTGAATATGCCGTTAGCCAGCACGTTTCTGTGATCAACTTGTCACAGTCGGTTGCGCAGGATCCTTCGGTGGCCAAGGCCGTTCAGGACGCCATTAGTAGCAACATCGTAGTAGTTGCAGCCTCGGGTGATGAGAGCCAGTCCTCAGTCGACTATCCGGCGGCGTATCCAGGAGTAGTCGCAGTAGGCGCCGTTGACCAGAACGGGACCATTTGGTCAGAGTCCAACACGGGCGCGCAGGTCTCGCTCGCGGCTCCTGGCGTCAAGGTCCCGACTGAGGACCTCTCTGGTGAAGCAGCGACGACTGACGGCACCTCGGCGTCTACCGCCTACGTCTCTGCGACGGTCGCGCTGATTCGGGCTGCTCACCCGTCGTGGACTGCTGGGCAGGTGATTCGGGACCTCATCGCCACCGCGGACCCGGCGTCGGGGCAAAGCGCGGGGCAGCACAGTGACGAGTACGGGTACGGCATTGTGGACCCGCTCAAGGCGCTGCAGGCCTTGGCGCCGAGCGAGACTTCGAATCCGCTGCTCGCCTCGGTCGGCAGCACGGCTTCCGCGACGGCGGGGGCGACGAGCGGGACAAGGACCACGGGTACCGGCACGGCTTCGTCGTCCAAGTCGGGGGCGGGGCTGGTTATTGGCATCGTGGTCGCGGTGGTCGTCGTAATTCTGATCATCGTACTGATCGTGGCGCTGAGCCGCAGGAATCGGAATCGGCCGGGAGGGCCGGGGGCGGGTGGGCCCGGGGGCGGGCAGCCGTACGGCGGGCAGTATCCGCAGCAGAACCCGTATGGGCAGCAACAGCAGAACCCGTACCAGCAGCAGAATCCCTACGGACAGCAGCCGCCGCAGTATCCGTATCCTCCGCAGAACCCGCAGCAGGGGCAGCAAGGGCAACCGCCGCAACGATAGACCGGTGAAGGCAAGGCCCATCCGGACCGCGCCCGGCTTGGCGAGCTGCAAATCGCGGCAGCGGACGACGCGGTACGGTGGCGATTTGGGGCGGAGTGGAATGGGGAGGCAAAATCTTGCTTTCCGCCTCAACCGGGGGAGGTTGTGAGCGGTCTCTCCCTGTGCAGACTGGCTGTGGGAGGGGAGGGATCGGTGCTATGCGCAGGACGCAGCTTGTGAGGTGGGGCATCGGCGCGGCGGCGGGCTTGGTCGCGTTGGGCGCGGTCGGCGGGTGCGGGATGAGTAGCGGGATCACCGCGGTCGGGGCGAATCCGGCCAGCTACGCCGGTAGGACCGTGACCGTCGTCGCGTCGACGTCGGTGGCCGGTGCGCCTAGCGCGGCAGCTGCCGCGGAGACTACGACAACTGCGGTGGCAGCCGTGAGTATAGGTGCGGCGACGACTACGCCTGCCGCAACGGCTGCGGCTCCGACGACGACCACGACCACGACCACGACCACGACCACGACCACGACCACGACCACGACCAACACGTGTTCGACTGCTGACCTGCGACTTCAGGTCCTCGAGACGTCGCAGCCCGCGCCGTTGGACCACGTCGGCACCACCATCCCGATCAACCCGGGCCTCCTCGCGCGCCAGACGACGCGCACCCAGCAGCTCACGCTCGTCTTCACGAACGTCTCGCACTCCGCATGCACGATGCACGGTTATCCGAGCGTTGATTTTCTCCGGGCCGGAGTGCGCGGGCCGCTCAGTGCGCCCGACTCATTCGCGCAGAGCCCTGGCATCACCAAGGTGCGTCTCGCGCCTGGCGAAACCGCCGACTCGCAGATCTCCTTCACCACGAACAGCGCTGCGAACTCACGCGGCCGGCGCTGCGACGAGGTTGTCGCCGTGCGCGTCTACCCACCCGGCTCGACGAAGGCCCTGACCTCCGGCACACACGACTCGAGGAACCTCCGCATCCCGAATTTCTACGTCTGCGGGCACGCGATCGTCGTGCGGGCCGTACAACCGAAGTGACCTGCTGACGGCAAGTCGGCAGGGTGACGTTGATCCGCCTGCCGAAAATTGGCTGGCCACGTGAGCGACCGTGCACCTAGCGTGGAGCGCATGGTTGTCCCCGCTGCTCCCGCGAGCCTTCCCCACTTTGGCCGCGTGCGTTCGGTGAACGTCGCCGCCTCGAAAGTCCCGAATCCGGCGAAGCCCGCGACCGGCGGTACCGGCATCCACAAGGTGCCGGTCCACGGTCCAATCCGGGTTCAGGTGCCCCGGCCCAAGAACTCGGGACCCGGCCAATCTGGGCTGATCGGCGACGTGATCTGCGATATCAAGCACCATGGCGGGCCGGGCCAGGCGGTCTACGCCTATGCCCGCGAGGACCTCGACTGGTGGGGGCGGCGGCTCGGGCGGGAGCTTCCGGACGGGATGTTCGGGGAGAACCTGACGACCGAAGGGCTGAACCTCACGGACGCCGTCATCGGGGAACGCTGGCGGATCGGCGACGAGCTGGTTCTTGCGACCACCGCGCCGCGCATTCCTTGTGCCACGTTCGCGGCGAAGATGGCGGAGCCTCGGTGGATCAAGAGATTCACCGAGGTCGGGATCACGGGCGTGTACCTACGAGTAGTCCATCCGGGTGCGGTACGCACTGGGGACGCGGTCGAGGTTCTCACCCGTCCGGCGCACGGAGTCACGATCACGACTTACTTTCGGGCCATCACCACGCAGCGAGAGCGGCTGCCGGAGCTCGCTCCCGCGCGGGAGTTCCTAGAACGCGAAACACAGGAAGAGCTTGCCCGGCTGGGGCTCTGAGGCCGACAGCCGGGCGAATGCAAGACTTCGCTGGATGTGGATGCTGCCGCACCGGCTTTAGCGGACGTCTGCCAGCGAGCGCGCTGACGCTTCCGTCCCGCCGGGTGTCGACGTGGCCACCTGGCTCTTCGCAGCCGTCACGCGGATGAGCACCGTCCCGAGGCGGGTGACGACCTCGCAGAGCACCATGAGGATCAGCCCGCTGACCCACGCCTGCGTCGAGGTGATGTGGTGCTGCTCGCTGAACCGGGCGATCGTCGGGCCGCCGGTGTGCTCGCTCCAGATGATGAACGCGAGCCGAGCGCCCATGCTCAACACCCACAGACTCGCCGCGGTGAATCCGGCGCGGACGAAGGCCTTGCCCTGCCGCACGCGCACGTGCATGGTCAGCCCGCCCGTCACGCCGAGCACGATGCCGACCGCCGCGAACGCGCCGATCAGCAGCAGGTCGTTGCCGCCGGTAGGGATCGGGTCGAGGTACTTGTACGCGACGAAGCTCGTGATCCCGATCGGCACGACCAGGAACAGCGCGTCGATGCGGCTCCAGCGAATCTGCCGAAGCACGACGAGGATGAGGGCGACGTCGAGGATCCAGTCCGTTGTGGTCATGTCTCGACTATCGTCTGGACCTGCGCGGATGTGATCAAACTAGGAGTCGAGTCCCGGTGGAGAAGGGATGGAGACAGGGTGGAGATCCCAGCCGGGATCCGGGTGGAGGCCGGTGCCCGGAACCCAGCGACGCGAGGCCCGACAAAGCAGAGTAGGAAGAGTCGAGCCGGGGCATAGCAGTGCGAGGAAACGTCCGGCCACGACACACCAGGCCAGGACTCGTTAAATCGGGACCGATTGCGCTCCTCCTCTCGCCCTTCCGCCCTCATCCAAGCCGAGAGCTCCGGCGAACGCCTCGGCCAGGGCCGGCGCTTCGTCAGGACTCAGTCCGGCGATGGTCACGCGCACGCCCGGCCCGCTGCGCACCCGGAACCACGAGCCGGGGGCCACGGCCCAGCCGCGGGCGAGGAGTCCCGTCGCCGCGCCCGCCTCGTCCGGCACCGGAATCCAAGTGTTCAGGCCGGTCTCACCGTGCGCCTCGATGCCGCGCCGGGCCAGCTCTCTGATCAGCGCCTCGCGGCTCTCCGTATACGTCCTGGCCGCGGTGGCCAGCACCTCGTCGTGCTTCTCGTCCGCCAACGCCGCGGCCCATATTTCCTGCATCACGCCGGGGACTCGTCGCGCCGTGTGCCTGAGCTGGCCCGCGACGCGATCCGTCGAGTCGGCGTCCCCGGCCAACACCGCTATCCGCAGGTCCGGCCCGTACGCCTTCGAGGCCGAGTACAGATACGCCCACTGCCTCGTCGCGCCGCAGAGCACGCGTGGCACGCCCGGCGTCAGGTCTGCGCCGTGATCATCATCGACCGTCAGCACCTCGGGATGCGCCGCGAGCACCGCGCGCAGGATCGACGCCCGACGCGGTGATACGACTGCGCCATACGGGTTCTGCGCCCGGGTCGTCACGATCACCGCGCGCACTCCGGCCGCGAGGGCCGAACGCAGGTCGACCGGATCCGGCCCCTCGTCATCCACCCGCATCGGCTGCGCGGTCAGCCCGCGTGAGGCCAGGAGATCCAGCAGGTTTCCCCAGGCCGGATCCTCGACCGCGACCTTGTCACCGGGACGCGTATGCGTGGCGAGCAGCCGGTCGATGCCGTCCAGCGCGCCGAAGACCGGCATCAGCTTGGCCTCCGCGATCAGTTCGGCGGCCTCCGTCGACGCATCGTCCGAATCGGCGACCGAGCGAGCCTCGAAATGCCGCGCCAAGCGGAGCCGCAACTGCTCCTCCAGCACCGACTCCGCCGCGCCGACGTATCGGTAGTGCGAGACATCGATGTGCTTCGGCGGTGCCAACTGCGGAAGTAGCGCCGGGTCCGGCTCACCCGACGTGAGGTCCCGCACTCCCTCCGGCAGCGCATACGACCGCTGCCGCGCGCTCGTCCCCGGCCGTTCACGCACCCGGGTGCCCGCACGGCCGCGCGTCTCGACCGTGCCGCGATCACGCAGCGCGCGGTAGGCCGCGGCGACGGTGTTCGGGTTCACGCCCAGCCGCTCGGCCAGTTCGCGGACCGGCGGCAGCGCCTCGCCCGGGCCGAGCAGGCCGGCGGTGATCGCCGTCTCCACACCCGAGGCGATTTCGCTTGCGCCCGCTCCGGCCAACTTGTAGCGTTCCCACCAGAGAGATTGTTCTGACACAATCAACATTATGTACTAGGACGAAACCATGCCGCAAGTCTACGCCGTCGGCGACCTGTCCACACCTACCCGATACCGTGACCGCGCGACCTACGACAAGGCCGCCGTCCACGACGTCCTCGACCAGGCCCTGCACTGCGACGTCGCCTTCGTCCGCGATGGCCGACCGGTCAGTCTGCCCACGATGCACGCGCGCAACGGCGAGACGATATACGTGCACGGATCGACCGGCGGCCGCTTCGCGCTGCTCAACGGCGAGCCGATCTGCATCACCGTCACGCTGCTCGACGCGCTCGTCCTCGCGCGGTCCTGGGTCAACCACTCCGTCGGCTACCGCAGCGTGGTCGCGCACGGCGACGCGCGGATCGTGCGCGATCCCGAGGAGCGGCTCGCGGCCATGCGGGCCCTGATCGACAAGATGTACCCGGGCCGTTCCGCGGAGTCCCGGCCGCCCACGCCGAAGGAGGACGCGGCGACCGCGATCATCGCGCTCGACCTCGTGGCCGTCTCGCTCAAGAGCCGTGGGGACCACGTCGCCGACGACGAATCCGACCTCGACGGCCCCTATTGGGCGGGCACGATTCCGCTGACGACGCAACGCGAGCGGCCGCGCACCGCTCCGGACGTGCCGCACGGCATCGCGATCCCGATCGGCCTCGCGTGCAGCGGAGTCGGTTGAGTCGGTTGAGTCGGTTGAGGCAGCTGAGGTAACCGCACAAACATAGCGTCGAGATCAAACTGAATAGTCATCAGATACACGCACGGCTGTGCTCTTCGAGCGCTATCTCCACTCGAAGAGCACAGCCGGAAGCATCTTCACGAGTCTTTACAGGCCTATTCACGGCGCGCGGGACCCCACCAGGTCGGCGCGCCGGACGGCCGGGCTCAGCCCTGGTTGAAGAACCCGGGATCCTGCGACGGGTTGTCCGCGCCGTCCACGATCTCCAGGCCCGCCGGGGTCAGCAGGAAGACCCGGGCCGCGACACGCTCTATTCCGCCGCGCAGCGAGAAGATCAGGCCCGAGGCGAAGTCGACGATCCGCTTCGCGTCGCCTTCCTCCAGGTCGGCGAGGTTCATGATGACCGGAACGCCGGCGCGGAAGTACTCGCCGATCACCTTGGCGTCGGTGAAGCTGTGCGGCCGGACGGTGGCGATCCGCTGGCCGATCCCGGCAGCTTCCTCTCCATCCCCGTACCACCGCTCGCCGTCATCGACCGGAACCAGATGCGGGGCCGTGGCCCTGCGGCTCGAAACCATCGAACGCCTCCTCTCTCCACTGCGGACCCGCGCAAGACACGGGTATCACTATTCACTCAATCGAGTGTCACGGCCCAACGCTACCGGTTTTCGCCGATCTGCGAACCCCGACGCGCCGCCGTGGCCCCCGCACGGCGGAGGCGGTCCCTGGCGGACGCGGGGCACCCGAAGGGGAGGCCGCGACCTTGCGTCTAGTGCTACCCGAAGCAACGCGCCGCACACATGCAAACGGGCGGATGTCTATTGAGCAGGGAAGATTTTTTGATTACCGGTCAGCGGACGTCCCATCACACGTCGTCAGGATGATTATGCGTTCGCCTTAAAGACGGACGATCGGAAAAACTGCGTACCCCTCGCGGCCGGTCGTCGTTTCTTCCGGTGTGGCTCGAGGCCGATCGGATGCGAAAACCGGATCTGCCTCGACGAGGCCACTGCCCTGTAACGCATGCCGCGGCCGCGACGGCCGCGACAAGGAGGACTTTCATGAACGTCAAGAAGATCGCCGCCCTGACCGGCGCAACCGGTGCCATCCTCGTCGTCGGTGCGGGTGCGGCCATGGCCGACACCACCGCCCACGGCTTCGCCGAGCACTCCCCGGGCGTGGGCTCCGGCAACAACGTGCAGGTTCCCGTGAGCGTTCCGGTCAACGCGACCGGCAACAGCATCTCGGTGATCGGTCTGCTCGACTCCGCCTTCAACAACCAGAGCTGGAACAACAACTAGTTCCCGCTCTCGGCGACCGGGTCGGCCACTCGCCGGCCCCGGTCACGTCGGCGTCTTCGACGGCCCGGCCACCGCACTCCCATGCACGGTGGCCGGGCCGTCGGCATCGCGGACACGACGAGGCGCACGATGGTTGTACGACGAACGGTGAAATCACTCTTCCGCAGTATTCCTGCGATTTACGGTAACCCCGATCGTCAGACCTCGTTAGCTGTCCATTGCAAGAGGGCGACTGCCCGAAGGACAAAGTCAGGGGTTTTCATGCATCACTCGACGAAGCGGCGCGTCGTCCTCGGAATGACCACGGGGGGACTGCTGGTCGGCGGCCTCGGCATGGGCATCGCGCAGGCCGACACCGCCGCGACCGGCGCCGCCACCGCGTCTCCGGGCGTACTGTCCGGCAATCTGATCCAGATTCCGGTGAACATCCCGGTCAACGTCTGCGGCAACGACATCTCGGTCATCGGCATCCTGGACAGCGCGACCGGCAACACGTGCAGCAACTCGGGCTCGGCCGGGAGCACCGCGAACGGCGGCGCGAGCAACTCGCCCGGCGTCGGCTCGGGCAACCTGATCCAGATTCCGGTCAGCATCCCGGTGAACGTCTGCGGCAACTCGGTGAGCGGCGTGGGCATCGGCGACTCCGCGTCGGACAACCACTGCTCCAACGGCGGCTCCGGTAGCGCCGGCGGGTCCGGCAGCACGGCCAACGGCGGTTCCTCGCACTCCCCGGGCGTCGGCTCGGGCAACACGGTGCAGGTGCCGGTGACCGCGCCGGTGAACGTCTGCGGCGACGACGTCTCGGTCGTCGGCATTCTCGACTCCGCCTCGGGCAACACCTGCAGTAACAGCGGATCGTCGACCACTCCGACGCCGCCGGGACACCCGACCCCGCCGTGCGGCTGCCACCCCACCACGCCGCCGAAGACCACCCCGCCCAAGACCACGGCTCCGAAGACGACCACCCCGTCTCCGAAGCGCGTCTTCCCGGCTTCGGAGAGCAAGCCCTGGAAGGCCGCGGGCACGCTCGCGGAGACCGGTTCGGGCGCCTCGAAGCTCGTCGCGCCGCTCGGCGCGAGCATGCTCGGCGGCGGCGGTCTGATGCTGCGCAAGCGGGTCTCGACGCACCAGAGCCACTAGGAATACGTCGTCCACCCCGCGATCCGGGGCCATGGCGGTACCGAAAGAGCGATAGGAATGCTTTTTCGGTACCGCCATTTCCGCTGGTAGGGCTTTTGTCGGTGGCGGCGTGCACCATAGGGGTCATGGACTATTTCGCCGAGCCTACGCAGCGCTGGTTGAGCGGTGCCTTCGCCCAGCCCACCGCCGCGCAGCTCGGCGCGTGGCGGGAGATTCAGGGGGGCCGCAACGCCCTGGTCGTCGCCCCGACCGGATCCGGCAAGACGCTCGCCGCCTTCCTGGCCGCGCTCGACCGGCTGGCCTTCGGGCCGCCGCCGGAGGATCCGAAGCTGCGCTGCCGGGTGCTGTATGTATCGCCGCTCAAGGCGCTCGGCGTGGACGTCGAGCGGAACCTGCGCGCGCCGCTGATCGGGCTGCGCCAGGAGGCCGTGCGGGCCGGCCTGCCCGAACCCGAGGTGCGGGTCGCGGTGCGCACCGGCGATACGCCCGCGGACGAGCGCCGGCGCTTCAGTGCGAAACCGCCGGACATCCTGATCACCACCCCTGAGTCGCTGTTCCTGCTGCTGACCTCGCAGGCGCGGGAGGCGTTGCGCGGCATCGAGACGGTGATCGTGGACGAGGTGCACGCGATCGCCGGGACCAAACGCGGCGCCCATCTGACGCTGAGCCTGGAACGGCTCGACCTGCTGCTGCAGCGGCCCGCGCAGCGGATCGGCCTCTCGGCGACGGTCCGGCCGCCGGAGGAGGTGGCGACCTGGCTCGGCGGGCCGCGCCCGGCCGTGGTCGTCGCGCCGCCCTCGACCAAGATCTTCGATCTGAAGGTGGTCGTGCCGGTCGAGGACATGGCCGAGATCGCCTCGCTGGACGAGGATTCCGTGCCCGCCGAGGAGCGCGGCAGGCACCGCTCCTCGATCTGGCCGCACGTGGAGCAGCGGGTCGCCGAGCTGATCGAGCAGCACACGTCGACGCTGGTCTTCGCCAACTCGCGGCGGCTGGCCGAGCGGCTGTGCAACCGGCTCAACGAGATCCGCTGGGCCGAGCTGCATCCGCCGGAGGCAGAGCAGCAGGAGAAAGAGCGTCAGACCCGTCCGCCCGCCGAGCTGATGGGCGAGGCGGGGCAGGTCCAGGGCGTGCCACCGCTGCTCGCCCGGGCGCACCACGGCTCGGTGTCCAAGGAGCAGCGGGCCGAGGTCGAGGAGGCGCTGAAGGCCGGGCTGCTGCCCGCCGTGGTGGCGACCTCCAGCCTCGAGCTCGGCATCGACATGGGCGCGGTGGACCTCGTCGTCCAGGTGGAGTCGCCGCCCTCGGTCGCCTCGGGCCTGCAACGCGTGGGCCGGGCCGGGCACCAGGTCGGCGCCGTCAGCCGCGGTGTGATCTTCCCGAAGTTCCGCGGCGACCTGCTGCAGGCGGCCGTGGTCGCCGAGCGGATGCGCGGGGGCCAGATCGAGTCGGTGCATACGGTGCGCAACCCGCTCGACGTGCTGGCCCAGCAGATCGTGGCGATGGTCGCGATCGAACCCTGGCAGACCGCCGACCTGCTGGAGGCGATCCGCCGCGCCGCGCCCTTCGCGACCTTGGCCGAGTCGGTGTTCGAGGCCGTGCTCGACATGCTCGCGGGCCGCTATCCGAGCGACGAGTTCGCCGAGCTGCGGCCGCGGCTGGTCTGGGATCGCGAGGCCGGCCGGGTCGAGGGCAGGCCCGGCGCGCAGCGGCTGGCGGTCACCTCGGGCGGGACGATTCCGGACCGCGGGCTCTACGGCGTGTTCCTGGTGGGGGATCAGAAGCAGGCCAAGCGGGTCGGCGAGCTGGACGAGGAGATGGTGTACGAGTCGCGGGTGGGCGACGTGTTCACCCTCGGCACCAGCTCGTGGCGGATCGAGGAGATCACGCATGATCGGGTGCTGGTCACTCCGGCGCCGGGCCAGCCGGGCCGACTGCCGTTCTGGCACGGGGACGCGCTCGGCCGACCGCTCGAGCTCGGCCGGGCGCTCGGCGCGTTCACCCGCGAGCTCGGCGGCCTCGAACCGGAGCAGGCGCACGAGCGGCTGCGCGCGGCGGGTCTTGACGATTGGGCGGCCGGGAACCTGCTGGCGTATCTGACAGAGCAACGGGAGGCGACCGGGCTGGTCCCGGACGACCGGACGATCCTGGTCGAGCGCTTCCACGACGAGCTCGGCGACTGGCGCCTGGTGATCCACTCCCCCTTCGGCGCCCAGGTGCACGCGCCGTGGGCATTGGCGATCGGGGCGCGGCTCCGGGCGGTGCACGGCATGGACGCCCAGGTCATGCACGCGGACGACGGCATCGTGCTGCGAGTGCCGGACGCGGACTGGGATGAGGACGCGGCGACGGCCCGTCCGGAGGCGGAGCTGGCCCGCTTCGCCGCTGAGGAGATCGAGCAGTTGGTGACGGACGAGGTGGGCGGCTCCGCCCTGTTCGCCTCCCGGTTCCGCGAGTGCGCCGGCCGGGCGCTACTCCTGCCGCGTCGCAGGCCGGGGGCGCGCGTCCCGCTCTGGCAGCAGCGACAGCGCGCCGCGCACCTGCTCTCGGTGGCAAGCAAGTTCGCCTCGTTCCCGATCGTGCTGGAAACGGTCCGCGAGTGCCTACAGGATGTCTTCGACCTGCCCGGCCTCGTCGAACTGCTCGGCGATATCGAGGCGCGGCGGGTGCGCATCGTCGAGGTGGAGACGCAGGCGCCGTCGCCCTTCGCGAAGTCCTTGCTGTTCGGCTACATCGCGCAGTTCATGTACGAGGGCGATTCGCCACTGGCCGAGCGCAGGGCCGCGGCGCTGGCCGTGGACCCGTCGCTGCTGGCGGAGCTGCTGGGTCAGCCGGAGCTTCGGGATCTGTTCGACAACGAGGTGATCGACCAGCTCGAGGCGGAGCTCCAGCACCTCTCGTTGGAGCGGCACGCCCGGGACGCCGAGGACGCGGCGGACCTGCTGCGTCTGCTCGGCCCGCTCTCGACCGAGGCGGCGGAGGCGCGCGGTATCGCGGAAGCCTGGCTCAAGGAACTTGAACGGACCAGGCGGGCGATCCGTGTGCGCATCGCCGGCGAGGAACGTTGGGCGGCGATCGAGGACGCGGGACGTCTGCGTGACGCGCTCGGCTGCCCGCTGCCGGTCGGCGTGCCCGAGGCGTTTACCGAGCCGATGCCCGATCCGCTCGGCGACCTCGTGGCCAGATACGCGCGGACCCATGCGCCGTTCACCGCCGAGGATGCCGCACAACATTTCGGCCTCGGCGTGGCGGTGCTCAGGGCGGCGCTGGAGCGGTTGGCGGCGCAGCAGCGGGTGGTGCGCGGCGGCTTCCGGCCGGAGAGTTCGGGCGAGCAGTGGTGCGATGCCAGGGTGCTGCGCAGGCTGCGCCGCCGGACCGTGGCCGCACTGCGGGAGCAGGCCGAGCCGGTCGCGCCGACGGCACTCGCGCGCATGCTCCCGGCCTGGCACGGCATCATTTCGACCAGTGGCGGCGAGGGTTCGGCACAGCCCAAGCTTCGCGGGGTCGACGGTGTTCTGCGGGCGGTCGAACAGCTCGCCGGGTATCCGGTCCCCGCCTCCGCGCTGGAAAGGCTGATCCTGCCCGCGCGGGTCGCCGACTATCAGCCCGCGATGCTTGACGAGCTGACCGCGAGCGGCGAGGTCTCCTGGACCGGAGCAGGCGCGCTGGCCGTGGACGACGGCTGGGTATCGCTGGCCCCGACGTCGATCGCGCCCGCCGTACTGCCAGAGCCGCTACCGGTGGACGGCTTCGGTCCGCTGCACCAAACAATCCTGGCCGAGCTCGCGGGCGAGAACGCATTGTTCTTCAGAGGACTGATGGCGCGGCTCGACGAGCCGGGCATGGAGACCGGCGCCCCCGAACGGGTGCTCGACGCGCTCTGGGAACTGCTCTGGGCCGGGCATCTCACCAATGACACCCTTGCCCCGCTCAGAGCGCTGCTGGGGGCCGGCAAGACCGCTCATCGGGCGAAACGCCCCACACCGAGAGGCCGGTACGCCTCGCTCCGTCTCGCCGCCCCGCTACCCGGAGCCGAGCAGGCGCTGACAACGGTTCAGGGCGCGCGAGCCGCCGGTCGCTGGTCCCGCGTCCGCCGTCTCACCCCGGCCGCGCCCGCATCCGCGGGTGCCAAAGCGCAAGGCGTCGCCCAATCCGCCTCTACGTCCGCCGCCGCGCCCGCCGGTACCACCGCGCCGGCCACCACCCAATCTGCCGCCGCGTCCGCATCCGCTTCTGCGCCCGCCGGAGCCACCGCGCGGACCGCCGCCCGGGCCGCATCCGGGCTTTCTCCCGCCCAGGTAGCTCAGCTGGCCCAGATCCAGGCCGAGGTGCTGCTGGATCGGTATGGCCTGGTCACCCGCGGCTCAGTCGGCGCGGAACGCGGCGGTGTCGGCGCACTCGGAAACTTCTCGGCTGCCTACCGCGTGCTGTCCGCGTTCGAAGAGGTGGGGCGGGTGCGCCGCGGCTACTTCGTCGACGGACTCGGTGCCGCCCAGTTTGCTGCGGACGGTGTCGTGGACCGGCTGCGCTCCGAGCCGAGCGGCTTCGGCGGGACGAAGGAGAAGCCCGCGACGATCGTCCTCGCCGCCACCGACCCGGCGAACGCGTACGGAGCCTCCGTCGACTGGCCGCATCGGCAGTCACCCGGGGCCACGGAAGGCACCATGTCCACGGAGTCGGCCAAACCCGGCCATCGGCCGGGACGGAAGGCAGGAGCGCTGGTCGTACTGCACGACGGGCAACTCGCGTGGTACGTCGAACGCGGCGGGCGCACGGTCCTGACCTTCCATCAGGACCCGGAGATACTCGAGCTCTCGGCCCGCGCGCTCGCCGACTCGGTGCGTTCCGGGCGGGTCGGGGCGCTCACGGTGGCGGCGGTGGACGGCGTGCCGGTGCTGTCGGCTGAGGGGAACCTCGGCGCCGGTGGCCGGGAGGCGGCCCCCGGACCGGCAGCGCTGGTCAAGGCCGGATTCGCGTTGACCCCGCAGGGCCTGCGGCTCCGCGGATAGCCGTCAGCCGAACGCCAGCTTCCCGGCGACGCTGATGATCAGGAGGGAGACCACACCGAAAAAGATCTTGCGAATGAACGTCGAGCCGCGAGTCGTCGCGAGCGCCGTGCCAATGAGCGCACCGGAAAGGTTGCACACGGCCATGGCGGCCGCGAGTCCCCAGGCGACCGATCCGCCGGGCGCGAAGACGATCAATGCGCCGAGATTGGTAGCGCAGTTGACGACCTTCGACACGGCCGATGCGCGCACGAACTCGAAGCCGACTACGCCGACCAGGAAGAAGATCAGCAGTGAGCCGGTGCCGGGGCCGGCCATACCGTCCCAGAACCCGATGACGAGCCCGCCCGCCCCCATGATGCCGATGCGTACCAGGCCGTCGAAGCGCAGGTCCTCGACCACGCCGAGCGTCTTGTTGCGCCACAGGTAGATGCCGATCGCGACCATGGCCGCCAGAACGATGGAGTCGAGCAGCGTCGCCGGCATCAGGCTCGCGGCGTGCGCCCCGCAGAGCGAGCCGATCAGCGCGACCAGCGCCATCGGCGCCGTCTCGCGCCACTCGACCTTGGTCACGCGCAGGTACCGAGCCGCCGCGGTACTCGTGCCGACGAACGACGCCACCTTGTTGGTGCCCAAGGCGAGCACCGGCGTGCGCGGCATCAGGAACAGCAGCGCGGGCAGCTGTATCAGCCCGCCCCCGCCGACCATCGCGTCCACACACCCCGTGACCAGCGCCGCCACGCAGGCGAAGAGGATCCCCGGCAGGCCGAGATGGGCAAACGAGGCGCCGTGCACGAAAAGTCTCTCCCCCGGGCTGAGGCTCAAGCGGTGGCGACCGGCCCGGACCGAGTCGGGCAAGCGCGCGATCTCGGATTCAACCACATCCCGAGGCAGTGCGAGGAAGGCGGAAGTCAGATTGGCGGAGAGCTGCAGGCGAGCGCACAAGCGAGCACGACGGTGGAGGGGACAGGCTCGTGTCATGCGCGTGGATCGGAGACGAGGCGCGGGGCAGGGCGCAGGCGGGCGATCAAGAAGTCGGAGCTGCGGAGGCTTGGGAGAAGCCGCGCAGTCAGCGGGCACGCAGCCGACAGGTAGCCACGGGGCCGAGTACGGGCGGGCGGCGGACGCCTAGCCCGCGGGTAGGCGCGCGGCCGGGGATGGGCGAATGAATGGCGGGCACGTGGTCGATCGGCGGCCAACGGTCGACGGGCACGTAGTTGGTCAACGGTCAGTTGGCAGACGCACCACGGTTGGCAGGCTTGCCGTCGCCAGTTAAGCAGCCGGAGGGCGCGCAGGCGATTGGCGGCCAGCGGCTAGATGGCGGACGCAGAGATGGCGGCAGTGCAGTCGACGGGCGTGCAGTCGATCGGTGGGCATCAGCCAGCGGTCGAACGGCGGACGCACGGTTGGTGGGCGGATAGTTCACGTTCTCCATGCGCGGAGTCAGCGGGCAGACGAACGATGGCTTCTGGCGGGTGCGCGGTGGATGGGCGTGCGCGGGCTCGGGCTCGGCTCACTGCCTTAGGCGGCGACTCGAGGGATGATTCGGACGGCGGCGGGGGTGGGGTCGGGGGCGGGGGTGGGCGGAATCCCCGGCTCGTCAGAACTGGCTGGGGGCGCCTCGGCGGACGGTCCAGGCAGCCGGGCCGCTCTCGGGCACTACGCAGCGCAGGCGGTAGAGCGCGGGCTCGCCGAAGCGGCCCACGGACGCGCTGACCAGCCAGTGCACCTCGCCGGGCTCGGTCCAGCGGCCGAGCAGGTCGTGCACGATGAACAGCAGTCCTTGGTGCAGGAAGTAGACCGGCCCGTCCGCTCCCTGCAGCACCTCGCAATATCCCTCGTCACCAGCCGTTCCCGCTTCTGGCAGCTCCTGTGTCATCTCGACCGCCATCTCTCGTGCCACACCCTTTCCCAGCATCGGGCGCCGCCGGCCGGACGCGAGCTTCCCCGACAGCGACGGCGTGGGACGTCCGAGCCCTTGGACGCCCACGCCGTCGCCGTCCCCGCGTCCGCCGGCGGCGGTCAGTTCGAATCTTTGTTCGAACGGCACCACTCTAGCGGCCTCCGGGGACAGCCGCCATGCCTTTGCCGAATTGCCACCCGATCGAGTGGGCAAGGGCCGGAATCACCGGGCCCACCTGCACTTTCGTAGAGTTATTGATTCGTTACCGGCTGCCACGGCAACCCTCGGGGGATCCGGGTGGTCGTACTGGGTGGATCGCACAGCCACGGTGCAACGCGGTCGGTCCGGGGAACGCGACGATTCCTAGAACCCGGTTCGATCGGTGGGGAGAAACCGGCCGTGGCCTGCACAGCCGCGAAGGGAGAGCGGCGGGGGGGAGGTGGGTCTGCTTCCGGGCGGACCCACCTGCGGTATCGGTCCGCGGCGGCGCCTCGGCGTCGTCCGGACCGGTCCGCGGGGGTGGGAAATGCGGCGGCCGCGCGCCGTGGGGGCACGCGGCCGCCGTCACCATCAATGACAACCACGATGACCGACGACCGATCATGACGGTCCGTAAGGTCGAAGTTCCAGGGGAGTCAGGCGGCTCATCAATGGCGGCAGCGGGGACACACGCGGAAGTTGAGCGGAGCGTAGTCGGATTGCTCCATCTGGTTGCCGCCACATGGCAGGCTCAACTCGCCTCGCCAATACTCGAAAGCGTGCCAGGACTCACAGCTGCCTCCCGGATCCCACGACTGTCTGCCCGCCCTGTCCTGGTCGCCCCGCCGCCGCTGCACCTGCACGCGGCCGGGACGCGTACGCCGCAGGTCACCGAGCCCGTCTCGGTTCTGCTTCCGCTGCGGCACGAACCCGCCGTCGCGTTGGCCGCAGTCCATGCAGCCGTGGCTCAGCGCAACGTTTCGCGGCTCGACGTCGTCGTGCTCGATGTTGGCTGCACCGAGACGACGTACCGCGCGCTGACCCGCGAATACGGCGACGATCCGCGGGTGCGGCTGCTCGATACTGCGTGCCTGCCGACGGGCTGGTCACGCACCTCCCACCGCTCGCAGCAACTCGCCGTCGGCGCTCGGGGGCGGATACTGTTCTTCGCCGATCCGGCCGCTCCGCTCGGACCGTACGCCGCCGCCGCAGGCGCGAATCTGTTGCGGCGTCAGCGGCTCGACCTGCTCGTGCTGGACGCGGGCGGACGGCGTCGCACCGGGCGTTTCGCGGTCGCCGCCGACACCGAGGCGTACTGGCGGATCGGCGGACACAGGGCCGCCGCGCAGGATCCGCATCCGCTCGCGCTGCTGCGGGCGATGCGTCGGGCGCACGCGTCGACAGGGCTCGCCGACGGCCGTCGCATCATTCCGGCCGATACCCGCGCGCACGCCGATGACCTGCCGGCGGAGCCGCGTGATCCGTATTTCCGCCGGCCGGAGAACACCGACTCCACCTCGACTTTCGGCTCGCTCAGCACGACCGCGCGCCGACTGCTCGCGGCGCTTCGGGCTACCGGGGCGGACTTGGCCGGAGTCGGCGGGGTGCACGGCGACCACGGCGGCGATCGGCCTGAGGCGTGGGACGAGCGGTCCGGACGTGAGCGGGAACGGGATCGCGAGCGGGAGCAGTTCGCGGCGATGGGCGGGCAGGACACGGCGTTCGGCGAGAACACGATGTGCGGGGACAACACCATGTTCGAGTCGCTCGCGCAGGAGATCGACTGAGGGCGGCGGGCAGGGCGGGCGGGGCGGGCGAACGAGACCCGTCGGGCGGCACGTACGCTGTCGGGTCATGGCAAGGATCATCGTCATCGGCGCGGGCGTGGCCGGGTTGGCAGCGGCGGCGCGGATGGCGAGCGGCGCGAACGACGTCGCCCTGATCGAGCGCAGCTCCTCCCCCGGTGGCGCGCTGACCTGGGCGTTCCCCGGCACGCTCACCCTTCCCGCCGCCCTGCGCGACCTGTTCGTCAAGACCGGCGGGCGCAAGGCGAGCGCGGCCGGGCTGCTGGAGGACGTCGTCGATCTGCGGCCGGTCGATCCCGTGCGCACGTACCGCTTCCCCGACGGCTCGAGTCTCAGCCTGCCGAACGCGGCCCGCGGCGCTTCCAAGGACGCGTTCGACGCGGCGTTCGGGCCAGGCTCAGGTGACGCGTGGCTGCGCGTCGTGGACCACGGCAACCGTGCGTGGAGCGCGATCAGGCCCAGCCTCGTCGAGGTGCCCGATGCCGGACGCGGCGACCTGTGGCGCCTCCTGCGCTCCTCCGCGTCACGCCGTGCTCTGGCTCCGCGCCAGACGCTGCGTCAGATCGGCGAGGCCGCAGGGGTTCGGGATCAGAAGATGCGCAGCGTTCTCGACGAGTACACGCGGGCGGCGGGAGCAGCGCCGGAAACCGCACCGGCCATGCTCGCGATTCGGCCCTATATCGAGCAGACCTTCGGCGCGTGGCGCATCGTCGGCGGGCTGCCTGAGCTCGCCGCGGCGATGTACGAGCGGTGCCTCAAGCGCGGCGTCACCTTCCGATTCGACACCGAGGTCACGTCCGTCGCATCCGGCTCGGTCACCTTGGCCGACGGCGAGAAGCTTGCGACTGATGTGATCGTTGCGGCGGTGGACGCACACGTCCTGGCGCGGCTGACGGGCCCTAAGCCGGCGACCGGCGCGGCGGGTTATTCGCCGTCGATCTTCAGCCTGAAGCTGGAGATCCAAGAGCCATACGAATTGCCGTACGAGACAGTGATCTTCGGTGAGGAAGCCGAGCCGACTATTCGGCTGCAGGTGGCGCCCGAGCGGCCAAACGAGTGGATCGCGCACGTCGATGCCCCGTTGCATGGGCACGGAGAGCGGGCCGGTCAGCGGGACTGGGACGCGCAAGACGTGGCGCACGAGCACGCGGAGAAGATCAGGAACGCCATAGCCGAGCGGCTCGGCGTGCGCCTCGACACGTTGGCAGTGCGGGAGATCTTCACCCCGGCGGACCGCGAAAGGCTGACCGGGACGCCTGGAGGCTCGGCCAACGGACCGGCGATCAACTCCCTGACCAGCGCCATCCTGCGTTCGCCGACTGTGCAGCCGATCAAGGGTCTGCTGCATATCGGCGGCAGTTCACGCCCTGGACCCGGGATCGCGTTCGAAGCGCTCTCGGCGTGGAATGCGGCCGAGGTGCTGAAGCCCACCAGAGCCTGACTCCGCCCGGGGTCAGCGGGTCAGATTCAGGCTCCGGTACACCTCGAGCGTCGCCGTGGACGCGTTGAGGGTGATGAAGTGCAGTCCGGGTACGCCCTCGGACAGCAGCCGCTCGCACATCCGACTGCAGTAGTCGATTCCGATCGCGCGCACCGCCGTGTTGTCGTCGGCAACGGCGTGGATCCGCTCGCCGAGAGCCGCGGGAAACTTGCCGCCGCTGAGCGTGACCATCTTCTCGATCTGCGCCGCGCGGGTGATCGGCATGACGCCGGCGATCACCGGGGTCTCGCAACCCGCCGCCGCCAGCCGGTCGCGCAGCCGCAGGTAGTCGTCCACGTCGAAGAACATCTGGGTGATCGCGAAGTCCGCGCCCGCGCGGCACTTGGCGACGAAGTGCTCGATCTCGCTGTCCCAGTCGGCCGAGCGCGGATGCTTCTCCGGGAACGCGGCGACGCCGACGCAGAAGTCGCCGGACTCCTTGATCAGCCGTACCAGTTCGGCGGCGTACGTCAGCCCGTCCGGCCGCGGGATCCAGGGACCGGAGACGTCACCCGGCGGGTCGCCGCGCAGCGCGAGGACGTTGCGCACACCGGCGTCCGCGTACCGGCCGATGATCTGGCGCAACTCGGCGACCGAGTGGTTCACCGCGGTGAAGTGACCCAACGGCGTCAGCGTCGTCTCCGTGGCCACACGCTCGGTCTCGCTCGCCGTGTTGTCCCGCGTCGAGCCTCCGGCGCCATAGGTGATCGACACGAAGTCCGGATTCACGCCCTCGATCCGACGCAACGCGGTCCACAGGGATCGCTCCTTGGCCTCGTCCTTGGCCGGGGAGAACTCGAAGGACATGGTCGGACGTCCGTCGGCGAGCAGTTCGCGAACAGTCACGGCCCGATCGGGGCGAACGCTGGGAAGTCCGAGTGCCATGGTCAAGAGCCTAATCGCGGTCGCGGTTGTGTCGAGGGTGTGTCCGGCTGCCGAGACAAGATATTCAATCCGTGGACGCACCGCCGACAGCGAACCCGCCGGTCGATCCCGTCCGCGGCGCATGGCTTAGGGTCGAAGTGTGACCGAAACCGCCCTTTCCCCGCTCGACCGGCGTGAACTGCGTGCCCGGGTCTCCCGCGCGCTGACCGGCTTCCTGGACCGTCAGGAGCTGGTGCTTCGGCAGATCTCCGCCGACCTCGTGGAGCCGGCCGCGGCGCTGCGCGAGTTCCTGGACGGCGGCAAGCGGATGCGTCCGGCCTTCTGCTACTGGGGCTGGCGAGCGGCGGGCGGCGGCCTCGGCGACGACGAGGCGCTGGATGACGCGGCGTTCACCGCGTCCGCCTCGCTCGAACTGCTCCAAGCCTCGGCGCTGATCCATGACGACTACATGGACGGTTCGGACACGCGGCGCGGAAAGCCCGCGGTGCACAGGCGTTTCGAGGCGCTGCACGAGGCGGACGGCTGGGAGGGACCGTCCGCGCGGTTCGGCGCGGCGGCCGCGATCCTGCTCGGCGACATCACGCTGACCTGGTGCGACGAGATGTTCACCCGCTCCGGCTTCGGCGCGGCGCGGGTCCACGCGGCCCGGCCGGTCTTCGACCTGATGCGCTCGGAGGTGATGGCGGGTCAGTACCTCGACGTGCTCGCGCAGAGCCGGGGCCTGTCCGTCGCCACGCCGCGGGAGATCCTGGAGCGCGCCGAAACGGTCATCCGCTACAAGTCGGCGAAGTACACGATCGAGCGTCCGCTGCAGCTCGGCGCGGCCCTGGCCACCGGCGACGGGAACGAGGACGGCCCGGTCAACGCGGCGCTCTCGGCGTACGGGCTGCCGCTCGGCGAGGCCTTCCAGCTGCGGGACGACGTGCTCGGCGTGTTCGGCGACCCGGCCACGACCGGCAAGCCCGCCGGGGACGACCTGCGCGAGGGCAAGCAGACGGTGCTGGTCGCGCTGGCCGCCGCGGCGGCGGACTCCGGGCAGCTGAGCCTGCTGCGCGAGGGACTGGGCGACGCCGCGTTGGACGCCGCCGGGGTCTGCGAGCTGCAGAAGGTGATCGTCGAGACCGGGGCGCTTGACGCGGTGGAGCGGCGGATCGAGGAGCGCACGACGCTGGCCCTGGCGGCGCTCGAGCGCGCGTCGGTCGAGGACGAGGCGCGCACGGTGCTCGCGGAACTGGCCGTCGCGGCGACTTCGCGCCAGGTCTGAATTCGGCGTGTCGCGAATGCGGCAGAATTCCCGCGCCCTAGTATCGGTGACCACTGATATATCTGGCAGGCCCGCCCCCGGCCCCGGCCGGGCTCCGCGACGCGCCTTCCCATGCCGACGCGATGTCGACTCTGCGTGACGATCCGGCGGGTCGGATACCGTGATCAACCTGGGCAAGCGGGTCAGGTACTGGACACGAACCGTAAGGGCGGTGATTCCCAGCGAGAACTTTTCGCGAAGGGGTCGCCAACTGCCTGCCCGCCATGAATAATCCTCTTCGAGGCCCCCTCGTCCCCCCGTACGAAGGGGTCTCCCCCGAGGTACGCGGCGCCCCTTCCCCCCGTGGGGGCCTTCGTACCGTAGCGACGCCCGGTCCGTTCCCCCCGTACGGACCCAGCGTCGTCGGCGCCGGAACCGCCCCCGCCGACCGCGCGGTCCTCGGACCCGGTCGGCGGAAACCTTCGGCGCCGCGGAGAGTCCTCGACAACTCTCCGCTGCGAGGCCTGCCGTCCCCCCGTGCGGCAGGTCTCGCTTTATTCCCGGCGGCGTTCCCGGCCGCGGCGTGACTGATCTCCCATCCGCTTCTCGTCGCACTGACGATAAAGCGGGGTTATCCTTGAGTCCATGGCGCAGCTGAGAATCGCACTGGCCCAGATCAACCCGACCGTGGGCGATCTGGCGGGGAACACGGCGTTGGTCTTGGAGTCGGCGCGCGCGGCGTCGGCGGCGGGGGCGCACCTGCTCGCGGCCCCGGAACTGGCGCTGACGGGCTATCCGATCGAGGACCTGGCGTTGCGCGGCTCCTTCGTCCGGGCCTCGCAGGCGGCGCTGGAGGGCCTCGCGCGGCGATTGGCCGAAGAGGGCCTGGGCGAGCTGGTCGTCGTGGTCGGCTACCTGGACGCGAGCTCGGAATCGTTGGCGCGCACGGGCAAGCCGGCCGGTTCCCCGCAGAACGCGGCGGCCGTGCTGCATCGGGGTAGCGTGCTGATTCGCTCGGCCAAGCACCACCTGCCCAACTACGGGGTGTTCGACGAGTACCGCTACTTCGTGCCGGGCGACGTGCTGCCGGTGGTCCGCATCGGCGGCGTGGACACGGCGATCGCGATCTGCGAGGACCTGTGGCAGGACGGCGGCCCGGTGGCGGCGACGGCCGAGTCGGGCGCGGGCCTGCTGCTGTCGATCAACGCGTCGCCGTACGAGCTGGCCAAGGACGACGAGCGTTACGAGCTGATGCGCGAGCGGGCGATCGAGGCCGGATGCACCCTGGCGTACGTCAACCAGGTGGGGGCCCAGGACGAGCTGGTCTTCGACGGTGACTCGCTGGTGGTCGCGGCGGACGGAAGCCTGATCGCGCGGGCCGGCCAGTTCGTCGAGGACCTGTTCGTGGTCGACCTCGACCTGCCGGAGTCTGACCTGCCGGTCGAGGAGACGATCGCGTCGAACGGCATGACGATCCGTCGCGTGGTGGCGAGCGCGGAACCGCTGCCCGCTCCCCCGGCGCCGCGCGCCGAGCCGGTCATCGAGGAGCGGCTGGGCGACCTGGAGGAGATCTACCAGGCGCTGTGCGTCGGCCTGCGCGACTACGTGCGCAAGAACGGCTTCCGGACGGTGCTGCTCGGCCTGTCCGGCGGCATCGACTCGGCGCTCGTCGCGGCGATCGCGGCGGACGCCGTCGGCGCGGAAAACACCTACGCGGTCTCGATGCCGAGCGTGTACTCCTCGGAGCACTCGAAGAGCGACGCGGAGGAACTGGCGCAGCGGACCGGCCTGCACTTCGAGACCGTCCCGGTGGCGCCGATGGTCGACGCGTACCTCAAGACGATCGCGGACCACGGCACCGCGATCACCGGCGTCGCGGACGAGAACCTGCAGGCCCGGGTGCGCGGCACGATCCTGATGGCGCTGTCGAACCAGCGCGGCCACCTCGTGCTCGCGACGGGGAACAAGAGCGAGCTGTCGGTCGGCTACGCGACCCTCTACGACGCCGGCTCGATCGGCGGCTTCTCCCCGATCAAGGACGTGCCCAAGACCCTGGTCTGGGAACTGGCCCGGTGGCGCAACGCCGCGGCGGAGCAGCGTGGCCAGACGCCGCCGATCCCGGTGAACTCGATCGACAAGGAACCGAGCGCCGAACTGCGTCCGGACCAGAAGGACTCCGACTCGCTGCCGGACTACGCGCTGCTTGACGGAATCCTGGACCTGTACGTGAAGGGCGACAAGGGGCTCGCGGAAATCGTCGCGGCCGGCTACGACCCGGCGCTGGCCGAGCGGGTGCTCCGACTGACCGACCGCGCCGAGTACAAGCGGCGCCAGTACCCGCCGGGCACGAAGATCTCGCCGAAGGCCTTCGGCCGGGACCGGCGCCTGCCGATCACCAACCGGTACACGGAGAAGCTGGAAGAGAGCGGGGAGAGCGGGGAGAGCTAGTCGGGGCTTCGAGATCGGGCGTTCGGACGGGCCGAGACCCGGGACTGCGAATGAGGTAGGGCCCTGCCGGGCTGCGGAAGAGCTCTACCTCACCGCCTCATCATTCGTCACCGTGCTTCGCTCCCTTAGTGCATCCCGTCGGCCGGATCCTCCCGGCTCCGCCAGCGGTCCGCGATGATGGTGGACACCACCCCGCGCTCCCAGCACAGCATGCAGCCGTGCAGGATCGTGGAGTTCTCACGAGGCACCCTTCCCTTGCCGAGGCAGGCAGGACAGTGAACGATGTATCTCCGGTGGCCGGAGTGGTTGTGCATCATGGTTGGGACTCCTTTCCCTCCCGTCCCTGCCGCAGGGGGCCTGACGACCTGAAGGTTGGCGGCCACCACTCGCCGTTCGTACTCGCTTCGAAGGTCCTCGGCGATCCGACGGCGATTCAGGTCCCACAGACGGCTCTGGGTCTGATAGTTTCGCCCAGAGAGCTTGTCGGCAAGTGCTTGTGGCAATTGCCAGGGACAAGCTCACTGGGTATGTACCCCGCGTCGGTGCGCGTTCACCCCGCTGGGCCGTGCCTTGTGTAACAATCCTGACGATCTTCCACGGGAGGCGGGCCGGGTGCCGGAGTTCGCGAATCCGCTACTGCGACGCTGGGAGCTCGGCAACACCCTCCGGCGCCTCCGCGAGGAGCGGAGCATGACCATCGCCGACGTGACCGTCGCGATGAAGGAGCGCTACGGATCCAGCTTCTCGACCGCGAAGCTGAGCCGTATCGAGACCGCCAAGCGTGGAGTGATCCCGCGCGACGTCCACGATCTCTGCGTGCTCTACGGCGTGCCGGACCGGGAGCGCGAGGATCTGATCGAACTCGCGAAGGCGTCACGGGCGGTCGAACGGGTCCAAGTGGGCTACGATACGCGGGGTTATCTGTGGTACGTGGCGCTGGAGCAGATCGCCTCGCAGATTCGCGAGTTCAGCTCCATGTTCATCCCGGGTCTCCTCCAGACAGCGGAATACGCGCTGGCCGTGGAGAATCTCACGCTCCTGAGCCCCGAGTACTACCTCAGCGAACTGCCGACAGAGGATCTCCCTGACACCGCGGAGGGAAGATCCGACCTCAGGCTCGAGCGCCAGAAGCTGCTCGAGCAGGGGGCTGGCCTGCACCTGCACGTAGTCATCGACGAGAACGCGTTCCGCCGGAAGATTTCGCCGCCCGGAGCCATGGCGAAGCAACTACAGCATCTCCTGGAGGCCTCTGGACAGCCCAATATATGTCTGCAGGTGATTCCGTTCGAGGTCGGCCTCTATCCGGGCGCCGAGACCACGTACTGGTCCATCGTTGATTTTCCGCCGGGCGATCGCTACCCGCCCCGCACCGCCTACGTCGAGAATCCGGCCGGATCAAGGATTATCGATCATGAGGCGGACATCACCAGGCTGGAACACGCGTTCAAGACCATGACTCGTCTCGCTCTCGACCCACGGAAATCCCGCTCGCTGATCGAGCAGATCCTCACCGAAACCGAGACCTGACAAAGTAGAACAGGACAATCCTCTACAATGTACTCCCGTACCCACGCATCACTCGCCTGGCGCAAGTCGAGCTTCTGTCCCACCGGAGCGACCTGCGTAGAGATCGCCAACCTGTCCGTCGGCGATACCGCGATGCGCGACGGCAAGGACCCGGAAAGCCCCGAACTGCACTTCACCGCGTCCGCGTGGGCGGAGTTCATCGCCGCCGCCCGAGCCGGAGAGTTCAACCCGGGTTCACCGAACTGAGGACCCGTCAACTTGACGGGCTTCAGTAAGTGACCTATTACAGGAATCACGGGCCTGCCCGGAGCTCCGGGCGCGTGTGATTGGAGTGCCTGTGAAGGATGCGCGTGGAACCCGATCGATGACGTGGCGCAAGTCGAGTTTCTGCCCGAGTGGGGCGACCTGCGTCGAGGTCGCCGCGCTGCCTGAGGGTGGCGCGGCGGTCCGCGACGGGAAGGACCCGCGGGGGGCGGAGCTGCACTTTGACGCGACCGAGTGGGCGGCATTCGTCGCCGCGGTCAAGGCAGGCGAGTTCGATCTTGGGCCCGCCAGCTAGAGACTGAGCAACCGTCAGCGCCTGCGGAGGGAGCGGCGACGGCGGTGGGGGCGGCCTGGGGGGCGGGTGCGGGCACGGAGGGGGTGGACGGGGCGTAGGGCGCTCATGGGTGGGCTCCTGCGGACTCCGAAGCCACGCCTTCGGCTGCGGGCGCCTTGCCTGCGGCGGCGCCGCGTAGGACGTCGTCTACCAGGCCTACGCAGTAGTCTTCCGTCACCTCGAAGACCGGGTAGAGCTTGCAGACGAACAGCAGGGTCGACGTCAGTATCACTGTCGCGCGCTCGATGTCCAGGTCGGGGCGCAGTTCGCCGTTCGCCACGCCGCGGCGGAGGACTTCGCGGTACTGCTCGCGGCGTGGTTCTATGACCGTCTCCTGATAGCGGTACATCAGGTCTCTGTTGCCGGCGAGCGTCTGGATCAGGACCGCGAAGGCGATGCCTTCCTGGGTCTCGGTGATGTTCGTGCGCATCTGCTTGATCAGGTCGATCAGGTCATCGCGCACCGAGGCGCCCTCGGGCATCCGGCGGGGGGTGCTGTGGAAGGTGCGCTGGAGGGTGGCTAGGACCAGTGCCTCCTTGTTCGCCCAACGCCTGTAGATCGCCGCCTTGCCTACGCCCGCCCTGCCGGCGATCGTCTCCATCGACAGCAGGTCGTAGGTCACGTCCTCGCTCAGCAGGCTGATGACCGCGTCGAGGATGGCGTCCTCCACCTGCTCGCTGCGGGGACGACCGGGGCGGCGCGGGGCGGGGGCGGGAGTGGGGACGGCGGCGGCCGAGGTCTTGGCGCCGCCGTCCCCGGTGTCGCCGGGAACCATCCGCTCAGCCCGCCATGCTCTCGGCCTTGGCCGCCGCGTCCACGGGGCCGACGGGCGCCGCCAGCTTCTTCGGCATCCACAGCGCGACGACGATCGCGGCGAAGATCATGATGCCGGAGCCTGTCAGGGTCGTGATGTGCATGGCGTGGACGAACGCGTCGTTCGCGGGCTGCAGCAGGCCCGCGGCCCTCGTGTTGCCCTGCGCCTCCGCGATTCCCACCGCCTGCTGGGTCGCCTCGATCGAGCCGCTGACGTACTGGGCCTCGGCGGACGTCAGGTGCGAGTTCGGGACCGCGTCCACGAGCGGCTGCATCCGGCCGCGGTACGCGGTGGTCAGCACCGTTCCGAGCACGGCCACGCCCAGGGCGCCGCCGAGCTGTCTGACCGTGTTGTTGACCGACGAGCCGATGCCCGCCACCTGCCTCGGCAGCGACGACATGACCGTCGTGGTCGCGGGGGGCATCACGTTCGCCATCGCCGCGCCCTGGAAGAACGCGATCAGCAGGTAAATCCACATCGGCGAGCTCTGTGTCACGAACTGGTAGCAGGCCATGGCGATCGCGATGGCGACCAGACCGCTGACCGCGACCGTGCGCGGGCCGAAGCGTTTGACCATGCTCGAGGACAGCGGCGAGAAGATGATCATCGCGGCGGCGAACGGCAGCATGAAGACGCCGGACTTCAGCGGCGTGTACCCGCGCACGCTCTGCAGGTAGAAGCTGAAGAAGAACATCCCGCCCATCATCGCGAAGAAGGTCAGCGCGACCGAGATCACCGCGGCGGAGAAGCTCCGGTTGGCGAACAGGCGCACGTCGAGCGCCGGATGGTCGGTGTACAGCTCCCAGAGCACGAAGCCGACCAGCAGCGCGAGACCGCCCGCGATCGAGCCCCAGACGCTCGGGCTGCCCCAGCTCCCCGTGTCGCCGGCGTGGATGATGCCGTAGACGAAGACCACCAGGCCGGCCATCTCCAGCACCACGCCGACCGGGTCGAGCCTCTTGGGATCGGGGTTCTTCGACTCCGGCAGCAGGATCAGCATGATGATGAACGCGATCACGGTGATCGGCACGTTGATCAGGAAGACCGAGCCCCACCAGAAGCTGTTGAGCAGCGCGCCGCCGACGATCGGGCCGATGGCGATGGCCAGGCCGACCGAGCCCGACCAGATGCCGATCGCCTTGGGCTGCTCGTGCCGGGGGAAGACGTTGGCGATGATCGCCAGGGTGGACGGCATGATCGCGGCGCCGGAGAAGCCCATCGCGGCCCGCGCGGCGATCAGCTCGGTCGGGCTCTGCGCGTACGCGGTGAGCAGCGAGGAGATGCCGAAAAGGACCATGCCGAGCATCAGGATCCGCTTGCGCCCCATCCGGTCGGCGAGCAGACCCCAGGTGAACAGCAGCCCGGCGAAGATCAGCGTGTAGGAGTTGATCGCCCATTCCAGGTCCGACTGGCTGGCGCCGAGGCCCTTGGGCTTCGGCTCGGACATGGTTTTGAGCGCGACGTTCAGAACCGTGTTGTCGAGAACGACCACGAGCAGGGAGAACACCAGTCCGCCGAGGATGATCCAGCGGCGCGGGTGGCCATGGTGCTCGATGTGTTCGGCGGCGCGAGAGTCACTCAAGGCGTTCACCCTCCCAAGGGGCCGGAGACTTTCGATCCGGGACCGTTCCGTATCGAATACGGCGAGGGTACTCCGGCGTAATTGCGATACGCAACCGTTCCGTATCGATAGGCGGACGTAACAGAATGGCAAAAGCGCCGCGGCCCCGGAGGCGTCCGAAGACGCACCGGAGTCGCGGCGCGGAGAAGCTGCGGAGAAGTTGCGGAGATACAGAGCCGGAGCGAGCTGAGAGGGGGTCAGGGGGTCAGCGGGTGGGCGCGCAGCCGGGCGGCCAGGGTGCCGGCCACGTTGCCCGCCGCGGCCACGTCGCGCGCCTGGGTCAGCGCCCGGACCACGACGACGCGCCTGGCCCCGGCCTCGAGCACCTGGTCGAGGTTGCCCTCGTCGATGCCGCCGATCGCGAACCAGGGCGGGATGCCGGAGCCCCCTGGCGGAGCGACGCGGGCCGCGTGCCGCACCAGACCGAGGCCCGGCGCGGGGCGGCCCGGCTTGGTCGGGGTCGGCCAGCACGGGCCCACGGCGAAGTAGCCGGTCTCCGGGTCGGCCGCGGCCGCCTCGACCTCCGCCTCGGCGTGCGTGGAGCGGCCGATCAGCACCTGCGGGCCGACAATCCTGCGCGCGATCGGCACCGGCAGGTCGTCCTGGCCGAGGTGCAGCACCGGGACGCCCGCCGCGTACGCCACGTCGGCCCGGTCGTTGACGGCCAGCAGCTTTCCGTGCCGCTCACACGCCGCCGCGAAGACCTCGAGCAGCTCCAGCTCGCGCGTCGCCTCGAGACCCTTGTGCCGCAACTGGACGACGTCCACGCCGCCCGCGAGGACCGCGTCGAGGAACGCCGGCAGGTCGCCTCGGTCGAGTCGGCCGTCGGTGCAGAGATAGAGGCGCGCGTCGGCTATTCGGGATTGCGCGGAGGTCACCCTAGAAGCCCAGCGCCTGCGCCCGGCGGCGCACCTCGGAGCCGCGGTTCTCATGAAGGGCCTGGACCGGGGTGCCGGGGAGGGTGTCGTCCGCGGTGAACATCCAGCGCAGCGCCTCTTCGTCGGTGTACTTATTGTCCGCCAGAAGAGTGAGCGTGCCGGGCAGCCCCTTGAGCACCTGATCGCCGGAGATGAACGCGGCCGGCACCGACACGATTTTGCGCTCGCCCCGCCTCACGGCCACCAACTGCCGGTCCTTGACCAGCTGGCGCACCTTGGTGATCGGCAGGTCCATGCGCTCGGCCAGGTCGGGAAGGGTGAGCCAGTCGGCGATCAGCGAATCGAGGGTAAGGTCAGCGGTAGTCACACACATACTTTGCCACGAGTGGGGCCGATAGTCCTGCCCGGATTCGAATACGCCATGGTCAGCGAATCGATGGCAAGGTCAGCGACAGTGAACCATGCACATACTTTGCCACGAGTGGGGCGTACGGCACCGTCTAAGCGCCGGGAACCGGACAGACCGGGAACCTCGAATCGTGTCCGTTCGTTTACCACACTCTCAGTCTTTGGCCTTAGGGTGAGCGGCTATGACGGAAAACACCACGACCACGGGCGGGGCGGAGAGCGAGTCGGAGACCGAGTTCGTCTCCGCCGGCTCCGCGAACGAAGAGGAAGCTGCTCTTCCCGAGGAGCTCATCGAGATCGACGACGACGGCGCCGACGAGGACGATGTCCCCGGCACTGGAGCGGTCAGCGGCGGTTTCGGCTTCGCCGGCCTGGCCCTGGCGATCGTCTCGCTGACCACCAACTGGACCAGCGGCATCGTCGTCTCGCACTCGCAGTACGTCGAGCAGGTCAAGGCGACCGCCTCGATGACGGCCGCGCAGGACCTCAGCATGTACGAGAACGGCTGGCACACCCAGGGCTGGTGGGCGCTCGCCTTCGCGCTCGGCGGTGTGCTGTTCGGCGCGGGCGCGATCCTGTCGCCGAGCATCCTGCTCAGCGGCCGCACCCCGGGCTGGGCCAAGGCCGGCGCGACCGCCGCCATCATCGTCGGCCTGGTCGCCGCGCTGCTGGCGATCCTGACGATCGTCGGCGTCTTCGGCGGCAACATCACCGCCCCCGCCACCGCCAGCTGAAACTGACGCACCTACCCACAAGCGCCACCGAGCCGGGACCGCAGCGCGGTCCCGGCTAAGCTTGTGTCCGGAGATATTCATAGCAGCAGCAGCAGTCATCACCACGGGAGCCCCCACGACGCGGGGGTTGAGAGGGAGACGGCCTCGGTCTCCGACCGTTCGAACCTGGCCGTGCGCCGCCCACCGGGCCGCGCCGGTGAAGGGAGCGGGCAGTGTCACCTGTCCTGGAACGCACCCACGGCGACTGCGCCGTGCTCGGCGGCGGTCTGATCGGTCTGGCGATCGCCTGGCGCGCGGCGCTCGGCGGTCTGCGCGTGCGACTCGCCGATCCCGAACCCGGGGTCGGGGCGTCCACGGCGGCGGCCGGGATGCTCGCGGCGGTCACCGAGGCGCACTACGGCGAGGAGCGCCTCCTCGAGCTGAATCTGCACTCGGCGCGCCGATACCCGGAATTCATCGAGGAATTGGAGCGGGCGACGGGCCTGCCGACCGGTTTCGACACGCGCGGGACGCTGGCCGTGGCCTTCGACCGCGACGATCGCGCCGTACTCGCGGAAACCGCCGCGTACCAACGGAAACTCGGCCTCGATTCGACCGAGCTGACCGGCCGCGAGGCCCGCGCGCTCGAGCCGATGCTGGCGCCGGGGGTCCAGGCCGGTTTGCTGGTCGAGCGAGATCACCAAGTGGACAACCGGCTGCTGCACAAGGCCTTGCTGGCGGCCGCGATCGGCGCCGGCGTGCAGATCCATCGATCCCGCGCCGAACTGCTCGTCGAGCAGGATCGAGCGATCGGCTTACGCCTCGAATCCGGCGAAATGCTGACGGCCGATCAGATCGTCCTCGCCGCCGGATGCTGGTCCTCTGAGATACCCGGCCTGCCGCCAGGCGTACTCCCCCGGGTACGTCCGGTGCGCGGCCAGATCCTGCGCCTGGCCATGGGTACGCCGCATCTGCTCAGCCGCACGGTCCGCGCGATGGTCCGCGGCAGCTACGTCTACCTCGTCCCCCGCGCGCACGGCGAACTCGTGGTCGGCGCGACGACCGACGAACTCGGCTTCGACACGTCCGTCACCGCGGGCGGCGTCTACGAGCTCTTACGTGACGCGCACGAGGTCGTCCCGGGAATCACCGAGCTCTCCCTCGTCGAGTCGCGCACCGGTTTGCGCCCCGGCTCCCAGGACAACGCCCCGCTGCTCGGCCCGACCGCGTTGCCCGGCCTGATCGCCGCGACCGGGCACTACCGCAACGGCGTGCTGCTGACGCCGGTCACCGCCGACGCGATCGTCACGCTGCTGACCGACGGCGCGCTGCCGGACTACGCGGCGCCGTTCAGTCCCGAGCGGTTCGCCGCGGATGGAGGCCCCCGATGAACCCGATCACCGTCCTCGTCAACGGCGAGGCGCAGCGGATCCCCGCGGAGCAGAAGCTGTCCGAGCTCGTCGACGCGCACACCGCGTCCCGTTCCGGTGTCGCAGTGGCCGTGGACGGCGAGGTCGTGCCGCGCGCCCGCTGGTCCGAGCACGCGCTCGCCGAGGGCGCGCGGATCGAGATTCTGACCGCGGTTCAGGGAGGCTGACCACGATGACCGAGCCACTGAGGATCGCCGACCGAGCCTACGAGTCCCGGCTGATCATGGGCACCGGCGGCGCGCCGAGCCTGGAGATCCTGCGCGAGGCGCTGACCACTTCCGGCACCCGGCTGACGACCGTGGCGATGCGCCGCGTCGCCACCGGGACGCGCGGTTCGATCCTGGAACTGCTCACCGAGCTCGGGATCGAGATCCTGCCGAACACCGCCGGCTGCCTGACCGCGGGCGACGCGGTGCTCACGGCCCGGCTCGCGCGCGAAGCCCTCGGCAACTCGTGGGTGAAGCTCGAGGTCATCGCCGACGAACGCACGCTGCTGCCGGACCCGATCGAACTGCTCGACGCGGCGCGCACGCTGGTGGACGACGGCTTCACCGTGCTGCCCTACACGAACGACGACCCGGTGCTCGCGCGCAAGCTGGAGGACGTCGGCTGCGCGGCCGTGATGCCGCTGGGCTCGCCCATCGGCTCGGGCCTAGGTATCCGCAACCCCCACAACATCGAGCTCATCGTCGAGGCCGCCGGAGTTCCGGTGATCCTGGACGCGGGCATCGGCTCGGCCTCCGACGCCGCGCTGGCGATGGAGCTCGGCTGCGCCGGCGTGCTGCTCGCCTCGGCCGTCACCCGCGCGCAGCGGCCCGCCCTGATGGCGGCGGCGATGCGCGACGCGGTGGCCGCCGGATACGCGTCGCGGGAGGCCGGGCGCATTCCCCGACGCCGTTTCGCACTCGCTTCGAGCCCATCTCGAGACGAATCGCCTGCCTTTTAACCATTTTGGGACGCAGTCCATACAGTTTAGTGAGCCCTCTTACGCCTACACTCGATGACCGTGAGCCCCACCGCCGTCAACCTGCCGCCCGACGACCTCAAGCCGGGCCAACTGGTCGACGGCCGCTACCGGGTCGAGGCCCGCCTGGCGCACGGCGGCATGGCCACCGTGTACCGCGCCTTCGACGACCGCCTCGACCGGCCCGTCGCGCTCAAGGTGATAGACGCGGGCCTGGCCAAACGGCCCGAGTACGTCGCCCGGTTCATCCGCGAGGCGAAGTCCTGCGCGAAGCTGAACCACCCGAACATCGTCGGCGTCTACGACCAGTCCGCGATCAAGTCGGCGCCCGCGGGCTACGGGCCGGCCGGCCAGGACCGGGGCACGCTGGCGTACCTGGCCATGGAGTACGTGCCCGGCAGCACCCTGCGCCAGGTCCTCGGCCGGCGCGGCCGACTCACCCCGCGCCAGGCGTTCCAGGTGCTCGACGCGATGCTCGCCGGGCTCGGCGCCGCACACCGGGCCGGGATCGTGCACCGGGACGTGAAGCCGGAGAACGTGCTGGTCAACGACGCGGTGCTGGCACAGTCGCACTCGTACGCGGCGGCACTGAAGGTCACCGACTTCGGCCTGGCCCGCTCGGTGACCGGAAGCGCGGACGGCAACACGATCGGCGGCAGCCTGCCGGGCGGCGGGCTGATAGGGACCGCCTCGTACCTCGCGCCGGAGCTGGTCCGCTTCGGCACCTGCGACGAGCGTTCCGACGTGTACTCGGCCGGGATCGTGCTGTTCGAGCTGCTCACCGGGCGCAAGCCGTTCACCGCGAGCACTCCGGTCGAGGTCGCGCAGCTGCACGTGACGAGCCGGGTGCCCGCGCCCTCCACGCTGCTGCCCGGCCTGGACCCGGCCATCGACGCCCTGGTGGCCCGCTCCACGGCCCGCGAACCCGGGCATCGTCCCACGGACGCCAACGCCATGCGCACGGAGCTGCGCGCCGCCTATGCGAACCTTCCGGACGGCGCGCTGGACTTCGGCGGCGCCTCGGCCAAGGCCGAGGCCACCCAGCAGTTGCACACCGACGCCGTCGCCGTCGGGGCGACCCGGGTGGACATCGCCCCGACCCGGGTGGATCTGTCCGGGCAAGGCGTCGCGGGTACGCCCGCCGCCGCGGCGAAGGCGGCCGGAACCCCGCTGCCGCCGATCGTCCCGCGCCGCGATCCGGACGAGCCCTACCGTTACGCGGACGCGCGCGAGAAGCGGCGCAGCTATCGGGGCCTGATCATCTTCCTGGTGGTCGTGCTGCTGGCCGCGGTCACCGCCCTCGGCGCCTGGCTCTACGGAAGCACGCACTACCAGTCGATGCCGGACGTGACCGGCCTCGCGCAGAACCAGGCGGAGCAGGCGCTCGCCAACGACAGCCTGAAGTACAAGCTGACGACGTCCGCGAGCACGACCGTGACCTCGGGCGACGTCATCTCCACCAACCCCGGCTCCGGGCAGCCGGTCGCGGACGGCGGCACCGTGACGCTGGACATCTCCACCGGCCCGGCGCAGCTGAGCGTGCCGAACGTGAGCGGGCTCGCCCAGAGCGCCGCGACCAACCAGCTCAAGTCGGCCGGCTTCGCGGTCGCGGTGGCCCCCGCGACTCAGAACTCGGGCACCGTGGCGCAGGGCGACGTGGTCTCCTACAGCCCCAGCGGAACCCAGACGCAGGGCACGACGATCACACTGACGATCTCGGCGGGCGCCGGGCAGGTGACCGTGCCGAAGGTCACCGGGGAGAGCATCGGCGACGCCACCACGCAGCTGGAGAACGAGGGCTTCAAGGTGACGACCCATCACATCACGCTGTTGCTGACCACGGTCATCACCCAGGACCCGGGCGCCGGAAACAGCGCCGCGGCCGGCAGCACGGTCACGCTCTACTACTGATCGCTACCGATCGCTGCGGGATATCCCCGCGCCGACCGTGATCCAGGACCCGGGGTTGTTGATCTGGGTGCCCTTGCGATAGCCGCCGAAGATCAGCCCGAGCACGATGATCAGCAGGATCAACCAGAACAGTGCCCACAGCGGGCTGAAGCCGCGGCGCCGCGGCCGCTCGTCGCGCCGTCGCTCTTCGCGCCGGGTCCGGGAGCCGGGGAATCTCATGCCTGGCAAGGGTCTGCACTCCTCGAGAAGCTTTGTCGGTCGGGGTGGCTACGCTGGGGAAATCAGGGTATGACGAGCGTCCCGGAACTTCGAGCGCGAAGTTGCGTTCGACTCAGTGGTATCAGTGGTGACAACCGTCAACGCGCGCAAGTCGGGTACCGTCAACGCGCGCGAGATCGGTACCGTACTCGAATCGACGTCGTCAGAACTCTAGGGGTGGTGGCCGTGGTGGCAGTGGTCTCTCGATGGCGCAAGCGGATCTTCGTCGGTGCCGTGTCACTCGTGGTGGTGGTCGGCCTGGCCCTGGTGGCTTCCGCCATCCACCTCCTACCCCAACTGCGCAATCCATTCTCCGAGCAGACGACCGAGCGTTCAGGCCCGGTACTGCTCCAGTCCATCGTCCAGCTCTCCCGGTACGAGGCGGCCAGCGGCAACTTCCAGGTCGTGGTCGACATATCCTCGGGCGGCTCGCTCCTGCCGAGCTTCCTGGAGGGTAGCGACACGCTGTTCATCGGCGTCGGCACGGAAAACGCGTACGTGGACTTCTCGAAGCTCAAGGGCAGCGCGGTGCAGGTCTCCGCGGACCGGCTCACGGCGTCGATCACGCTGCCGCCGGCCCAGCTCGAGTCGGCCGTGCTCAACGTGCAGGAGTCCTATGTCTTCGCGCAGCAGCAGGGCCTGTTCACCCGGGTCAACAGCTTCATGAGCGGCAACCCGAACTCGCAGCAGGCGGTCTACGAGCTCGCGGAGAAGCAGATCGAGGGCGCGGCGGCGAAGAGCCAGCTGATCGTGGACGCCCAGCGCAACACGACGACGATGCTCACCAGCCTGCTGCAGTCGCTGGGCTTCAAGAACATATCGATCAAGTACACGTAGGCGGCAGCGCGCAGCCCGTCGGCGCTAGTCCTCCTGGTAGGAGTAGCGCTGTTCGAGCCAGGGGTCGCCGACGTTGTGGTAGCCGCGTTCCTCCCAGAAGCCGCGCCGATCCTCGGTGAGGTACTCGATGGCGCGCACCCATTTCGGGCCCTTCCAGGCGTAGAGGTGCGGGACGATCAGGCGCAGCGGGAAGCCGTGCTGCGGAGTCAGTTCCACGCCGCTCCGATGCGTGGCCAGAACCGTCGTGTCGGCGAGCAGATCCTCGATGCGCAGGTTGGCCGAGTAGCCGTATTCGGCCCAGACCATGGCGTGCGTGGCCTCGGGCACGGGCGGCGCCAACTCGACGACGGTGCGCGCGAGCACGCCGCTCCAGCGGTTCTCCAGCAGGCTGAACTTGGTGACGCAGTGCAGATCGGCGATCACGTCGGCCGTGGGCAGCGCGTGGAACTCCGGGTAGTCCCAGCTGTGCTTCCCGCCGTCGGCGGTGGCGCCGTACACCTGCAGATCCCAGCGCTCCGGCTTGAACCGGGGCACCGGGCCGTAGTGCAGCACCGGCCACTGAGTCTGCAGACGCTGCCCCGGCGGCAGCCGTTCTTCCCCCGGCCGGGGCTCCTGTGCACCCACCATGCCCCTATCGTCCCAGACCTTCCGGTGTGCTCCCGACCACAATCGGGCATTCCAGGCTTGCGCGCGGCGGAGCGGCCGGGTTAGCTTAGGTTTACCTAACCGTTCCCTGGTGCCGCCGAAGGAGCCTCGTCCATGTACGCCTGCGTCTGCTTCAGCATCACCGAGGAGGAGATAGCGGACGAGATCTCGGCGGGCGCGCGCACCGAGGAGGAGATCGGCGAGCGCTGCGGGGCCGGGACGAGCTGCGGCACCTGCGTCGAGCGGCTCGGCTGCCTGATCGAGGAGGCGCGGCTGCGCCCCTGCATGGAGCGGACCCTCGCCGCGTGTCCCTCCGCGTGCGACGCCGCCGCCCTGGTCACCGTGGCCGCCGCGGCCTGAGCCGGGGGTCCGGTACGGCACGTATCGGTGATTGTGCACCGCGCCTGCCCGCGATTCGCCCTGGTCGCGTGAAAGACTACGTGTCGTCAATCCCCCATCACGGCACGAAAGGGATCAGTCGATGCAGGGCGACAAAGACATCATCGCGATCCTCAATGAGCAGCTGACGGCCGAACTCACGGCCATCAACCAGTACTGGTTGCACTACAAGCTGCAGGAGAACAACGGCTGGGTGAAGCTGGCCAAGCACACCCGGCACGAGTCGATCGAGGAGATGCAGCACGCCGACAAGCTCGCCGAGCGCATCATCTTCCTCGACGGCCTGCCGAACTTCCAGAAGTTGAGCCCGCTGCGGATCGGCCAGACCGTCACCGAGATGTTCGAGTGCGACATGAAGGTCGAACTCGAGGCGGTCGAGCGGCTGCGCCGCGGAATCAGGCTGATGCGCGACCGGGACGACGTGACCTCCGCCAACCTCTTCGAGGAGATCCTCGAGGACGAGGAGGAGCACATCGACTACCTCGAGACGCAGCTCGACCTGCTCAAGACGCTCGGCGAGCCGCTCTACCTGGCGCAGCTGGTCCAGCAGCCCGAGCACGACTGACCGGGCTCTCCCCCGCGCGTCGCCGTGGCTCCCTTGCGCGCCAAGGGGTTCGCGGCGGCGCGCGGTGACGTTTCGGCCAGGCCGCGTCGGTCCGCGTCGGTCCTGGTCAGTCCGTCGGCAGGAAGGTCGTCAGCCCGCGGACGATGATGTCGAGCCCGAGCTCGAAGCGGTCGAACAGCGGCGAGCCCGGGTCCCCGGAGTCGCCGACCATCGTCCGGGCCAGCGCGGTCAGGTTCGGGAACTGCTCCTTCGGCAGCGCCGCCAGATAGTCGCCGACCTGGCCCATCGCCTCGGCGACCTGCTCGGGCGTGGCGTCGGGGTGACGCTGGCGCCACATGTAGTCCTCGATCGCCGTGGCGGCGATGTACTGGCCGATCAGGTCGCCCGCGTACGCGGCGATGTAGTCGGGCAACCCGTGCGCGCGCAGCAGCCCGAGCAGACCCTCGACGTTGCGCAGCCCGTTGGGGCCGAAGGGGATCCGGCCCATCAGCGCACGGGCGAGGTCCCGATGCGAGGCCACCACTTGATATGAGTGGCGCACCAGGGACTTGAGCTGCTCCTGCCAATCGGCCACGCTCTCGGCCGGATCCATCGCCTCGATCATGCTCTCCGCCATGATCTGATCGACGATCAGGTCCAGCAGCTCATCCTTGTTTGCCACGTAGGCGTAGAGCGAGGCGGCGCCGGTGCCGAACTCCTGGGCGACGCGGCGCATCGAGACCGCGTCGAAGCCCTCCTCGTCGATGATCCGGATCGCCGCCTCGACGATGGCCTCGCGGCTGAGCGCGGGCTTGTCCGTCCTGGCCCGGCGCGGGCCGGCCTCGCGGGCCCAGGGCGGCGGCGGGATCACCCCCGCGCGGGACGCCGAGACCCGGGACGCGGCCGCCCGCGCGGCGCCGCCGGCCCGCTGCGCCGCCGCGGCGCCCGGCTCCGGCCCGCCCTCGGCCGTGGTCTGGTCTCCGGTCGCCATGCCGCAACTCCTTCTGGTTGAGCTGTGGGTCCACCGTACCGTCGGGCGAACAGCGTACGCAACGCGAACATTGTTCTTGACACGAACGGCGTTCGCACGTAGAACAGTGTTCTAGAACGACAAACACTGTTCGAACCCCGGGGAGGGATCTCGATGAGCACCACCGTGGATCGCGGCGCGGAGACCGGCGCCGCGAAACCGGACCGACAACCGGCCCGGCCCAAGGCCTCTCACCTGCAGACGTTCGTGCTGCTGACCGTGCTCGGCGCGGACATCATGGACCTGCTTGACTCGACCATCGTCAACGTGGCCGCGCCGTCGATCGCCCGCGACCTGCACGCCACGACCACCCAGCTGCAGTGGGTCATCGCCGGGTACACGCTCGCGATGGCGGTCACGCTGATCACCGGCGGACGCCTCGGCGACCTCTACGGCCGCCGCCGGATGTTCCTGATCGGCATCGGGGGCTTCACCGTCTTCTCCGCGCTCAGCAGCGCCGCCACGAACCCGCAGATGCTGGTGGGCGCCCGCGCCCTGCAGGGTCTGGCCGCCGCACTGATGCTGCCTCAGGGCCTGGCGATCATCCGCTCCGTCTTCCCGGCCGACCGGGCCGGGGCCGCGATGGGCATCTTCGGCCCGATCATCGGCGGCGCGCTCGTGCAGGCGAACCTGTTCGGCTCCGAGTGGCGCTCGGTGTTCTGGGTGAACGTCCCACTCGGTCTGGTCGCATTCATCTGCGCCTGGCGCGCGGTGCCCAAGGACGAGCCGCACGGCCCGGACGCGCCGACCCTCGACGTCGTCGGGATGCTGCTCTCCGGCCTCGGCATGCTGCTACTCGTCTACCCGCTCATCCAAGGTCGCGAGAAGGGGTGGCCGGTCTACATGTTCGTACTCATGGCCGCTGCCGTGCCGGTGTTCGCGCTCTTCGGCATGCAGCAGCGGTTCCGGGCTCGACGTAACCTGACGCCGCTCGTCACGCTGTCGCTGTTCCGCAAGCCAGCGTTCGTCGGCGGACAGATCTTCGGAGTCTTCTTCTTCTGCGCGACCGGCGGCCTGTTCCTGGTGCTGGTTCTGCACCTGCAACTGGCGCTGGGCTACAGCGCGCTGCACGCCGGCCTGACGAGCCTTCCGTTCTCGCTGACCGTGGCGGTAGGCGCGGGCCTCGGCGGTGGTCTCCTCGCCCCGAGGTTCGGCCGCCGCGTACTGCACGCCGGTGTCATCGCGATGGCCCTCGGCCTCGGCGCAGTGGCTCTGAGTGTGAGCCACTGGGGGCCGCGTCTGACGACGTGGAACCTGATGCCCGCCTACGCCCTGTGCGGCCTGGGCTTCGGCCTGCTGATCGCCAGCTACTTCGGAATCATCGTCAGCGGCATCGACGACCACGAGACCGGTTCGGCGGGCGGCGTGATGAACGCGCTCCAACAGTTGGCGAACACACTCGGCGCAGCCCTGTTCGGCACGCTCTACTTCGACGGACTGACGGCCGGCCACACCTCGGAGCACTCCGCCGCCACGGCGCTCGGCTGGGCCACGCTCGTCGTCGCCCTCTGCGTGCCGCTGGGCTTCCTGCTGCCGAAGCGAATCAAGCCCTCGGCGCTCGAGGGGCACTGACGCCGATGAAAGAAAGGCCCTGCTACATCGATCTGGTGTGGCAGGGCCCTGAGGCATGCTGGAAGTAGAGGGCCGATGGTTGAGATCTGGTACTGCCTCGGCTTAGGTTCGCTCCGCGCGTTTCACGCGTCTAGGTATTGAGTTGAGGGAACTGATTCGAGCCTGTCGCCGGTGCTCCGGGTGCATCCGAACCACGAACACGATCCAGTCTCGCATCAGGCCACCTACGACTGGGCGAACGTTTCTTGCTGCGGCCATATCTCAGCCAATCCTCAAAGCAGCAGTCTGCGAACTCGCGCAGCGCCACCACTCCGGATGCTAGTCCGGATGGGTGAACTCCCGAGCGCTAGGCCGGGCGGATGAACTCTCATGATTCTGATTTACAGACCCGGGAGGGCTTGTGCATCATTGCATCATGATCAAGCGGATACCGCCGTCAGCGCAGGGATTCAAGCACACGATGGTTGTCAAGCGCTGCGTGTCGTGCGACGACCCGTTCGAGGTCCCCGCCAAGTTCGCGAGACGGTACTCAACATGCAGCAAGGCGTGCTCATCCAGACGACGGTCGGATCTCGGCTGGGGCTACACCTGGACAAAGTGCGAAGTCTGCGACAAGGAACTGCAGGTGCGCGTGGCCAAGCTCGAACGCGGACTGTTCAGGTACTGCTCGGACGAGTGCAGAATCGTCGGGCTGAACAAGTTCCAGGAGCGCGAGAAGCGGCGCGGAAGCGAGAAGCGGTACTTCGAGGAGAAGGGCTACGTCCGCGTCATCGACTGGTCCACGGGGAAGCGGCGTTTCATCATGGAACACCGCCTCGTCATGGAACGGATGATCGGACGCCGACTCCGGCCCGAGGAACGCGTTCACCACATCAACGGAGACAGAGCGGACAACCGGCCCGAGAACCTGCGGCTGTATGCAAGTCACGGAGAGCATATGCGCATGGAGCACCCCGAGCTCACGCCCACCCTGAACGCGGCGAAGCGCCGGAGGAATGCCCTCCGGCGCCACGCAGAGGAATCAGGGAACTGACCTACTTGTCGGCCGCAGCCTTCACCTTGTCGTCATCCTTCTTCTCCTCGTCCTTGACCTCGCCCGCCGTGACGAACTCAGCGGCGGCCGCGGTGCCGACCATGCGGAAGCGCAGCGCCTCCCACAGCGGACCGGGGATCACGTGGATGCCGTAGTGAGTTCTGTGGTGATTTGCACACAAAACCTCTAGATTCCCGGGCGATTCGGCCCATTTCTGGAATTCCTCGTCGTTGTCGAAGTGCAGACCGAGCGACTCCTGCACCTTCTTCGGGTCCACCTCGTTGATCTGGGAGAACTCGATGTAGGTGTGGTGCAACTCGGGCTCGCCGCCGCACAGCTCGTCGGCGATGATGCACTTCCACAGGCCCTGCCGCTTCAAGCGCGCCTTGGCCTGCTCGAACAGGTGGTAATGCGGGTCGTCCTCGCGCGGGGCGTGGTCCGGCACGTGCGTCTCGACGTGGATGGTCATCATCTGGTCGTGCGCGGCCGTCACCGGGCCCTCGGCCACGTCGTGCACGTGCGTGTGCGCGTCGGCCGCCGGAGCGCCGGAGAGCGGCGCGTAGGTGCGCTGCGCGGGCACCGGGTCGTGCGTGTGCGGCGCGGCCGGAGCGGCCGGCTCGGCCTTCTCAGCGGTCTTCTTCGCCGCCGGAGCGGCTGCGGCGGCCTTGGCCGCGGCCGGCTTGGCCGGAGCCTCCGCCTTGGCGGCCGGCTTGGCCTCCGCTGGCTTCGCGGCGGCGGTCTTGGCCGAGGCCGCCTTAGTGGCCGTCAGCTTCTCCGGCTCGGCCTTCTCAGCCGTCTTCTTCGCGGCCGGCTTGGGCTCCGCCTTCTCGGCAGCCGGCTCAGCGGCCTTCTTCGCCGCGGCCTTCTTGGCCGGCGCCTCGTGCGCCGTCTCCTTGGAGTGCGAGTGCTCCTGCGCGTACTGCTCGGCGGCCTCGCGCTTGGCCGCCTCCTCGCGCTGCGCCTCGTCGTCGTCGCCGAATATCTTCTTGAGAAAGCCCATGGCCCGCCCCTGAGGTCGTGTTCGTCCTTCGTGTCGAGCCACGAAGGTAGTCCCCGCCCCAGGGGTCTATCAACAGCCTCAAACAGTTCGAAAACCGCTCAGTACGGCGCAGTTCATACGGAATCTGCGATGCCCTGAGCCGCCGCCGCGACCGACTTCTCCGTTACGTCCAGATGAGTGATGGCTCGCAGGGTTCTGGGACCCATCGCCCCGATGAGCACGCCTTTCTCCCCGGCTCGGCGGACGACACCGGCGGCATCTGCGGGCACGTCGATCAACACGATGTTGGTATCCGGCTCACTCACCGTCAAACCTCTGTCACGCAAACCGGCGGCGAGCAGCTTCGCGTTGGCGTGGTCCTCGGCCATCCGCTCGATGTGGTGTTCGAGGGCGTACAGTCCGGCGGCGGCGAGCATCCCGGCCTGCCGCCAGCCGCCGCCGAGCCGGTGTCGCAGTACCCTGGCCTGCTCGCGGCGTTCCTGGTCGAGCAGCAGGATCGAGCCGACCGGGGCGCCGAGGCCCTTGGACAGGCAGACGGCGAGGGTGTCGGCGATCTTCCCGTACTCGGCGAGCGGCGTGCCGGTGGCCACGTGCGCGTTCCACAGCCGGGCGCCGTCGATGTGCACCGCGACGCCGCGCGCGTCGGCCAGGGCCCTGATGGTGCGTAGCGTCTCGATCGGGTAGACGGTGCCGCCGCCGCGGTTGTGGGTGTTCTCCAGCTCGATCGCCTTGGTGCCGACGGTGTGCGGCGCGGACGGGCGGATCAGCCGCTCGAGTTGCTCGGGCGTGAGCAGTCCGCGCTCGGTCAGCGTGGTGCGCGTCTGCACGCCGGCGTGCCAGGCCAGGCCTGCGTCCTCGTGCGCGACGATGTGCGCGTCGGCGTCGCAGACCACTTCCTCGCCGGGCGCCGCGTGCATCCGCAGCCCGATGTGGTTGGCCATCACGCCGGTCGGCACGAAGAGGGCCGTGGTGAGCCGGGATTCCGGGCCGCCGAACAGCTCGAGCGCCTTGGCCTCGAGCGCGGCGACGGTCGGGTCCTCGCCGTAGACGTCGTCGCCCACCTCGGCGTCGAGCATGGCCGCGCGCATCGCGGGGGTGGGCTTCGTTACGGTGTCGCTGCGCAGGTCGATGGGGGTAAGAGTGGTCATGGCCGCAGCTTATGCGCTGCGGCCATGACCGGGGTTTCGGGGTGTTGCGTGGAACTCAGCGGATGTCGCGGTACATCTCGGCGACGAGGAACGCGAGGTCGAGCGACTGCGAGCGGTTCAGCCGCGGGTCGCAGGCCGATTCGTAGCGGGTGCCGAGGTCGTCGAACACGATCTCGTGCCCGCCGCCGACGCACTCGGTGACGTCGTCGCCGGTCAGTTCCACGTGGATGCCGCCGGGGTGGCTGCCGAGCGCGCGGTGCACCTCGAAGAAGCCCTTGACCTCGTCGAGCACGTCGTCGAAGCGGCGGGTCTTGTGGCCGCTGGGCGCTTCGAAGGTGTTGCCGTGCATCGGGTCGCAGATCCAGGCGACCTGGTGGCCTTCCGAGGTGACCTTCTCGATCAGCGCGGGGAGCTTCTCGCGGACGACGCCCGCGCCCATCCGCACCACGAAGGTCAGTCGGCCCGGCTCGCGCTGCGGGTCCAGCTTGGCCAGGTAGGCCAGCGCGTCGTCCGGCGCGGTCGCGGGGCCGAGCTTGATGCCGATCGGGTTGCGGATCTTCGAGAAGTAGTCGACGTGCGCGCCGTCGAGGTCGCGGGTGCGCTCGCCGATCCAGACGAAGTGCGCCGAGGTGTTGTACGGCTGTTCGGTACGTGAGTCGATCCGGGTGAGCGCCGACTCGTACTCGAGCAGCAGGCCCTCGTGCGAGGAGAAGAACTCGACCGAGCGCAGTTCCTCCGGGTCGGTGCCGCAGGCCTCCATGAAGCGCAGCGCGCGCTCGATCTCGCCGGCGAGCACCTCGTAGCGCTCGCCGGCCGGCGAGGTGGCGACGAAGTCCTGGTTCCAGGCGTGCACCTGGCGCAGGTCGGCGTAGCCGCCGGTGGTGAAGGCGCGCACCAGGTTCAGCGTTGAGGCGCTGGAGTGGTACATCCGGACCATCCGCCAGGGGTCGGGGATCCGGGAGTCGGCGGTGAAGTCGAAGCCGTTGACGGAGTCGCCGCGGTAGGCCGGAAGGGTGACTCCGTCGCGGGTCTCGGTGTCTTTGGAGCGCGGTTTGCCGTACTGCCCGGCGATCCGGCCGATCTTGACGACCGGGACGGAGGCGGCGTAGGTGAGCACGGCCGCCATCTGGAGCAGGGTCTTGAGCTTGTCGCGGATGGCGTCGGCGGTCACCGCGTCGAAGGTTTCGGCGCAGTCGCCGCCCTGCAGGATGAAGGCCTCGCCGCGGGCCACTGCCGCGATGCGCTCCTTCAGCAGGTCGCATTCGCCCGCGAAAACCAGCGGGGGATACGAGCGCAGCTCCGCGGCGGCGCTGGTCGCCGCGGCGGCGTCGGGCCACTTGGGCTGCTGCTTGGCGACGAGTTTCCGCCAGGTATCCGATTCGGTCGTATCCACCTGTCCAGGGTACGGGACGCCGGGCGCGGCTCCGGTGGGGTTTCGCGTTTCGAGACGCGCACCCCGGACGGGGCGGACACGGGGCGGGTGCGGGGCCTAGTCGGCGAGCACCTCGTTGATCGCGGCGAGCTCGGAGTCGTCGAGGGCGGGGGCGTCGAGCGCGCCGAGGTTGGCGTCGAGTTGGCGGACGGACGAGGCGCCGATCAGTGTCGAGGTCATCCGCGGGTCTCGCAGCGTCCAGGCGAGGGCGAGCTGGGCGAGCGTCTGCTCGCGCCCTTCGGCGATCTTGTTGAGCGCGCGTACCTTGGTCATCACGTCGTCGCCGAGTGCCTTTTCGGACAGGAACTGGCCGACGGCGGCGCGCGAGTCGGCGGGCACGCCGTCGAGGTAGCGGTCGGTGAGTCGGCCCTGGTCGAGTGGTGAGAAGCAGATCGCTCCGGCGCCGACTTCCTCGAGTGCGTCGAGCAGCCCGCCCTCGACCTGTTGCCTGTCGAACATGTTGTAGCGCGGCTGGTGGATGAGCAGCGGGGTGCCGAGTTCGCGCAGGATGTGCGCGGCCCGCCGGGTCTGCTCCGGGTCGTAGTTGGAGATGCCGGCGTAGAGCGCCTTGCCGGAGCGCACTGCCTGGTCGAGCGCGCCCATTGTCTCTTCCAGCGGGGTCTCCGGGTCTGGGCGGTGGCTGTAGAAGATGTCCACGTAGTCCAGGCCGAGCCGCGTCAGCGACTGGTCGAGTGAGGAGAGCAGGTACTTGCGCGAGCCCCATTCGCCGTACGGTCCTGGCCACATGTCGTAGCCCGCCTTGGTGGAGATGATCAGCTCGTCGCGGTAGGGCCGCAGGTCGGCGCGCAGGTGGCGGCCGAAGTTCTCCTCGGCCGAGCCGGGCGGCGGACCGTAGTTGTTGGCCAGGTCGAAGTGCGTGACACCGCGGTCGAAGGCGCGGCGCAGCACGGCACGCTGGTTGTCGAAGGTGTAGGTGTCGCCGAAGTTGTGCCATAGGCCGAGGGAGACGGCCGGCAGGCGCAGGCCGCTGCGACCCGAACGCCGGTAGGACATGGAGTCGTATCGGTCTGCGGCAGCGAGGTAGGTCATGGACATTGATCCTAGGCTTGACTCTCCACCCACTGGAAGCTGGAGCGTAGATGCCATGAGGGACCGAAACGCGATGCGGACCGAGCCGCGGCTGCTGACGATCGGGCAGTTGAGCGAGTTGACGGGCGTGCCGGTGCGCACGATCCGCTTCTACTCGGACAGCCTGGCCGACGGACGTCCGCTGCTGGAGCCGGCGCTGCGCAGCACCTCGGGCTATCGGCTCTACGAGATCGAGGCCGCCGCGCGTCTTGAGCTGATCAGGACGCTGCGCGAGCTCGGGATCGGGCTGCCGACGATCGCCCGGGTGCTGGCGCGGGAGCTGACGGTCGCCGAGGTGGCCCGCGCCCAGGCCGACGCCTTGGAGGCGACGGTCCGGACGTTGCGGCTGCGGCAGGCGGTGCTGCGCGCGATGGCGGTCCGGGATACCGATTGGGAGGAGTTGGAGCTCATGAACAGGCTGGCAAGGTTGGACGCCGAGGGGCGCAAGCGGATCCTCGACGAGTTCGTGGACCGCGTGTACGCCGGGCTCGACGACGAGCACGACACCGTCGAGGCGTTCACGCAGATGATGCGCGGCGCGTTCCCCGAACTGCCGCAGGAGCCGACGGAGCGTCAGGTCGAGGCGTGGGTGGACCTCGTCGAACTGGTGCAGGACGAGGACTTCATCGCGCGTTCACGGCAGATGGCGGTCTACAGCGTGCAGAAGCGGGCCAAGTTCGAAAACGACGAGCAGTGGCAGACGGACCAGGTGGCCTTCGGCGAGATCCTCGCCCCGCGCGCGGAGGAGGCGTACGCGGCCGGAATCGCGCCGGACTCGGCGGAGGGCCGGGCGCTGGCGACGGAGATGTTCGAGGCTTGGGCCGCGAAGCTCGGCCGGCCCGCGGACGAGAAGTACCGCGCGCTGGTGGTCGAGTCGCTGGAGATCATGAACGATCGGCGGGTCAACCGCTTCTGGGAGCTCGTCGGCATCGTGGGGGGCCAACCGGAGTTGGCGGGGACGGCGGGCGCGCCGCTTTACGAGTCGATGCAGTGGTTGGGCGAGGCCCTGCGTCAAGCTGGGTGACTCAGCGGTTCGTGCAGGTGGGCGGCGTGGTTCGGTGGTGTCCCGGAGCAGTGTCGGTGCTCCGGGCTAGGCTCGGAGTATGAGTGAGCGTATCCCCCGACCCGCCGCCCGGCTCGTCATCCTCGACCCGGAAGGCGCCGTCTACCTCCAGTTGCACGACGACGTGGAGATCGGCCTGCATTGGGCTCCGCCCGGCGGCGGCATCGAGCGGGGCGAGACCGAGATCGAGGCGGCGGTGCGCGAGGTGGCCGAGGAGACCGGGTGGACGGACGTGAAGGTGGGCCCGGCGCTGTGCCGCTGGCAGCACGACTACACCCGCGCGGGCGTGCCGGTGCGGCAGAGCGAGACGATCTTCCTGGCCGAAGGCCCGCGCCGGGACGTCGAGGGGGATCTGGCCGAGTCGCACCGGGTCGACGGGATCATGGCGACGCGCTGGTGGTCGCCGGGTGCGTTGGCCGGGTCGCAGGCCTTGTTCTGGCCGCCGAATCTGCCGGAGCTGCTCGCGCGGGTGCAGGCCGAGGGCGCTCCGAGCGAAGCGGCCGAACTGGGCTATACGCCGAACACTGAGAAGCCCTGATCCGCGGAACCTCGCCCGCGGAGCTGTGCCCGCTGATTCAATGGCGGCATGGCCCTTGACGACATGACCTCGACCGAGGCTGAGGCTGAGGCTCTGCTGCCTGTCGGATCCACCGCCGTGCGCCGCGATGTGTTCCGCGGCCGGGTGTGGACCGAGGGTCCGGTGCGCGTGCTCGCCGCCGACCGTTCCTCGGTGCGCGCGGCGCTGTGGCCCGGCGTTGTCACCCGAGGGACGGACAAGTTCGTCGAGTCCAGCGATACCCGCTCCAAGGCGCTGCGCGCGGCGGCACTCGAAGACCTCGCGAGCGGCGGCGAGTGGGGCATGGCCGAGTGGACGTGGCGTTGGAACAGTGTCGTCACCGAGCTCGTCTCAGGCCGCTGGTTCACGGTGGCGAAGATGTACAGCGAGGCTGCCGGGGGCGCGCTCGCCTGCTGGTACGTGAACTTCGAGCGTCCGCCGGTCTGGCGCGGGTCGGGCTGGGACACGATGGACATGGCCGTGGACCTCGTCGTCGACCGGGACGGCGCGTGGCACTGGAAGGACGAGGACGAGTACGCGCAGTGTCGGCGCCTCGGGCTGATCACCGATGCGGAGTACGTGGCGGTCGAGGAGGCCCGCGATCAGGCGGTGGCGTTGGTCGAGGCGCGCGACGGACTGTTCGCCGACGACCCGGCCGAGCGGTGGCTGCCCGATCCCGCATGGCCGCGACCCAGCTTGGCCGACGTCCCGGCCTTGGCCAAGGACTGAGCCGTGTCCACGGGCTGAACCTCTCATCGCACTCTAAGGTAAGCCTTACCTATAATCCCCTGCATGAGCACCGAGCCGAGCGCCGTCATACCCGCCTCCGACCGCGTGGCCCCGCTGGAGGCCCGAGCGCCGAAACTGGCGGTGTTCGCGGCGCTGGTCGTCTGCACCTGGCTCGGTGTGCTGCTGCTCAGCAGGCACGAGGGGGCGGCGACGGTCTACCTGACCGACGCCGCCCGCACCCGCTACCTGACCCTGCACGTCACCGGGTTCTGCCTCGGCCTCGGCACGGTCCTCGCGGTGGACGCGGTGGCCCTCGCCTCCGTGCTCGGCTTCACGTCCGTGGCCCGGGCCGCGCGCTTCGCCCTGCACGCGGACTGGCTGATCTGGCTCGGCTTCGTCCTCGTCTGCGTCAGCGGCGCCTTCCTGCAGCCGGACTTCGGCAACGGCTGGGTGGTCGCGAACTTCTTCGTGGTGCTGGTCCTCGGCCTCAACGCGGTCCACGCGCGCGACGTGCTCGACCACGTCCGCGTGCTGCCCGACGGCATCCGAATCAGAGCCCTGCCGCGCACGCTCGTCGTCCGCGCGGCCGGCGGCGCCGTGCTCTCGCAGGTGCTGTGGTGGACGTCGATGGCGATCGGGTACTTCACCCGGCTTCGCTAGGGCAGTTGACGTCCGCCGAGGTGTCGAACGAGATCCAGACATCCGGCGGCAGTTCCGGCCGCTGCGCCACCGACCTGCGCTCCTCAGTCCAGGCATCAGGCGCGAGTTGCCGGGCGACGTGCCGCCAGAACCGCACGGCGGTCGTGTTGGCGTCCTGGAACGCGACTTCCCATCGGCCGGGGTGCAGCGAGACGATCTCGCGAACGGCTCGCAGTCCGATCCCCCGCTGACGTGCCCCGCGCACGATGAAGAAGCTGTTGAGCACGCGCGTGGGCGCGGACAGGGATCGGACGAGCGCCAGGCCCACCGGCGCGTCACCGCTCATCACCAGATACGCCGCCCAATCGGGGTCGCCGCCGAAGGCCGACTGCAGGCGCTCGCTGCGGAAGGTGCCGTCGGACTTGGGCAGCGCGCCGGTGAACTCGGACATCTCGTGGCGGAACATCAGCCACAGCCGCTCCGCCACGGGACGGTCGGCATGGCTCGCGGGGTGGATCAGAATGTCTGACTCATCGTTATAACTAGGCATGAAAAAAGCCTCCGTCGCGTGCACACGGCACGCCGGAGGCTGTTTCCATGATTATACCAGCACAGTTTTACCAGCTCAGTGGGCGGCGGCTTCAACAGGCTCGGCCGCCGCGATCCGCTTGACCGCGTCCTTCGTAAAGGTCCGCAGCGCCTCGGCGTCGAAGTCCGCGCCGAAGATCAGGCCTCTGACCTGGGGCATCATCATCGAGTAGTTGATCATGCTCATCAGCAGCGTGAGCAGGTAGGCGGGCGGGACGTCCTTGCGAGCCAGGCCCTGCTCCTGGGCATCGGCGATCTTCTGCTTCTTCACGCCGTAGCGCTCGGCCCGGGCCTCGCTGCGGCAGGTGTCCTCCAGGGAGACCTCGAGCGACTCCCACATCAGCAGGCGGAGCAGTTCCGGGTGCTTCGCGTGGTAGTCGATGTGCTCGTCGACCCAGCGGTCGAGGTCGGTGATGTCCGTCGAGACCATCTCCGCGACCTGCACCAACGTCTGGTCCAGCACCTTGTAGAACAGCTTCCTCTTGTCGCCGAAGTAGGCGTAGATGAGCTGCTTGTTGGCCTGGGCGTTCTGTGCGATCCGGTCCACCCGCGCGCCCGCGATCCCGTACGCGGCAAACTCCACGGTCGCCGCCTCGAAGATGCGCGCCTTGGTTGCTTCAGCGTCTCGCGTGGCCATGCCTCCAATAGTAACCAACTAGTCAGTTGACAGCCAGCCCGAGCCGTGGAATATTTTCAACCAACCGGTTGGTTGAGGGCTTCGAGAGCCGACGACCGGCTCGGCGGGACCATTCGGCACAACGCGAGGGAGCGCGTGCCGCATTCCCGGTCACCGCCGGATCCTGTCGGCAGACCACTGTCGCCCAGCATTCGCGGCACGTAGCCGCAACCACCGCACCATCCGTCACGCTCGCCGGACGATCCTGGAGAACGACGTGTCCGTCACCGAAACCCGAACTGCGGCGTCCGAGCCCACCGACTCCCCCGCGACAACGCCGTCAACGCCGCAGCAGCCGGCGTTCACCCCCTTCCCGGCCCGCTGGCGAGCGCTGCCGGTCATCCTGGTCGCCATGTTCATGGCGATGTTCGACTATTTCGTCGTCAACGTCGCCGCCTCGTCCCTCCAGCACGACCTGCACGCGGGGGACGCCGCGCTCGAGCTGATCGTCGGCGGCTACGGCTTCGCCTACGCCAGCGGCCTGATCACCGGCGGACGCCTCGGCGACCTGCACGGCCACCGCCGGCTCTTCGTGCTCGGGATGAGCCTGTTCGCGATCTCCTCGCTGCTGTGCGGAATCGCGCCGAACGGCGGGGCGCTGGTCGCCTTCCGCATCCTGCAGGGCGCCACCGCCGCGCTGATGGTGCCGCAGGTGCTCGCCCTGATCAACACGATGTTCCCGCCGGAGGAGCGGGCCAAGGCGATGTCCGCCTTCGGCGCCACGATCGGCCTCGGCGCGGTGGCCGGACAGGTGCTCGGCGGCGTGCTGCTGGACGCGAACCTCTTCGGCTGGGGCTGGCGCACCATCTTCTTCATCAACGTGCCGATCGGCGCCATCGCGGTGCTGCTCGCCGTCCGCTGGCTGCCGAAGCACGAGCCGACGCACCGGCCCAAGCTCGACCCGATCGGCGCCCTCGGCATCTCGCTCGCGCTCGCCCTGGTGCTCGTGCCGATCACGCTCGGCCGTCCCGAGGGCTGGCCGCTGTGGACCTTCGTCTCGATGGTCGCCGCTATTCCCGTGCTGCTGGCCACGCTGCGCTACGAGAACCGGCTGCATGCGCGGGACGGCCAGCCGGTGCTGGACACGCACATGGTGCGCGAGCGGGTCTTCGCCGCGGGCATGGTCATATCCGGCGGCTACCTGGCCTTCTTCGCCGGCTTCATGCTCTGCCTGACCCTGCTGCTGCAGGACGGCCTCGGCCTGTCCCCGCTGCGCGCCGGCCTCGCGTTCGCCCCGCTCGGCGTCGCCTTCGCGCTCAGCTCCTTCCTGCTCGCCCGCCGGGTCGCCGAACGGATCGGCAACCGGGTGATCGTGCTCGGCGCGGTGCTCAGCCTGCTCGGCCTCGCCACCACGCTGGCCGTGCTCGCCGGGAAGGGCGCGGACGTGACCGCGCTCGAACTGGTTCCCGGCGGCGTCCTGATCGGCCTGGGCAACGGCATGGCGATCCCGTCGATGATCGGCGCGGTGCTCTCCTCGGGCATCGAGCCGCACAAGGCGGGCATGGCGGCCGGCGTGCTCACCACGGCCCAGCAGTTCGGCAACGCGGTGGGCGCGACGGTGCTCGGCACCATCTTCTTCTCGGTGCTGGGCAACGGAGTCCACGTCAGCTCCTTCGTCAGCGCGATGGAGACGTCCTCGGTGGTCGGGCTCGCGATCGTGCTCGTGGTGCTCGCCTCGGCGTTCCTGCTGCCGAAGAAGGTCGCCCGCACCTGACCGGTGTGGTGGGGACGGCTCTGCTACAGTCGGCGCCATGAAGCTCGCGCTCGTCGTTCCCCGCGTAAGCGGGGGTAGTTCCCAGTGGTGGTGGCCGGTAATCCCGGCGGACCACTGAGCGCGCGCTTCCCCCGAATCCACGCGACCGGCCGCCGTCAGGCGGCCGGTTCGCTGTTTCTCGGCGTGTTTCCGGGCCGGTCCCGGCGGCTGTCTCCCAGCAGAAGGACACCGCCATGGAACGACTGGTCCCGCCCTACGCCCTGATCCGCCGACACGACGCCGACCCGACCCGCCCGGACGAGCTCGAACTGCTCCGGGGCCGGATCGAGACGTACGACCTGCTCGCCGACCTGCCCCGGGTCGAGGACGAGGGCGGCGAGTTGCTCGCGCTCGTGCCCTACCGACAGCTCCGCGAACGCGGCGACGCCTGCCACGACGACGGAACCCCGCTGCGCGCGCTGCTCGTCGAGTCTCGCACCACGGTCCGAGTCGATGAGCTCCCGACCGGAAGCACACAGCTGAGCGACGGTGCGTTCGACGTGGACGACGACACCTATGCGCGGCAGGTCAAGACGATCCTGGACGAGGAGATCGGCACCGGCGAGGGCTCGAACTTCGTCCTGCGCCGCACCTTCGTCGGCCGCTGCGAGGACACGACGGCCACCGCGTTCGGGGCGCTGCGCAATCTCCTGGTCCAGGAACGCAACGCGTACTGGACCTTCCTCGTCCACACCGGCGACGCGATCCTGGTCGGTGCCACACCCGAGCGGCACGTTTCGCTGGATTCCGGCGTCTGCACGATGAATCCGATCAGCGGCACGCTGCGTCAGCCGCCGAGCTCGGTCACCCGCGAGGAGCTGCTGGCCTTTCTCAACGACCCGAAGGAGCGCGACGAGCTCGCGATGGTCGTCGACGAGGAGCTGAAGATGCTCGCGGAGGTCGGCGACCAGGGCGGCGTGATCGACGGGCCGTACCTCAAGGAGATGGCGAACCTCGCGCACACCGAGTACTACATCAGGGCCCGCACGACCATGGACGCACGCGAGGTGCTGCGCGCGACGATGTTCGCGCCCACCGCGACGGGCTCGCCGATCCGCAACGCGTTCCGCGTAATCCTGCGACACGAAAACCGGGGCCACGAGACGGCCGGCCGCGGCTACTACGGCGCCGTCATGGCGCTGATCGGGCGCGACGCCGCAGGGAACCAGATCATGGACGCGCCGCTGATGCTGCGCGTCGCGTACCTCGAT
>Ga0185299_10000678_pt1 | contig 83390 bp, 83 predicted proteins | sample PaiPotPPA55metaG_FD_128002 | JGI IMG/M metagenome (GOLD analysis project Ga0185299, IMG submission 128002) | Iron sulfur acid spring bacterial and archeal communities from Banff, Canada, to study Microbial Dark Matter (Phase II) - Paint Pots PPA... ...
TTCTCGCGGGTGTAATCCATGGCGAGGGCTGCGAGCTCGTTGGCTAAACGCATGCGCTCGATTTCCTGACCGGTCTTGATGGAGCGGGTCTCGTTGAGGAGCGGAGTCGCGTCCACGACCTCGCCGCAAAACTTTTTGAACGATTCGAAATAGGACATCATGAAAGTGGTCGGCTCCCCAACCATGCGGTCGGCAGACTGCGTGCCCATGTTGAGTTCGACGGCAACTTTATCCGTCAGGCCCCGTCGCTTCAGGACTTCGTACACGCGGTCCCAGGCGCGGAACTGTGGCGGACGCGGATCGCGCTCGTCGTAGCCTTTGAAGTAGAGAATGTCTTTTGTCCACGAGTTGCGCTCGGCATCGGCTTGCTGCGGTTCGAGGGCAATCAACGTGGGCTCGCCATCGTGCGGAAAGACGACAGCGTCATATCCCTTCATGCACCAGTAGTTGGTGAGATAGAGGACGTTGTCAGGCGCGCGGCAGACCAATGCGGAGAGGTCCTGATCTTTCATCAGGGCGCGGACACGATCGAGTTTTACTCTGTCTGCGGGCCAGGCCATAGCAGTTTCAATGCACAGTTACAGGTTTATTTTCGTCCTGAAAATTCCAGGCTGCTTCTTTGCCCTTGATCAGCCGGTATACAGCGGTGTGTAGCGGCGCTGGCACCCCGACGCGCTCCGCTTCGCGAGCGATGGCGCCGGAGAGAAAATCGATTTCGGTCGTTGCCTTATGGCGGACATCGTGAAGCATGGAAGGTGGGTGATTAGTCATGGCGCCGACTCGGTTCATCTCCCAGGGGTCTTCATGCAGGCCAATGCCGGCTGCCTCTGCGACTCTCTTGCCTTCGTCGATCAAGGCGTGCAGCAGATGGCCGAGGTCGGAGACCTTCGCTTCGTCGGAAAAGTGCGGCGAGTGCGGCAGGCCCGTCAGAGCGGAGACGCTATTTACCGACGAATTAAAAATCAGCTTGGACCACTGCGCGGGGCGGGCGTCTTCGAGCGCCTCGGCTTTGAGTCCGGCCGCGATGATGAGATCGGCGGCTTCCTTGACGACAGAGAATGGAGTGCCGGTTGGCTCGAAAGGGCCCATCCATGTTGGAGTGTCGAGTTCATACTGCACGTGCGTGTCGCTGTGGCGCGTGCCACTCATGAAGGTGGTTCCGCGGATGACGTAGCCGCGAGTAAGCGTGGCGATGATTTCTTCGCTGCCGACTCCGTTCTGGGCGGAGAGAACGGCTCCATTATCGAAGCGGCGGCCCACCAGGCGAAATGATTCTTTAACCTGCGTTGCTTTCGTGGCGACGATGCCGAGGTCGCAATCCGGCAGGTCTTTGGGGTTAGTTGTGGCCTTCAATGGGACGGCGAAGGTGTGGCTTCCGGTGACGCGCAGACCCCTGCTGTTGAGCTCGGCAGCGTGCTCTTCGCGCCGAACGAAGGCCCAGACTTCGGCGACGCGCGCCAGGTGCGCGGCGTACAAACTGCCGATCGCACCACAACCGATGATGCAGACTTTCTTCATTTCGTCTTTCTGCCAGCCTGGAAACCCACCGAACGTCGCTCGGCTGGACGGACGAATGCGTCCGTCCCAACGTGTTTCATCTCTTCTCTAACTTTACTGACTGTGCCAACTGTCCGCCTTCGCGATGCTTGAGCGAGCGGAAGATGCTGTCGGCGTTGTTAAAGGAGTCGTTGATAAAAATTCCTTGCGCGAACAATGCATCCTGCAGTGCCGCCGAAATTGTGTGGATCGGGGCCGCGCCTCCTTCGCCCATGCCCTTCGCGCCGCTATAGCTGTGGGGAGAGGGCGTTGTCGTGTGGCCATACCTAATCCTCGGAATATTCATGGAAGTGATTGGGGTGTAATCGCTAAAGGTGCTGGTCATCATATTGCCTACTGCGTCATAGACACAGGTTTCCATCAGCGCCGCGCCGATACCATGAGCGGTCGCGCCATAGACCTGGCCTTCGACGATCGGCGGATTGATAACCGTGCCGCAATCGTCGACGGCCACGTAGTCGAGAATCTTTGGGACAAAAGTTTCGCGGTCCACCTCTACGATCGCGATGTGCAATTGGGCGGCGTAGGTCAGCGTGAGACTGCCGTATTTCGCTTTGGTGTCGGGAACCTTGAACGGCGCGCGCCATACATAGCGGCAGTTGAGCGTGACATCGTACAGTTCGGCCGGGAGCACGGCGCTATTCACGTTCACGATGTTTGCGAGGCCCCAGTAGTTGATGGATTTTCCGGTGCTCTTTGCCTTGATCTCGGGCCCCTGTGCACCGACTCCGAATTCGAGATCCGCTTCTCTGGTTTCGAGACGAAAGGCGGCGAGGCGCTTCATTTCGGCTTTGAGTTTCTGCGCGGCGCCGTGAACCGCCGACAAACCGGAAACCGCGAATTGACTGGCGTAGGTTCCGGAGAAGCCGGTGTGGACGTTGCGCTCCGTGTCGAACCCGGTGCGCACGGTGATCAGGTCGGGATGAATGTTGAGCACGTCGGCGACGACTTGGGCAGAGGTAGTTTCGTGCCCCTGGCCTTGCGGACACGAACCGACCGCCACAACCACTTCGCCGTAAATATCGAGTTTGCAGTTTGCGCCCTGCGAGTTGCCGGAGAAAGGCGCGTACGGGTTGATGATCTGCGACTGGCCGAAGTTGTTCGTTCCGGAATCGAGCGTGGTGCCGATGCCGATACCGATCATGCGGCCTTCTTTACGCGCCTCGGCCTGCTTCTTCTTCCAGCCGTCCCAACCGATCAGATCCTTCGCGACTTCGAGCATCTTTGGATAGTTGCCAGAGTCGTACACGCAGCCGTTGGGCGTAGTGTAAGGGAATTCCTCCGGGCGGATGTAGTTTCGCAGGCGCATTTCGTCCGGTGCGATGCCGATTTCGTGGGCGCAGATGTCAACGACGCGCTCCAGAAACCAGAGATGCTGCATGCGCGAATATCCCCGATTAGGACCGACGGGACACTTATTGGTGACTGCCTGCCAGAAATCGATGCGAGCGTTCTTGAAGCGATAGACCCCACAGAAAACCTGCGACCAGATCACGCAGCCCAAGGGCTCATAGCGCGGGTAGGCTCCGCAGTCGTCGATGTGTCGCGAGTTGATCGCCGTGATGACGCCATTCTTGTCGAGGGCCACGCGTGTGTTTCGAAAAGTGCGCTCGTTGCCGTGAGCGCTTGAAACCATGTGCTCGGAGCGGGTTTCGACCCACTTGATGGGTCGTCCACCGGCCTTTTTCGAAGCCAGAGCGCAGACCGCCATCTGCGGATAACTCGTGATCTTGATCCCGAAGCTGCCTCCGATGTCGAAGGTCTGAACCCGGATCTTGTCGATATGAATATTCAGATGCGCGGCCAGGAATTGGATCGCGAATGACGGGAACGAGTTATTGCACCAGTAATAAATGCGGTCGTCTTTGGGATTCCACTCGGCGATCACAACATTATTTTCGAGGGGCGTCGACGAAAAGCGGTGGAAGTGCAAGCGATCGATGTCGACGACGTACGCCGCTTCCTTGAACGCGCGTTCGACATCACCGTATTCCCAAACGCCGTTCCAGACTCGGTTCGTGCCGGCTTCTTCGTGGAGAATGCTGTGGTCGGTAAGGGCCTGTTCCGCTTCGACGACGGGTTCGAGCGGTTCGTACTCGACCTGGACGAGTTCAGCGGCATCGTCGGCAAGACTCGGAGACTCGGCGACTACGGCGGCAACCGGCTCTCCCTGGTAAAGGGCTTTTCCCACGGCCATGGGGAAGTCGCGAATTTTCTGCGCATGATCCGGACCGATTTCGATGAAGGCCTGGGTTTGCGCGGCAATTTCCTTTCCGGTAATCGAGCACACTACCCCGGGCAGCGCTTCGGCGGCGGAGGTGTCGACGCTGGCGACCCGCGCGTGCGCATAAGGAGAGCGCACAAAGCGGAGATACAGCATTTCGCGCAGCTTGATATCGTCAGCAAACTTGCCCCGGCCGCGCAATAGACGGTCTTCTTCTTTGCGGGGGAGCGAGGCGCCTACCCATGGTCCCTTGCCGTTCTTCTTTTCTTCTTCAGCCACGATACTTGGTGCCTCTGCAAACATTTCGCGGACAGGAGTGTCCGCGCCACACGAGCTATGTCAGGGCCGACTGCAGCCCGTCGATTAATTTCTGAATTTGTTTTTTGCCTAGCGGTTCGAGCAGGCCACCGGCGACGGACGCTAGCCGTCCGAAAATCTGGGCTTCACCCTGCCAGTTGACTTTGGTTGCGCCTGCGGTTCCGTCCGCGATTGGGGCCAGGTCAAACCCGGCGACGATGGTGACGTTTCCGCCGGCCACGGCCCCCTGTCCTTTGTATTGAGCTCGGCGCGGCCGATCGGCCTCCGCGAGTTCCATCTTCACGTCTGCGGCGCCTTTGATGTAGGAAATACCTACGTTCAACTTGACGGTGAAATGCTTGGCATCCTGCACTGACAGACCTTGAAAGTCCGGAAGCAGCGCCGCAAATCGATTGGGGTCGGTGAGGAAGTCGTAAACCTCTTCAGGCTTCTTCTTGACCTCGAATTCTCCGGAAAACTTGATCGCCATCTCAGGCTCCCTTCATGTTCCGGCCCGCGAGCTCGATGGCCTTGAAGATATTCATATATCCGGTGCAGCGGCAGGTGTTGCCCGCGATCGCCTTGCGAATTTCTTTTTCGCTTGGCTCAGGATTCTCGGAGAGCAACTGATGCGCTGCGAGCATCAGTCCGGGCGTGCAGTAGCCGCACTGCAGGCCGTACGAATCGCCGAAGGCTTGTTGAATAGGATGTAGCTTGCCGTCTTTTTCGAGACCTTCGACGGTGGTGATTTCCGATCCGTCACCTTGCACCGCAAACATGGTGCAGGATTTTACCGCCAGGCCATTCATCAGCACGGTGCAGGCGCCGCAGTATGTCGTGTCGCAACCGACATGTGTGCCGGTAAGGTCGCAGGCCTCGCGCAGGAACTCAACCAGCAACATGCGCGGCTCAACCTCCCGCGCGCAGGCCTTGCCGTTCACGCTGATATTCACATTGACCGCGATGCTTTTCACGATTGCCATTGCCGGCGTACTCTCAGGCATACAGATGGGCCCCTTCGACCTGTTCTCCGCGAGCGCGGCGCGCGGCAATCAGAATGGCGCGCTTCACCAGAGCCACAACGAGCTGGCGCTTGTATTCGGCGGATCCGCGCATGTCCGGCTGCGGATCGGCAGCAGCACGAGCGGCTTCGGCTGCGGTGGCAATCGTTTTGTAGTCCAAACTTTTTCCACGAAGTGCCGCCTCTGCTTCCGTCGCGCGGATCGCCGTTAGTCCAACGCAGCCGAGAGCTACAGCAGCATCCTGGCACACATCGCCCGCCATCGTGAGTTGCACGGCAGCGCTGGCGCTCGGATACACGGGAGCGCTCCGCTTGAATGCTACATAGGCGCCCCCGCTCCCTTCGGGCGGAACCTTGACTTCAACTTCAGTAACAAGTTCGTTGTGAGCCAGCGCTGTGGTGTAAGCGTCCTTGATGAAGTCTTTCAAGTGGATAGTGCGCGGGCCATCCGACCCAAGGCAGTGAACGGTGGTTTCGAGCGTGATCAAAGCGTTCGCCCAGTCGCCGCTTGGATCCGCCTCAGCAAGCGATCCGCCGATCGTCCCTCGGTTTCGCACCTGAACGTCCGCAATCCCGGCAGCGCAGTCGTGCAAGACGGGAACCTTTCGCTCGAGCGCAGAATGCTCAATCTCGGCGTGGCGCGTCATAGCTCCGAAGTGAAGTGTTCCGGAATCTTCTTTGATGAAGGAAGTGTCAGGGATGAAGTTCAAGTCCACAAGGTGCTCGGGATTAGCGAAGCGAAGCTTGAGCAACGGAATCAGACTTTGCCCGCCGGCGAGAAACTTCGCGCTCTCGCCGAGTTGGCCGAGCATGGAGACTGCTTCTTTCAGTGATCCTGCCCGGTGATAGTGAAATGGTCGCGGATACATGAGTTCGCGCTTCCCTTATTTAAGTGGCCGTGCAAATCCCCAAGCTGTAGCCGCCAATGCGGCGATAACCAGCGCGGATCCAACCACGGCCAGAGCTTTTAAGATCACTGCACCATGATGATACGTCTGAAGAATGACCGCCAGCGGGAATAGCGCACTGCCCGCCAGCCAAGAGAATCCAATCAGCTGCCGAATTCCCTCGCGGAAGTTCACCCGTTCGAAAATTACACCCAGTACGATCATGAGCATGGCGAGCCCGATCCAGTGGGAGTGAGCGTCTACCTGGCGAACATAATCGTACTTGGTTTCGCCATACTGCTCGAGCGCAGCCTGGGACTGCGCGAGATTCCGGCTGGCGGCTGCACTAAAGGACTGGGCGAGTGATCCGCCCATCCGATCGAGCGTCTGGTGCTCAACAAAAAGCGCATATTGCAAGCCGTAGAGCATGCCGAAGGCGGCCAGTGCCATCCCGCCGAAAATCAGAAGCTTGCGCGAGCCGGTCACGGTGCACCTTCCGCGGCATCGGCCTTACCGACATCATTTCTTGCAATATCGAGGCCGCCGGAATAGCGCAAGATGCCGACCAGCATTCCAACCAGGCCAACGATGACCATCAGGCCGCCGATATCGGCGATGCCTCCGGCCAGTAGTCCGAGCTTCAGTTCGAGGAGCACGAACACGGGCAGAATCACCGAGCCGCCGAGCAGCAATTTCACCCACCGCCGCTTCCACTTTTCCGAGAGAAACACGAAGGGCTGCACGAACGACAGGAGCATCGCCAGCAGGCCAAACTCGATGATGTGCGAATGCGCAGCGATGTTCACGGCGCGAGCTCCCGCCAGGCCGCCGAAGTTATTGACCTCGGTTGTGGCGGCGTCGAGATTTCCCGCGGTGGCAGCGTTGATCATCCGTTGCAGGATCACGGTCTCCATCCGCTCGTGCTCGTACAAGAGAGTGCCGGCGTAGTACGCGCCGTGCAGAAAGCCGAGCAAGACAAGAATCGTGCCACCGGTGAGAAGCGCGCGACGCGGCATGCTGTCCTCGTCAGGGACTTCGGGCTCGCTGATTTGACGGCTGCGAAGATATTTCCAGAAGCCCCACGCTTGAACGATGACAACGACGATCAGCAAGGCTCCGGCGGAATCTGCCAGCACGCTAGCCCAGCCGATTGCGGCAAACGGACTGCCGGTGAGGCCGATATAGTGAATCAGAAAAATGCCGACGGGCAGAAGGATTCCGCCGGCGATGAACAGAACCGCGAGGGATTTTTTTGTCTGCTGCGAGAGCGCGATGTATGGCTGCACCAGCGCCAGCAGCAGCGCCAGGTAGCCGGCGTCAATCATGTGGACGTGTGCATCCACCTTGGTGCCACGATCCTCCAGTATGTCTCCGAGATGGCTGAATGCATCATTCACCGCCGCGGCATTTCCGGCAGCGACGGCCCGGGAGGCCGCGACGAGCGCTGCGCCTTGCCGGCCGGCATTTTGGTGGAGGATGAAAACGGCAAAGATGTCGCCGAAGAGAAGGCCGGCGGCGATTAGAGCAATGCCACCAAAGATGTAAAGGCGGCGCGCGCTCATTTGTTCGAAGGCTGGTGCGAAAGCCGACGCAAAACCGCGAGCGGATTTCGTAGGTGCGAAACTGGCACCGTCCGGCATTGGTCGGGAAATCGCTGGCATTACTGTCCCACTTGTTCTATGTCGCGGTACTGGCTGCGGAAATACAGCAGCGGCTCGCCATCCCGGACCACAACCTCTTCCACTTCCGCGATGAAGATGGTGTGGTCACCCGCAGTCTGCGTCGAGTGTAACCGGCACTCGAGGTACGCCAGAGCTCCCTGGAGCACCGGCGTGCCTTGCGCGGTGCGATCGAAACGGGCGCCCGCGGCTTCCGGATGCTGATGAGTCTCCGCGGAGCGCGCGTAATATTCCGAGATTGTCTGCTGATCTTTGCGCAGCACATTTACTCCAAACCGTTTTCGGGCGTGCAGATGAGCATGCGTCCGCGCCCGGTGATCCACGCAAACCAGAACCAGCACCGGGTCGAGTGAAACCGCGGTAAAAGCATTCGCCGTCATGCCGTGAACCTCGCCATCCTGGTCGACGGTGATGACCGTGACCCCGGTTGCGAAACATCCCATAGCCTGGCGGAAATCGCTCGGGGTAACGCTCATTCGGAAACCTGCGCCACGCTACCACGTCAGACGCAGCGCAAACTGAATCTGGCGTGGGTTGAATACTGCGCTGGGCGTTCCATAGCTCGGGTTGGGCGAACCCTCCCGGTAGAACGCGGGCGCTCCGAAGCAACCTGGTGCACCCGAATCCGGCCCGCAGAAGTCAGCCGCTCCATAACTTGTGTTGAAGTAGCGGATGTTGACGGTGTTCAGCAAGTTGAACGCTTCCGCCAGGGCTTGGAGATGCAGCTTTTCACGAATTGGAAAGGTGCGCTCCAGGCGAACGTCGACGGTCTGCAGTGTGTCTCCCTTAAATGTGTTGCGAGGTTCGTTGCCGACCCGGTCATTATTTCCAAACACGTCGCCATTGGAGTCAAAGCCAGCATACTTGGTGAAGTACTGCGGAGATTGCAGCGTGAGGATCGTGCTGAAACTGAAGTCCCGCGCAATCATGTTCCAGCTCTTAGGACTGGTAAAGATGGCATTGCCCACGAAGCGATGCCGGGCATCGTCCGCCGAACTGGCGCGCTCCGCGTGGAAGTTGGCGCTGTCCTGCGGAATTAACACGAAGCTGGGATTGGGACCATTATCGATCGAATGCGACCAGGTGTAGCTGATGGCAAACGAAAAATTATTAGTCATCCGTTTGTTCATGCTGATGAGCAGACCGTCGTAAACGGAATCCCAACCGGACTTTGCTTCGAAGAAGACACTATAGTTCGTGTCGCGGAAGCCCGGGATTCCGTTGACATGGGGTACGCCTTTAATCACCATCGACGCCGGGAAATTCACGTTGTTTCCACCGGCGCAGTCGGGGGAGTTGGCAACGCCGCTGGCTTGAAAATTGAAGTACATGTCCTTGCAACTCGCCTGCCCCTTGGAGTTGTAGAACTGCACCGTGCCGCTCGGGTCCGGCTGATTCACGTTGTAAAAGCTGCCCAAGTGGACTCCGCGCAAGTGGATTCCCGTGATGCTCAACAGCGCGTCCTTGAAGGGCTGGAATTCCAGCGAGGCACTGGTCTGAATGCCATACGGGTTCTGGCTATTCTGATCGAACCGAACGATGGTCGCGGGTTGCAGGAAGCCGCAACCCGCCAGAGTTCCAGCGGGACCATACCCGGGAACGATCCCGACCGGGCAGAACCCGGCAGACACTCCGTTCGGATAATTTGCTTCTCCCGCGGTGCCAAACGGGCCGCCTCCAAACAGAGCTGCAAGCGCGGAATATGTAATGAATGGGGAACTGGCAAAGCTAAAAAGGCCAGTCTTCGCGTTCAAACTGTCTTCAAATGGGCGACCCGGGTAGGTGGACAAACCACCGCAAGATGGCGCCTGACACATGAGCAAGGGTGAGGGGATAATTCCGTGGAACAATCCCGCACCCGCCCGAAATACGACATTGCGTGAAGTTCCCAGGCTATAGGCCAAGCCGAGGCGTGGGTCAACATTCTTCCATTGCGTATTGAGCACCCCCGAAGGCCACGTCTCAAATTCCCACCGCGCTCCAAAATTTACCGTCAGATTCTGGGAAGCGCGCCATTTATCCTGAAGATAGAAGCCGGTGTAGGTGTGGTCCAGGGTTGCAGAGGACTGATTGCGGATGGCCTGGGAGATCGGGCCTCCTTGATATACGGCCGGTCCACCCGCCAGAGAAGTCTCGCCGAAAAGCGGAGTAGTGGTGGTGCTGAAGCGTTGGAAGAAGATCACGAATGGATCGGGGCAGATTACGCCCGGGCCACATGCCGCGGTGTCCGTACCGAGAAAAGCAGCGAGATCCGCGAAGTCCGCCTCGAACGGATAAAACAGCGGAAAGGATTCGTAAGTGCCGACCCGATCAAAGTTACCGCCGAAGCCGATGGTGTGATTCGACACGTTATATGTCATGTTGTCGACCAGTTCGAAGCGCGACTCGTGATAAATGTCCGGGTTCCCACGGTTGACGCCGACTGCGAAAGTATTGGCGACTTCCAGGTGCGGCTGGGTGGAAACCACCGGGAAATCGAAGTTGCGGTGAGCATACTGCATACGCAGTTCGTTCACCCACGATGGGGAAATAACCGTCGTCAAGCCGCCGGCAATGGATTGGTCCCGAATGTTGTTGTTCTTGAATGCGGACGGCAGGTCGAAACCATTGTTCAGCGGCGATTGGTTGGTCAGGCGGTCGTCATTGATGAAATAGCGGACGTAGACGTTACTGTGGCCGAAGTTCTGATCCAGCCGAACCAGCCCGTTGTCCGTATTTGCGTTGCGTAGTACAAACAGATTCTCGGGAGGCAGGCCGAATACCGTCGTCTTGACTGTATTAATCGCGGCGATGTTGGTCAGCACAGTCGAATTGTAGGTCGGCGATTCGGTGCGCCTCTGACCCTCGTAGTTGGCGAAGATAAATGTTTTATCTTTTCGGATCGGCCCACCAATGGCGCCGCCAAACTGATTTTGCCGCAGCACATTGAAGCCGGGCGCGGAAAGAATGCTGACCGCGTCGAGTTTGTTGTTGCGAAGATAGTCGTATAGCGAACCATGTACGTTGTTGGTGCCACTCTTGGTGATGATGTTTACAATGCCGGCGGTGGCTCGTCCAAATTCCGTGGTGTAGTCGGTGTTGATGACGCGAAACTCCTGCACCGACTCCTGTGGCGGCGTGCCACGCTGGATGCCCGAAGCGGTTGAGATGTCATCGGCGCCGTCTACCGCGATGAAATTGTAGTGAATGTTCTGGCCGGCAAACGAAAGCTTGGTAACCGGTTCGACGATGACGTCCGTACTGCCGGAGGTAGTGTTTCCGATGGTGATGCCGGGGGCGAGCAAGGCGAAATCGATGAACTCTCGCCCATTGACCGGAAGGTTCTCGATTTTTTGCTGATCAATCACCTCGCTCACCATGGTTCGAGTGGGCTCGGCAACTTCGCCAACGTCCTGCACCTCGACCTGGGTTTGAACCTGGCCGGGAGCCAGCGCGAAATCCACATTGCCCGACGCAGCTAGATCCAAGTGAATCTTCTTGGCGGACTTTTGGAAGCCCTGTTTTTCGACATTAACGGTGTAATCGCCCGGTGGAAGTCCGCCGATTTGATATTCGCCCACCGCATTGCCAGTGACAGTGCGTTTCAAACCTGTGTCCGCATTTAGCGCGGTGACCGACGCTTCCGGAATCACGGCGCCTGTGGTGTCAGAGATGCGTCCCTGAAGAGTGCTGGTAACGGTCTGCGCTGCCAGCCAACTCGATACGGCCACGAGCAACAGAAGGTAAATGACCGCTCCCAATCGCCGGCGATGGAACAGCGGGGACTGAACGGAGCCGGGCATTCCGGCATCGGATTCCACAACGTATTGAACGGCCATCGAATTCTCCCCTCGTAAGTCTTGTGTTCTTGCGCGGGCAGCTATTGAGCCGTCCGCACCACTCGTGCCGCGTGCGCGTGCATGATCTGAGTGAGCCTCGATTCGGAGTCCTCGAGATGCTGCTCCAGTACATCGGCACACTGCTTCAGTTTTCCGGCAGTGAGCAGTTGGCACATCTTCCGGTGGACAGGGATCAGAGCGCCGGGATTGTCATGACTGCGGTCCACCAGCACCATGCCGACCCGCAGTTCGCCGAGCATGTTTTTATAAAACGATTCCAGCCGCTTGTTGCCGTGGAAGCGGATCAGCAGGCTGTGAAAATGAAGGTCGTGACTGACGGCGCGCGACCAGTTCCGGTCGTGGACCGCTAGTTCGTATTGCTCTACCGCGCTGCGGATTTCCTGCAACAAACCTGGGTCCGGAGAGCGCGCTGCAAGCACGGCAGGCAACTCCAGCATCCGGCGCAACTGGTAGATCTCCTGCACGTCGCGCAATGAGAGTTGGGAAACCGCAGCGCCGCGATGCAGGCTGCGCCGCAAAAGGCCCTCGAGCGACAAAATGCGAATTGCCTCCCGCATCGTGTTGCGGGAAACGCCTAGAGAGGAGGCCAGGGGCAATTCCTGAAGCTGCGTGCCGGGGCGGAACTCGCCCTCGAGAATCCGCTGGCGGAGAAGAGCGGCCACTTGATCCGCCACACTGACACGTGTGATCTGCGTTCGATCCATGCCGAGAAAATGTTCGATTCGCTAAACGGCGGAATTTTGCTCCCAACTGTTCACGTTGTCAAGTGTTGAAATGTTCACCACTTTGGCGGTATGTTGCAGGAGGGGAACTAGTGGTCGGTGCGGTGTGTTTTTGAGCAGGCGAATATTTTCGCGAAAGCTGCTAAGGCAGGGATTCTCTGGGTCCGCTATTATCTTTGCCAGTAATCGCCAGTATGATCGTTCCGAGCGCCGGATAGACTTTGCGGCAGGCTCGGATGAAACGAGTTTCGAAGTAAGAAGAAAAGTAAGAAGAGAGATATGGCCACCTTTCTTTCAGGGGCGCTGTCCGCGACGGCTGCTGAGTTGGCAAACGCCGGCTCGACGCCGATCTCTCGTAAAGCGGCTTGCCGGCTGCTGCGAACGGACGACGACACGCTACCGTCGCTGCTCGCGGCGGCGCAACTTGCCCGCGCGAGATTCAAACCGGCAGTCATCACCTATTCCCGCAAGGTGTTTCTTCCCCTGACGAATCTTTGCCGCGACTACTGCGGCTACTGCACATTCCGGCGCGATTCTGGCGAGCCCGGGGCGCACACCATGGCGCCGGACGAGGTGATCGAAGTAGTGCGCGCGGGAGAGCGCATGGGATGTACCGAGGCGTTGTTCAGCCTCGGAGACAAGCCGGAACTTCTTTTTCCTCAGATGCGCGATACTCTGCGGCACTTCGGATACAAATCCACGCTCCAATATCTGGAAGCGATGTGCGAGAAGGTGCTTTGCGAATCGAGCCTGCTGCCGCATCCCAATCCCGGACTGATGAGCGCGGAATGGCTGGAACGGCTGTCACGCGTCGCTCCCAGCATCGGGCTCATGCTGGAAACGACCAGTGCGCGGTTGCTCGCGAAAGATGCCGCTCACGACAATGCTCCCGACAAAGAACCGGCGAAACGCCTGCGTGTAATTGCGGATGCGGGGCGGCGCAAAATTCCCTTTACCACGGGGATTCTGATCGGAATCGGCGAAACTCTGGAAGAGCGCGTGGATTCATTGATCGCGATCCGCGACTTGCATGAAAAGTACGGGCACATTCAGGAAGTGATCGTGCAAAACTTCCGTGCCAAGAGTGGAACGCCGATGGCACACTGGCCCGAGCCTGATCGCGGGGAAATGCTGCGCACCGTGGCCGTGGCGCGCCTCCTGATGCCGACGATGAATATTCAAGCGCCGCCGAATCTCTCCGATCCGCACTATGCCGATCTGCTCGATGGCGGCATCAATGACTGGGGAGGAGTCTCGCCGCTGACGCCGGATTTCATCAATCCGGAAAAGCCCTGGCCGCATCTGGAAGAATTGCGACAGCGGACCGAGGCGAAAGGATTCGAGTTGCGTCAGAGGTTGCCGGTTTATCCTGATTTCACAGAACAAGCAGCGGCTCTCAGCGATTTGCTGGCGCAGCGCCTGAGCGCTGCCGCAGACGCTGAGGGCTATGCTCGGAGGGCGGCATGATCACGGTTCTAACCGGCGGCACGGGCGGCTCCAAATTCGTGGATGGACTCCGGCACATCGTTCGTCCGGAAGAGCTGACGATCATCGTGAATACCGGCGACGATTTGTTGTGGTGGGGGTTGTACGTTTCGCCCGACCTCGATTCCATCACTTACATGCTGGCCGGGAAACTCAGCCAGGAGCGCGGCTGGGGCGTCAAGGGCGACACTTTTTTTTGCCTGAATGCCATGGGTCAGCTGGGACAGCCGGCGTGGCTTCACGTCGGCGATCGCGATCTGGCCACGCACATTCTTCGCACGAAACTGCTTTCCGATGGCCAGAGGCTTAGTGAGGCCACGTCCGAGATCGCGGCCAGGCTTGGCATCAAGGTACGCGTGCTGCCGATGAGCAACTCGCGCGTCGAGACGCGGGTTCTGACTCCGGCGGGAGACTTGAGTTTCGAAGAATATTTCGTGCAGCGCTGGTACCAGGATCCAGTGGAATCGGTTCGCTACGCCGGGGCCTCGGATGCGGAGCCCGCGCCAGGAGTGATAGAGGCGATCCGCTCGGCAGATCTTGTGCTATTGGCACCGAGTAGTCCGGTGAGCAGCATCGCGCCCATTCTCGCCGTGCCGGGAATTCGCGAAGCGCTGCGCGAAAGCCGTGCCCGCATTGCGGCCGTAAGCCCGATCGTCGGCGGCAAAGCGGTCTCTGGGCCCGCGGGAACACTCATGGCAGCGAAAGGCTTCGCAGTTTCGATTGCCGGCGTTGCCGACTTCTATCACGACTTCCTCGATCTGCTGGTGGTCGATTCGCAGGACGCGCGCGCTGCCGAATCATTGCGTACCACCGGAATGCGTGTGCATTGCACTCCGACCATCATGCGCAAATATGAAGATAGAATCGCGCTGGCAAAAAGCGTGCTGAACGCGGCCATGCAACCTCCGTCCGCTCAAGCCGCACTGGAGCGGTCATGATCCTGGTTCCAGTAAAAAATCTAGTCGACGCCAAGCAGCGGCTGTCCTCTATTTTGAGTCCGGAAGAACGTTTCGCTCTGGCACGGGCGATGTGCGAGGACGTGCTGCAGGCGTTGTCGCGCTGGCAAAGCAGGCCTTCCGTTGCGGTGGTGACGAGTGATTCGTTTGCGCGCGACCTGGCGGCCCGCTTCAATTTCGAGGTTCTTGCGGACGACAATTCCGGAGAGACCAGCGCCATCGGCATGGCAACAGCGTTTTGCAGAGAGCGCGGTGAGGAGAGCACCATGGTTGTACCGGCGGATATTCCTTTGATCGACAGTTCGGAACTGCAGAAGATCGTGGATAGCGCCCCTCCCGGCGGGGCTGTGCTGGTGCCGGACGCGGCCGGGCGCGGCACGAATGCAGCGTGGCGATCTCCGGGTGACTTGTTCCCGCTTCGCTTCGGGAACGACAGCTTCTTGCCGCACCTGGCCGCAGCGAAGGCGACGGGCCTGCCCTGTGTTGTCCTCGAACTGCCCGGGATTGCGCGGGATGTCGATCGTCCTGAAGATCTTCGCGAACTGGCAGCTGCCAGTGGAGATCGGCAATCGCAGAAGCTGGTCCGAAGCTGGAACCTCAGCCGCCGAGACTATGCCGGACTGCCCGTATCGCAGTAGGTTCGTATCAGGGCATGCCTTCAGGCATGCCGTAAAAGTTTCGGTGAGGAAGCGCCTTCAGGCGCTGCCGGCGGGATTGGAGTTTCATCACGGGCTCCTAACATGGCGAGGTCTAACATGGGGTCCGGCATCGGTAAGCGAGCGGTTGGGGAAATTACCATATTTCCGATCGCCGTCAGTGGAGAAATCCGAGCAGGCGAATCGCTGGGCGCGAGGTTGTTGGCCGCGACGCGAAGCCTGGGGCTGCGCTTTCAGGATGGCGACATCCTGGTAGTGAAGCACAAAGTTGTTTCGAAGGCGGAAGGCGCACTGGTAGCGCTTGATGAGATTCGGCCCTCAGCAGCTGCGCGGGTCTGGGCTCGACGCTATGGGCTCGACGCACGGGTAAGTGAGTTGGCGGTGCGTGAGAGCCGCAGAATCGTGCGGCGAAAGCGCGGAGTGCTGATCACCGAAACCAGGCACGGACTCGTTTGCGCGAACAGCGGCGTGGATGTATCGAATGTCGATGGTGGAAAGCACGCGGTGTTGCTGCCACTGAATCCGGATCGTTCCGCGGCGAGACTGCGGCGGGAGTTGAAGAAGCAGTTTGGAATCGAGATCGCAGTCATCATCAGCGATAGTTTCGGCCGTCCGTGGCGGGAAGGCTTGACGGAAGTTGCAATTGGCGTTGCCGGAATGCGTCCTCTTGTTGACTATCGCGGACGTCGCGATCCGCACGGCTACTCGCTGCATGCGACGGTCGACGCCGTAGCGGACGAACTGGCTTGCGCGGCGGGGTTGGTCTGCGGCAAGCTGGCAGGCACTCCCGCGTGCATCATTCGAGGCTATTCGTATCGCCGAGAGAACCGCCGAGGAAGCGGCGGGGCGCGGGAACTGATCCGGCCCGCGAAGAACGATCTTTTTCGGTAGAAGTGTTTCGTGATTCGTGAGAGTTTTTTATGAATTGTCATCCTGAGAGTTTGTGACTTTTTTGCATTTGTGGCGAGTTTGTCGTCGTAACTATTTTGTTTGCAACATCGAATTTTTGACGACATCAAAAAGTCACAGACTCTGAGCGAAGCAAAGGACCTGCTGTTTACCGCAAAATGCAGATCTTCCGCTCTTTCGAGGGCGGATAGGAGAAGGCTATGGCATTGCAGTCCACAGAACTCGAGCAATTCCCCGCGCTGACCTGGGATCAGATCGCGCCCCAAGCTTCGATGCCGATTCGCAATGCCTTGGAGCGCGTGCTGGAAATGCAAGACGGTGCCTGTCTGCGGGGTGAGGAGCGCTTCGCTCTGGCCAACTGCGAAGGTGCAGACTTGTTAGCGTTACTGGTCGCCGCCGATACTGTTCGGCGCGACCTGGTCGGCAACATCATCAGCTACGTGGTGAACCGCAATATTAATTTCACCAACATCTGTTTCGTGGGATGCAAGTTCTGCGCGTTCAGCCGCGGGCCGCGCGAGGCCGACTCCTATTTTCATTCCCTCGATGAAATGGGACGCAAAAGTAAAGAAGCGTGGGAACTGGGCGCGACCGAAGTCTGCATTCAAGGCGGTCTGCCACACGGTCTGCCGAAGTTTTACTATCGCGACATTCTGCGCGCCGTGAAGAATGCGACGCCGGGTATGCACATCCACGCCTTTTCTCCGATGGAAATTGTGTACGGCGTGGAACTGACCGGTATGACGCTCCGCGACTATCTAATGATGCTGCACGATAACGGACTGGACACTCTTCCAGGCACGGCAGCCGAGATTCTGGATGACGAGGTCCGCCATGTATTGTCGCGCAACAAACTTTCGTCAGCACAATGGCAAGAGGTGATTCGCACCGCGCACGCGTGCGGAATCCGAAGCACTTCGACGCTGATGTACGGCCACATGGAAACGCCTGACCACTGGGTGCGGCAGCTGTCTTTGTTCCGCCAGATTCAGACTGAGACCGGCGGCTTCACCGAGTTCGTCCCCCTTGGCTTTGTGCATCAGAACACGCTTTTGTTCCAACAGGGCCTGGCGCGCTCAGGACCCACGCTCGCCGAACACCTCAGGATTCATGCGCTGGCCAGAATACTGCTCGCCGGCTCGATTCATAACATCCAGGTCTCGTGGGTAAAGCTGAATCGCAAACTTTCGCAGCTTTGCCTGCACGCCGGCGCCAACGACTATGGCGGAACGCTGATGGAAGAAAATATCTCGCGCGAAGCCGGAGCCACAGCGGGCCAGTACACCAGTCCGGAAGATTTCCAGGCGTTGATTCTGGAGATGGGGCGCATTCCGGCAGAGCGCAATACGAAATATTCACGAATGAAGATCAAGCTGCCAGCTGAGTCCATTTCATTTGAATCGTTATTAGTTCCGGAGTTCGCGTGAGCCGCACCATCGCGGTGATCGGTGGTACCGGCCCTGCGGGCACAGGCCTTGCGTTACGGTGGGCGCGCGCGGGAGAAACCGTCATCATCGGCTCGCGCGATGCTGCACGGGCACAGCAAACGGCAGAGACAATCCGCAAGCGGGCGGGCGCAAATGCTCAAGTGTCTGGGATGGAAAATTCGACAGCCTGCGCCGCCAGCGATCTGCTGGTACTCACCGTGCCATTCGAAGGACAGGCAACGCTGCTGAAGCAGTTGAAACCTGCGATTCGTCCGGGCAGCGTCCTGATCGATGCCACGGTTCCACTGGCCGCGAGCCTGGGCGGACGCGCCAGTCGCACCATCGGTGTGTGGCAGGGCTCGGCCGCGCAGCAGACGGCAGAGCTTGTTCCGAAGGGCGTTTCCGTCGCCGCCGCGTTCCACAACATTTCGGCGGACGTGCTCAACAGCGACGATAACGAAGACCTGGATTGCGATGTGATCGTATGCGGCGATGATCCCAATGCCACGCAGGTTGCGATGGAACTCGCGGCGAAGATTGCGGGCGTGCGAGCGATTGATGGCGGCAAGCTCGAGAATGCGCGCATCGTCGAGCAGATCACCGCGCTGCTGATCGGTCTTAACATCCGGCATAAAGGGCACGGTGGAATACGGATCACAGGCTTGCCCGATGGCGCGTACAAGACAGGCTCGGCTCGCTAGAGGTTGTGGAGCGCCGGGCGTCCTCGCCCGGCCTCTATTCTCTTGAAGGTGCAAGCGGGACGGGCGAGGACGCCCGTCGCTCCATTTTCTGAAATGACTGATGCTTCCACCGCCGAACGAGCCATCGAATTTGATCATGCTTCCTTCCGTCTGAACGGGCGTGCGCTGCTTCAGGATCTCGTGCTCTCCGTGAAGCAGGGGGAAACCCTGGTGCTGCTGGGCCGAAGCGGCTCGGGGAAGACGACCACTCTGAAGTTGATCAACCGCTTGCTGTTGCCTACCGCAGGCGACGTGCGCGTTAACGGACGTCGCACTGCGGAGTGGGATCCGATCCGGTTGCGGCGAGGCATCGGGTATGTCATTCAGGACGGTGGTTTGTTCCCACACTTCACCGTTGAGCGCAACATCGCGCTCGTGCCGCGAATTGAAAACTGGCCCCAGGCGCGTGTCGAAGCGCGCGTGCGAGAGTTGCTGGCCACAGTCGGGCTGAATCAGGAACTGGCATCTCGCTATCCAAGTCAACTCTCTGGGGGCCAGCGACAGCGCGTGGGAGTGGCGCGGGCTCTCGCAGCGGATCCTCCCATCCTGATTCTTGACGAGGCTTTCGGCGCGCTTGATCCCATCACAAGATCGGAGATGCAGAAAGAATTTCGCGCACTGCAGCGGCGGATGCAGAAAGCGGTCGTCTTTGTTACCCACGATCTTCGCGAAGCTTTGTTGCTCGGAGATCGTATCGCGCTGATGGAAGAGGGCCGCCTCATCGTGGACCTGCCAGCGGCGGAATTTTCGCGCTCGCAGCATCTGCTGGTGCGAGCATACGTGGAAGCGTTCTCCGGTTTGCCGGATGAAAGTTTGGCGGATGAAAGATTGCCGGATCCAGATTAGCCCCGTGATCATGAGGTGATCGGCATGAATTTCTTGCAGTTCATGATGGCGAATCGCCAGCAGGTGCTCGATCTCACGCTGGAGCACATGACGCTGGCTGGTGTCGCCACTCTTCTCGCGGCGCTCGTCGGCATTCCGCTCGGCATCCTGATCACGCGCATTCCGCAACTCAGCAAGCCGGTGCTGGGTGGCGCGAACATCATCCAGACCATCCCAAGCCTTGCCTTGTTCGGCTTTCTTCTTCCGGCGCCGTGGATTGGAGAGCGCGGAAGCCGGCTTGCGATCCTGGCGCTGGCGCTCTATGCGCTGTTGCCGCTGATCCGCAATACTTACGCAGGCATTCGCAGCGTCGATCCGGCGGTGGTCGAGGCCGGACGCGCCATGGGATTGACCGATCGCCAATTGCTCTTCCAGGTGGAATTGCCGCTGGCGTCGGGAGTCATTGTGGCGGGATTGCGAATTGCCACGGTGCTCTCCATTGGACTGGCAACGATTGCAGCAGCGATTGGCGCGGGCGGCCTCGGAGAGTTTATTTTTCGCGGACTGGCCATGGTGAACAACCAGGTGATTTTGGCGGGAGCCGTTCCGGCCGCGCTGCTGGCGCTCTTCGCCGACTTTGTGCTCGGAAGACTGGAGCGGCGATTGGGGTCGCTGCGCGTGAAGTCGTAGTTTGAGCCTAGCGATAGAAATCTGAGATAAACATCAATTGACGATCGATTCGATCCGCGGCCGCTCTGCGAAAATCATCTGCACACTTCTCGTCTTCCTGCTTCTCTTGCCGGTCAGTGCTTGTGAACGAAACGCAAATCGAATCGTAGTTGGATCGAAAAACTTCACCGAGCAACTCATCCTCGGAGAACTGTTCGCACAAATCATCGAAGCCCGCGCTCATCTGCCGGTGGAACGCCGTTTCTATCTGGCTGGCACATTCATCTGCCACCAGGCGATCCTAGCCGGACGCATCGACATCTACCCGGAATATACGGGCACGGCGCTCACGGCAGTTCTCAAACAGCAACCCAGCAGCGACAAGCAAGAAGTCTATCGACGCGTAAAGCAGGGTTACGAAAGCAAGTTCGGCCTCAGCATGGGGCCACCGCTTGGCTTTGACGATACCTTCGCGATGGTGATCCGCGGCGAGGACGCGCGCCAGTTGCACCTTAAGACGCTGTCCGAGGCCGCTGTGTTTACGCCGAAGTGGCGCGCCGGTTTCGGATACGAATTCATGGAGCGTCCCGATGGATACAAAGGTTTGGTCGCCAGCTACGGCCTGCGCTTCGCCGAAGCGCCGCGCATTATGGATCTCGGCTTGATTACGCGGGCACTCAAAGAACGGCAAGTCGATATCATTGCCGGGAACAATACCGATGGATTAATTCCTGCGCTCGACTTCGTTGTACTGGAGGACGACCATCATTATTTTCCGCCCTACGAAGCGGTGGCGATCCTGCGCGGAGAAATGCTGAAGAACCATCCCGAGGTGGGAACGGCGCTTGGCGAATTGTCCGGAGCGATCTCCGACGATGATATGCGGCGATTGAATTATGCGGTGGATGGACAACATCGCGACGTGACTGCGGTGGTGCGAGAATTTCTGAAGCAGCGCGGGATGATCAACTAAATATTGGTTAGTCGAAAATTTTACTCTGTAAGAGTCAAGTGGTTGGTTGTTCGGCGAGCTGAGACGGGGCAAAGCCCCGTCTCTACACGGATTTTTCTGTTTTTCGGATTTGCGGTATGCCTGAAGGTATACCCTGATACGAGGCGCACCCCTTTCAAAGCATAGTCAGGGCCCGAGTCTTTCCGCAGCCCGTGGAGCCGCGGCCCTCCACAAAGAGCTGCTTATGAAATACCCATCCCATGGAGGTTTGAGGGGGACGGGAGAGGACGCCCGTCTCTCCATTAGGCGACTAGGCCTACTCTTCCACCGGCTGCGCGTCCAGTTCCTGAACGGGTTCGCCTCCGGCTAATCCCTGCGCGACGATGAGACGCCGGGCCTCGATGCGCAGTTCGGGGAGGGCGCGTCCGAACCAGATTGCACCGAGGACGCAGGCGATTCCTCCGACGGCAACGGTCATCGGTGCGCCGATGCGATTGGCCAGGGCTCCGCCAAAAAAAGCTCCGAAGGGAGCCATCCCCATGAACATCATCGAGTATAGGGACATGACGCGGCCGCGCAGATGGTCGGGGACGATGGTCTGGATCAGCGTGTTCGAACACGCCATCTGCAACATCATCGAGTAACCGCAGGGCAACAGGAGCGCGGCTGACAACCAGAACGAAGTCGAGAAGGAAAAAAGAAACAGGCTGATCCCCAAGGTTGCGCAGGTGATGGTCACCCATCGGCCCAGGCCTTTGATTCCGGTCTTGGCGGCCAGCGTCAAGGCTCCAAACAGAGCACCTACGCCAGTCGCGCCCATCAGGACGCCGAGGCCGCGCGCGCCGCCGTGCAGGATTTTGTCGGCGAAGACCGGCATCAGCACGGTGTAGGGCATCCCGACCAGGCTCACCAGGCCGATCAAGAAGAGCAGCGACCGGATGATCTTTGTCCGGTTGACCCAGCGGAAACCTTCGATGATGTCTTCCATTGGGGAACGGTGGCTGATGCGCGGGACGCTGCGCACCTTCATCAGCAGTAAGCCGATGAGCACGGCGATGTAGCTAACTGAATTGGCGGCAAAGCACCAGCCTTCGCCGATTCTCGCTACGAGAATTCCGGCTACGGCGGGGCCGATTACGCGCGCGCCATTGAACATCGAAGAATTCAGCGCGATGGCGTTCATCAGGTCTTCCTTGCCGACCATGTCGATGAGGAACGCCTGCCTCCCCGGGATGTCGAAGGCGTTCACGACTCCGAGCAGGCCAGCCAGCAGAAAGATGTGCCAGACGTGCACGCGCCCGCTCAATGTAAGCCAGGCCAGAATGCCGGCGAGAATCATGGAGCAAGTTTGGGTGGCGATTACCAGGCGCTGGCGATTGACGCGGTCGGCGGTGATGCCTCCGAAAGGGGCAACGAGAAAGACGGGAATCTGGCTGGCAAAGCCGACCGTGCCCAGCAACAGGGCAGATTTGGTCATGCTGTAGACGAGCCATGCCTGGGCGACGCTCTGCATCCAGGTGCCGGTTAGGGAGATGAGTTGTCCGCTGAAAAAGAGCTGAAAGTTGCGGTGGCGCAGGGCGCGCAGGGTTGTAGCCCATTTCGGTGGGGATGCGGTTTTCGCGCCTCTCTTGTCAGCCGCAGCCGATTTTCGCGATCGAGTCACCCTTTTAGAACTTTTTCACATCTTGGGGATGACGGCAAGCGATGACGCCAAGGGATGACGGCATTTGGACCTTCCCTCCCGGTCCGATCCGCGATAGAGTTAAGGTGCAGTGTGCACTGATCCGCGAACTGGATCCGGGAGGGATGGACGATGAACACCGATCCTGATCGTCTTGAATATCGTCTTGAACGTTGTCTGGAACGACGAGGCGCGCAGCGTTTCGAAATGCACCTGCCATTGGCGGTTCATTTCGATGGACGGACGGTGCCCGGATTTACTCAGGATTTGACTGGCCGTGGAATTTTCTTTTACGCCGAGACCACGCTCCCGGAAGGGGCGGTCGTGGAATTGACTTTTACCATGCCGTCCGAAATCACGTTGGGAGAAAACATGCCGGTTCGGTGCCGTGGGCGGGTGTTGCGGGCTTCCTCTTCCCCGGTTGATCATTCGCAGGTGGGTCAGCGAAACGGGATCGCCGTGCAACTCGATTCCTACGAGTACTTGCCCTCGACCGAGACGACCGCTCACTTCGTGCGAGTTTCGTCCTCGGGTTCAACCGGAGCGACTTCCGGCCCCCACCCGCGCTGAGGGCTGATTTTCGCTCGTTCGTTCGCCTGGCGTTTTCAGGTCCTTCTCAAGTCTTTTCAAGCGCTGGCATTTGCCTTACAATCGACTAGACTAGCAGTCTGGCGGGTCTTTACCCGAATTGAGAACCTGCCGCTTCGTCTGAGATCCTCCTTCGATTACGAAGGTCATTTGGCTCCGACGTTGGAAGTTCGTAGCATGACAATGAACACTGAGAATCGAGTCATGCCCGGGATCGCCGTCGCCCTCCTGACCGAGGATCGCGAACAATCCGTCGTACTGAATAGCCGGGTGGAGAGCACCAATCTGGCCCGAACGGTATTGAGCCATGTCGGGTTCCCTGCGGGACCGGGCGATACCGTGCTGCGTCAATTGCTGGATCAGCACGCCGAAGTCGTCCTGGTGAATATCGATCCCCAGAATCCGCAGCGCGCCATCCGCACCATCGAGTTGATCCACGCCAACATTCCCGGAGTCACAATTTTTGCTATCGGAGAAATGAACCAGCCGACGAACATTGTTTCCGCCATGCGAGCCGGGGCGCGTGAGTTTCTGGATCATGCGTCCAGCCGCGAGGCTTTGGTCGAAGCCTTCACCCGGTTTTCGGCCACATTGAGCCGTGCGCAGCGCAGCGCCAGTAAGGCGCGCGTCCTCACTTTCCTAAACGCCAAGGGCGGAGCCGGCGCCACCACCACCGCGGTGAATACCGCCGTTGCGTTGCAGGAGACTCATGGACGAGTGGTGCTGGTGGATTTCGCTCCCATCGGCCACGCTGCCCTGCAACTGAATCTGCGCCCGCAGTTCACGATCATCGATGCATTGCAAAACCTGCATCGCATGGATGGTTCGCTGCTCGATGGCCTGATGACGCCATATCGCAATGGCCTTCATTTGCTGGCGGGCGCGCAGCAACCGCACAACGCGGTCCCGACCGCATCGGAACTGGCTCGCCTCTTCGACCTGCTGGTAAACCAGTACCACTTCGTGGTGCTCGATTGCTCAGGGCGGATGGATGGCATGATGCAAATGATCTGCGACCTCTCGAACGCCGTGCTGCTGGTCGCGCAGACCGACGTCGTTTCGCTGTGGAGCGCTAGCCGGATTTACGCGTTTCTGCAGGAAGGAGCGGGCCGCGATCGCCTGCGGATCGTGATCAACCGTTACAAGAAGATTCCCGGCTTCACCGACGAGGATGTGGAGAAAGCCACCAACTGCAAGGTACTCTGGAAGGTGCCCAACAACTTCCAGCTGGTCGCACCCGCGATTGACAAGGGGAGCCCGGTGGCCGCGCAGGGGAATCACGAAATCGGCCGGTCTTATCAGGGATTGGCGGCGGCACTCGCCGGCGCGACTACGACCGCCGAAGGCGCCCTCTCGCTGCACTACCAGCATGACAAGGGCGACGGCAAGAAACGTGGCGCGGGGCATCTGGTTGTGTCGCCTATGCGCGCCGGGCAGTAGATCCCATTTTAGCGGTTGGATTGCAGAGGCGAAACCGTTGTTCTATATAAATCTAGATAAGTATAGATAATTCTTGACTTCTCGGGGTCAAGAGATGACAATCGGAGTACCTGAGGGTAAGGTCATGGCCGACACGGTGAAGTTTGCTCCAGAAATAGATGCCAAGCTGCATAAGGAATTCGTCTCCGTTGCCAGGGAGCGAGGGCAGTCGCAACGGTTCTTGCTCGAACGCGCATTGGAACACTATCTGCATAATGTCGTTCCCTCGCAGCAGATGGTGCGGCCGGAAACAATGAGTGCCTTCCGTAAATCGAAGGAAAGAAATCGCAAGCTGCTGGGGATGTTGGCCAAGTAAATGGCCGCGTACGTTTATCTCACGGTCGCCGAAGTCGAACAAATGCACCGTGAGCTGATCGATGAATTCGGCGGACTTCACGGGCTTCGGGATCGAGGAGCTCTTGAGGCTGCTGTTTTTCGTCCCCAGAATGGCTATTACAACAGCTTGGCGGAAGAGGCTGCTGCGCTGATGGAGTCTCTTGCCAACAATCGTCCTTTCATGGACGGCAACAAACGTATTGCGTTTTCCGCCGCCGATACCTTCCTCGCCAGAAACGGTTTCTATCTCGATGTCGATGCCATCGAAACCTATCGATTCATGATGGAGGCCCTAGCTGACAGCACATTTCGTTTTGGACGGATCCTTGACTGGATCAATGCCAGTGTTAAGCGCTTTTCGTAGCTCCAGTTCGTTTTCTATTTCTTGCCGTTCAAACCTACACAATTTTGATCTCTATTTCTGCAATCTGACTTCTTACCTCTGCAATTTCCCGGCTTTGTTAGAATCAGGGTTCACCGAGCCAACGTTCCTCAATGACGCCGAGAATCGTTGAGATTCTTTATCAGATGATCGCGTTCCTATTTGCCATCAGCGTGCACGAGTCCGCCCATGCCTGGACCGCGTCGCGCTGTGGCGATCCGACGGCTCGGATGCTGGGACGGGTATCGCTGAATCCGATTCGCCACATCGATCCGATTGGCACGATCGTACTGCCGCTCGTCGCGGCCATCAGCGGCATACCGTTGCTGGGTTGGGCGAAGCCCACACCGGTCGATCCCCGGAATTTTCGCCATCCTGTGATGGACGACATTCTGACTTCTGTGGCGGGTCCGGTCAGCAACTTCATCGTCGCTACCGGGGCGCTTTTGCTGCTTGGCGGCATCTCGCTTTCATCGGTCTCCGGACACACTCTCGTTATGGGATTGGTGGGGGGAGACAATGGCGCTTCTTCCGATTCGGCGTTGGCGCCGGTCGCTGTGCTGCTGTTTGAACTCATGTTCATCAACATCGTTCTCGCGGTATTTAACCTGATCCCCGTACCGCCGCTCGATGGCAGTCATGTGCTGCGGCATTTTTTGTCGGAACCCGTGCGAATGGTCTACGACCGCATTGGTATCTTCGGGCTGCTGGCGCTGGTGTATCTCGGCGGAGGACTGCTCAGCAGCTTGCTTCGTCCGTTCGTTCACTTCTACCTCTCGATGCTGGTGAAATTCTGAATGGCAATTCCTTCAACTAAGAAACGCGTGCTGAGCGGAATGCGCTCGACCGGCAAGCTGCACCTGGGAAACTACGTGGGCGCGCTCGAGAACTGGGTTCGCATGCAGGAGCAGTATGAGTGCTTTTTCTTTATCGCCGACTGGCACGCGCTGACCACCGACTACGCGGACACGTCGCGTCTGAAGGAAAATTCGGTCGAGGTGCTGCTGGATTGGCTGGCGGCGGGGCTTGATCCTGCGAAGTGCGTGATGTTTATCCAGTCCCATGTGCCGGCGCACGCGGAATTGCACCTGTTGCTTTCTATGATCACTCCCCTCGGCTGGCTGGAGCGCGTCCCGACATACAAAGAGCAGAAGGAAAACATCAAGGAAAAAGACCTGGGCACGTACGGGTTTCTTGGCTATCCCGTGCTGCAGTCGGCGGATATTTTGATCTACAAGGCAGACGTTGTCCCGGTCGGGGAAGACCAGGTGGCGCACGTTGAGTTGACGCGAGAGATTGCGCGTCGGTTCAACCAGTTCTACAGCCGGGCGCGCGAATATGTTTTCCCAGAACCAGCATCCCTGCTTACGCCCGCACCCAAGCTGCCGGGCACCGACGGCCGCAAGATGTCGAAGTCATACGGCAACACCGTCCTGCTGACGGATCCTGAGCCAGTGGTGCGGCTGAAGCTGAAGACGATGGTCACCGATCCCGCCCGAGTGCGGCGCAACGATCCGGGGAATCCTGACGTGTGTCCGGTGGGCGACCTGCACAAGATATTCAGCTCCAAAGAGACAATGGCGAGAGTATATGAAGGCTGCCGGTCGGCGGGGATCGGCTGCATCGAATGCAAGAGCTGGGCCGCCGACGCTCTGGTCAAGATCCTCAACCCCATGCAGGAGCGCCGAAAAAAATACGAGGACAATCCGCGCCTCGCCTGGGATATTCTGGAGGCTGGCTCGGCTCGGGCGCGTGATGTCGCAGGCAGCACGATGGCCGAAGTTCGCAAAGCGATGGGCTTGGACTACGAGTCGGCGAAGGGTTCTACGAAGTGACCAATTTGCCTCAACGCGTATCAGAACAGGAACCGGTCGAGGTTTCTCGGCGGGACGAGGCTCGGATGGCGCCGGCGGAGACGCGGCAAGCCGCGTCTCTACGGGAAAGTGGTTCCGCCGCACGGGAGAGTAATCCTGCCGCACAGGAAAGCAGTTCCGCCGTACGGGAAAATCATTCCGCTGCGGCCAAGTCCGCCAAAGACGACGGCAGCGATTTCCCGTTCGCCATCGCGCTTGGCGAAATCTATGAAGGGCCGCTCGACCTGCTGCTCGATCTGATCCGCAAGCAGGACATCAACATCTACGACATCCCCATTGCCAGGATCACGGCGCAGTATCTCACTTATGTCGAGCGCATACGCGAACTCGATGTGAACGTTGCCTCCGAGTTCATCTACATGGCGGCAGTGCTGATTCATATCAAGTCGAAGATGTTGTTGCCACGCGATCCGCTCGCGGCCGCCGACGCGCAGGACGACCCTCGCAACGAACTCGTCAACCGCCTGCTCGAACACGAAAAGTTCAAATCCGCCGCGCAAATGCTTTTGCAAAAACAGCAGATTGAAGACGCGGTGCTGAGCAATCCGGCAATCAGTGAATTCATGGACGCCGAGGGCACAGAGCCCGAACTCGCCGCCGATGTGATTGACCTGGTCAAGACCTTCCAGCAGATCCTCGACCGGGCGCGCAGCCGGCCGATCCTCGAAGTGGACGAAGAGACCGTAACCGTCGGCCAGATGATCCAGTACCTGCACCGCCGGCTCTCCCTCGAAGATCGCCCCATTCGCCTGAAGCACATGCTCCGCAGTGTGCCGTCGCGACAGGCGCTGGTCTGCATATTTCTGGCGTTGCTCGAACTCGTCCGGCTGCAGGCGATCCAAGTGCGGCAGGACCACGTCTTCGGGGAAGTACTGGTGCGCAAGCATTCCCACTTCGAAGAAGTCATGACGGAGCAAGCTGCGGTGCGGGACGATTGGAAGTGAAAAGCAGTGGTGGAGGAACGGGCGTCTCGCCCGTTCCGCCGGGCGGGGGCGCCCGGCGCTCCACCGACATGCACTATCACTGAGAACTGATTCATGAGTCTTAGAGCCCAACTCGAAGCCATTATTTACGCGGCAGAGACACCAATTTCGCTCGACCAGATTTCTTCGCTGGTAAAGGAGTCTCTGCTTGCGGAGACTCCAGGAATCGACGCTGCGGAAATGAAGTCGCGCGTCCGCGCCACGCTCGAAGAACTTATCGCGGATTACTCAGGGGCGGGCCACGGAATCGAAATCCGCCAAGTCGCCGGCGGATACCGCATGTCCACCAAGCCCGAGCAGCACGACGTGGTGCGCGCTTTCGCCAAGAGCTTGAAACCGCCCTTCCGGCTATCGCTTCCGGCGCTCGAAACTCTGGCCGTCATCGCCTACAAGCAGCCGGTCACGGTGCCTGAGATCAGCGAAATCCGCGGCGTCGATGCCGGCGGAGTCATCGCTACCCTGCTCGACCGCAAGCTCATCACAACTGCGGGCAGAAAAGCCGTCATCGGCCGCCCCATCCTCTACAAAACCAGCAAAGAGTTTCTGCTGCGCTTCGGGCTTAAGGACATCCACGATCTGCCGAGCATGGAGGAATTCGAGAAGCTGCTGGCGGAGTCATTCCAGAGCGACTTGCTTCCCAGTGAGGGCACGCTGGTGGAAGCGTCTTCAAGTTCGCCGTCCGCAGAAAGCACCGCTGAGATTTCCGAGGCTGCCGAGACCGAACTTGCCACTGAAGAAGAAGAATCCGAAACGCCAGCCAGCACAAAACGAGAGTAGCCATCCATGCCAGCCGAACGTCTGCAAAAAATTATCGCTGCTGCCGGGGTTGCATCCCGCCGCAAATCCGAAGAACTGATCTCCTCGGGCCGCGTGTTGGTCAATGGACAGGTGGTCACCGAGCTTGGCACCAAAGCTGATCCCGAACACGACCACATTCGCGTGGATGGCAAACTTCTGCAGGGCCCCGAACGCTACACCTACGTCGTGTTGAACAAGCCCAAGGGATATGTGACCACGGTCAGCGATGAGAAAAAACGCCCCACGGTGATGGACCTGGTGCAGAAGGTGAAAGGGCGCGTGTATCCCGTGGGGCGGCTGGACTGGGCTAGCGAAGGCCTTCTACTGATGACCAACGACGGCGCGCTGGCCAATGCGCTGATGAAAGCGGCGTCCAACGTGGCGAAGACCTACGTCGTGAAAGTCGCCGGACAGCCCGACGAAGCAAAGCTCGACAAGCTTCGCCGCGGAGTTTCTATCGCCGAAAAAGGCGGACGCCGGGTGCGCACTGCTCCGGCAAAAATTCGGCTGATCCGCGAAGGCGATAACCCGTGGCTCGAAGTGACCATCATTGAAGGCCGCAACCGCCAAGTCCGAAAAATGTTTGAAGAAGTGGGGCACCACGTGGAGAAAATCCGGCGAGTGCAGTACGGTCCTCTCGCGCTCGACGTGCCGCCGGGAGATTGGCGCAACCTTACGCTGCTCGAAGTGGCTAAATTGAAGACCGCTGCATCGGGAACAAAAGTTGCCAGTCCGCCAAGTCCCCACATACCTCTGGGTACACCGAAAGCTACAGCGATCAGGCCTCTTCGCGTGCCGAGGTCGGCGAGGGCATTGAAATCATCGCGCGTACAGAAGCCGTTGCACTCGGACAAAGCGTCGTTCGTTCCGCGCTCACCCAGGCCGGCGCATGCGTCAAGACCTGGCACTTCCAAACCGTCTCGCGTACCGAAGCACAGGCGCGACTAGTTCGCTGGTGGAGAGCCGGGCGTCCTACTCGGTGGACGGGCGAGGACGCCCGTCGCTCCATCGAGGCGTAAGGGAGATTACCGTCTGGCTTCGGTAATCATCGGCAGACGGGCCGCGCCGTAGAGGCCGGCATCGGTCCCGAGCAGCGCGCGGGTGACGATGGTCTTGTGGCCGGGGCCAGCCTTCACATGCGCGGAAGCGCCCTCGTGGCTGGCCGAAGGATCGGGCGGCGCGGTGGCAGCGTACACCATGGAGCGGAGCCGCAACTCTTCGAAGATGGCGGGCGAAAAAGCTTCCCAGGCGCTCGAAACTCCGCCGCCAATCACGTAAATCGGCAGGTTCAAGGAATTCACCATCGACGAAAGCACAATGCCTAAACAACGGCCCACGTAACGGAAAATGCGGCGCGCATCTTCATCGCCTTGAATCGCGAGTTGGTAAATCGATTTCGCGCTGAACTCCGGATCGGAGTTAGCCGCGCTTGCCAGTGCCGACCGACTGTTGCTCGCGATCGCTTCCCGTGCCAATCGGACCACTGCGGTCGCCGAAGCATATTGCTCCAGGCATCCGTGATTGCCGCACCCGCAGATATGCCCCTCCGGCTCAACCGTCGTGTGCCCGAACTCCCCGGCCATGCCGTTCGCGCCGCGCCAGATCGCGCCGCCCAGAACCAGTCCCCCGCCAACGCCGGTACCGAGGGTCAGCATCGCCATGTCGTCATAATCCTTGGCCGCGCCCAGCCATTTTTCTCCGAGCGCCGCGACATTGGCATCGTTTTCGAGGATCACGACCGTCTTCAGGCACTGCTCAATGGCGGCGCGGGCAGGATAGTCGACCCAGTCCGGCAGATTGGGCGATTCGCGCACCAGGCCAGTTTGCATGTCGATGATGCCGGGCACACCGATGCCGATCCCGAGCAGCGGGGCGGAGTTTTTAAATTTCTCCGACATGCGCTGGATGGCGTCGCACATGTCGCCGATGACATGATCGCGTCCCAGGGAAACCTTGGTGCCGAGAGTGATTTTCTCGACGAGTGCGCCGTGCTCGTCCACGGCTGCGATGCGCAAGTTCGTGCCGCCGAGGTCCACTCCAATTGAGAATCTATTCATAGGATTTATTCATAGAATTTATTCGTGACGACCGACTCGGCGGTTCTGTCCGCGAGGGCATTTAAGCCCTGACCTTTTTTACAGTGCGGGTGCCAATCCGTCAATATTAAATCGTTCTATTAGGGCTATTTTTGACAATTTGCGCAGTAGTGACTGCTGCGACCGGCCAGTACAACGCGCCGGATCGCGGTTTCGCACACCAGGCACGGCTCCCCCTCACGGCCATAGACGCGATGCCGGAGTTGGAAGAATCCTTCTTCTCCATCCGCGTCCACATAATCGTTAATCGACGATCCGCCCAGCGCGATCGCCTCGCGGAGCACTTCCTGCACCGCTCGGTGCAGCTTGCCCAACTGTTCCCGCGTAATGGCCGCCGCCCGCCGGCGGGGACGGATGCCAGCCCGAAACAGCGACTCGTCGGCATAAATGTTGCCCACGCCGCGCAGCAACTTCTGATTCAGAAGCGCGCTCTTGATCGGAGACTTGCGCCCGCGGAAAAGCGCGACGAACCGCTCCTCGCTCACCTCAAGCGGTTCCACTCCACCAGGATCGAAGCCGCCAGGATGAAGATGAACGCTGAGTTTGCCAAACATCCGGGGATCGATAAACCGCAGTTCGCGCCCCGAAGCGAGCTTCGCGATCAGGTGAGTGTGCTTTGCGATTTCCGTTGCCGGTTCGCAAACGACCAAGCGCCCGGTCATGCCGAGATGGACGATCCACTGCGCTGTTTGAACATCGGAGGTCTGTCGAGACGGGGCTTGCCGCGTCTGGCGGCGAACTTTGCTCTTCCGTTTGCCTTTCTTTGTCCGCAATGCGAGCGTCTGCTCTGCCCGTGATTCTCCTTCCAGATTGAACACGATGTGCTTGCCCGCGCGATGCACTCGTACGATCCGCTTGCCCTCAAGCGTTGCGGCGATGATGGCCGCCGGCGACTTGAGCGGTTGGTTCCTGGAACCGATCCAGACAGACTCGACGCTGTCCCCGGCTATGCGCGTGTCGAGACCTCGCGCAATGGTTTCGACCTCGGGGAGTTCGGGCACGCTGTCAGGATACAAGATCGACGCTGCCAGGTTTTGTCGCGGGCCTTTACGGCGTCAAGTGCAAGCGCAACCACAGGGGTCACGGGGGAGCACAGGGGAAGCACCGGGGAAACAGAGGGACATTCCGCTGAATTCAGGTCTGCAGGTTTGCTCCTCCACAGCCTGATTCGGTATGCTGGAGTGTACACACCAAGTTCCGCCGATCTTCCCAGGTTCCCAGTCTATTCAGCAGCAGCAGCGGCGCGGCAAGTGTGTGCGACCCTGGGGCGGGCCTCGATTTGCGGCCGCGCAAAATTCCAAGTGGAGTTTGCATTGACGAGAGGTAAATCGAGCAGAGGCAGAACTGCGGTCATTGTCGGAGCGCAGTGGGGCGACGAGGGCAAGGGCAAGATCGTCGACGTGCTCACCCAGACTTTTTCGGTGGTGGCTCGCTACGCCGGCGGCCACAACGCCGGACACACTGTCATCATCAACGGGAAGAAGTTCATCCTGCAACTCGTGCCCGGCGGCATTCTGCGGCCCGAGTGCGTCAGCGTCATTGGCAACGGAGTGGTGATTGATCCGCTGGCCTTCCTGAAGGAAGTTGCGTCCCTGCGCGCTGCGGGCGTGAAAGTGGACGGCAATCTTTTCATCTCGAACCGCGCGCAGGTCATTCTTCCCTACCATCGCATGATGGAGCTGGGGTCGGAAAACGCTCCCGGCCGCGTGAAAATCGGAACCACTTCACGCGGCATCGGCCCGGCTTACGAAGACAAAATGGGACGCCGCGGATTGCGCGTCGCCGACTTGCTCGACATCCCATTGCTGCGCACGCACATCGAGAACGCATGTCGCGAAAAGAATATGATCGCGCACGCGCTCTTTAACTCCGAACCGCTCGATGCCGACAAAATGTTTCGCGAATACGCTGACGCCGCCCGGCAGATCGCTCCCTTTGTCTGCGACACGGCGCTCCTGCTGAACCGCGCTTTGGCCGAGGGCAAATCGATCGTCTTCGAAGGCGCGCAAGGCACGATGCTCGATATTGATCACGGCACTTATCCTTTCGTGACCTCTTCGAGCGCTACCTCCGGTGGCGCAGCAATCGGAACCGGCGTGCCTCCGACATCGATTGACACCGTCATCGGTATCACCAAAGCCTATTGCACCCGCGTCGGCAGCGGCCCGTTCCCGAGCGAACTCGTCGGTTTGCAGGGTGGGGCGCAGGGAGAAGACCTGCGCAAGCGCGGCAACGAATTCGGCGCGGTCACCGGACGTCCCCGCCGTACCGGGTGGCTCGATTTGCCTCTGCTCCGCTACGCTGGCATGATTAACGGCATCTCCTGGCTGGTGGTTACTAAGTTGGATGTGCTCGATCACCTGACGGAAATTCCAGTCTGCGTGGGGTATAAGGTGGACGGCAAAGAAACGGACGAAGTTCCGGCTCAAGCATGCGGATATGAAAAAATCGAATGCATCTACCGCAACATGCCGGGCTGGGCAAGCCCAACTCATTCCATTCGGACGGTCGAAGCATTGCCCAAAGCCGCCCGCGAATACCTGGCTTTCATCGAAAAGGAAACCGGAGCGTGGGTAGGAATGATTTCTACGGGCCCCGATCGTGAGCAGACGATTTTAGTGCCGGAGTTCATAAGCGAGTTGGGCCTGAGCCCAGCGGCTCGAACCTGATCCTGTAAGAGAATTTAGCGAGCGAGTCTAACCAGCGATTCTAATTAGATAGAGAAACGGAGCGACGGATGGTGGTGTTGGCCGTAACCTGGATGGCAAAAATCGGACGCGAGTCCGACGTGACCGCGATCTTTGACAAACTCACTGCTGAATCGCGTAAAGAATCGGGCTGCCTGATGTATCAGGTGCATAAACACAAGACCGATTCGCGCCGGTTCTTTATCTATGAACAGTACCAGGACGATGCCGCACTCGAGGCTCATCGCACCGCCCCGCATTTCCTGCAACTGGCAAAGAAAGATCTGCCTAAAATCGCCGACCGGATCGAAGGACATCTGTTCGAACCGTTGGGCTAGTGTGGCGCGGGCGCTCTTGCCCGCGAAACGCAGAAGCAGGCACCGCTGCTGGAGTTCTTCTGGCGCTGTCGGCAGCGCGCTCTTCGCTACTTATGCTGCTTGTCGGCCATCAGTTCGCCCCCGGAAGCATAACCTTCCTTCGACACTTCCAGGAATGTCACGACGATCGCTTCTCGGCGCGCCCCGGCTTCTTCCACCATCGCATCGGTAATGCGCTGCGCGATCTTTCGTTTCTGATCGACCGTGCGGCCTTGGAGCATGGTGACTTGAACTAGTGGCATCGAGGTCTCAGTTCTCAGTTCTCAGAAAAACCGGCCTTCAGATCGATCGTACTGAGAACTGAGAACCGGGAACTGCTCTTATTGCGCCAATTCGTATCCGGCGAAAAAGAAGCTTAACTCGAAGCGCGCGGTTTCATCCGCGTCGGAGCCGTGAATCGCATTGTGTTCAATATTACTGGCCCATTTCTTGCGGATGGTGCCCTCTTCGGCATTGGCCGGATTGGTGGCGCCCATCAGCTGACGCAGATCGGCGATGGCGTTTTCCTTTTCCAGCGCCAGCGCCACGATCGGTCCACTCGACATGAAGGCGGTCAGCGAGTGGTAAAACGGCCGGCTCGCATGGACGGCGTAGAACTGCTCCGCCTGGTGCTGGGAGATTTCGAGCATCTTTATGGCCAGAATGCGGAAGCCATTCTTCTCGAACTGTTCGATGATGTCTCCGATCGCGTTCTTCTTCACCGCGTCGGGTTTGATGAGGGTCAGCGTGCGTTGCAGTGTTTTCATAAGTCGGCTCTTAGCAGTTAGCATTTAGCACTTAGCCAAGCCCTTGGCCGAAAGCTAAATGCTAAATGCTAACTGCTGCCTACACTCGCACTCCGAGCGCGGCGGCTAGCGTTTCTCCGATCTCGGCTGGCGATTTCGCGACCTTGAGGCCAGCCTTTTCCATAGCGGCAATCTTTTCGGCGGCCGTGCCCTTGCCGCCGGAGATGATCGCGCCGGCGTGGCCCATCCGGCGTCCGGGAGGCGCTGTCTGTCCGGCGATGAATCCGACGACCGGCTTCTTCATGTGCGTCTTGATAAACTCCGCGGCAGTCTCTTCCGCGTTGCCACCGATTTCTCCGATCATGACCACGGCTTCGGTCTGCGGATCGCGGTTAAACAAATCGAGCGCGTCGACAAAATTCGTGCCGATAATCGGATCGCCTCCAATGCCGATCGCCGTCGACTGCCCGATGCCGCGCTGGGTAAGTTGATGGACCGCCTCGTAAGTCAGCGTCCCGGAGCGCGACACGATCCCGACATGGCCCTCTTTGTGGATCGCACCCGGCATGATTCCGATCTTGCATTTGCCCGGCGAGATGATGCCCGGGCAGTTCGGGCCGATCAGGCGTGAGCGCCGGTTCTGCAGAAACTCCCAGGCGCGCACCATATCCAGCGTCGGGATGCCCTCGGTGATGCAGACGATGAGTTCGATTTCGGCATCGGCTGCTTCCATAATCGCGTCTGCCGCGAATGGCGGCGGCACAAAAATGACTGTGGCATTCGCGCCCGTCTTGTCCGCCGCTTCCTGAACGGTATTGAAGATCGGCCAGCCCTCGTGCGTCGTCCCGCCCTTGCCGGGAGTCACGCCGCCCATAACCTGCGTGCCGTAAGCAGCGCATGCTTTCGCGTGGAAAGTACCTTCGCGGCCCGTCAGGCCCTGCACGATTAATCGCGTTCTCTTATCAACCAGAATTGCCATAATTGCTCACTCTCAAAAAACCGCTGCTCGTGTGGTGACGGGGCCGAGCCCCGCCACCCCACAACCGACTAAGCCGCATTCGCCGCTGCTACTACTTTGTCGGCGGCGTCCTTCATGGTTTCAGCAACCACGAAGTTCAGGCCCGACTCCATCAGGATTTTCTTGCCTTCCTGAACGTTGGTGCCTTCCAGTCGCAGCACCACCGGCAGTTGGAGATGTGTTTTCTTCGCCGCCTCGACCACTCCGGCAGCCAACATATCCACGCGGAGTATGCCGCCAAAAATATTGATCAGCACGGCTCGCACACTCTTGTCGCTCAGCAGAATTTCAAAGGCGTGCGCTACCTGCTCCGCGTTAGCGCCGCCGCCCACATCCAGAAAGTTGGCCGGCATGCCGCCCGCGTACTTGATGATGTCCATGGTGGCCATCGCCAGGCCGGCGCCGTTCACCATGCAGCCCACGCTGCCGTCGAGCTTGATGTAGTTGAGGTTGTATTTCGACGCTTCCACTTCCAGAGGATCTTCCTCGGTGACGTCGCGCAGTTCGCGCAGATCCGTATGCCGGAAGAGCGCGTTATCGTCAAAGGTCAACTTCGCGTCGAGCGCGAATAACCGGCCATCCGTACAACTGATAAAAGGATTAATCTCGACCAACGAAGCATCTGTTTCCAGAAACGCCCGGTAAAGGCCAGTCAAAAACTGAATTGCGGGATTGATCTGCGCCGGCTTCAGTCCCAACGCAAACGCAATCTTGCGCGCCTGAAACGGCTCCAGCCCCATGCCCGGATCGATGTACTGCTTCAGGATCGCTTCGGGCCTCTCGGCGGCGACTTGCTCGATATCCATGCCGCCCGCAGCCGATGCCATGAACACCGGCTTGGCCTCGTCGCGGTCCACCAGAATGCCGAGGTAAAGTTCCTTATCTATCGGCAACGTCTCTTCGACCAGCAAGCGATGCACGATGCGCCCTTCCGGCCCCGTCTGATGCGTCACCAGTTTCATCCCAAGCATCTTGCCAGCGATCTCTCCCGCCTCTTCCACCGACTTGGCGATCTTCACCCCGCCGCCTTTACCGCGTCCGCCGGCGTGAATCTGCGCCTTCACCACAACTCCGGTCGCGCCGGAACCCAGAAGTTCCTTCGCCGCTGCCTCCGCTTCTTCGCGCGTCGTCGCCATCACGCCGCGCGGCACGGCAACACCATACTTCTTAAGAATTCCTTTTGCCTGATACTCATGAATTTTCATAATGATTCCATGTCACGTAATGAAGTCGCGTACTGACTCGATTCCAAACCTGAGGAAACCCGCTTGCGGCTTGCAGTGCAGTCCAGCAAACTCTTGATTCTATAAGACGACGGCACAAATCGGCAAAGCACGCGAGGCAACCCTGCGCGAATGGTGGCTACTGCTGCCGAGTTCAGAAATCTGCATCGTTTGCACAATTGCCATCGTCTCATTCGGATATGAAGCTCGTTTCGGTCAACGTCGGCTTGCCTCGTCTGCTTGCCTGGGGAGGCGCTACTTTCGAAACCGGCATTTTCAAAAACCCCGTGGAGGGGCGAGTGATGTTGCGGATGACCAACCTCGATGGCGACCGCCAAGCCGACCTTTCGGTGCACGGCGGCCCGAACAAAGCCGTCTACTGCTATCCTTCCGAACACTATGCCGCTTGGAACGCCGAGCTTCCCGATCCAGCCCGTACCTGGGGAGCCTTCGGCGAGAATTTCACTACGGAAGGGCTCCTCGAAACGACCGTTTCCATCGGAGACCGCTACCGCGTGGGCTCGGCTGTGGTCAGGGTAACGACGCCCCGGCTTCCTTGCTTTAAACTCGCGGCCAAATTTCAACGCGATGACATGATCGAGCGCTTCGTGCGTAGCGGCCGTAGCGGCTTCTATTTTTCTGTCATCGAAGAAGGAGAAGTTGACGCCGGGGATGAGTTTGAACTCCTCGGACGTGAGGTGCCCACCCTCACCATCGCAGAAGTAGACCGGCTTTACACCGCGAAATCACCCGACCGTGAGACGCTGCAACGATCGCTGCACGTTAAGCTCCTGCCCGAAAGCTGGCGCATGCGGTTTCGAGCACGTCTCGCCGACATGGACGGCCGAAAACATGACGGCCACACGAGCCCGGTTTGAAAATAATCTCGTATCTCCTGTAGCTTGGATCTTGTGATTCTCGACGCCCTCCATCGCATCGCCAATCACCGACAGTCGCTCTCTCGCGAAGAGGCGCGCGCGGTGATGACCGAGGTCCTAACCGGCCAATGCTCCGACGCACAAATTGCGGCGCTGCTGGTGGCGTTGCACATGAAGGGCGAGACGGTCGAAGAAATCGTAGGATTTGCCGAAGCCATCCGCGCCGCCGCTGTTCCGCTCAAGCTCCACGGCGATTCCGTCCTCGACGCCAGCGACACCGGACGGGACGCACTCGTCGATACCTGCGGCACTGGCGGAGATGCCAGCGGCACGTTTAACATTTCGACCGCGACGGCCTTCGTCGTCGCCGGAGCGGGCGTGCGCGTCGCCAAGCATGGCAATCGCAGCGTCACCTCAAAGTGCGGCTCCGCCGACGTGATGGAAGCGCTGGGCGTGAACATCAACCTGCCGCCTGCACGGATCGCGGCCTGCCTGGAACAAGTGGGAATCGCGTTTCTTTTTGCTCCCGCCATGCATTCGGCGATGAAGCACGTGCAGACCGCCCGCCGCGAACTGCATCTGCGCACGGTTTTCAACCTGCTCGGTCCATTGACGAATCCCGCGCGCGCCACCTGCCAGGTCATAGGTGTCTATTCCGCGGATCTTGTCGAAAAACTTGCGGAAGCGCTCAGCATGTTAGGTTTGCGGCGCGCGCTCGTCGTCCACGGAAGCGACGGCCTGGACGAAATCACGATTACCGCATCGACGCGCATCGCCGAAGTGCGCGACGGACAAGTTCATAGTTACGAAGTGACTCCTGAGGAATTCGGCCTGCAGAGAGCAACACTTGAAGAAATCTCAGGAGGAGATGCCTCGCACAACGCCAGCCTGATCCGCGAAGTCCTGGCTGGGAAAAGATCCGCTTGCCGCGACATCGTCCTGCTCAACGCCGCCGCCGCCCTTGTAGCCGCGGAGCGGGCCGATCATCTGCGGGATGCGGTGCCGCTGGCGGCGAAGGCGATTAACTCGGGCGCAGCCCTCGCAAAGTTGCAGGCACTCATCGCTTTCACCACTGCCCACACGCAGCGCCCACACTGAGGGCGCGGACCGAATTACTCGTTGCTGGCGGACTCTTTCAAGTTTTCAATCTGCTGCAGATGTCCAGCACCGTGCCCGCCCATCCTCTCGACCAGGTCAGCAACCGTCATCTCCCGTTGCAGTTCCGGATGAAAGGCGGACTTGGAGAGGTCGGAAACTTTCAACCTTCGCAGCAAGCGCAAGTTATGATGACGCCCCAACCCGTAAAATGCGACCAATTCGGAAGGAGGCGAATCCAGGTAATTCAGATTTCGGGTCCAGGCGTCCTGATCTAGTGGCGCGATGACGGGCTTAGTATCCGCGAGCATCTGCCGCAGACGGTATCCGTAGATGATCTCGGCATCCGCCAGGTGGCCCAGAACTTCGAGCACGCACCATTTTTCGGGCGAAGGTTTGTACCGTAGAACTTTTTCCGACAAACCGGAGACGGCCGCCGCAATCTCTTTCGGACTCTTCTCCGCTGCATCGAGGTGTTTTTTTAGCTCTGCTTCCGTCATAGGCAATACCCGTCAGGATTTTGTCACCTTGTTTGGAAACTTGTCGTCCCCGCCAAACACAGAGTGGGAACAGAAGGTTTGATTTCACTTCTGTAATTCGACCTCCGGCCTAAGCGGTCAACTACGGTGCCGAAATCTTGAACACATTATTCGTCAGGTCGATTTCCGGAACACTGCCATCGTTGACCACGATCTTGCTTGCAGTCCCTGGCAATTCAACGCGCGTTGTGGCTGTGGCTTTTGCGCGCACCTCAATCCGTTTTGTGATCTCGCCGCCTTCAAAAAATATGGTGAACGGGACTTCCGCTCCCGCATTGCCCAGGTTTTCCAGCGTTACGGTGATAAACTGCACACCTTTTTCCGTCTTCCACGGATGTACCGACTGCACATGAAAATCCGGCAAGCCGCGATCCTGATACACCCAGTCGTCGAAGAACCAGCCCAGGTCGCGCTTGGCGGCGGCTTCGATCAACTGCTCCACATATTGTGGGGCTTTGTCATTGTCTTCCTCGGCCCGATACTTGCGGATGGCCTCTTTCAGCGCATCGTCGCCGGCCATGTCGCGTAACATCCACCACACATACGCGGCTTTGCTCCGATAGTAAGTTTCATCAAATGTGACGGCCAGCGGTTTACCGGCGTTTTTCGGTGTTGCGGCCGCGACCTCTTTTTCTGAATCAAGAAAAGCAGCGCGGTGCAGCCCGAGGAGATCGAGCGCTGCCTGGCGTCCGCCCTGCTCCTGGCGATACATCGCCTCGGCAAAGTGAGCCAGACCCTCGTACACCCACGGTCTCGACGATGGCACAGCCGAATGGACCAGTTCGTGAACCAGGTTGATGCCTGCAAGCTTCGAGTCCTCCGCGGCCATCGATGCCATTAGCAAGGTGCCACTCTCAAACGGGGCAGAGTTCGGATCGGCTAAATCCGCGATCGCGATGGCTGCGCTCGGCTGGCCAAACCATCCACTTACAAACTTCGTCGCGGGTTCCAGTGCGTTGGAATATTTCCTCGCGCCTTCCTCGTGGCCGGGAAAACTGAAAAGATAGAAAGGAGGCTTGGACTGATTCTGATAGTTGGCAAACGCGAATGTGGGCGTCACCGTCCCAAGCCGCGTCCATGAGCATTCCGCGGAAACCTGCTGTGCGCGGCCGATCGCCTCGGTTGACCCCTGGCCGTCGGGCGAGCAGATCATAAAACGGGGTGCCTCGCCGGTCACATCGGACGCTACAAGTTTGGCCTTGAATTCGCCGCCCGCTTCGCGTGCCTTCCACCGATCCACCACCTCAAACAGACTGTTGCCCTCGGAAAAATCCGCCGACTCGGTCGTGATCGGATACCACGCCACATATCCGGCGCCACGCACCGCCGTGAACGATGGACTGATTTGATCCCAGCTCGTGTGTTTGGCGATCCCTTCCGGAATCCCGACACGCGTCAGACGGGTCGTGTCCAGCGGAATTACGCCCTCGTAGCCGATTTCGAGATCCACGGAATCTTTTGGCTTGATTTCGACGGGCAGCGTGACGATGGCTTCTGAAAGCGCGCCCGTGTGGTCGACGTCGGAGGTGTAGGGTTGCGAAACAAACTGAACGGCCTTGCCGTCCACCCGAATCGACCGCCAGTTGAGAGATGAAGAAATCTGAAGCGCGGCGATCTTCTGCGGGTGCAGCGAATCGTTGCGCAGTGTGATCTTGCCGCGCGCGCCGAGCCTCTGCTGCTCGGGCTCCAGGCGAATCTCCAAATCATATTTCGCAACGGTGAAGGCTTCGCGCTCCACGGCCCCGGCCGCTGAAGCGAAACCAAAGAGAACGCAAAAGACACAGAAGAACTTCATGATTTCTTGGATGCGCCCAGCCGTCTCTGACGCACAACTTCATACAGCACCACGCCCGCCGCCACCGATACGTTCAGCGACGGCACTTGTCCCAGCATAGGGATCGACACCAGGAAATCGCAGTGTTTGCGCACCAAGTCATGCAGTCCCTTGCCCTCGGTGCCGAGCGCGATGGCGCAGTGCATCTTGTAGTCAACCGCGTCGTAAGTCTGCTCGCCGCGTTCGTCTAGTCCAACAACCCACAGATCCTTCTCTTTTAATTCCTCGAGAGCGCGCGAAATGTTTGTGACCTTGGCAATCGGAAGGTGTTCGCTTGCTCCCGCCGAAACCTTCGCCACCGCAGCCGTAACGGCGGCGGACCGGCGTTCGGGAATCACCACGCCGTCGGCTCCGGCAGCGTCCGCGGTGCGCAGAATCGCTCCCAGATTGTGCGGATCTTCCACGCCATCGAGCACGACGATCAGCGAGTGCTCGCCGCGACGCGATGCCACAATGTCATCGAGATCGCTATATTGCTTTGCGGACGTCGCGGCCACAAGTCCTTGATGCGCGGCATTGCCGGCAATTTCGTCAAGCTCCTCCCGCGACAAAACGCGTACGGGAACGCCAATCTTGCGGCACTCGTCAATTACCCTCCTCAGGCGAATATCTTTCCGCTCTTTGGCGACGCCGATCCATTCGAAGTTACGTCCGCGCGCCTTGAGCGCTTCTGTCACCGTATTGATTCCGTAGAGAATGTTCACGCCGATAGTTTACCGCGTGCGCGTGCGGAACTTCTTTACCACAAGGGGCACAGAACACAGGGGGAGGCTCAAGGAGTTCCTCTGTGCTGTGATTACTTTTTTTGGCAGTTTGCTAGACTGAAATGTCAGGGGCATTCTCTTGAACACCGTGTACGTCCTCTCCGCTGTGCGCACGCCCATCGGCAAGTTTGGAGGCTCACTCGCTTCGCTCTCCGCCGCGGATATCGGTGTGGTTGCCGCGATGGCAGCGCTTGAACGCGCCGGAGTGCAACCCGAGCAGACTGAAGAGACGATCTTTGGCAACGCTCGGCAGGCCGGAGGCGGCCCAAATCCCGCGCGGCAGATTTCCATCCGCAGCGGCGTTCCTCAGGAAGTTCCCGCCTACACAGTGAACAAAGCTTGTGCGTCTGGCATCAAGTCCATCACGCTCGGCTTTCAGGAGATTGCTACTGGCAACCTGGAGTGCGTGCTGGCGGGAGGGACCGAATCGATGTCGCGGGTTCCTTATTATCTCGAGGGCGCCCGCTGGGGTTATCGTCTCGGCCATCAGGAGCTTGTCGATGGCATGTATCGCGATGGATTCTTCTGCCCGATGGCGAAGATGCTGATGGGCGAGACGGCCGAGATGCTCGCGGAGCAGTACAAGATTTCGCGCGAAGAGCAGGATCGGTTCGCGCTCATGTCGCAGCAGCGCGCCGCGGCCGCGCAATCCAGCGGACGCTTCAACCTCGAAATTGTTCCGGTCACAATCGAGGGTAAGAAGGGGACCACTGTTTTCTCACGCGATGAACATTTGTTCTCCGACGCGACCCCCGGCGCAATGATGGAGAAGATAGCGAAGTTGCCTCCAGTTTTTTCCAAGTCCGGCACCGGCACTATCACTGCCGGAAATTCTTCCGGCATCACCGATGGCGCGGCGGCGGTGGTGATGGCGAGCGAGAAATTTGTCCAGCAGAATAATCTGAAACCGCTGGCGCGAATTCTCGCCGCAACATCCGCGGGAGTTGACCCGCGCCTCATGGGCATCGGGCCAGTGCCAGCCATCCGCAAAATGGAACAGAAACACGGCCTCAAGCTCAGCGAATTCGATCTGGTCGAACTGAATGAAGCCTTCGCCGCCCAAGTGCTGGCATGCGACCGCGAGTTGCATTTCGATCGTGAAAAACTCAACGTCAACGGTGGTGCGATCGCCCTCGGTCATCCCATCGGCTGCACCGGAACCCGCATCACCGTGACGCTGCTCCACGAAATGCTGAAGCGAAAAGCGCGCTGCGGCCTAGCCACGCTCTGCGTCAGCGGCGGGATGGGCATGGCGCTGGCTATCGAAAATTGCTGTAAAGCATGGGTCGCATAGAGGGGCTTGTCGAGAAGGATGCAACTCCCCTCAGGGGCTAAAGCCCCCGATTGTAGCGGCCCCGAACGGCGCGGTTGAAGCCGCGCCCCTTCAAAACAAAATCAAAACCGACTTCTTCCGCAAGCTGTGAAGCCAAGCTCCTCTAAGGAACCGCTGAGGGAAGACGGTCTGGAGGAATCAAGACTGGCGGCCTGTCGCTGCGGTCGCTATACTCAGCTTAAGGATATGGCAATCGCCGCCGCAACTGCGAGTTCCACCAGCTCGGCTCGGAACCCTATGCCCCTCTCCGCGGTCATCGTCGACGACGAACAACTGGCGCGCGATGAACTCGCCTATCTGCTGAAGAACCTGGATGACGTGAACGTCGTCGCGCAGGGCAAGAACGGCCTGGAAGCGATTAGCTTGATCCGCGAACACAATCCGGACCTGGTGTTTCTCGACGTCCAGATGCCGGGCTTGGACGGTTTCGGCGTCATCAAGAAGCTGCTCGACCGCAAGGTTCCTCTCCCCAAGATTATTTTTGCGACTGCCTTCGATCAATACGCGGTGAAGGCGTTCGACGTGAACGCGGTTGACTACATCCTGAAGCCGTTCGACAAGAAGCGAGTGGCCCAGTCCATCGAGAGAGCGCGGGCAAAGATCGAAGCGGGGGCCGGGCCGGAAGAAAAACTCGAAACGCTGATGCGGATGCTGGAATCGCAGAAGCCGCAGACGGCTAAGATTCTCATCAAAGCGGCGGGAAGGCTATTCCTGGCCGATCCTAAGGATATCTGCTACGCGACCATCGAAGATGGCGTGATCACCGTGGCCACCAGCGGCCATGCGGGCATGGAAGGCCACTCGAACTGCCGAACACTGGAAGAGCTTTTCGACAATCTCGACCCCAACTTGTTTTGGCGGGCGCACCGGTCTTTTCTCGTCAACATCAATCACATCCGCGAAGTCGTGCCTTGGTTCAAAAGCTCCTACCAGTTGCGCATGGACGACAAGAAACAGACGGAGATTCCGGTAAGTCGCGCTCAGACCCGCCGCCTGCGGGAATTGTTCAACCTGTAGAGAGTTCTCAGTAACTACCCATCATTTTTCCCAGTCCCCAGCCACTGATCCCAGCGTTTCTCACTGAGAACCGATAACTGGGAACTAAAAAAGGGGCGGAGGAGGAGACCGCTTCGTCCGCCCGGGGGAGGGAACTCTAAGGGCGCAATGGCCTGCGAGGCGATGCGGTTGGGAATTACCAGCGTCGCGCCCTCAAGGCGAATCAAATCTTTCCGTTTCATATCACTTAATAAGCGGGTTACCGTTTCTCGCCCGAGACCCAGGAAAGCAGCAGAGGTGCGAGCTTCTCCGTCGAACTGCGGGCGAGCAGCAGCTCGCAAACATCGTCGAACGAGTTCGTGACCTCGCGGGCGAGCATGGCTGCGCATGCGAGCGCGGCGTGGCTGTCGTGTTCGATCAGACGCCGGAAGCTGTCGCGTTCGACGAACTTGATCTGGCAAAGCTCGATGGTCGTAACCGTAATCAGCGACGGGCCCCCGGGAGACCACCGCGCTTAGCCCCAGCACCTGGCGTTCTCCGGCAATTTTCAGGATGATCGTCTTGCCATCGCGGGCCTCGACCGAGAGCTTGGAGCGGCCGGAACAGGCGATATAGACGCTCCGCGGGATCTGACCTTCCATCGGCAAAGTGGCATTCGCGGGATACAGGGTCAGGTGCCCCATCGCGTTGAACTCAGTCATCAAAGGCTGAGGCAAATTGCAGAAATCACAGGACCGCCTCAGAGTGCAGCTTACACAGTCGTTCGGAATCGCGAAGCGCCGGGGTGCACCCATAGTGCCTTCTGCTAGTTGATGATCTGTGCTGGTGGAATCGTCCGCCGCGGGAGAAACGGGAATGCGCCACGGAACAAATAGAGCACGCCATCTGCCACATACTGGATAATGACTAAGTGGCTGTAACTGCACTGCCTAAAATGGGATTGAACAGGCAGCGCGCCAAAGAAGATGCCGTAGGACTGGCTGGCTGCCGATAATTCGGCAGGGCAAGACTCTCTTAAATTTCGGCTTTTGGATAATAGCTGCGTGATTCTTGGTTGGGTGGTTTCTCGTCCAACGCCTTCCGCCACCGATTCCTAGTTCAGATAGTCCGTGCGCGAGATACCGAGCCTCTGCATTTTGTACTGTAGCGTGGTGCGCTTGAGTCCAAGCCGGGCCGCCGCGCCTGACGGACCCGACAGGGCACCCCGGGTCTGGCGCAGAATTTCGACGATGTGTCCGCGTTCTTTGTCACGCAGGGTACCGTCGGAATCGGACAGTTGCCGTGAGATGTCCTCGCGTAACTCGCCGTGCGGCGGTCTTAACCGGCCGCCTTCGGACAGGATCACCGAGCGCTCGATAAAATTCTCCAGCTCGCGGATGTTTCCCGGCCAACTCCAGCGCATCATGGCTTCCATGGCCTCCTCGGGGATGACATCGATCCGCTTGTGCAGCCGGGCTGAGCTTTTTTCAACGAAATGGCGAATAAACAAGGGTATGTCCTCGCGCCGTTCGCGCAACGACGGCAGATGCAGAGGAAACACGTGCAAGCGGTAGAACAAATCACCGCGGAATTCTTTTTCTTCGACGGCACGAACCAGATCGCGATTGGTGGCGGCGATCAGCCGCACGTCCACCCGGATCGTCTTCGTGCCTCCCAGGCGCTCGAACTCCTGATCCTGCAGAACGCGCAGCAACTTGGGCTGCAGTTCCAAAGGAATGTCTCCAATCTCGTCGAGCAACAAAGTGCCCTTATCCGCCAATTCCAGCCGGCCGAGCTTCTGGCTTACCGCTCCGGTGAAGGCTCCTTTTTCGTGGCCGAACAGCTCGCTTTCCAGCAGTCCTGTGGGAATGGCGGCGCAGTTCAGCTTGATGAAATTGCGGTCCCTGCGCCGGCTCATGCCGTGAATCAAGCGGGCTATGCGTTCCTTGCCGGTCCCGGTTTCGCCGGTGATGAGGACGGTGGAATCGGTGTCGGCAACGATGCCAGCATAGTCCAGCACACGTTTCAAGGCCGGGCTGCTGCCGACGATATCGTCGGGCGGGTTGGCGCTCCGGATTTCGCACTCCAAATAGCGCTTTTCCTGGGCCAGGCGTTCCTTGAGTTGTGCGATCTCGCGATAGGCATGCGCATTCTGGAGCGCAGCGGCGATCTGATTGGCTACTTGCTGCAGATATTCAATCTCCGTCGGGCCGAAAGCATGCTCGATCATGCTACTCGGATTCAGGGCTCCCCAGATCTGATTACCCGTGATCAGGGGCACACTGCAAACCGACCGCACCCCGCCTTCATACATGGCTTTCGCCAGGGGTTCGTTCATCTCGTGCAAGTCGGAGGCGGTGAGAAATGCAACGCTTCGCCTCTGCATCGCTCTCGCCGAGAGTGATTGCTCAAGGGGAATACTACTTCCGGGGTTGACGAAAGGCTCCCATTCCAGAGCATCTCCATACCGGTGTACGCTCTTGCCATCCTTGTCCAGCAAGCACAGAATCGTCCGCTGGTAGCGCGCGATGCTCCGAAGGCTGGAAAGCACGACCGGCAGCAGCTTTTCCAACTCCAGGCTGGAACTTAGTTCACGGCTGATCGCGACCAGGCTCTGCTGTTCCTCAAAGGCGCGATAGGCTCTCTCCTTCTCGAGAGCCAGCGCTCCCATCAGCGCGATGCGAGCGAGGAATTCGAAGTCTTCGCCATTCAGGATCTCGGGAATGCGCTTGCCCAGTCCCAGCGCGCCAAAATGACGTGAAGGCGTGCTGATGGGAAGGACGGTATAGGATCGGACGCCGTGATTGAGTAACATGGGGACGAAGCCGGGAAAGCGCTGCTCGCGCTCGGTGTCGTGAATGGCGATCGGCTTCTGATGTTTCCATGCCCACCCGGTCGCCACTTCGTCCACGGGCAATGCGTCGAACTCTCCACTCTCCCGATTCTTTTTCCAATACTGCGTCAGCATGCAATCCCGGCGCGGGTCGTAGAGGGAAAGATTCAGCAGTTCGCCTCCCGTCAGGGCCAGCACCGGGGGGGCGAGTTCTCGTAATGCTTCGGGCAGGCTCTGGGTTCGCGCGACCCGGTCGGTGACCTCGAGGAGCAGCCGGTACCGGTCACTTTCCGGCGAGGCAGTTCCCGCGAGTCCGACGCTTGTTTCTGGCATGCACACACCTCCCGCACCTGCCGCGTACAATATGTCGCGCAGCGAATTTTTGAGCAGGAACTGGGGGTCATCGCAGCTTGCCAAGCTGTGGGACTACAGTTCAACAGTATGTGTCCGCAGGCGTCGGTTCCTTCTTTTTGGAAACCAATCTTACTCCCCGGTCGGGGAACCCCCCTCAGGTTCTACGGCACTGTTTTCCCGGATTGGCGCCCTCCAGAATAAAGAGATTGTTACTCATCCCCGGGTCGCTGACAAGTTATACCTTCGTATAGAATCCATAAACTTTCGAGTAAGATTCCTCAAATGGCACGCGGCTGGAGAGATACATATTCCTTTCTCAGACTCCCGCGGTTGGAGGAGAAGTCCAAATTCTTCAATCTGTTCTCGGACTACCCGCTCATGACTTGCTCTTCGTGCCTGGCAAACTTAGTTTCTTCCATCTGGGTGGCGTCGCTAAGATTCATGTCTGCCTTCTTGACACAGCGGAAATGGTATATGCCCCCTGTTCTACTGGGATGGCAGCGAATTTCCTGTTACGAAAACCGAACGGACGCCTTGGGGGACCTGCCCGCTTGCTGCTACCAGTGGGGTCCGCCCGAATCCGTTCTGAAGGAACTCCCCTGCAACCACGCGTGCTTTTCTGTTCCAAAAATCGGAAATCAAGCCGGAACCTGGTGTTCATTGTGCCATCGGAACCGGTGATAGAATGTCACCGAGAGGTCAGGGGCCGTGCAACTGAATGGTGGCCAGAGGCTGCGAGCGCTGAGAGAGACCCTCGGCTATCGTATGAGGGACGTGGAACTGGCTAGTAATCAGATCGCGCAGAGATTTGACAGTGAGGAGTTCGCAATTCCGCCCAGCCGCTTGTCCGACATCGAAACCAAGGGCATAATCCCAAGTATTTTTCGACTTTATTCGTTTGCAGCTATCTATCGGCGAGAATATCGCGAGTTGCTATCCTTCTACGGCCTCGAACTCGATGGCATCTCAGCGGACATTAGCTTTGGGCATCCCCAGAAGTCTCACCTGTCCAAAGCTTTGAGCAACGTCACACAAGTGCGGATGCCGACGCGGCTCGATCCAGGATTCTCGCTCCAGAAAACGACGGACCTGAGACGCGCCATCGAGCAGTGGGGTACCGTGCCCATGGCGTACCTCGAATTGTTTGCCGATGACCGATACATATACGGTTATATTGGGTCGGAAGATTTCACGATGTATCCCATTCTTCAACCTGGCAGTTTCGTGCAAGTGGACGAAGCTAAGAACAAAGTAGAGGAAGGAGTATGGCACTCGGAGTTCGAGCGTCCTATTTACTTTGTGGAAATGCGCGAAGGATTTACTTGTTGCTGGTGCTCAGTCAAGCGTGACTCCATCGTCTTGCAACCTCATCCCCTGTCTCCGGTTTCGGTGCGAGTTCTTAGATACCCGCAGGAGGCCGAGGTTCTGGGGCAGGTTATCGGGGTTGCGATGCGCCTCGGGGATTGGCATTCTCCCGATTTTCAACCAGCGCCGAAAGTGCGCTCAACACTGACCCGAGATGTGCCCGGGCAGCTGGAGAAAGAGGCTTAGGTGAAGATTGCGCCAAGGCAGCCAGGAACTCGCTCTCTGTCAGATGCTCATTCGCGCATGAGGCTGGCACGTCTTTGAGGAGCACAGCCAAAGGTTTCTTCAAGACCTCGGAGAGTAGTACTCGATGAGACGCACGGATTGCGTTTTGTGCGGCATCGTCGCCATATACCCTCGCCAAACCCCAGTGATCGTACCTCCCAGTGCCCGTTCCCTTGCCGTCATGCAATCCACCGACGTAGGAAAGTCTGCCCAGCAACCCAGGGACAGCGCCTAGGGTATTCGCTGCAAAGTCTTCGAGAGCAGATTTCAGTCTCATCGAATTTACGATTTCCGAAAAGATATCAGAAGTGAACTAAATACAGAAAACTCCGCCGACGCCTGCAATGTATCACGGTGCGAACTCTTTCGCAAAGGAGCACTACCGTGAAACGACTTACGCTGGTCTTGGCTGCAATGGCACTGTTCCTGACAACGGCCGCGCTTCCGAGTATGGCCGATGGCTTTCCCACGCCCCACGGGACCAGCTGCCCCATCCAAGGCTGCCTCCAGGCGCAGTAGCCTGCGAGGAGCACAAGTTGAAAAGGAGCAATTTCAGGGCTATAGTGCTCTGCAATGCTTTCACTGAATTGGCACAGGGCGCTATCGCTTTTCCTGCTGATCGCGCCGCATGCGCTTCTCGGTGTGCTGGCGGTGATTCTTTACAAGCGCCGCTTGTACCGGGAATTCCCGTGCTTTTTCGTTTATGTACTTTACGAAATTGCCAAGTTCTTTCCGCTGTTCGCGTTGTATTCCGTCCAGGGCGTGAGCGGGAAAGAGTATGCGTATGCGTATTGCGTTACGCTGTTGATTAGCATCGTTCTGCGCTTCGGGGTGATTGACGAGATTTCCAGGAATTTGTTTCGTGAATCCCAGTTTCTGAGAGTGGCAGCAAGGCGTTCGCTGCAATGCGTAACAGGTCTGTTGCTTGGAGCGGGTGCTCTGCTTGCGGTCTATGCGCCCGGGGGCAATAGTGCCAAATGGTATGCAGGTATATTCGTCGTCAACCGGGGCGCGGCTATGGTTCAATCCGGCTTGCTCCTTGCCTTGTTGCTCTTTTCCCGCTTCCTGGGTCTGTCTTGGCGTCGCTCCGCTTTCGGGATCGCGCTGGGTCTTGCGGTTCTGACGAGTCTTGATCTTGCCATGTTTGCTCTTCGCGCGGCATTCACCAGTGAGGCCGCGGCGAATTTTTTAGATTTGCTGATAACCGGTACTTACCTCGTTTGTGTTTCGATCTGGATCGGATATTTGCTGGCGCCCGAACTTGAACTTGCGTCCCCCACGGTGGTTGCCCACGATGAGGTGGAAACGTGGAACAGGGAGCTTCAACAATTCCTCAAGCAATGATCTCTCAGGCAATGATCGCCGCTTGGATTCTCGTCGCCCTTGCGTTCTTCGCGCTGGGGATCCTGGTGTATATTGCTATCCGCAGCCGCACGCGTCAGGTTGATTTAGAAAAAGCTGTTCAGGCGTTTCGGTCTCTCGACATTGAGGCCTTCAGAAACCTGGTCGACTCAGGCGAGGAAGCATTCCTTCGCAATAATTTATCACCCAAGAAGTTCCGTGAGATTAAGCGGCAGCGCGCATGGGCGGCACTCATCTACGCGCGGGAAGCGGGAAGGGCCGCGGCGGCGCTGGCGAAGATTGGTCAAGCCGCGCAACAGAGCTCCGACCCTGAGATTGCAGCGTCCGGTATTCCGGTTACAGAGAATGCTTTTCGGCTTCGATTGCAAACCATCGGAGCTTGCCTTCAGCTGCTGACCGAGGTCGTATTGCCTGACCTGCGAAGCCCATCGCTTCCGCCCTTGGTAGATCAATATGAACGAGCAGCGGAAACACTCTTTCGACTGGGCAGGTTTTCATCCAGAGTGCAGGGATCGGTGCGCCCCAAGAACGCTTGACGGCGACCTTGTTCGGGATGCGTGATTTACGTCCACAGTCGGTGTGCAGTATATGAGTTCGGTAGATGCGACCTGCCCCGTCTCCTCAGGTAAAATTCTCAGATGGCACGCGGCTGGGAGAGTAAGTCCGTAGAACAACAACAAGAGGAAATGTCGGAGCAGCGGAAAACCGTCCGCCCACCGATCTCGCCTGACGAGCAGCAACGCAACCGGAAACGCGAGGGCCTGCTTCTTTCCCGGAAACGCCTCACCCAACAACTGCAGGCAGCCGGCAACCCTCGTCACCGCCGGATTCTGGAGCAGGCGATTGCGGAGTTGGATAGTCAACTCTCGTCTTTTGAATAGATTACAGACTCGCCGTCACCAGAGAGAGTGGCTCCGAGCGCATACCTACCATAACGAAAACCACGGTCCGGTTCCTTGTCCCCTGACGTATAATTGTGGGGTTGATGAAAGCCTACGTTTACGTTTCACTGAAGAAGAGCGTTCTGGATCCGCAGGGTAAGACTATCCACGGCGCCCTTACGAAAATCGGCTATAAGAGTTTGCATGATGTGCGGCAAGGAAAGTATTTCGAAATTACTCTCAACGGCGGTATCTCAAAGGATGAGGCGCAAGCGGAAGTAGAGCGGATCGCGCGCGAAGTTCTGACGAACCCGGTCATTGAAGAGTTTCGTTTCTCCCTCGAAGAGTAGATCTCCGTTTTGTGTGTGCCCGAACTATCACCGGCCCCCCACCGATACATTCGTCAAGGAGCCAATTAGCCAATGTGCGGCATTGTGGGATATGTGGGTAAGAAGCAAGTGGTCCCCGTCATCATTGAGGGTCTAAGAAAGCTGGAGTATCGCGGCTACGACTCGGCGGGAATCGCGGTGGCAGGAAATGGCGAAGGCTTGCAGATCCGCCGCGCTGAAGGCAAGCTGCGCAATCTGGAAGAAGTGATCCGCCTCAAGCCGCTCGATGGCACCTACGGCATCGGACACACCCGCTGGGCCACACACGGCCGCCCCACCGAAGAAAACGCCCATCCGCATCGCGACTGCACCGGCAGAATCGTGGTGGTGCACAACGGCATTGTCGAGAACTATCTCTCGCTCAAGAAGAAGTTGATCGCCGAAGGACACAAGTTCACCACCGAAACGGATACGGAAATCATCGCGCACCTGGTCGAGAAGTACTATCTGCCAACAGGAAATGGCCACCGGCCTTCGCTCGAAGAAGCAGTGCGCAAGGCGGTCAAGGAACTTACCGGCGTGTTTGCGTTGGTGGTGATCGCGATTGACGAACCGAATAAGATCGTGGCGGCCCGCAATGGACCGCCCGTCGTCATCGGCCTCGGCAAGGACGAATACTTCGTCGCCTCCGACGTGCCTGCACTCCTCGATCACACCCGCGATCTTTTCTTTCTGGGTGATGGCGATCTTGCCGTGATTACCCAGGAAGGCGTGCGGGTGAGCGATTTCGACGGCAATCCGGTAGAGCGAAAGGCGCAGCGCATCACCTGGGATCCGATCATGGCGGAGAAGGGTGGCTTCAAGCACTTCATGCTCAAAGAAATATACGAGCAGCCGCGCACTGTCCGCGACACCACGCTCGGCCGCGTCTCGCAGGATACCGGTGCCATCTTCCTCAACGAGATGCAGGTCGACGAAGCCGAGTTCAAGGCGCTGAAAAAAATCAATATCGCCGCCTGCGGCACCAGTTGGCATGCCGGACTGGCGGGCAAGTTCATGATTGAGAACCTCGCCCGCGTTCCAGTCGAAGTCGACTACGCCAGCGAATGGCGCTATCGCGATCCGATCCTGGGGCCGGACACGATGACGCTGCTGATTTCGCAGTCTGGTGAAACAGCGGATACCATTGCGGCCCAGCGTGAAGCCAAAGCCAAGGGCTCGAAGACGCTGGCTATCTGCAACGTGGTCGGCTCCATGATTACGCGCGAAGCCGCCGGAACCGTCTATACCCACGCGGGACCGGAAATTGGTGTTGCTTCGACCAAGGCCTTTACCGGACAACTTACTGCTCTTTATTTATTCGCCTTGTATCTGGCGCAGGTGCGCGGCACCATGACGCCCGAACAGGCCAAGGCCGCCGTGCAACAGCTTACGCACATCCCCGGCAAGCTGGAACAAATTCTCACGCACGACGAGGCTTGCGACGAACTGGCGAAAACTTATGTCCGTGCGCAGGACTTCCTCTTCCTAGGACGCGGCATTCACTATCCCATCGCGCTCGAAGGCGCGCTCAAACTCAAGGAAATTTCCTATATTCACGCTGAAGGTTATCCGGCGGGAGAGATGAAGCACGGCCCGAATGCGCTGATTGACGAGAATCTTCCGGTGGTCATCATTGCGACGCGCGATGTGAGCAGTCCGCAGTCGATGATCCGTTACGAGAAGACGATGTCGAACCTGAAAGAAGTAAAGGCTCGTTCCGGAATCGTCATCGCGCTCGCCACCGAAGGCGACAAAGAGATCGCCGAAGAGGCGGACCACGTTCTCTTCGTTCCGCCGGCGCCGGAAGAATTGTCGGTGATTCTGGAGATCGTCCCACTGCAACTGCTCGCCTATCACATCGCCGTCCGCCGCGGCTGCGACGTTGATCAGCCGAGGAATCTGGCGAAGTCGGTTACGGTGGAGTAAGAGCTTACCAGATTGTTCGAACCGCCTGCGCCTTGCGGATCTCGCGGTCGGCAGTGAGCAGAGACATCCCCTCGACCAGTGCGGTCGCTCCAATCATACGATCTGCCGGATCCTTCGGATAGGCCGCCGGAAGTCCTAGTGCGCGCGCGCACGCTCGACCGCTGATTGGAAGCACGACGAACCGGGCCTCGACTTCGTCGAGAAATGATTCAAGGCTGATTTCAAGTCGGATGCGACCCTTCCGGAAAAGTGCGGCCAACTCCAGGAGCGTGATGTCAGAAATGGCGAGGCCATCTCCATTCTGGCGCGCATCGTCGATCGCCGCTCGCGCCTTTTTCGAGAGCCGATCCTGGTCGAATGCCAGCCACACCACAACATGCGTATCCACGAGAATCACTTCAGCTCGCCCCATTCTCCGCTGGAAATCGCCGGCGAGACGGCATCGCCAATAATCGCACCCTTGCCCGCAAGAAAGCCGTAGATATCGCCTGCGTCTTTGTCTGCGGGAACCAACTTCACCACCGGCTTGCCGTGTTTCGTGATAACAATCGCTTCTCGCTTCGCCTGAACCTCGTCCATCACCGCAAGGCAATGTACCTTAAATGAGCCCGCTGCCATCGTTTTCATATGAGCTTTCTTTATGAGCATAGTCATTATACCATGGTCGTAGTCCGGATTCCTCCACCACACTGGCCACTTTTGATAGGGAACCTCAGCGTCGCGCTACGGCTTGCCGTCATCTAAACAGAGCGATGTCTCAGTTCAGAACTTTCGACGCCCGCTTGCTTCGCTCCGTTGCGCTCTCCGAGTTTACAAAGCACCTCGAACTTGAAGTCAACGGAGTAACCCGTTTCGGTTTCGTTCCCGGACAATGGCTCTCAGTAAAGGCCAACACTCCCGATGGGGAGGAGATTACGCGCGCATATTCCATCGCGTCGCCGCCCTCCGAGAACGGACACGTCGCTTTCTGCCTGAATCGCGTGCAGGATGGATTCATGTCGAACTATCTCTGCGGCCTCGATGAAGGCGCGACGATCGCGTTTCAGGGACCGTTCGGCGATTTCATTCTGCGTCCACCCCTGCGTGACACCGTATTCATTGCCACTGGAACCGGGATCGCGCCGTTTCGCTCCATCCTGCACTGGCTGCTGGCGGAAGACGACCGTCATCGAGGACGCCAGTTCTGGCTGCTCTTCGGCGCGCGCGGCGAGCGGGACATTTACTATCGCGAAGAGTTTGAACGCCTCGCCGCCGAACACGCCAACTTTCATTTTCTGCCCACGCTGAGCCGCGCCGCTCCCGAGTGGAAAGGGCTGCGAGGATACGTGCAGGAACATCTGCCCGAAATCGTTGGAACCCGCACCGACATGCACGCCTACATCTGCGGCCTCGACAAGATGATCAAGGCGAACCGGGAATTGCTGAAGAGTCTGGGTTGGGATCGAACCTCGATCCGTTACGAGAAATACGACTGACCCCGTAGAATGGTTGCCGATCCATTTCCGTCGAGGAGAGCCATCGTGTACGTCGCAGATGACAAGCGTTATGACTCCATGCAATATCGCCGCTCGGGGCGCAGTGGCATCCAACTTCCCGCCGTCTCGCTCGGACTGTGGCACAACTTCGGCGGCGTGGACAACTTCGAAAACTCGCGCGCCATGCTGCGCCGAGCCTTCGATCTCGGCATCACGCATTTCGATCTCGCCAACAATTACGGCCCTCCCTATGGATCGGCGGAAGAAACTTTCGGGCAGATCCTGAAGAAGGATTTTCTTCCCTACCGCGACGAGCTGATGATCTCGACCAAGGCGGGCTGGGATATGTGGCCCGGGCCATATGGCGATCTGGGGTCGCGCAAGTACTTGCTCGCCAGCCTGGATCAGAGCCTGAAGCGCATGGGGCTTGAGTATGTCGACATTTTCTACCATCACCGGCCCGATCCTGACACGCCGATGGAAGAATCGATGGGGGCGCTCGACACCGCCGTACGCTCGGGACGAGCGCTCTACGCGGGTATTTCCGCTTACAACGCCAAGCAAACTTCCGAGGCGGTAAAGATACTGCGCGACCTGGGAACGCACTGCCTGATTCATCAGCCGAAATATTCGATGTTCGTGCGCGATCCTGAGCAGGGATTGTTCGATGTGCTGGAGAAAGAAGGCGTGGGATCGATCGTCTTCAGCCCGTTGGCACAGGGACTGCTGTCGGATCGCTACCTGAAGGGAATTCCCAGCGACTCGCGGGCCGCACGCGATTTCTTTCTGAAGAAGAAGGACATCGGGGAAGCGACTCTAGCCAAGGTTCGCGCGCTGAATGAAATCGCCGCGCAGCGAGGGCAGACGCTGGCGGAGATGGCGGTAGCGTGGGTACTGCGCGATCCGCGCGTCACCAGCGCCCTGGTTGGCACCAGCAAAGTGTCGCAGGTGGACGACAACGTAGCCGCACTAAAGAACCTGAAGTTCTCGGCCGAGGAGATGCGCAACATTGACGGCATTCTCGCCGGCAAGCAATCGGCGTGAAAATGAAAGCACCTAAGAAAAAAGACGTTGTTCGCTGCACGTGGGCGAGCAACGAGCTCTCGATTCTCTATCACGACCGCGAATGGGGCGTGCCCCAGCACGATGACCGCGTTCTGTTCGAGTTTCTAATTCTGGAAGGCGCACAGGCCGGGCTCAGCTGGGACACGATTCTGCGGAAGCGCGAAAACTATCGTGCGGCTTTTGATGGGTTCGACCCGAATATGGTCGCCCGCTACGACCGGCGAAAAGCGCAGCGGCTGCTGCGCGACGAGGGGATCATCCGCAACCGGCTGAAGGTGGCTTCGGCAATACAGAACGCCAAGGCATTTCTCGAGGTGCAAAGGGAGTTCGGCTCGTTCGACCGCTACATCTGGCAGTTTGTCGGTGGCAAACCTCGAGTGAACGCCCGGCGGCTGGGGAAGGGAATTCCGGCGAGCACTCCTGAATCGGACGCGATGACCAAGGATCTGAAGAAACGCGGCTTCAACTTCGTCGGCTCGACTATCTGTTACGCCTTCATGCAGGCTACGGGGTTGGTGAACGACCACGCGGTTGAGTGCTTCCGATATCGCTTGTGATGGACTTGGCCGAGCTTCGAACGCCGAGGGCGTCCGTCCCTGCTTGAATATGTAACTCCTGCCTGAAACCGGGCGATTTTACGCGGTCTCCCGCGTTTTGGAGTGATTCCTCCGGCTTGCAAATCATTGCCTCCCAGCTACTTGCAACAAAGCGTCCTCGCCGGCAGCAGCTGGAACGCAGGCTGCATCTTAAATCTTTCGAATGTGCGACTTTATAGGTTTGTCCCCAATAATTTGGCGTTCAGATAGACGTTCGGATCAATAACAGCTTTTGGAGGCTCGCGTGAAAAAACCCATCGTTTCATTTGTGCTAGCAGTTTTGCTCTCGGCCGTGTGTATGGCCCAGAGTTCCGCCGATGTGCAGGCGGGAGGTTCGTCGTCTCAAAACACCTCTGCGTCTGCGGACAAGTCAGGAGCGCAGGCGAATTCAAGCACCTCAGCCGAAGCAACCTCGCAAGCGGCCGCCTCCGGTAAGCACGGCAATGCGCAGGCGGCAAGCGCAAGCCGGTTGCAGTCCGGCAGCACAGTGCAGGCCGAATTGAGCAAGCCAGTGGACGTGCGCAAGAAGCCTGGCGACGAAGTCATCGCGAAGACCACTCAGGACGTGAAATCGGACGGCAAAGTCGTGCTGCCCAAGGGTTCGAAGATTGTAGGCAAGGTGACGCAAGCTCAGGCGCGGGCCAAAGGGCAGGACGAGTCGCAACTCGGCATCGCCTTTGACCACGCCATCCTGAAGGACGGCACGCAAATGCCGGTGTCATTCGCAATCCAGGCAGTCGGCAATTCAGAGTCTGCGGCTTCTGCTGCCGCGGCGGATGATTCGGCCATGATGGCGGGCAACGCCGGCGGCATGGCAATAGGTTCCGGTTCTGGCGCCGCTGGCTCTCGTGGCGGGCTGGTGGGCGGAGTCGGTTCGACAGCCGGTGGCGTTGCGAACACGACCGGCAGCGTCGCCGGGTCGACTTTGCATACCGGCAACGTGGCGGGCGCAAACACTGGCACAAACGTAGCCGGCGGGCTGACCTCCACTAGCCAGGGAGTGGTCGGCATGCCTGGCATGACGTTGTCGACTGCGGCTTCCAGTTCGACAACTGCCGGTTCGATGATAACCTCCAGCAGCAGCAACGTCCGGCTGGATAGCGGAACTCGCATGCTTCTGAGGGCGAACGGTCAGTAGATTGATTTGTAGATTATTAGGAGATAGGCAAGAGGGCAGTGCGTGTTTCTGCGCTGCCTTTTTTGCTTATCTACCTTCTTCTTTGCCGATCTAAGCGAGGTGGTCGCCCTCGTCGGGTCCGCTGCGCTAGCAGCCCCACTCGGCCTCCCCCGGCTTTGCAAAATAGCGCCTCAGGTCTTCTGGTTCGCTTGTTGTTGAAGCCACTTCCAATATCGCGAGGCGTGCAGCTGCCACCATGCGATTTTTTTCGGGCTGTGATACCTGCTCCCATGACTCGGGTGTCGAGTTGGTCGTACAGCCAAAATCCGGCCCAAGTGCGTGGTGATAGTGATGGAAGAGTTTCGCCAATTGTTCCGCTGATACTTCTTGGATCGACATCAGAAATACCCTTTCTCCGATCGGTTAGTGTTGCCGAGCGTGTCAGAGGGGTCAGAGAAGGGTCCGCGTCCAATCCGTTCCCAGGCCGCTCGATCAACTGGATGATTGCGTTCCCGCGGTTGCGGGATTACCTCTTGGTTTGGGCGGTACGCAGGCCCGGCCAGTCGCGAAGGCGAGCGAGCCTTGCATTCCTTGCCGAGAGCCACCAGGAATCGAACACAAAACGCGACGCCCGCCAGGCACAGCATCGTCATGAACATCGTCACAGCCATTCGAACCTCATGGCGGGGCTTCCCATTTGAAAACCTGAACCGCTCACACCCCTATTCGATATGACCACCCATAAGTTTCGAATAAGACGTTCATAAAAAGTCCGTAAAGTGCGTGTGGTGCCTCGGTTTGCGAATTCCTTGATTGAAATCAGGAAGCTTCCACCGCTCCCGTCCCCATTTGCGGAAACCGCTAAGCTCCGGCATAATAATGGTTTGTCTTTACTTCACCGGACTCTTCCGGGCAAAGGATACTGAAGTCTGTGTTAATGATCCGACTGGCGCGCTTTGGTGCGCGCAAGCAACCGTATTACCGAGTGGTGGTGATTGAGAAGGAGCGGGCTCGCAATGGCCGCCCGGTGGAAGTGGTGGGAACGTACAATCCGCGCACCAATCCGGCCACTTTCGACCTGAAACGGGAGCGCATTGAGCATTGGGTTTCAAAGGGCGCCCAACTCTCCGACCGCGTCAGGAAACTGCTTTCTCTGCCTGCGCCGGCTGCGGCCGCTTCGGTCGCCTAGCCGTCCTTACAACTCGCCGCCAATTCAGGAGCACCGAATGATCGAGCCTGCCGCCAGCCCGCGCGCCATGATTGAGCACATCGCGAAGGCCATCGTCGAGGCCAAGGGCGAGGTTTTTATCGACGAGTACGAAGATGGAGACGAAACCGTCATCGAGCTCGAAGTGGCCGAGGCTGACTTGGGCAGAATCATTGGACGCTCTGGCCGCGTCGCTCGCGCTTTGCGCAACGTGCTCAGCGCGGCGGGATCGAAGCTGAATAAGCGCTACGCGCTGGAGATTATTGAATAGAGCGGCGAATGGCGGCGGCACCGGACGCAAGCGGCGAATGGATTAGCCTGGCGGTCGTCGTCAAGACGCAGGGACGCCGCGGAGAAGTAGCGGTCGAATTGCACACCGATGTTCCGGGCCGCTTCCGGCAAGAAATGCGGCTGTGGGCGCTCGCAAAAGACGGCCAACGCCGCGAAGTAACGGTCGAGGATCTCTGGCCGCATAAGAGTTTTCTGGTGCTGAAGTTTCAGGGCGTCGAGACGATTTCCGATGCCGAGCCGCTGGTGGGCGCCGAGCTTCAGCTTCCGCGCAGCGAGCGCGCTGAGTTGGAGCCGGGGTGGACGTACCTGAGCGACCTGATCGGTTGCACAGTGTTCGACGGCCAGCGTCAGGTCGGCGAGATTGAAGATGTGCAGTTCGGGGCCGGAGAAGCGCCGCTGCTGGTGGTTCGGAGTGGATCGAAGTTGCCATACGAAATCCCCTTCGCCGAAGCATTCTTGGAAAAGCTCGATTTGGAGCGCAGGCAGGTCCGGATGAATTTGCCGGAAGGCTTGCTGGAAGTAAACGCGCCAGTTAAGAAGGAAAGAAGTCGCTAGTCGGTGGTCGATAGTCGTTTGTGAAGCGTTCCCGGCTTCGATCGAATGCTTGGTTTGGCCGTGAAACGGTTATTGAACGTATTTTGGGTTTGACAAGCGACCAACGACAAACGACCAGCGACTGGGTGCCGCGATGAAGATCGACATTCTCACGATCTTTCCCGACTTCTTTCGCGGACCGCTGGATTACGGAATTGTCCGCCGGGCGCGGGAAACGGGCCTGGTGGAAATCAGCATTCACGATCTGCGGGCGTTTACGAAAGACAAACACCGCACCGTGGACGACCGCCCGTTCGGCGGCGGCGAGGGCATGGTCCTGAAACCGGAACCGATCTTTGGATGTTTGGAGTCGTTCGGCAACGTGGCGTCGCGTGAAGTCCGCTTGAGCCGAGATGCGAAACAGTCGGTGGTTTTGCTTTCCGCACAGGGACGCAGGTTCGATCAGTCGCTGGCGGCGGAACTTTCCGCGCTCGACCGGATCGTCCTCATCTGCGGACGCTACGAAGGCGTGGACGAACGTATCAGCGAGCACTTGGCCGATCGTGAAGTCTCGATTGGCGACTATGTGCTGAGCGGTGGAGAATTGGGCGCAGCGGTAATTGTGGATGCGGTGGCGCGGCTGATCCCCGGTGCGGTGGGCAACCAGAATTCGACGCGGCAGGAGTCCTTCACTGAGAATGCGGAGTTGGCTGGCGACGGCCCGAGTTCCACGTGCGTTTCCGGCGGATTGCTCGACTATCCGCATTACACGCGTCCCGCGGATTTTCGCGGCATGGCAGTGCCGGAAGTGCTGATGAACGGCAACCACGACCAGATTCGCAGCTGGCGCCGCAAAACGGCTTTAGAAAAAACGGTGCGCAACCGGCCCGATTTACTGGAGCGGGTTCGGCTGACGGCGGAAGACAAGGAATTGCTGGCCCAGATTAAGCGGGCCCAGGGTTTAGTGGCGGAGACGGGGCAAGCCCCGTCTCTACGAGAGAGTACCCGCAAGAATTAGGAAGGAAACGTTATGCGCAATCCGATTATCGAAAAACTGCTGGCGAAATCGCGCCGCACCGACATTCCCAAGTTTGGCCCGGGCGATACGATCAAGGTTCTGGTCAAGATCAGAGAAGGCGAAAAAGAGCGCCTGCAGGCGTTCGAAGGCGTCGTCATTGCCCGAAAGCGGGGCGCGCAACCGAGCTTTACGGTCCGCAAGATCAGTTTCGGCCAGGGCGTGGAGCGCATCTTCCCCATCGACTCCAAGGTCATCGACAAGATTGACGTGGTGCGCTCCGCCAAAGTCCGGCGCGCGAAACTTTACTATCTGCGCGGACTCAAGGGCAAGGCCGCACGTCTGAAAGAAGTCGAACAACAATAAGCGGCGGTTCCTCGTTGTGCGGTGATGGGGCTCTGCCCCGTCCAAGCGGGGCGAAGCCCCGCTTCCACACATTCATCGAACATCTGCTCTTGCTTCGCACCGGTTCTTCGGCGAAGATGCTGATCAGCATCCGTGTCCAAGTCCACCTCCAAGTCCGCGCGCACAGCGAAGACCTCCAACGCAGAAGGGATCTCTGCCTCGGCGGCCAAGTTGCGCTTGCTGAAAAAACTGCGCTGCACTCTTAAATTTGAAAAACGGGCTTGGGCTGCGGGCGCGCAGCTCGTGGCCGGAGTCGATGAAGTCGGCCGTGGATCGCTGTTCGGCCCCGTCGTGGCGGCCGCCGTTATCCTCTATGAGAACGACGATCCGGCCTTCCGCATTCGCGGCCTGCGCGATTCCAAGCTGCTTCCTGCCGAACGCCGCGAAGAACTTGCGCTCCTGATTCGCCACCATTCCATCGCCTGGGCCGTCGCCGCCGTGGATTCCGCCCGCATCGATCAAATCAATATCTACCAGGCTTCGCGCCTCGCCATGCTGCGTGCGGTTCAGCAACTGGCGCCGGCGGCAAGCTATCTTTTGATCGATGCAGTCAGACTCGATTGCGAGCTTCCCCAACAACCGATCATTCACGGCGACGCGCTCTCTGCGTCGATCGCCGCCGCTTCCATCATCGCGAAGGTCGAACGGGACCGCATGATCTCCGCCTGGGACCCGGTCTTTCCGCTGTATGGCCTGGCCTCGAACAAGGGATACTGCACGCCACACCACCTCGCCGCCCTGCGCGAGCACGGCCCATCGCCGCTGCATCGCCAGTCGTTTTCGCCGGTGTGGAGCGCCCCGATTCCGCAGGAAGTACTGGGATTTATGCTTGACGAGCCTGCACTCGAAGTTATTTCGAGTGATGCGTAGGGACAGCTGCCTCGGCTGTCCCGCGGGGCGAAGCTCCGCGGCTTGTGAGCACGGGCGGGGACAAATCAAAAACGAGGCGAGCTGCGCTCGCCAGACAGCCGAGGGCGGCTGTCCCTACGCTCATTTCGCCCGATAAATCTCCGTCAGCAGATCCGGCTTCGACTCGTCCCGCACCAGGTGTGGGTACTTCTCGCCGCCGTGATAATCCAATTTCACTACCCGGAAATAATCTGTGTTTTCTACGATCAGCTCAATCGGCGACGGACTGGTCTTGGCTGCTCGGATGGCGTCGTGCCAGACTTCGGCTGAAATTCTACGACCGTTCACTGCCACAATCTTCATACCCGGCCCGATCCCGGCCTTGGCGGCAATCATGCCCTCGACCGTATCTCGAATCACGCCATCGCTCCCGACCAGCAACCCGACCGAGTAATGTGCATTGATCGTCTTTCCCTCGGGATCCTGGGCGCGATCCAGTTCCGAAAGATACTCGTCGTACACCAGCTTCCATCCGCTGCCTTCGACTCCGCCGAGTGGGGCTCCCGGGCCATGGTTGGACAGCCGGTCCGTCCAGAAGCCGCGCCAGTCGTAGGGAGCGACCTGGTTTAGCGCATTCACGACGTCGTCGAACGTGTACGTCTTCACCATAGGGGGACCGCTCGGTGCTCCATAAAACAGTTTGCAGAAATCGTCCAAAGATTTCGCGCCCTTCGTTTGCTGACGGATGATCACATCCGCCCACAGCCAGGTGAGCACGTCTTCGTCGTAATAATCGAGGCCGCGGCGATAATCTTCCCAGGCGTGGGGAGCGTTCTGCATCGTGGGAACGCCATCGGCCGTATCCTGCAAATTGCGCCAGGTCCGGCCCGACCGATGATCCAGATCCGCCGCTATCTGTGCCAGCGCATCACGAGCCAACGACGGCGTGCGCTCGCCGCTGCGCGCTGCGAGCATGTCTCCCAGGTATGACGTCAGGCCCTCGTACACCCACAGCAAGTCGGTCTGCATCGGCTGTTCGAAATCAGGCGTCGCCAGATCTGCCGGACGCCGGTACTTCCCGTTCCACGAATGCACATACTCGTGCGGCAGAAGTCCAGCGGCCAGTTTCCGTCCGTCTTCTTCCACCAACGACCGCTCTTCGACCCGGCTGTCGTTCGATTCGTGATGCTCCAATCCGAAATGAGCGACGTGATCGCTCAGGGTCAACAGGAAGCGATAGCCGGTGTAATGCCGCGCGCCAAACAGAATTCCTGCCTGTTTCACAAGGTCCCGGTAATGCTCCCAGACTTCTTCCGGAGCATCGAGCGCGGCGACGCTGTCGGCCACAACATCGATTTCCGCGGGAGGATTTTCGGTGCTGAGCGGTACCACCTTCAAATACTCACCCGCGATGACCGGACCATCCACCAGCATGGTCAGCGAAACGGGCGCAAAATGAATGTCGCGACCCGCCTGATTGGAAACATGCAGCGACGTGCCAAACTTCCATCCCGCGGGCAGCCGCAAGCTCGCGCTATACGTAAGTTGATCGGAGCTGTAGCCGGCGGGATAGAGTAACAGCGTGTTCCAGTTGACGATGTACAACTTTTCCGTCGCAGAGAGTCCGGAACTGTATCCCGGTTCAAACGACGCTGGTGATGCGTAATCGAGATTCGCGACGACTTCGTTCTCACCCGCTGGAACTTCCACGTGAAAAGTAAAACCGTCCACCAGATCGCGCCGCCATGGCAGCGTCTTTCCACTCGCCGTAAACCTCAGGCCTGTCAAATCGGTGACCGGACCCGTCGGCCCGTGCTCGCCCGGAATCCATTTTGGATAGTAGAGCGTGAGCGTCCCGGGCTTGGCCGGAATATGCAATTGCGCGTGGAGGATCTTGCGCGGCGCTTCCGACGCGTCCACAGAGAGCGCGACGGTCGGACCATTTGCCCCAAAAACTGGAAACGATGACAACAGAAAGATTGCAAGACAAAAGCTTCCCCTAACCCCAATACTTGAGCCCATTCCCCCTCCGGATGGTCGAGTCGTGCACGGCGATGCAAATAAGACCGCACGTTAATATATCAGTCTGCGGGTCGGATTCGCTGCCGGCACGCGCGAGGAGCCTGCTACCGCCTGCTGTCATCAACCGGTATCCCAGCCTGCTATCATCTCCGACGTGCCTGCACGCGGAAAACTTATTACCTTCGAAGGTCTCGATGGCAGCGGCAAGAGTACGCAAATCGAGAAACTGGCTCGTTCCCTGCGCGCCCACGGCCTCTCTGTCACCGTGACTCGCGAACCGGGCGGCACCGCCGCCGGCGAAAAGATTCGCGAAGTTCTGCTGCACTCCGCCACCTCGGGCCTTTCTCCGTTCACTGAAATGGCCCTCATGTTCGCTTCCCGCGCCCAGCACATTCACGAGGTCATTCTGCCCGCGCTGGCCGAAGGACGCATCGTACTTTGCGATCGCTTCACCGATTCGACCGAGGCTTACCAGGGGGGAGGCCGCAAGGTCGGCACGAAGCCGGTGTTGCAGATGCACGAAATCCTCTGCGGCAACCTGCAACCCGACCTGACCGTCTTACTAGATAACGAGGTAGCCTTCACCGTCGAGCGCGCGCGGCGGCGCAATCGCAAAAACAAAAGTGGCCGCTCGGAAAAAGGCTCAGAAAAGGACGAGAACCGCTTCGAGCAGGAAAGCCACGCTTTTTTCGGACGCGTCCGCCACGCGTATTTGGCGATCGCGGCCCGCGAGCCGCAGCGAGTGCACGTGGTAAACGCCCGAGGCACGCCCAACGAAACGCATGCGGTGATCATGGAGTTGGTGCGGAAGAAGTTGAAGATTTGAGGAAGAGCCTTTGGCTCTTAGCTTTTGGCTTTTAGCTAAGAGCCAAGAGCTAGCAGCCAACAGCGTTTTTATGCCCTTTTCCGATTTTCACGGCAACCCGGAAACCATCCATCGCCTGCGCGAGATGGTGGCGCGCAACCGCTTTCCTCACGCCGTCATTCTTTCCGGCGCGCAGGGATCGGGCAAGTACACGCTGGCGCTTATGCTGGCCCGCACGCTGAACTGCCTGGAGCGGCCGACCACTGACGGCATGCCCGATTTCTGCGGACGCTGCTCGAACTGCACTCGCATCGCTCAATCCGAAGACCTCGACTCCCGTTTCGCCGAAGCCGTCGAGGCTCGCGAAAATCTCCGCGACACGGACAAAAAGGAAACCCGGCTCTTCGTCCAGACCCATCCCGACGTGCTCATCATCCCGCCCGATCCTCCGCAACTGATGATCAAGGTCGATCAGGTTCGCCACGTGATTGAGACGATCTACTATCGGCCGGGTGAAGCCCGCGAACGAGTTTACATCTTCACCAGTTCGGCCTTCATGAAGGAGGCCGCCAACTCGCTCCTCAAAGTTCTGGAAGAGCCGCCCGAGTTCGCCAGCATTTTTCTGCTCACCGAAAACCCCGGCGAATTGCTGCCCACGATTCGTTCCCGCTCCATGATCTTCAATCTGGGTGCGCTCGCTGTCACGGAGATCGAGAGCCGGCTCGCCCAGCTTCGTCCCGCGTGGAATGTCCGGCAGCGCGCGCTGGTTTCCCGCCTCAGCGAAGGCGCCATCGGACGCGCCTTATCCTTCGATCTCGAAAGCTATGTTGCAGCTCGCAACCATGCCCTCATCATGCTGAAATCCGCGCTCGGCGGGAACGACAGCAACACCCACACCGAGTTGTTCAAGACGACCGAGAGCTATCGTTCCGGCGCGGAAGGCCGTGCGAAGATTGACATCCTTCTTCGTACCTTCTACTCATTGCTCGAAGACCTGATGTTCCTGCAATCGGGAACGGCGCAACTGGTACGGAATACGGACATTCTGGGCGAACTGAAGAAAATGTCTGAGGCCGCTGACTTCGCCTGGGTGCAGCGCGCCGTTGAAGGTCTCGGCGAAGTCGAGCGCGGCCTGCGCCGCAACCTGCTGCGTTCGCTCTCGCTCGATGCCTTTGCGACCGCACTGGAGCGCGTTTCCTGAGCTGCAGGGTGCGCGAAGTGGCTGCCGAGCACAGCCCCGAAAGGGCCGTTTGATTTTGTGGGATCGGCATCGCTAAAGCGATGCCCTGATACGAAGCCCTGGCGTTTATCCGCCCGTTAAACCGGAAAAACGGCACGGTACACACAGTGTCGTGAAGCAGTACGGTTTGGGCGGGTGCACAAAAGACGCTGCACAAAATATTGTCATCCCCTGTCCGCTGTGATACCGTAACCCTCAGTTCACACCTCTGGACCCACAATTCAGGCTCAAGTGTTGTGGCAGATTTTGCCCGCCCGGCGCGCAGGTGGTGCGATTTGAAAGATGCAGTCGACTCCATACCCGCTGAACAATCCGCCGATCAGGAAAGCTTCGCGAATCGCAAGCTGATCCGTCCGATCCTGAACCGCACCGACCACAACCACAATAGCCACGCCCACAACCACGCGCCTGCTGAGCGCCGGGACAAGGACCGAGATCGGGATCGGGATCGCGACCGTTCCTTCGCACCTGCCAAGAAGACCGCCCCCACCGAACAGACCAACGCCGAAAATTTTTATTATCAGAAACAGATGCAGTCGAAGACCCCCATGGTCATCGTGTTGCGCGACGGCGAGGAAGTCCACGGCTATATCGAGTGGTACGACAAGAATTGCATTAAGCTGAACCGCGCCGGATCCGCTAATCTGATGATCTACAAGCCCGCCATCAAGTACATGTTCAAGGAAGGCGAGGGCGAGCGAAAGTAGGCTGTCAGCTATAGAATGTGAATCTTGGAACTTCGATCCCCGCGAATCTACAGCCTGCATTTTCGGAAAAACGCCCACCTCAGTGGCGGTCTGTCTTAAGGCGCCTGGTTATGCTCGTAATCGTTCTCTACGTTACGGGGACAGTTCTCGGCGGCGTCGGTCTGGGTCGGACTGCGTTGCACCCTTCCAGTCATACTATAACTGCCAGCGAAGAGCGCAACGCGAGAGCCGCTGCGCAGGAAGATGAGGTGGAATTCCGCGATGTGGAACTTACGAGTCCGGATGGCGCGGTCCTGAGTGCATGGTTCATGCGTCCGCCAGTTCCGAACGGTGACGCCGTTATTTTGCTGCACGGTGTCTCGGACAACCGGATGGGAATGTACGGTTACGGGAAGTGGCTTGTGCAGAATCACTACACGGTTCTGCTTCCCGACGCGCGTGCCCACGGCAATAGCGACGGCGAGCTGGCGACTTATGGCCTGAAGGAAGCCGACGACATTCACCGCTGGACGGATTGGATCGAGACTGCTGAGCATCCGCGCTGCATGTTCGGACTCGGCGAGTCAATGGGAGCGGCACAGTTGTTGCAGTCCTTACCTAGGGAGCCTCGATTTTGTGCTGTTGTCGCCGAATCGCCATTTGCCACGTTTCGCGAGGTGGCCTATGCGCGGTTTGGCCGCCCGTTTCACACCGGGCCGTGGCTCGGGAGGACGTTTTTTCGGCCTACGGTCGATGCCGGCTTTCTTTACGTTCGCTTTCGCCACGGCTTGAATATGGAAGCAGCTTCGCCAAAACACGCAGTCATCGGCACCAAGATTCCGATGCTACTCATCCATGGGCTGCAGGATCGGAATATCCCTTCCTATCATTCAGACATGATCCAGGCGAAAAACCCGTCCGAGGTAATCGTTTGGAAGGTGCCCGGCGCCGTTCACACTGGAGCGCACAAGGCCGCTCCCCAGGAATTCGAACGGAGAGTCTTGGAATGGTTCGCGGGGCACTCGTCGACGGCCGAACCAACGAGTGCCCCACAATCGAACTGAAAGCTGAGAGCTGACGGCTGAGTGCTGAATGCCACCCCAACAGCTTCGACAGCACAATCCCTTTCTGCGCCTGGTGCTTTCCCTTGCGATCCTTGTAACTAGTCTCGCAAACCTCGTCCGACTGGAAGAAGAGAATTTGGCAGAGGCATTCGTTGGCGTAGATCTTCGCCGGCAGCGGCGTGGTGTTCGAGATCTCGAGCGTGACGAAGCCTTCCCACTCCGGCTCGAATGGCGTGACGTTCACGATGATCTCGCAGCGCGCGTAGGTGGACTTGCCCACGCAGATGGTCAGCACATCGCGCGGAATCTTGAAGTACTCGACCGACCGCTCCAGCGCAAACGAATTCGACGGGACGATCGCGACCCGCATTCACCGTGACGAACGAGCGCTCGTCGAAATGGTTCGGGTCAACGATCGTGCGATTGACGTTGGTAAAAATCTTGAACTCATCGGCCACGCGCAAGTCGTATCCGTAACTGGACACGCCGTAGGAAATCACTCCCTCGCTCACCTGCTTTTCAGAGAACGGATTAATCATGTCGTGCTCTTGCGCCATGCGCCGGAATCCAGCGGTCACTCTTTATCATGAAACTCCTGTGGGAATTGGTAATCGGGTAATTTGTAATTGCCAATTTTGCGCTGGGATCGAGACCCGGATGGCAGGGGTTTCAATCACAAATTACAAATCACCAATTGCAAATTTGCTGGTGCTGATGCTGCCATATTACGAGATTGGTCCCCCGGTTGACAATCCGCGCTATCTCCCTTAGCATCAATAACTTGAGGCAGACCAATTCTCGGGAGACGGGAGAGACCCGTGATTAAGCTCGACATCATCAATGAAGTGGTCAACCGAACCGGGATCACCAAGACCAAGGCGGAGCTTGCAGTCGAAACCGTGTTCGAGAGCATGAAGAAGGCGCTCTCCACCGGCGACCGCATCGAGCTGCGCGGTTTTGGTGTGTTCAACGTGCGTCCGCGCAAGACCGGCATTGGGCGGAATCCGCGCACTGGTGCCGAAGTTTCGATTCCGCCGGGCAAGGCCGTCCGCTTCAAGCCCGGCAAGGAACTGCAATCGATCGATTAGCCGCTCGCGATTGCAGAGGTCAGATTGCAGAAGGGAACCACACCTCTGCAATCTGACCTCTGACCTCTGACCTCACTATGTCCGAACCCGCATCCCCTTTCCCGACCGCCCTCGAATGGGAACCGCAGCCCCAGCCAGGTGTCTCGGTCATCCCACCGCCGCGCCAGCGCTGGTGGCTCTACGGACTTTTCTTCGTGCTGACGATGTTCAGCACAACGGTCGTCGGCGCGCGCATGGAGTTCAACTTCCTGCACCAACAACCGGTATTTTCGCTGAATGACGACTCGCTCTCTCTGTTCCCCATCGGCTGGATCGCGCAACATCCTGCAAACCTGCTGCTGGGCCTTCCTTTCTCGGTCACGCTGATGTTCATCCTCTTCGCGCACGAAATGGGACACTACCTCTACGCCCGCTATTACCGGGTGTACGCGACGGTGCCATTCTTCGTGCCTTTTCCCAGCCTGATCGGAACGCTCGGCGCTTTCATCCGCATCAAGAGCCCGATCCCTTCACGCGCTGCGCTTTTCGACATCGGAATCGCCGGGCCGATCGCCGGATTCATCCCGGCTTGCGTGGCCTTGCTCGTCGGCATCTCGCTCTCGCATCCCATCGCCGTTCCCGCAGCGTCAGCAATTCAACTAGGATTCCCGCTGGCTTTCCACCTGGCTGCACGTCTGCTGCACATCGGCGTGCCACTCTCCGCGCTCTCGCTGCATCCAATCGCCGCCGCCGCATGGGTCGGAATGTTCGCTACTGCGCTCAACCTGCTGCCGGGCGGCCAACTCGACGGCGGCCACATCGTATTTTCCATTTCGCCGCGCCTGCATCGCTGGATTTCGATGTTCACAGTGTTCGCGCTCGTTCCGCTCGGGAAATATCTTTGGACGGGTTGGTTCCTCTGGGCGGTGATGCTAGCTTTGACCTTGCGGCATCCACGCGTCCCGCGCTATCCCGATGTCTCCGGCCGCCGTCGCGTCCTGGTGGTCTGCGCCGCACTGATGCTGGTCCTCACCTTTACCCCCGCTCCCTTCACCCACAGCTCGGGCCGGGATGTCTGGCCAGAAATCCGCGACGCGAGCCGGGAAACGCTGCACGATCTTCGCGACGGTGTTCGTCACCTGCTGCATCGCAAATAATCGAGATACAGCGCCTGAAGGTGGATTCTTCTAGATCGTTTTCCACATGGGCTGAAGCCATGCCCCGATACAAATCTTTCCTGCCCCCCAGCCTTGAGCTGAATGCTAGCGGCTAAATGCTAAGTGCTGCCCTCCTACATCAGCCACACCGCATCCACATCCACGATCACCTGCGTTCGCGGAATCTTTCGCGCCGCGGCTTCCGCCAGCATCGCCCGCAAGAGCGCATTCATCTTCCCGCGGCTGGGAGACTTCAAAATAAAGTGATAGCGGTAATCGCGCTTCAGACGCGTGATCGGAGCCGCCGCCGGGCCAAGCACACGGATACCTTCATGCCGCGTCTTCTCGAACCAGCGCCCGAGTTCGCCCGACCAAGTCAGCGCGTCGTCTAACTTCTCGGAGCGGATGAGCACATTCGCAATCGCGCTGTAGGGCGGATAGTGCATCCAGGCACGAAATTGCAGCTCTTTCTCGTAGAACCCGGCAAAATCATGCCGCGCCGCAAATTGCACCGCGTAGTGCTCCTGAAAATACGTTTGCAGCACAACCTTGCCTGGAGATTGCCCGCGTCCCGCGCGCCCCGCGACCTGCGTGAGTAACTGAAAGGTTCTCTCCGCCGCGCGGAAATCCGGCAGCCCCAACGCCATGTCCGCCCCGATTACGCCGACCAGCGTTACGCCGTGGATGTCGTGGCCTTTCGCGATCATCTGCGTTCCAACCAGCATGTCGAGCGCGCCTTCGTTCAGCGCGTTCAGCGCATGCTCGAAATCTTCGCGTCCGCGCACCGTGTCGCGATCGAGCCGCCCGATCCGCGCCTGCGGAAACATTCCGTGCAGCAACTCTTCCAGCTTCTCCGATCCCGTCCCGACAAAATACACGTACTCGCTGCCGCAATGCGCGCACTTGTCGGGGATGTGTTCGACATGCCCGCAATAATGGCATTCCATTTTGCGTTCGCGCTTGTGGTGCGTCATGGAGACGGCACAGTTCTTGCACTGCAACGTCTTGCCGCACGCGCGGCACAACACCACTGGAGAATATCCGCGCCGATTGAGCAGCACCATGACCTGCTCTTTCTTCTCCAGCCGCTCTCGCATTTCCTCCGCCAGTTTGCGCGAGATCACTTGCTCCTGTCCCGTCTCCTGGAACTCCTGCCGCATGTCGACAATCTCGACTTCGGGCAGCGGACGCCGCTCGACGCGGTCGGGCAACTCCACTAACGTGTACTTATTCTTCTTGGCGTTGTAGTACGACTCGAGCGAAGGCGTCGCCGAGCCCAGCACGACGACCGCTCCCGCCATCTTGGCCCGCATTACCGCCACATCGCGCGCATGATAGCGCGGCGTTTCTTCTTGCTTGTAAGACGAATCCTGCTCTTCATCGACGATGATGAGCGCAAGATCCTTCACCGGCGCAAACACCGCTGACCGCGTTCCCGCCACCACCCGCGCCTCGCCGCGCCGGATTCGATGCCACTGCTCCGCCCGTTCCGCATTCGAGAGTCCCGAATGCAGGATGGCAACTTCGTCGCCGAACACCTGGTGCAGATCCGCCGCCACCGCCGGAGTCAACCCAATTTCGGGAACCAGTAGGATCGACGACCGCCCCTGATCGAGGACTTGCCGCATGCAGGCCAGATACACCGCCGTCTTGCCCGATCCGGTGATGCCGTGCAGCAGCAGACCTGCGAATTTGCGGGAGGCAACACTCTGGCCAATTTTGCCGAGCGCTTCTTTCTGCGCCGCGCTGAACTCGAACTCAAATGGAGACTGCCGAGGCTTGAGCTTTGAGGCGGTGAAATCCAGTGGTTCATCCACCAACTCAATCAACCCGCGCCGCACTAGCGTGCCCAACGTAGTGCGCGGAACTTCGAGGCTGCGCAAAGCCTCGACGGAGACGCGCCCACCGGAAGCAGCAGCGAGCGTCTCAATCAGAGTGCGCTGGTTCTGGTTGAGCTGCTTTGCCGAGTTCGTGTGGTGACAGGCCTCTGGCCCGTCTTGCCGGGCGGGGAAGCCCGCCGCTCCATCGTCAGATTCGTTGATGCCCGTGACACCCGTCTCGGCCGCAAGCAGCACCGCCACCTTCACCAGTCGCGCCGCATCCCTCGCCGCCGACGTATCCTCGCGCTCAATCCACTTCTTCCGTACCATCCCGCCGAGCAGCGCCTTTGCCACTCGCGTCGCCCCTCGCAATCTCTCCTCTCGCACGCTCTCCCGCTCCGCCAGGTAATCGAGCACGCGAAATTCGACCAGCTGCTGTTCCGGCGTGCGCTTCGACCGCGCCGGAGACCCCGATATCCCGGCCAGATGCAGCGCCATCCGTCCCTCATCGGTGATGCGATACTCGACCGAGCGTTTAAACTCGGCGGAGAGCGGCAGCATGGTGCGAAACACCTCGCCGGCCGGCGCGAGATAGTAATCGGCAATCCACTTCCCAAGTTTCAGCAGTTGTTCATCGAGAACCGGCGTGAGGTCGAGCGCTTCGATAACTTTCTTGATCTGCTGAGCCTTAACCTGCGGCGGACGGTCATGCAGCTCAACAACGATGCCCGACATGCGTTGCTGCCGGAACGGCACCAGCACGCGTCCGCCAACGACCGGCTCCATGCCCGGAGGCACGGCGTAGGTGAACACCATGTCGAGCGGGACGGCGAGGGCGACGTCGCAGAAGAGGGGCATGTGTTGGGTACATGAAATCCTATCGTATTTCCGAAGTACACTTAGGAAGGGCACCAAACATGGCCAAATGGAGGAAGGTGTTTGTGGTCCACCCGGAGAAATTCTCAAGACCGAGTTCATGGGTCTGCCCGCGCAGTTTTGGCTCAATCTTCAAAACAACTACGATCTGAGAATCGCGGAGGGCAGCGGAATCGGCAAAGGGATTCGGCCCCGCAAAGTTGCGTATGATGCCGAAGGTGCCGACGCGCTAGAGTATCACTAGGCGTTCGCTTTTGGCGCCTTCAGCCCTAACTCCTCCATTACCATCTGCAGGTCCTTCCACGCCTCGCCCTTCTGCCGCGGATCGCGTAGAAGAAACGCTGGATGGTACGTGACCGCGAGCTTGCATCCATCCCAGCCGGGATCATTGCTGCGCACGCCCGCCGGCTTGAAGTCGTAGAAGCGCCCGCGCAGTTGGATCATCGAAGCGTTCATCGCCAGTAGGGTCTTGGCGGCGGTAGCGCCGAGGGCCACGATCACCTTCGGTTTGACCACCGCAATCTGTCGCATCAAGAACGGCGAGCAGGTCGCGCACTCGTCGCGCTCCGGCTGGCGATTTCCCGGCGGGCGGCACTTTACGATGTTCGCGATGTAGACCTGCTCGCGCTCGATCCCCATCGCTTTGATCATGTTGTTGAGCAGTTGCCCGGCGCGCCCCACGAAGGGCTCGCCCTTTTCGTCTTCATCGGCACCCGGCCCCTCGCCTACGAACATCAACTCCGCCTTTGGATTACCGACGCCAAACACAATCTGCTTCCGTCCCTGCTTATGGAGCACACAGCGCGTACAATCGCCCAGGTCTTCGCGGATGATCTTCAGCGCCTTCACCGGATCGCTCACAGTCTGCTCGGGCTTCAGCGCGATCGCCTCAAAAATATTCTCTTCAACCACAGCCGGCATCGCGACCGCCGTGGCCTTCCGTGGACTCATCTGTTCTCCCGATTCTGGATTTATAGAAACAGCAATTTCCTGTTCGTCCACGGCAATCGGCGCCGCGACTTCTTGTGTGTGGACCGACACCGGCCGCCGGTAGAAATCATAGATCCCCATCTCGTTGTAGTAGCGGATGCGTGCGGCTAATGCGCGGCGAACCTCTGGATCAAGCGTGCGGGGCATTGCGGATAAGGATAACAAATGGTGGGATGTGCGGGGTGCGGAACTCCGCGCCCAACTTCTGTCGAGCTGCGCTCGACGGACAGTCGAGGGCAGCTGTCCCCACGCAAATCGTCACGCGAAGATCAGGGCACGCGGACGCCGCTGCGTTTCCGCAGCTTCACTACCTGGTCGAGCACGCGGTGCGCAACTTCCCACTTCGAGGTCTCGGGAACCTCGACCACTTCACTGTGAGAAATAATCGTGACCGCGTTGCGGTCAGAATCAAAACCAATTCCCTCGCGCGAAACGTCATTGACGACAATTGCGTCGAGCGACTTCGACGCCAGCTTCTTGCGCGCGTTTTCCAGCACGTTCTCCGTCTCCGCCGCAAATCCGAGGACGATCTGCGTGCTCTTCCGGCGCGCCACCTCCGCCAGAATATCCGCCGTCGTTTCCAGTTCCAGCATCATCTCGCCCTTGCGCTTGATCTTCTGCCCGGCCGCGGCTTTCGGCCGGAAGTCCGCTACTGCAGCCGTCTTGATCACCACCGTGGCTTCGGGTAGGAATTTCAAGACTGCCGCCAGCATCTCTTCCGCTGTTTCCACCTGCGTCAGTTCCGCCGCGCCCGGAGCGGCAATCGCTGTCGGCCCGCTCACCAGCAACACGCGGGCTCCGCGGCGCAGCGCCGCTTCCGCAATGGCGAAGCCCATGCGCCCGCTCGACCGGTTGGTCAAATACCGCACCGGATCGATCTTCTCGCGCGTCGGCCCCGCCGTCACCAGAATCGTTTCGCCCGCGAGATCTTGCGAAGCGCCCAACGCTTCCATGACCGCCGCCACAATCGTCTCATTCTCCGCCAGTCGTCCCGACCCGATCATCCCGCAGGCCAGATAACCCTCGCCGGGCTCGACAATGCGAACGCCGCGCTTGCGCAGGATTTCCAGATTCGCCTGCGTAGCCTCGTGATTCCACATGTTAACGTTCATCGCCGGAGCCACCACGACCGGAGCGGTCGTCGCGAGATACAGAGTGCTCAGAAAGTCGTTCGCAATCCCCTGCGCGAAGCGCGCCAGGACATCGGCCGTCGCCGGAACCACCACCAGCGCGTCAATGGACTGGGCAACCTCGATATGCTCGATCGCCGAGTCGACATTCGCCGGCCCGGCTCCGGACGCAGAACCGAACATGTCGGTGATCACTTTTTCTCCGGAGAGCGCTGCGAACGTCAGCGGACGAACGAACTCTTGCGCCGCATGTGTCATGACCACTTGCACACGGATGCCGCGGTCTTGCAAAAGGCGCAGGATTTCCGCCGCCTTATAAGCTGCTACCCCACCGGACACGCCCAGCGCAATTTTCATAGCAGGAAGGCGGCGGCTACGGCTTCAAGGATCCAGCCCCGCCTACAGAGTTGATGCCGCTGACCGAACAAGGATTCCGGACGCCACGAAATCCTCTACAAGAAATCGGAGCGATCCTACGCGTCTTCCGCGAAAACCTTATTCAGAGTCTCGCTCGCGGCCACTGCCGGCAATTTCGGAATCTCCGGAATCAGCCATTTCACCTTGCCGGCCTTGATTTCATCCTGGGCGATGCGGCAGGGTTTGCGCGATCCGGTATCGATCACCGGGGGTGCGCCGCCTTGCAGTTGTCGTGCCCGTCGCGCCGCTACCAGAATGTAGCGGTAGTTGCTGTCGAACCCTTCAATCAGTTTCATACTCTCTCCCCCCGAACTTCAGTTGCCCTTGACTGCCTGCGGATTAAACGAAGCCAGTATCGGTTGCACTTGCTCACGCGTCTGATCTAGCCGGCAAGCCTGTGCCGCCTCCACAAGTCGTTTTTCTTCTCTGGAAAGTTCCGTCCCGCTTCGCCGCAACCGCTCCGCCAGAACGATATCCCTTAACTGGTCGGCCGATTGCTCAAGCAGGTTGTTTACTAATATATAGTCGTATTTCTCGTAATTCTCAATCTCACGCCGGGCGGTGTCCAACCGGCGCCGGATAACTTCCTCGGAATCGAGGCCCCGACTTCGCAACCGCCATTCTAACTTCTCCCGGTCGGGCGGAAGAATGAAGATGCTCACCGCTTCCGGAATCTTCTCCTTGATTTTACTCGCTCCCTGCACATCGATGTCCAGTAGCAGGTCGTTACTTCGGTTTTCCGCTTCGTGCAAAAACCGTCGCGCCGTGCCGTAATGGTTGCCATCGTAGATCGCGTACTCCAGAAACTCATCGGCCGCGATCATGGCTTCAAATTCTGGCCTGGAGACGAAGAAATATTCCTTGCCACTCTGTTCGCTTCCGCGGGGCGGACGCGTGGTGTAGGAGATCGAGAACTCCAGGTTACCAACCGTCTTGAACAGTTCGTTCACGAGCGTGGATTTACCCGAACCCGATGGCGCGGAAACAATGTAGACGATGCTCATTTAGACGTGCTCATTTAAGCGGGCTCATTCCAGATTCTGTACCTGCTCCCGCGATTTCTCGATCTCCGACTTCATCAGCAGGCCCATCTCCGTAATCATCAAGGCTTCGCCGGCCAGGCCCGAGGTCTTCGAAAGCAAGGTGTTCGCCTCGCGGTTCATTTCCTGCAGCAGGAAGTCCATTTTCTTGCCTACCTCGGCACCCTGGTCGAGCAAGCCGAGGAAATGCTTCACGTGCGCATTCAGCCGGACCAGTTCTTCCTGGATGTCGCTGCGATCGACCAGCACCGCCACTTCCTGCAGGATCCGTTCTTTGTCCACCTGTGCGCCGAGCATCTCCGCCATGCGCGACTGCAGGCGTTCCGAGTAGCTGCCCAGGATGGTGCTGCGATGGGTTTCCACGCCTGCGGCCGCTTTTTCCAGATTCGCCATACGAGCGCGCAACTCCGTACTGATGCTCCGGCCTTCTTCTTCGCGCATCTCATTCAGCTTGGAGAGCGCTTCTTCCACGCGCGCCATTACTGCGCTCTCCAGTTCGTCGCCCGATTTCTCGGCTCCCGAATCCATCGCGCCCGGCATCCTCAGAACCACGTTCAGATCGGGCTCACCTTCAACCTCAAATTCCTCGGCTGCGGCGCGGAACGCTGCCACGTAGCCAGCAATCAGTTGGCGGTTGAGCGCGACCCCGTTTGTGCCCGAGCGATCCAGGTTCAGTATGACTTCCACATGGCCGCGAGCCAGTTTCTCTTTCAGTATCCGGCGCAGCTTCATCTCCAAGACGTCGGTATCGGAGGGCAAGCGGAAGTGAAGATCCAGAAAACGATGATTCACCGATTTCAGTGACAGCATGAACGCCATCTGGGCATGGACCTGCCCTTTGACCTGCGCGAATCCCGTCATGGAGCGAAGTGCCATAGTTCGTCTCAAATCACGTAGGGACAGCCGCCCTCGGCTGTGCGCCGCGCGGCTGTAATTCCCGCCCCTAAGGCCTTGCGGAGCTTCGCTCCGAGGCGGCTGTCCCTACGTGGAAATTTCCGCAAACTGCAGTTCGTAAAGGCGCCGGTACGTGCCCAACTTTTGCATTAGCTCTTGATGAGCGCCAATGTCGGTGATCGTGCCGTTTTCTAGCACCACGATACGATCCGCTCGCCGCACGGTCGAGAGCCGGTGCGCGATTACAAACACGGTACGACCGCTTATGAGATTTTGCAGCGCCGATTGCACCAGCGATTCGGACTCGCTGTCCAGCGCCGAAGTCGCTTCATCCAGAATCAGAATCGGCGCATTCTTCAGAATCGCCCGCGCAATTGCGATCCGCTGCCGCTCTCCTCCAGAAAGCCGCACCCCGCGCTCCCCAATCATCGTGTTGTACCCTTCCGGAAGCCCGCGAATGAATTCGTAGGCTCGCGCCGCCCGGGCCGCTTCTTCCACCTGCTTCTGCGACACATGCGGCTGGCCGTAGGCGATATTGTTCCTCACCGTATCGTTGAACAATACCGTTTCCTGCGTGACAATTCCGATCTGCGATCGCAGCGACTCCAGCGTCACATCCCGGACATCGCTGTCGTCAATCAGAATCCGCCCACTGCTGACGTCAAAGAAGCGCGGAATCAGGTGCACCAGCGTGCTTTTGCCCGCGCCGCTTGATCCCACCACCGCCAGCACCTCGCCCGCCTTCACCTCCAGATTGACGTCATGCAGCACCAGCGGCGCATCCCCGACGCTTTCATTGGAATTGGAATAGGAGAACGACACATCCACAAACCGGATCGCCCGCGTAAACTTCGGCATCCGCCTGGCTCCCGGCTTCTCTCGCACTTCGTCTTCCATATCCATGAAACGGAAAATTTCCGACGAGGCTCCCACCGCCTGCTGGAAATTATTGTTGAACAGCGCGAACTTGCGCACCGGATCGTAGAGCTTGAACACCGCGACGATGAACGCCAGAAATGTCCCGGCCGTAAAGACGTGCTTGTTGATCGCGTCCCGGCCCATAAGCAGCAACAGCGCGATGGCGATCGCGCCCAGAATATCCATGAGCGGAGAGCTGATCGCGAACGCCGCCACCAGGCGAAGATTCGCGCGGAACAGCCGTCGCGCGGCGGCGCGGAAGCGTTCCACTTCCCAGTTCTCCATGCCAAACGCCTTGACGATCCGGTTTCCCGTAATCGTTTCGTGCAGAATGTTCTGGATCTCAGCCAGCTTGTCCTGCCCGCCGCGTGTCGTGCTGCGAACTTGACGGCCGATTTTTCTCGACGAGTACAGAATCACGGGAACGAACAGCAACAGCACCCACGCCAGCCTTCCTCCCAGCAGAACCACCACTGCCGCCGTGAAGATTAGCGTGAAAAACTGCTGCAGAAATTCCGCCAGCACTCCCGACATCGCATATTGCACTCTCTCGATATCGTTGACCATCGTCGACAGCAACGTGCCCGTAGTGTGTTTCGTGAAAAACGCCGCCGAACTCCGCAGGATCGCGTTATACAAATCGTCCCGCAGGTCCTTGATCATTCCAAACCCCGCGTAGTTCACCAGATAGGTTCCGGCGTAGTCGAAGATCCCCTTCAATACCGTGGCGGCCACCAGCGCAAAGGCGACCACCGTCCACGGATTTTGAAAGTGCGACGGAACCAGTTGTTGGAGGTTCAGAAAGCGCTCGGTGCCCGGCAGCTTGAAAAGCTGGATGGTTCTTCCCTGGGAACCGGGATTCAATACGCGATCAAAAATCGGGCCGATGAGGAGAACCCGGCCTGCATCCAACAGCCCCACCAGCGCCATCAGCGCCACCGAAACGAGAAACTGCCACCAGTAAGGAAGAACGTAGCGCAACAGGCGGGCGATTGGACGAGAATTTGCCGGCGTTTCTGCACTCTTCGCGCCCGCCACTGTGGAGGTTGCCATGCGTGTAAGGCTCAATTCTACAGTGATTCCCTACTTCGGACTGTCTCGATGCGCAACCTTCACTTTGTATCCCGCTTTTCGCAGTCGCTTGCTGACATCTTCGGCGATCATTACCGAGCGATGCTGTCCGCCGGTGCATCCGAAGCTGATCGTCAGGTAGCTCTTGCCCTCGCGAATGTAGTGCGGGAGCAGGTAGACCAGCAGGTCTGAGATGCGGTTGATGAACTCCTGCGTCTGCGGAAACGATCGAATATATTTCGCGACCCGGGGATCGCGTCCGGTCAGCGCACGAAACTCCGGCACGAAATGAGGGTTGGGCAGAAAGCGCACATCAAAGACCAGGTCGGCATCGTCGGGCAAGCCGTGTTTGTATCCGAAACTGACGCACGATACCAAAATCGTCTGCTGGCTTCCAGAGTGCTGCTTGAACCGGTCGGTCAAGTGTGCCCGCAGTTCATGAACGTTAAATTTGGAAGTATCGATGACCAGGTCGGCGAGCGCGCGAAGCGCCCGCAGATGCCGCCGCTCTGCCCCAAGCGATGCCCGCACCGTCGTACCCTTTCCCAATGGATGCGGCCGCCGCGTCTCGCTGTAGCGCCGCAGCAGCGCGGCATCACTCGCTTCCAGATAAATCACCCGCGTCGGTATCGTCCGTTTCACCGACTTCAGAATCGCCGGCAGTTTCTCGAGTTGCGAACCCTCGCGCACATCCACCACCAGGGCCGTCCGTGGAATCTCCCCCGACCGCAACGCCAGTTCGGCAAACCGCGGAATCAGCTCCACCGGCAGATTGTCCACGCAGTAGTAGCCAAGATCTTCGAAGGCCTTCAGCGCCGAAGCCTTCCCCGATCCGCTCATGCCGGTAATGATGACCAGTTCCGCGGCGTGTGGCTGGCCCTTACGCCCGCGAGCTTTTCCCACTGCGAGTTTCCCCGCCGCGTGCGTGGCCTTCCTGAGTTTGCTGCGCAGTGGCATGCCGGAAATCTTAGCATTTCAGAGGGAGTGAAGGTCGCCCAGCTGCAAAATCTCGCGCTCGAATGATTGCCTTACCACAGCGTGACTTCTTCAACTTGAAAGCGGAGCAGGGAAAGCTTGGTAGCCCAAGCCTTCGCGAACTGGAACCAGATTGCTACGTGGCTACAACAGGTTACCGCCCTTCGGCAATCTCTTGAAGGCAGCACAGCGTAGTGAAACCACCGAAAGGACCGTCTTTGCGGGAGGTGAGCAACGTGGAAAAGAACGTTGAACAACGGGTCGTGCACATGCAACTTGGCGGAATCACGGGTCGCGGTTTTCTGCCCGGCCGAAGTGGAAATCCGAATGGCAGGCCGCGCACGCGAGGGCTGGTGAGCGCGCTGCCTTAACACTTGTAAGCCGAAACAACGGTTTGTACGACGAAAGACGAGCTTCGTAGCCTTCATAGCCTGAAAGCAGCGCCTAGAGCGGAGTCCAAAGACGGCCTGTTTCTCTAGGCTGCGTGGTAATCGGCGGCCTCTTTAGCAGCCATTTCCTCAAGGGTACGCAAAATACGCAGCGCGGAATTCAGGGCGACGTGCTCGTCGGTCGCAGGCAGACGTTGAGGATTGAGTTCCAGAAGTGCGGACTCATAAAATTGCTTCCACTGCGCCCCCGATGCTGCACTGTCAGAGCGAGAGCGAGAAGGAATAGCCTGACCCATAGCATGCACTCCTGTTGGAAAAAGACTCTCAGGCGGGCGCCTGTAGGCGGAGCGTCTATCGCTAACCTAGCTGATGTTCTCACGTCTGTCGGTACGCCAGCGCACACCCAAGCAGAGCGGTCAAATAGAGCCAAGATTTGCGTGGAGGATACCATTCACCTTGACCGTCAGGTCAGTTGATGAAGTCAGGCGTTTACACTCATGGACGTTTTGCGACTCGAATGCGACCGATGGAAGGCATGCTGCAAAACGCACGGGCAACAGCGAACCTAGTCCGGCTTCCGAGTGAAGATCAGGAAATAATCCACACCGTCGGCTTTCACGAAATCCTGTGAGTCGCGCAGTTCGTATCCGGCTTGGACGGCTTCGCGAACGACCAGGTCTTTACTCACGCCATGATTTTCTCCGTTGCCATTGCGATCAATGATGCCAATCTTGGCTCCTGGTTTTAGCGATGAGCGAAGGTTCCTGAGTAGCACAACCGGATGGGCTACCTCGTGGTAGGTCTTGAGCAGCAGCACGGCGTCGATGCGGTCGGCCGGAAGCTGCGCATCGTCGGGCTTGCTGAGGATCGTCTTTATGTTCTGGAGTTGCTCTTTTTTCGCGCGCTGGTCAATGTATTGAATTGCCTCCGGGTTGATGTCCACAGCATAAACTCTGCCGGAGCCCGTGACGCGGCGCGCGGCGCGCACCGTGAACCAGCCCGATCCGGCGCCGATGTCGGCAACGTTTTTGCCGGGCTCAATGGCAAGCATATCCATGACGCGGTTGATCTGCAGGCGCTCATCGCGCCCGGGGACATCGAAAATGGAGAGATCGCCAGTGTAAGGGGTGCTGGTCTTGCGTTGTGAAGACGGTGCTGCGGAACCGGATTGGGCACGAACCAGCCCCGGCAGCCACAGAACTGCCGACAACACTGAGATCGGCCCGAGCCATTTGAGTGCTCGGCTACGACATTTCCAGTTCATTGTTTCCGCGAGTGCATGCGCCGAACCATTAGTGTACGCCGCTTCCTGTGACTTAATGGAGCGGAAGGGGTCCGTCTGTGCTGCCACGCCCAAAACCCAAGGAATTTCGGGCTGTGGCTGGGAAGTTTTCTAGACTGACGAAGTCGTCCCTACGCGAGCGCTTATTCCTTTAAAGAGCAGCTGCAATCCGCTGGCGGAACGTGCGCTTTCAGAAAATCAGCTACTCGCTTGTTGGCGTCAATCTGATTTTCTACTTTCGAAAGCCGCGGCCTTCGTTCTCATAGACCTTGTACTGGACCGCGCCGCCGGTTTGTTGCTCGCCGTGTTCGTCGGGAGACCTTCGGTGGGCTTGAGCTGCTGTTTGATCCAATCGAAGCCCCGCCCATCAGAAGCCGCTGTACTGTAAAACTTTATATTGTTCTCAAAGCGGTGGCTTTCGGCAGTTGAAGGCAGGGCAGCCTCGATTTTCTTCTTGGCTTCTTCAGGAGTGCGGGCGAAATCATCATTGGGCTGGTTCAAACGGATTCGCGGTGTCTTCAACTGGGGTAGCAAAAATATCGGATCGAAGCCGGCAATTTTTTTGAGGAACTCAGGTTTGCTGAAACCCGGGCGTTCGTTTTCCGGGACCACCTCCGACTTGGCCATCCAGACCGGCCAGTCTCCCCAGAGATTGAGCAGATCGATCGCCTTAATGCGGGAGTCCACTGCGGCCGCCATCACAGCAATGGTGGCGCCCGAGCCGACACCGAACATTCCGACACGGTTTATGTCCACGTCACCGCGCTGCACCAGATAGTTCAGCACCATCTGCACGTCGTGAGAAGACTTCGCCAGCGCCTCCTGAAGTTCACTAACGAACCATTCCTTCATCGGGCGGTCGTGATAACGCTGCCCATTGAGTGCGGGAACGAACCCGACCGCCGCGTAGCCGCCCGCGGTCACGCGCTGGCACCAATCGTTGTCGCGAAAAATGTCGGTTTCCGCGGGATAGTCGTAGAGATAAATCACGACCGGAGGCTTCCGGACCTTCGCGGGACGAACCACATAGAGATAGATCGGGTCGGCGGGCCGCCAACTGAGTGTGACCCACTCGCTGATGTAATCGGGTTCCTGGTCTTTCTCAACCAGCTCGGGAGGCTCGGAATGCAATGCGCTACTGGCGAGGGATGCGGCGGAAAAGTCTT
>Ga0185299_10000679_pt1 | contig 83125 bp, 77 predicted proteins | sample PaiPotPPA55metaG_FD_128002 | JGI IMG/M metagenome (GOLD analysis project Ga0185299, IMG submission 128002) | Iron sulfur acid spring bacterial and archeal communities from Banff, Canada, to study Microbial Dark Matter (Phase II) - Paint Pots PPA... ...
TTGAACTCCTTGAACTCCTTGAACTCCTTGAACTCCTTGAACTCCTTGAACTCCTTGAACTCCTTGAACTCCTTGAACTCCTTGAACTCCTTGAACTCCTTGAACTCCTTGAACTCCTTGAACTCCTGAACTCCTTCCAATGACCCCCGATCGTGTTTCTCCGGCTTTGTTAACTGATCTTTATCAGTTAACGATGGCTTACGGTTACTGGAAAGAAGGGATGCGTGATAAGGAAGCGGTTTTTCACCTCACCTTCCGACAGCAACCGTTTGGAAGCGGTTATACGATTGCCTGCGGGCTTGAGGACGCGATCGAGTACATCGAGAACTTTCACTTTTATCCGGATGATCTTCAGTACTTAGAGGGTCTCAGAGATGAAGAGGACAAGCCGCTGCTTGAGGCTGCGTTTCTCGACTATTTAGCTGAGCTAGTCATCGAGTGCGACGTGGATGCTGTGCCTGAGGGTACGGTCGTGTTTCCTCATGAGCCACTGCTACGAATCAACGGGTCGCTGCTGCAATGCCAGCTGGTAGAGACCACTCTGCTGAACATCATCAATTTCCAAACTTTAATCGCCACGAAATCGGCTCGCATCTGTCTTGCCGCGCAGGGAGCACCCGTCTTGGAGTTTGGACTTCGCCGAGCCCATGGACCAGATGGAGGACTGGCAGCCAGTCGAGCCGCTTACATCGGCGGCTGCGCGGCAACCTCCAATGTGCTAGCCGGGAAAGTCTTCGGACTACCGGTTAAGGGCACCCATGCTCACAGCTGGGTGATGGCATTCAATTCCGAACTGGAAGCGTTCGCGGCTTTCGCCAAAGCCATGCCGTCAAATTCGATCTTTCTGGTCGACACCTACGACACTCAGCAAGGGATCCGGCATGCTATCGAAGTCGCCAATGAACTTCGGAAACAGGGCCACCAGTTTTCGGGCATCAGGCTGGACTCAGGAGACCTTGCTTTATTAAGCATAACTGCGCGGCGTCTGCTGGATGAAGCGGGCTTTCCTGACGCAAAGATTGTCGCCAGCAATGATCTCGACGAATACATCATCAGCAGTCTGCATGCACAAGGCGCTCGCATCGACATTTGGGGTGTCGGCACTAAGCTGGTGACTGCGTTCGATCAGCCGGCGTTAGGCGGCGTCTTTAAACTCGGGGCTATCCGCGACCCTGGCGGGAAGTGGGAACATAAGCTCAAGCTTTCAGAGCAGGCAGTGAAGGTTTCGAACCCGGGTCTATTACAGGTCCGTCGCTTCGAGCGGGCACACGAGTATTTCGCCGACATGATGTACGACGAAGCAGGTTCACCTTCGCTGTCGCGAACCATCGTTGATCTGGCCGACGTCACTCTACGCCGGAAAATCCCGAAGGACGCACACGGCCAGGATCTATTAGTGCCAATTTTTCGGGCCGGGAAGCTAGTTTATGAACGACCCTCTATCCATGAAGTGAGGAAAATCGCGGCCGCTCAATTGGAAAAGTTTTACTCCGGAATCAAACGTCTGTTGAATCCTCATGTTTATCCGGTTGGTCTCGAATACAACCTGTACGAGCTAAAGACCAGATTGATCGAGGAGCACCGCAGAGAAACCGAATTGGCGGAAACCGCGAATGGACAGGAATAAACGCGAATCTGAGAGGTTGGTTTCGCGTCAATTCGTGTCCATTCGCGGTTTTTGATCGGAGCTCCACCCCATCGTATGAAAGCGCTCATCATAGTGGATGTGCAGAACGATTTCCTTCCTGGAGGCGCTCTGGCAGTTCCTGAGGGGGATTGGGTCATCCCCGTGATCAATCAACTAAGTTCGGAGTTCAATCTTGTTTTTACCACGCAGGATTGGCACCCGGCGAACCACTGTAGCTTCGCAGCCTCGCACCCAGACAAGAAGATTGGTGACCGGATCCTGATTGACGGTCAGGAACAAATCCTTTGGCCAGTGCACTGCGTGCAGAACACCTACGGCGCAGAGCTAGCTGCCGGATTGCATCCAAAAGTGATCTCAGGAGGCGTTCGCATTAGTAAAGGAACCGATGAGCGAGTGGACAGCTACAGCGGATTCTTCGAAAACCAAAGAAAGCGGGCCACTGGCCTTGACAAACTCTTGAGTCAGCACGGAGTCGACGATCTCACCATTGTAGGGCTAGCGACAGACTACTGTGTAAAGGCAACCGTACTCGACGCTCGCGATTTCGGTTTCAATGTCACTGTTTATGAGAAGGCTTGCCGAGCCGTTAATCTTTCACCCGATGACGGTTCTAATGCGTTCGCAGGCATGCGGGAAGCAGGGGTTAGAATTCTGTGAGAAGTGATTGGTGAGATGTGAGAGGGGGACGAGTGGTTCTACTTTGGTGGGGCGAGGCTCCCGAAAGGCTAGGGGGTTTTACCGAAGCTTGGCGCAAAAACCTTAACCGATCAGTGATCAAGGCCAATAAGCGCGCCGAGCCGTGGTGTATCATGGGCCACGGCTCGGCGCGTCTATAGGCCCTGCTCAATGGTTGCTCGAGTGCATGCAATTTCCCTTGCTTAAGCTCTGGGTCTTTCCGGAGCCTCGCCCCACCAAAGTAGAACCCCTCGCCCACCACTCACCAATAACCAATCACTTTTCGGCAGAAGACCGCCGAGCCAGCGCTAACCGACAGATCTCGGTGCATAGCTCCGGAAAGGAAATGCCCACGGCCGCGGCAGCTTTGGGGAGCAGGCTGTGGGCGGTCATCCCGGGTAGCGTATTCGCTTCGAGACACCAGATACCGCCTTGTGGATCCAATCGGAAATCGACCCGGCTATAATCACGCAATTTTAAGGCGCGGTGGGCGCGCAGAGCCAGTTCCTGGAACCGGGCGGTTTGCTCCGGAGACACCGCAGCCGGAAAGATTTCGTCTGCACCGTCTGGCTGGTATTTGCTCTGATAATCAAAAATATCGGAAAATTTCGGGATGATCTCACCGACAGCTAATGCTCGGTCGCCGAGGATACCCACCGTAAATTCGCGACCCGGAACGAATCGTTCCAGCATCACTTCGTCGTCATGCCGGTACCCTTCCTCGATCGCAGGTTGAATCTCTTCCAGACGATGCACAATGGTCAACCCGACTGTCGAACCCTGTTTGTTCGACTTCACCACCAAAGGGAACCCCAGTTTTCCCGCTGCCGTTTCAGGGTCGACCGGCGCCATGAGCCAGTCCGGGGTGGGAACATCTGCAGCCAGAAAAAGGCGCTTCGCTAGATCTTTATCCATGGCGGCTGCACTGCCGACATGATCGCTACCGGTATAGAGAATGCCGGCTGCAGTGAATACCGCCTGCACCGTCCCATCTTCTCCCGTGCCGCCATGCAAAGCCAGGAACACCACGTCCGTGTCCGTAAAATAGGAAGCCTGCACGATACCGCCGGTCTTAGCTTTTACGACTTCGAGATCATGAGTCGATGGCGGTTCCGGAGCGACTCCTTTGGAAAGGAGAGCCTGCACTTCGGCATCCGAAAGCACGCCGCGGAAAGTGTCGACTGCCAACACATTGTGGCCAGCTTCTTTCAATGCCTTCGTGACTTGAATACCACTAGCAATCGAGACGTCGCGCTCCGAGCTATTACCGCCAAAGAGAACTGCTATTTTCATTCTTTAGAAACTGCCGAACAAGAAAGCACAAGGCGGCAAATGTCTCTATCAGATTGCAAAGCACAAGGCTAAAACGAAGCCAATTCGTGTCCGAACGGGAGTCTTCGCTTCGCTAGTTTCGGTACGGAAGGTCACAGCGGGAACAGCCGAAGCCAAAGAGGTTCGCACAACAAAGCCACAAAGGCCGCAAAGTTTATAAGCCGTGGGAACAGCTTTCTTTGCGGCCTTTGAGGTCTGGTTGTGGATATATGTTTTTTTGCTTGGCGGATTGGCGAACTTTCGAGCTTTGCTTTAGTCTGCTCTTTGTGGCCTTCCGTGAGTACTTCTAAGCTGGCCGTTCGGTTACAGACCAAATGCCACTAGCGAGTTTGAGGTTCCTACATAAACCTTGCCTGCGAATACTGTAGGCACAGCGAATTTTACCCCCGGCCCTATCACCAGCCCGCTGCTGTCGTACAGCTCCGTTAAGGTAACGGGATCAAACGCGTGTAGTACCGCGTTATTAGTGTTGTATTCGTAAGCCCAAACAATGCCGTCTTTCTTTCCATTCGACGAAATCGACGGTGTCGAGCTCGGGTAGCCAAAGGCTTGCGTGGTCTGCACTGGAGCCGAATCTAGAATCGGCTTCTCAGGATTAGAGAAATCAAACTGAAAGCGCTGCAACGGCATTCCCACGCCGTCGATATAGACCGCATTCATGAAATATGCTGCCGACGAGAATACTCCGTAGGGCATAATTCCAGGAAGTTCTTGGTAAATTTCGTTCTGCGCAGCGTTAAATTTACCAACGTTATGGCGGTCTAACAGGCAAACATTGGTATCTTTGCCGGCGACCACCATCAAGTCATGCGCCTTTCCGCGGGTATCGATGATAGCGGGGAGAACGACGACGCCACCGGCGGCGAGGTCTTGGTCGTTCTCTGCTTCCAATTGCTGGTTATAAGGGGTGAAATAGTCTGAAACCGTTAAGTCATGATGTGGGCGAATTCTTGGCGACAATTTGAGCACTGAATCCCCATAGTCTTGATTGTTTGGAAAGCCGCTCGCTGTCAGGCTTTGATCAAAGGGCCCGTTGCCAGTTGCAACATAGATATAGCCTTCATCGTCGCATGCCGGTCCGAGCCCAGCTTGCCAGATTCCTCCGCCCGAGCCATCGGGAAGAACGCTGCTGGGAGGTGACCCGTTCGGATCATCATTAAAGACCGCTACCTGCGCAAGATTACTTTCGCGATAACCAAGCAACCAGCCAGAATAGGGTGGATTGTCGCAGAAGCCCGCGAAGCCGATGTAAATAACGCCCTTCAAAAGCAGCAAGGCGCTGCGAGAACGCTCCGCTTGCGGTACAAAGGTGGTTGCCGGACCTTGTCCGGTGATTGAAGCCGCGATCACTACCGGCTTAATGGCGTCTTTTCCGCTAGCGAGGTCAAGGGCATGAAGTTTGTAGTCGAAATGTTCCTGGCCATCTGTCTCCATCGCCACCACAAAAATCCGTCCGTGGGGGCCAGCGTGACGATCGATCACGGGTGTAGCGGTAATGCTGATTTCCGGCTGCAGATCAGAGCAATTAATTTCCGGATCGGATGCTTGGACGGCCGAATACCCTGGCGAAAGCAAAGATACCTGCCAATAGGTCGTTCCAGTAGTAGCATCGTAGGCATAAACTGATCCGTTCAAGGTAGCCACGATAACCAGATCATGTTTTCCACGGGAAACGCCGCTGATTTTGATGACCTGATTCGATATGCACAGCGGTTGGGCGTAGACCTGTCCATCAACGGTATTTTGGTAAAGTACCTTGAGTTGGGCCACATTTGCTGGGGTTAAGATTTTTTCGTCCGAGACCCATCCGGTCCGGGCGTTATCGTTATGGTTAGTAAGAACATCGGCGCCGTTGGTCACTACGGCGCCGCACAAGCAAGCGAGCCCTAGGCCCGTCCGAATAGATGGGATTTTCAATTTTCTTGATTGCGCTGCGGAATGATTGCGGCAGCGTTCGCTGGGGGCTTTACGGAGAAAACCGAATCGGCGATTAAAAAAATCGAATCTAAAAGATTCGATTTCACTTCCGGGTAACGAACAAAGCCTGAGCCCAAAATCCGTAGTCGTCTCCTCGCGTCCCCCTAAGGAACACGGCACCGCCTGGCCAATGCCTCGAGGGAGTCGCTTGCTGCCAACTTGCAGAGCTGCCTACTTGTAAAGCGGCTGCCCTCCAGTGTCGGGCGGCCCACAATTATAATGCGCACTCGACCGAGATATCGGTCGCGGCGACTTTCTTGTACCACGCTCGTATCGCCTTAATCACCTTTTCCTCAAAGTGCGCGTTAGCTGGGACGCGAACCTTGCGCACGCTGCAGCCGCAATCAAAAAGCGTCTCGGCCAGAGCATCAGATGCTACTTTTTCTTCGCTGCTTTCGTTCTTAGGATTCATCAGCAAGATCGGGTAACACGGCAGAGCCGGCAGCGGCTTCGGGCGAAATGGAGACTTCGGGCGAATCAAGACCGCGCCTCCCAGTAATTCGGAATGCACGAAAAGCAAAGTGACCGCGAGCGTAGCTCCATCACCCGAGCCGAACACGACGGTTTTCGCCGGATCCAGGTTATACTCTTTCGCGGCCCAATTAAAGAACCTGGAGACTCGATCAGCTCGATCGATGAAACAGGGCTCATTAGGGGCAAACTCCTGCTGTGCGCCCAGAAATGAAAACCCCGGCTGGTAGTCGAATAAGCCGCGTAACGCGATCACGTTTGCTTTTCCGTCTTCTGCGCCGGCTTCGACGATCGACAATAGATCTTCTTCATTCCCGCCAGAGTCATGTAAAAGAATAAAGGCGGGTTCCGCACCCGGTTCCGCCCGGTCGGCGGAGATGAACCGATGAAAAAACTCTCGATCGGACACGGCGTCGGTCAGAATAACCGAATCACTAGCAGCCCGGCTCCTATCTTCGGTGACAGGACGATCAGGTGGCATAGGGATGAAGCGATAGGGACGAGCTCCCGCTCGTCTGGAATTGTAAGGTAGTAGAGACGAGGACCAACACGGAGTCGGCGAAGGTCTCTAGCGAGGCGGTCTTTGCGTGACTCCACTCTAGAGCGGCTCCGCAGATGGCCCAGCTTGCCATAGTGGCCCTCAATCCCAACTCGCTCTTAGGGGCTTCAGGAATAGTCTCACGCAATCCGACCAGCAGAAAATCCCTAAGAAGCGACTTTATCTTCGACTCCGCCACGGGCGCGAATTGTCGTTCATGCTTCTGGCAGCGAGAAGCCATATCGGCAAAGAAATCGCAGACCGCACAAATGAGCTGTTTAACACTCCCCGGGCAGGTCCCGATTGAACCCGCCATGCGCGCGTCGAGCATGGCTTGAAAGCCTTCCGCGATGATATCCTCCAGCAGCGCGAACTTGTCCGGGAAATGATCGTAAAATGTGGCCCGGTTTACCGTCGAACGTTCTGCGATATCGTGAACGGTGACTTCTTCGAATGACTTTTCGGTAAGGAGCTCATTGAAAGCTCGATGCAACAGCTGTCGGGTTCTTTTGATGCGAGGATCTAAGACAGCTGGAACCGATTTCATCATGATAGTTTATATGAAGAATCTAGCATGATGCGCCTCAACCTCAAACGCAGTATTCACAACACGTGTCGCCTTAGCCTGCGATGGTGCTTTTGAATCGGCCTCGGTTCAGAAGGAATCAATTTCTTGACTATTACTTCTCCGGACAATTTTCTCTCTGTGCCATTAAGGCTTGTAAGGAATTCATCTACGAAACCCGCCGATTGACTCGCTGCCACGACGCTCTTGGTGCCTTTTAGGAAAATACTAAAGCCGGAGCGACGATGAGCCTCGAGATAACGACGCGTTAGCGGAATGTAGTAGATCTCTTTGGTGACTTGGTTGAACTCAATCTGAACGGTCTCATTGCTACCTTGAAGACCTACAAGTTTATTGCCAGACGAATCCCACACATGGTCGGCTGACAGCCATCCGTCGACCGAAAGATATAGAACCACCAAATAGAGTCCGGTTTCGCCGGGAGAAATCTCGGCCTTTAAGAAGAGCGTACGCACCGGGCCCGCCAGAGGCTGAATCGTCATTTGCCTGCCCGTCACGATCGTCGTATGCGCCTCCGAATCGTACGTAACCCCACCAGATTCAGTGGTCGAACACGCAGATAGAGCGACAGCAAAGACCACACCGACGGCTGCGAAACAACTCCAATTCATACTATTTTGGCGTCGATGTGGAAGGACGACGCAGCCCTGTTTTAAACAACGGAAAAGCGATTAAAGGTGCGGGTTCAATTCACTGACTTCTTGAACGACCAGCACGATTGAGTCCGCCCGGCTTGAAACGAAACGGGCGGCCCGCAAGGCGCGCCGGCGTATTGAAGTCCCGACAAGTTATATTCCCCGCCGGATGGACAGGTGTGCCTGCGCCAATCGGGAAACGCCCCTCTGCCTACGCTCTATTCGAATTGTACGATGCGTGTACGATCTGCGGAGCGGAACCCAGTCTCAGAAACTGACAAATCTCGGCCGGACGTAAATTACATCTCCAGCACTCACATACATCACCCGGCCTGGCTTGCCATGAAGCACTCCACTCACATCGACGATCTGGGTGTGTTGTACCCCGTTCACTTGTCGAATGACCGCGATCTTTTTGGGATCGCCATAAGCTGAGAAACCACCCGCTTCCATGATCGCCTCGAGAACCGTTGCCGGACGCTCGAACACGACCTTGCCCGGCTTTTGCACCTCACCGGAGACCACTACCGGGATCGCAACAGTTTCCAGAGTGACTATGACTTCGCTATTCTGTAGTTGTGGTTTGTAAAGGTTCGTCAGCTCTTCCTGCAACTGTCCCGTGGTTTTCCCCGTGGCGTAAACTTGTCCAATCATGGGCAGACTCACTCTGCCGTCCGATTCTATTTTCTCAGACTGATTGAGCTCTGGGGCCGTCGTGAACGATACCCTGATCGTGTCGCCCGCGGACAAAACTCCCGGGTGTTGGCCGGTGGCGCTTTCTGGAAGCGTTTCGCCAGTATAGGTTTCGCAACCGGCAAAGAAGAGCATCGACAACATCGCTAAACCGAATCCAATCCCGAATCTCGGCTTGGAAGATTCCCTTTTTTCTCCTTGCTGGCTCGAGTCTGCTGGACCGTTCAGCCTATCATGCGTCCCCCACCGGTCTTTTCCATTTTGGGAGCTGTTGTTTTTTATGAATATTATCTGCATATGTTCGGAGTACAGGCCCTGGCCGGAGTTACTCTTCGAGCCTATTGGATAGAACGTAGGGAGCTTTTACTTGGCGAGCAACTTCTCGAGAAGCTACCGCACTTAGCCCTGCGTGTATCGACTAGTGGCATCGCGCACTTCGGTGACGATCGGTAGTCGAACTTGGGTTAGCTTTACTAATCTCCGGAACCAACGGCGCCGATACTACGAAGGCGTACGGGGGTTTGCAATTCACTTAATCTGCGACCATCCCTATTTGTTTATAGCTGATGCAATTTATTGTGGTTCTCGCGCCTAATTGCGTTAAATTAGTCCGCGCTGACCAGACTAGAGGCTGGGTTTCCACTGGCGGAGCCTGTTCGGTCAACGCCGGTTGTGCTCAAAAGTGATAGTGAAGAGCAACAGTGACTGTATTTTGGGTGTAACTGCCGCTTGGTCCCTGCCCACTTGCCCCTTGTCCCTCCCCGTTCCGCCTGGCAAACCGATAGCCGATATCGGCGGTTATTCGCTCGCTAAATTTGTACACCGACTCCGCGCTGACGCCGATTTGGGTGTATGACCCGGGGAACAATCCAGTGACAACTGAACCAAAGTTGACATACGGCCCGCCGCTAAATATCCATCGGCGAGTGAGACTGGCCAGGACGGTGAGACGGATGTTGTTATTTTGGGTGACACCTAAGCCACTAGAAAATTCGGTGTCATGGTCAACTCCTGCCAAAAGTTGAACCAGGGGACTGAGGTGATAGCGAAGTGCGAGAAAACCGTAATATTGAGGCGGTTCACCGGCTGGCCCGGCCGATAGCAACGGGCCGATGCCGGCATCGACTTCCAGCAAACGGGTTATATTCCCCCGAATGAAAGGACCCATGCTAAAAACATAAAAATCATTTGGGCCGTCGCCTGCGTTGTAAGAGGCGTTTAACTCTAAGCCGTAGCTCAAAGTCGGAGAGTACTGAAAAGACAGCTTGCTTCCAATGTGAAAGCTATTGAGCAGAACTCCGCCTTCCGAGCCGCTGATGGCCGTGCCCCCGACGGCCGAGCCCCCGAACTGGTCGCTGTAGGTATAGGAGAGTGTCAAATTGAAGTCGGCGCGATACAATGGCAGGTCAACGCCGGCCCCAATAGTATTACTCAGCCGGTTAAGATCCGTCTGACCAGCAAGCGCAGGATCCGAAACTGGGTCTTGAATGACAGTAAACCGCTCGAAAGCGCGCAGCAGAAATTCGCCGACTTTCGCCTCCAATTGGATCTCTGAGCCAGGGCGAACAACCACGTTTAGCGCATTGGTTCCGTTTGAGTAAAAGTTCTCCTGAAGCTGCCCGCCGAGGCGGAGGTCGATTCGGTTGAACGGACTCAGTGGCCAAATTAGGTCGACATCCAGGTCTTCAAACACCTCGTTCATCGACAGCTTTTCGACGTCGGTGGTATTGGCGTCGTCGGTATAAAGGTAACCCACACCAAATCCAGCTGTTCCGGAAAACGGGCCAGCCCTAATAAAGGTCCCTTGCTCCGGATTCGGCGCAAACGTGGTGAATGGAGGCACGTCCGGCGTTCTGACCGATTGCTGCCCACGAGCGGCGAAGGTAAGCAAAACGGTCGCAATCATGATCGCTGCTCCGGGCGAGAACGATCTCAGGTACAGGAAGCGACGTCCGGTTCGAACTTCCGAAGCGCATGAGCGATTTTGTAGCGGTGGCTTTCCCCGGTTTCTCATAGCAGTCGTTTTTAGCTAGCGGGGCAGTTTTAACAAAATGCTCAATTGCTAGGCAAGGTTAGAAGAGAGCAGCTTAACGGCCAGCCTACCGGTTCGACGCGGCCGCAATCAAGTTATCCGAACCGATTTTGATCAAAGTTGCCATCTCCCGACGGAACGCAGTCTCCGCATCGGCCTGGTTTTTAAACCCGGAAATAACGATTTCCAAGGTTTGCTGAGCCAAGCCCCGTTCTCCGAGCAGCACGGAGCGCAATCGAGTAAACTGGCTCCATTTGTCTTGGCTTCGGGGTCTTGCCGAGCTTTTCAACCCATCTTCCCAGACGCAAAAGAACACGTATTCCGTATCCTCGCCGTCCTGGAAGTCCAGGGCATGAAAAGGAATCGAGAGGCCTTTTACTTGAACACTGATCGTGCCGTGATCCGCGCAAGCTCTATAGCCGGCGGCGGGGAAACATACTTCGGGACGGTGCCCGCGAGCCAAAATCCGAGACCAACTCGGGCCCTGGATCCATCGGAAAAAGTACGCTGCCCAACGACTGCCGTCTGCATTGGTCCAAGTGGCGCCGCGCCCTTGGTCAAATAAAAGCGCATCCGCTTCCGATTTTGTCATCGGTATATCAGCAAATTCTGCGTTATGAACCGGCCACGAAACCGACCATCGCGTCATCTGAGCAGGCGTGTGCGCCCGATACCAAGTCTCCGTGCCCACAAAGACGAAAAGGATCCAAACACCAAGGCCAACTACCAGACGGTATGGATAATGCACCGGACGGGTCTGAACGGCAGGCGGCAGCGGCGGTAAAGGTCCGGCAATGAGACGCGCGGCACCTAAAACACTGAGAAAACAAGCTGTCATCAAAGTATACCCAATCGGATCATGCCAGGTCGCGACTGATTCAATTCCTTGTTTAGCTGCCACCATTGCCAGGCAAATCGTGCGAACGCTGTTGCTGATAAACGCGATGACCGCGCCGATTACTACCAAGGCATACCTGCGTTGGAAAGAGGTCCGGTACAATTCGCCTAGAAATAGCGTAAGCATCAGCACTGCCTGTAGAGATCGAATGCCGCTGCACGCTTCATCTAATCCAACGGAACCGGATGGGAGCTCAATCAAATTCCCGTTCTGCACCGCCCCTATACGTAATAGATTCAATGCGCCCACCGTAACCAACGTTGATAGCTGGGTTAGCGAGTGAACCACTGCACTTTCAAGAAAAGTTGGCCATGGCACCGCCGCTAGTATGAGGCAGATGCTGAAGGCAAAGTGACCTAGCCAAGCCCTTCCTCCGCTCCAATAGGTCACGCAAAGCGACAAGAGGACCGTCTGGCCAGCGAGTAGCCAAGCAACTAGACGCCAATCAGGGTTGGCCTGCGCTATCAACCAAGTCGGTAGCAACCCTAAGGCAGTCACCCAAAAAACACATCTGGCCGGACCTATCTCCGGAGCGCTGGGCGCAGGCTTGCTCCGCCAACGAAGCCAAAATAGATAACCACACAGTATCGGAACCAACCATCCAAAGCTATATTCCGGCTCAACGGCCCAATACTGCGCCAAGCGCTCAATCAATAGGTACCACAGTGCACCGAAAATCGCTCCGGTCACCATCCAGCGTGGCAGCCTGCTGAATTCCCTCATCTCTGACAGCCCCGCAGATCCAGCGCCTTGATTTCGGCCACCAGACAGAGAGAATAATAGACGATTTCGATCAATCACGCCGATCCGTGGGGGGCTACTACGATTCCTGGGTTACTAACCAAACCGCAATTACCGACGTGCGAAACTGTGTCGGCGCAACAAGTGCCGGGAAGCAAAGAGCAAAATCGCTAACACGATCGGAAGCAATACCAAACCTGTATTGACCTCCGGCACAGCTGGCGGCGGATTATGGTGTGGCAGCTGTGGCAGCAGTGGCAATTTCGGCAAAAGCCAGTTGCCTGAACCCGTTGTACCCGCCGAGACCGATTTGTTGAGTACCAACGCGCTAACCCCGACAGTTAACCCGACGACTGATGTAATAATCCAAATTAAACTTTTTCCCAGATAAGCAATCATGGGCACCATCTTGGGATTTTGGCAGGTTGCTTGTCAATCGCGACGACGGTAGATTTTTGCAGATTGTAGTATTACCATAATTTCCCTAATAACGGCTAGTTTTACTTAACTTTGTGGGAGTACATGGTTAGACCGTTCCGACCTGTGCGTCGCCGGCTATTACCAGCCGATATCAAAAGAACTGTTAACGCGGTCTCCACGAGTTACCGTCCCGCGCTGACTCGCTTCGGGTAATCGGTCTACCGAATCTCGATGCTTTCCCCTACTCCTTACTCAATCTCGATCCGGGGAACTAGCTGATGTCACAAACCAACTTCCTACCGTAAAAGGCCTCCGCGCGAATGGCAGCACATTCGACGCCTCTGATTCGATGCATGGCTTCGAACGTGTCGCCAGTAAACCAGTGTTTCTTAGTCTGAGTTTGGAAGTGTTTCAGAAGCAATTCCACTTTGTGCGTAGCGGATTTCTCCGAAAGCGGAACGAACACGTTCGGTTGGCCCAAGTCGCCATCATACTTGAGAATCTCATACTCAAGAATCAAGTGGTTCCTGAACGTGTTCCAAGATAGGTCCGATAAAACGCGATGATCTTGATGGCGGTCATTTCGGTAGTGGGTGAAGATGATTTCAGGATCAAATTGCGTTTTGATCTGTTCGAACCAGTCTTTGATGAACGGCCATTCGTTCGGGAAATAGCTTTCACTGAACGCCCCGATCTTGATCTCCCGATTAGGAACTGCGGAAAGGAAATCGTTGGCGCTCGCTTGGGCCTCGGCCGCACGTTCTCCAGGTGCGCTAAAAACCACCCACCAAACTTGCAAGTCCGAACGCTTTTCCGCCAGTTCCAACAGCACACCGCCGGCGCCGATTTCAATATCGTCTGAATGCGCTCCCAGACACAGAATTCGACGCGCAGATTGCAGAGGAAAATTCAACATACTCTATGGTTGTGGAGCGCTGCCTCGCTGGCGAGGCCGACCTTTTTATCGAGAGTTAGGCGCCATCACTGCGCGTCCGGGGATCCGGTGGGTTTGCTGGGATGGATGAGGAAGAATTTCGCAACGGTCTAAGTCCCCGTAAGAAGTCTTGATAGCTTGTCTCCAACGTGAAAGGCACAGTGACCGTGGCAAGGACTTTGGCCCGGGGAGATCCGCATAAGGTAAATGGTGGAATGCTGTTAGCTACAACCGACCCTGCACCAAGGACGGCTCCTTCCCCGATTTCCAGACTCAGCCCGCCAGAACAAGTAATCAGGGTTCCGGCGCCTAAAACTGCATTCTTTCCGATGACCACGCGTCCCGCCCCTCGAGTGTGGGCCACGATCGTAGACCGAAGGCCAATCAAAGCGCCCTCCCGAAGTTCGATCGCCTCGGGATATTCATTGTCCAGATAAACTTCGTCCCCAATGAAGACGCCCTTGGCCACCTTCACACCACGCAAACGATGTAGAAATGGCCTAAGGCTAGTCGCACCAGGGAGAAATCTGGCCAGCACATGCAGCACCCGATTCGAGACCCTCTTGGGAAAGCTGGGAACCCGGAGGGGCCCGGGTTCCTGGTCATGTGTGGAATTTTTCACTGGCTAGAGAGACCTGCGCGCAAATCCTAGAGTACCCGCCGCCACCAGAGTGCCATCGACGGTTACCGCGCCTTCTACGAGCGCTATGTCATTGACCACTTTGAGAATCTTGACGTCAATCTCCATGCGGTCTCCTGGAACCACCGGCACCAGAAAACGCATACTATTTATAGTGCCAAGAACGAGGAACTCGCCCGACTTCAGCCCAGCCCCAGTCATCTTTGAAAAAAGGATCGAGGCGGCTTGGCCGATGGCCTCCACAATGAAAGTGCCCGGCATTACCGCGTGGTCGGGGAAATGGCCGAGAAACTGCATTTCATTTCCAGTTACATTTTTGATGGCCCGGATACTTTTGTCCGGCTCGATGGCAACGACACTATCAATCATTAATAGTGGGAACCGTTGCTTCAGAAGTGATCGGACCTCTTCGAATTTCAAAACTGGCTGTGTCATATCACGATAGCCGGGTTATCGGCTTTGGAAAATCATCGCCGTAGCCCGCGGTAAAAACCGTCCGCCAGCGGCAGCGTGTCCGGCATCCGATACCAGGCTGATCACGCGTAAGCCCGCCAATTCGGCCATCTGCAGGGGTTGACTTTCGTGGTTGTATTCATAGACGTGGTCACGCTGCGCGGATTCGATAGCGGTGCTGAAATAAACGAGGCCAGCTTTTGAAACCATCCGCCCCATCGCGCTGAATAACGGCTTCGGCTCGGGTAGATGCTCGGCAAGCATCGCCGAAATGATCCCATGATATGCTCCAGACCCCTCCGAACCATTCGTTTGCAGCGCGTCTTTGGTGGCGAACTTAACCCTGCCGGAATGCCCTGAAACTTTCAAAAGCCGGTCAGCGACCGCAATGGCAGGCGGACTGATGTCCACGCCTTCCACCTGAACATCCGGACGTTCTTCTGCAGCTAACAAGCTTAGGACACCATGTCCACAAGCCAGCTCGAGCACAGAGGCATCTGGCGGTAAACGCCGGAGAAAATTGTTCCGAAACAGGGCGAGATGGTGCACCATCGAGGGCCAGAAGGCGTAGATGAGAATAGCCGCCCACATATAGGGCACCATATAGCCTTCATCTTCGTAAACTCCGGACATGATTTCCGGCATGGCTTCGGGAGTATATCGCCCCGCTCGTTCATAGATACGCTGGGCTTGCGCGACTCCGAGACAATAGGTCGCATAGCCTCGAGCGGCCTCGTCGAAAACCTTTTCTCCATAGGCGGCTTCAGCCCATCGGGCTAGCGGATCTAACAGCCACGAGCACAGATCCTTATTAGCTTCGTAGGTAGCTCGAGCGCTGGGCGCCAGCATACGAGCCTTCCGATCCATCGCTTCCAAAAATGCTTCTGCTTCGTTCATTTGACTTTGGTTAGTTGGTTAACCTGGACTGCAGGGTTCGGGATCGTTCTCCTCTGGTTTGATGTCGCTCACGACCCGTTACCGGCGTTCTCCTGTGACGGCACATAGCGGACCATCCGCACCATTGGGCGAATCAGATCCATGCCGTCCCACGGGGAAGCAAAAACGTGCATCCTTCCTAGTTTCACGATGCGATCCACCCCCCGGCGACCGGCGGCTTGGACCAAGGCATCTTCCCTCTCCGCATGGCCGATCGCCAAACCCAAGGTTTGCACGTTTCCGTCAAACTTGGAGATGACCTTCAGCAAATCGTCCACCAGTAGAACCGTAAGGGTGCGGCCTTGCGTCGGCTTAGGCATATCAGTTCCTTCACCCAAGAGAATGGTCCAATCCGGTGACTGAGAAAACCAGGCTTTGTTCGCGATATTGTCCAAAAGCCAAGCAGCGCGGGCAAGACAGATTGCCGAAGTCAGTGAGGGATGGATTTCACGCCGGGGATGGGCCCGGTTTTCAGCCTGGAAAGCCCGTCTAAGCTCTTCCACAAATTGGCTGACGTCATTGCCACCACCCCGCTCCAGAAATAGGACTTGCGGCGACGAGCAGGCTTGTTGATCAAATTGCCAAACGTCGCGAGCGATACGCTGACACCAGAGCGATCGCGCGCTCGGCTTATTCCAGACGTCTGCATCCATCGCTGCCACGGACAGCCGCGGTCCAAACACCGACAGCCGAGTCCAATGAGGAAAGGGTAGAGCGCGGATTCGGGTGACTGCATCATCACCACCCCAGATCATGGCGCCATCAACGTTCCGGGCCATCTCAGTTTGGAGATCGTCCCGAGAATGATCAAAAGAGACAAGCTTGATTCGCTCGAGTAGCACTCCCGCCGGGTCGACGACTCTTAGCCTCTCCATCAATCGGTGGGTAGCCTCGACCAGACCGCTGGGGACCCGCACCAAACAAGCATTACCGCCGAGCAACGCGCAAGTCAGGGAGAGCACTGGCTGAATCTCGATGTTTCCGGCGGGCCAGTGGCCAACAGTTCCTATAGGAAACGGTCTTAGCTTTGCTTGGCCTTCTGCCCGCCAGCCGTCCCTCAAAGTTTCTTGTCCCAGCTCGCGTTCAAGGATTGGCTCCAACGTTCCTCGCCGGAGCCAGAGTCGGAGAAAGGCTGTTCCCGGGACTGACTCCATGCCATTTCCTTGTAATGCCGCTGACCATCGTTCGAACAATTCAAGCACTGCACGCCCGGAAAGATGTTTGTTGAACGCAACCTCGCGTAATCGGACGGCTGCTCGGGCGATTTCATCCGGCGAATTGACCACCTGGATCAGGTCACTCATGCGATATTCGCCACTGGGCGAGCCCGGAGCGTTTCAACGTTTCCACAGCCTCTGACCTCCGCCTTTGGCGCCCGGCTCACAAAACGAAAAGCAGTGCCGCGTCTGCCGCAAGCACACCCATCGTGATGGATCAGTTCAGCGATATCTTCGGTGAGCACCAAAAATCCGGGAAAGCTGGTAGGCAGCACGCTGCAGACTTGCACCAGACCCCGCTGTCCAATAGCAACCGGCTCGAGAGTCAGCTCATTCCTGATGATCACGTCGGCGAATGCAGGCACATGCTTGTTCCCCTGTTCGCAATCCGGATAAACGACGCCGACATTTTCTACCATGCCGTAGAAATCAATGACGCGATCAGGCGAACAACCGAACGCGGCCGCCACGCCTGAGGCAAAGACGTCTTTGGTGACGGCCTGCTGCTGCAAACGCTTCCAGCCTCCACTATGCAAGACTCGCACGTTCGGCAGATTCAAGACTACGCCCTTGGTTTCGAGCGGTTTCACCAGGTGATTCCAGATCACATAAGTGAATCCATAAACCAGTACTTCGGCACCCTTCCATTTCGTCGCATATTCCAAAAGTTTTTCGACTTCGATCTGGAGGTTGCCGGCACTGTCGCTGCTCAAACAACAGACCAAATCGGTAGCGAACGATCGCAACCCTTGAATGGCGGCTCCGCGCGCGCCCAGCTCCCCAACACTAGCAAGGGTGGCAGGAGTATCGACGACCAGGTAGGGCCGGCGGCTTGACCCAATGAAATCTCGAATGATCGTCATTACGCCTTTGGTCATTCGCTTGGCGGTGGCTGCATCGAGCACCACGCGACTGGGCACTTGTCCGGTAGTCGCGCTGGACGCGAGGGTTCGGGTGATCTCGCTACGTTCAACTAAGGCGAGTGGTGGATCGACCTTGAAAACACCTACTGGCAGAAAGGGCAGGTCAGCGATACGACTCGAGGTCCGATAATCAATCGGCCAACGCTCCACGTAGTTGCAAATGGGTAAGCTCCGCTCGCAAGCATAGGCAAGTTCGTCTTTGAGCAGCGCCAGGAGAGTGGACTGATGCTGATCAACATCCAGCTTGTAAGGCTCACCTGCCAGCAGCGGACGGATGCGTTCCTCGATTTCCGGGAGGCTGCTCATGCCATGTTCTTCAGCAGATAGCGGGCGATCTTGCCGTTCGAAGTCTTTGGTAGATCCGCTACCAGATTCACCGCGCTGCAGGTCCACTGCGGTGGGATCGCTCGGCGAACTCGTTCCGGCAAATCGCTGGCGCCTTTTTCAGGAACGATGAAGAGGGCAAGCGCCTCTCCCGACTCCGGGTGCGGTATCGATGCCGCCGCGCATTCATAAACACCAGGTGTAGCCGCCACTTTGGCCTCCACTTCCGCAAAACTGACCCGGATGCCGCGGATCTTCATGAAGTCACCTTTGCGGCCTTTAATCCATAGATATCCATCCCGATCCAGCGCCCCAAGATCCCCGGTCTTGAGCCAGCCATCGCAGAATTTACGCGCGGTTTCTTCGGGATCCTCAAAGTAGCCGTCGCAGATCGAGGGTCCTTTAATCCAGACCTCGCCGGTTTGTCCCTGCGACACTTCTTCTCCTTGTTCGTCGGTAATTCGCAGAATGAGATTGTCCAACGGTATTCCGGCACTGCCTATTTTCTCCGTTAGACGCACCGGTGGCAGACAACTGATGCGGGACGTGGCTTCAGTCTGGCCATACATCGTGAAAAAGTGGGCGTGAGGTACCATCTCACGCATAGTCTGGATCCCCTTGGGTGCCAGCGCGCCCCCCGCCTGGAGAAACCTGCGCAAGCCAGGCATCGGAATCGACCGGATGCTGGAGCGCCCTATTAGGATGTTATAGACGGTTGGTACTCCGGCGAAGGTGGTACAATCATAAGTATTAATCGCGCGCAGTACTTTGTCCGGAAACATAAATCGGGAATCGAATACTACGCTTCCACCTTGGTAAAGATGCGTGTGAATCACACTCGCGCCAAAGCAGTAATTCAGCGGTAGAATCAGCATCGCGCGCTCGTCTGTACCCAAAGATTGACTTCGGATGATGGCCTCGGTATTGGCAATTAAGTTACCGTGAGTAACTCTCACAAGTCGCGGTACGCCGGTGGAGCCCGAGGTTGGCATCAGCGCCGCTAGATCGGTTGCCAAACGGTCCACCGCATCCAGCGAGAAGTTAGACCGGCTGCTAAAGCGTCCGACAAAGTGCAATAGCCCCGCTCGCTGCGCCCAGGTACCTTGACTTTCCTTCTCGGTCCAGACGGCCTTACTTCGCGTCCTTGAACACAGCGTTTCGCCAATGCTTTCCACAGAACGATCCTCGAGCAGCACCGGCACCAGACCGGCATACAGGGCCCCTAAATAGGCCAATGTGCTGGCAGGGCTCAGACCACAACTGATAAGTACTCGGTCGCCTGCTTGCAGGCCGGCGGAAAGCAGCGCCGCTGCGGCGTTCTTAACTGAGTCCTGAATTTCCGCCGCAGCAACTGTTTCCCCATCAGGGGCATTTATTAACTGAGAGTTCGGCCCCAGCCGCTGGATCAGACGGCCGGCAAAATTCAGCTCAGAGCGATCGTTCATCTCAAGACCCTTTCGCCAGATGAGCTTCCACAATCCTTATGATTTGGCGGACGTCCTCCATCTCCATGACCTCGTCGACATCGAAGTTCAGACCAAACGCCTGTTCGAGACTGCTGACCAGGGCGACGTGCCCCATTGAATCCCATCCTGGGATATCGTTCGGTTTAGTTTCGATAGTGACGGACTGGGGATCAACATCAAAAGCTGCTTTGAAGGCTCCCTGCACCGTTGTCAGAATGGTTTGCATGCTTGATTAGTATTGCTGTTTAACTTTGTCTTTGATCGAGATGATTTAGCTCGGTACGCTCTCGATCAGCACCAAGACGCGACGCCGGCTCCGCCGTCAACGACCAACGTTTGGCCGTTAACTCCCGCAGCGGCCGGCGAGCATAGAAACAGAGCTGCTTGAGCGACTTCTTCCGGCGTAATCAGCCGCTTCAACGGCGACCTTCTAGCAGCTTCCTCCAGCTTGGCTTCTCCACCCGGAATCGCCTTCCAGGCGTCAGTGGCGATCGCTCCCGGGCTCAGAATATTCGTTCTAATTCCGCGCGGCGCCAGTTCCACGGCGAGATGGCGAGCAAGTGATTCCAGGGCGCCTTTCGATGCGCCGACGACCCCGTAATCGGGCACCGCGCGCGACGCGCCCGGCGAGCTCAGCGCGAGGATGCTGGAGCCAGACACCAACCTTGGGAGCAGCAGCTTCACCAGTTCAAAGAAAGAGCGCACGTTTAGCGCCATGGTCCAATCCAGGTGACGGACGGTGAGCTCAACAATCGGCCGATGCGCCCCAATTGCCGCACAATGCACCAGTCCGCAAAGCGGTTCGCTCGTCTGCTCCACCGCTGCCACGACCTTTTGCAAGCCTTCGGGAGTTGTTAAATCGGCTCGGCACAGATCGAAACGAAGTTTTTCCCCTTGCGTCAGGGATTTTAATTCAACGGCAGTTTTCTCGTTTCGAAGATAGTTGGCGACCACATGGGCTCCGGCCCGCCCGAATTCCATTGAAATCGCCCGACCGATGCCGCGGGTGCCGCCGGTGATCAGAAACGTGCCAGAAAGTGAAAATCCAGTCGTCATCGCTTCCGGCTTTGCGCCGGCCATAGGCCTCGGCTCGCTTTTTCTGCACCATTCGCTGGCGAGACGCGCAAAAGTTTTTTAACCAGGTACCGCCACGGAGCGCTGCGGTCGCGAGCTTCCATTAGGAACTTGCGCGTGACTGGCCAGCAGCGGAACCCGGGAGCCCGCACCGATCGATAGTCAACGGCGTTTTCCGGTGGACAATAAATTTCTAGCTCACCGGCCGATTCCAGGGGAACCGGGTCGAACATTCCCAAGCCAGACCCGCGAAATATCTCTCGGCCCGAATTACGCACAATCACTTCATCGCAACTCCCGTTTTGTGGCCAAGGCCGGTTAAGGTAAAGACGCTTAACGCTTGGAGGAACCGCGAGCTGAATTCTACGCGAGTACATCTTGATAGTCAGCGAATCCTCGCGGCGCAGTTCAGTGTAGTTGGACCGAGCAATTCCTAGCGGCGAAGTCCAGCTCACACCTTCAAGCTGGTTGATCACGCCAGCGATTTCGATCAGAGGCTCATAACCATCCGCTATATCGCCATGGTGCAACACGATCACGACTGGTTGTCGGAGAAACGCTGCGATGAGAACTCCGTTTCGCCAGTTAGGTGTCATCTTGATTCTCGGGATCACGGGAAAGCCGCCACCTAGGATTTGGGAACGGTGGAGACCGAAGCTGGCAGGCCAGGTTACTTTCGGATTGTGTTGCGCCAACAGCCTGGTGGTACCGAGCGCCGCTTCATAACCGAGTGCTAGCAGATGCGGAAACATCTCGTTGGCGATCGCCCCGTGAGGCGCCTCCATAACCTTGAGCACTTCCAGACGATTCGCCTGCTGCAGCCGCTCCATCCGGCGCAGAGCTTGGGCAGCGACAGAAAGGCAAAGGCCTCCGTCGTGCTGCAAAAGCATGTCGCCGGCAGTGTGGTTGTTGCCGTGGATCACAAGTGAAAGCCGCGGGTTGTAGGAGCGAAAAGTTTCTGCAACCCCGCGGTGGACCCACCATGCATCCAGCGGGATAGTCGCCACGGAAGCAAAAAAATTATGCTTCTTGGCATGCTCCGCCAGGCGGCGAAAGTCAAGGTGACCGTAGGAAGGCCGATACAAGCTCGGATCGTCGATTATCAAACAGGCGGGCAATGAAGTGGACTGCCAATTGGTGTCCTTAACCAGCTGGCTTAGGAAGTTCATCAGCGGCAGCACTTCCAGGAATCTCTCTTCATTGAAATACTGAAACAGGAAGTCCTTCTCGTGCATTAACGGGAGCGAAGTGCCCGTTATCTGGCAGGTGGCTTTCCCGCAGAAGCGGGCCAGCCAAATCGGTTTCCCTTCGACCGAGGCAACAACTTCGTCGCCCCGCTCAACGGCGGGCACGAATGCTGGGAGATCTGATCCTCCGGCAACCATTGTCCGATGGTGTAGGTGGTCGTCTAGGACGGGGGAAGCACCAAAACGCACTTCGCCCGATCCCGCGGAAAGTTCCATCCCTCGCGATACACCTGCCACTAGGCAGGGCTGGCCCTCAGCCGCCGCGGGAAGAGCCTTGGCTGAATCACCATCCAGTAAGAGCAGCGCATCGAACCCGCGACAAGCTGATAGCGACGTCCTGCAAAACTGCACGGGGTAGAGCTCCGCCAGTGCGGCTAACAAAGGTTCATACCTACTACTTGGACTATCTGCCACGACTCCGACGACCTTTTTCTGAACGTTTGCGCCCATATCGGAGACTGAATGCCCCAGCGCTGCATAATCCGCTAATTTCATCACTACAGCTGTAGCCAGATCCAAGTTAAGTTGGTACGGGAAGCGAGCTAATTCGATCTGCCTTCAGAAAGCAACGATCAACTTTCGCAAGTCGCGACTTTTCGCATTCCGGATAGCCGAGCAGGAGCCGACGAAGCTTTGGGATCGGGTTTGGTTTGACTGAAGACTCGCTAGATGTTTCCCGCCCAGCTGGAAACATCATGGGAACTCTCCTCGCCTGAATGCTTCAATAATTCCATCCGCCGTCCTGGTCGCCAGCGCAGAGATGGTTAACGCTGGGTTGGCCGCTCCGCCAGTCACAAAAACGCTACCATCCCCTATGAACAGATTTGGAACGTCGTGAGCTCGACACCACGGATCCACTACTGACGTTTGCGGGTCCTTACCCATTCTGCATGTACCGAGATAGTGCGATGAAGCCCCGGCAACGATTTTGTTGACGGTTATGCTTCCAGCCCCGGCAGCTTCTAATATTTCACGGAGCTTCGCCCGAATCGCTTCTATCATAGCCAGGTCATTTGCGCCATGGGCATTGACGATCTGCGGCACGGGCAATCCGAAGAGATCCCTTGCGAGTGGGTCAAGCCTGACCTGATTGCGTTCGTCAGGCAGTTGTTCCCCAACGGTAGCGAGACCCACCATGTGGCCAAAGCGTTCTTTAACCCGCGCCTTGTGTTCGGCTCCCCAACCGGGGACAGTGTGCGCTATTGCTAAAGGCCATTGTGGCTCATTCTCCACGGAAATAGTAAATCCACGCGCAAAACCATTCCTGGGGTTGGTTTCATAGAGGTCCTGAATAATGCCGCCGGTCGGAACCCCGCGCCAGGAATCCAGACGCTCAGAGAAGATTCCAAGTGAAAACACCGCCAAGTGTTCCATAAAGCGTTTGCCTACCAGCCCACTTGAATTGGCCAGCCCGTCAGCAAATAGGTGCGATTTACTTAACAGCAGAAGGCGCGCGGTCTCCACAGCATTGCCCGCCACCACAATCACCCGCCCAAGGACTTCCTGTTCATGCCCTTCCGGATCGAAGTAAATCACGCTGCGCACTCGTCCGTCAGCCGTAACGGTAATTTCCCGGGCCATGCATTCGGTGCGAATTGATACTTTGCGGGTCCGCTCAGCCTTCGGTATGTAAGTAACGTCAATGCTTGATTTCGAAGCGATTTTGCAGCCCAGGCGACAGGTTCCCGCGTTGATGCAGGCTGGGCGTCCCATCCAGTCGGTCGTCGGGATCGCCAACGGTTCTCGTACGAGGTGCAATCCCAGCTTGTCCGCGCCCCGTCTAATGACCCGGCTAGCTAGGTTGAATCCGTGAGGCGGCGTCGGATACGGCTTTGAACGCGGCGGCTCGAAAGGGTTAGCGTCGGCGCCGTCAGGCCCAGAAACTCCCAGTTCGAACTCCACCTTTGTGTAGTACGGTTCTAGTTCTACATAGCTAATCGGCCAATCATCCGCCACTCCATCCTCGCTGCGTACACGAAAGTCGGATTCGTGAAGTCTAGGATTCATGGCATGATAGGCAAGCGTTGAGCCACCCACACCCTTAACGCGAGTATAGGAGAAGCCGTTTGTACCATCCGAGGTGTAGTGATCCCGGCGCTGATCCTTGGCCGAAAACACATTCGCGGCGCGAACTTCGAAGTCGATTTCGTTCGTGTGATAGTCGTTGTACGGATCGTAGCGCCTTCCAGCTTCTAGTACAGTCACCTGGAGGCCCGCCTCAGCCAATTCTTTGGCAATGACTCCGCCTCCCGCACCCGAGCCAATGACGATTACATCCGAGATTTCCTTTGAATTGCCCATGGGTTATTTTAGTGAGACGCAAAGCGCAGGTAAAATTCTGGCCTAGTTTCTCCATTCATTAAATGCTTGATTGCAGTCTGCTAACTACATCAGGTCTGGAGTTCCTAGCTTTTGAGGCACCAGAGCCGGTCGCCGGGATTCTGCTCGTACACCGTTCACCGGCCGGCATCCCAAACTCAGTATCTGGTCGTACTGTGGGTCGAGCTGCTGGCGAAAAAGCCGTCCAAGCGAACGAAGGTGAGCCGACTCGCGCACGCGGGCAGCATTCAGCGCTTCAAACCGTTCGATGAATCGGTTAAGCGTCAAATCATTAATATCCAGACAATAGGCTTCCGCTTTCGCGATCCTCATCTGCGCATCCACTTTGGGGTCATAACTGATAGCCAGCGCTGGTACCGCGACGAGGTGCGACAAGATAACGCCGTGCAGCCTGCTCGCCACAATCAAATCAGCTTGTCCAATTCCTTCCAAATGACCATCAATGCTCTGCTCGATCGGCCCCGGAAGGGTCAAGATCGCGTCCGAGCCTCTTGGGATGTCGTCAATTTGAGCAAGCAGGTCCTTTATCGTCTCGAGGTCGGGGCTGTCAGTTGCGAAAAAAAACAACCGATGACCTTGGCTGAGTAGCCATTTCACCATTTCTGCCAACCGGCGCACGTACGTGGCATATCGTTGTTCGTCACTGACCGGCCAAACCCGAGGATCACAGTAGGCAATCGGACTAACCCCGATAATTAGCTGATGATTTTGCGGATCGACGACCGGCCGCTTGTGGATGGCCGGAGCGGGATAGCTAAAGGCCAAATCCGGGAACACGGGATCGCTGGACGCTCCGATCAATTGTTGCGCAGCAATCTTCGCATCCGGATCCCGATAGGAGCGATAAGTCGCCAGCTTCAGGGCGACGCGAAGGAAGAAACGACTTGCAGGACGCTCCAGAGAGCCCTTACCCACACTCACAAAGAGGAACGGGACTCGATAAACCCGGCTAAGGACACTCCATTTCAACAAGCTCCACGGATGCCCCCAGGTCCCACCCCAAAAATCATCCAACGGACCTCCACCCGGGATGATGACGCCGTCTAATCTCCGGATAGTGCGTGCCGCAGCCACTATATGGGCTATCTCGTAGCGGCAGGCGCGCGCGGCGCTCAGCAATCTCCTAACCAAAGAAATTCTCTTCAACCGTTGCTTGATCCGTTCGCTGAGAGAAGACCGATGCTCGCGACTCCATCCATCCGTAGTCCACTGGCCATAGTGGTAACGGGGAGCAGATGCTAGGGGAAACCCCTCAATTCCAAAGCGACGGCGGAACTCGTCGGAGTTGAGCGTAATGCCCAGGAACTCCACACCAGAGACGCGTTTGGTGATGTTGAAAATCACGGCCGAAAGAATCGCCGAATTTCCTAAATTGCCTCCCCCCCAAGGGGTGACCAATCCCAATCTCCGAATTGGCCGGCTCGGAATGGAACCTCGACTCATCTTGGTCGATTCTTGGTCGACGGAGGCACTGTGATTTTGAAAAACTGCCGCCATAAAAGTGCTCGGGCCTCAGCGTGGCTGGATCAGGTTTGAATATCCCTTTTCCATGGGGGGCCCATCATACTCCAACCAGACCCAACTCACTCGACTCGTATAAAATATCTGAAGGCTATCTGCCCGGATGATTGGATATAACACCGCGGCGTATGATGTTCCCCTTCTGACCTCGACGAAGGGCGCACCAAATCTTTGCCATAGTTTCGTAATCACAGAATGGTTAGCCTGCTGGTTCTCATTAATTTCTTGGGCTGCTCGAAACAGGTTAGTTTGCTGCTCCGTAGATAACTCGACAAACTTACGTCGATGCTTCCGCCATGACCAAACGTCGAAGGCGAGAAGCCCATGCGAATAGACGCCCTGCCGGTAGCTACAATTCTTAATCAACTTATCGAGCGACGTAATCGCACTGGGCCCAGGTCCACAGACCTCGTCAATTCCTGGGGATTCTTCATCTGACGGGATGACTATTTTCGCTAGCGCCTCGGCGACACCCGCTTCTTCCGGCGTCAACCATTGACTCGAGTTGCTTAAACGCTGCACATTTCGGCGGTCAACTTCCTGGTAAAAGTCGCGGACCAGCAAGCTCAGGCCAGCATTGAGTAGCCGTTCGAGAACCTTGGTCACGATTGTCTTCGACGAGCTAAGGATTGCCTCCATTATTCTACCACGCCTTCCGTTAGCTGGAATTACCCCGGGTCGCAAGATCGGGCCCAAGGCTGCATCCTGTTTCCAGAGCAATTCCAGAATCAGAAGCTGTTCGAATCTTCTGCTGAATCACTTTGGGAAAACAGTGCGCGCTGCCACGTACATCCGTTTCAGAACTAACATCAATTGCAGCTGCCGGCTCCCATCGATCGTAGGCAGTTTGGGTGTCGTATCTGTAAACGAGGATCGACGGATGAAAAATCCCGTTGGCCAGATTCAAGGTAAGTTCAAAGGTGCCGTGGTAAACGTCGCCGGCGTCGAGCGAGAAATTACCGTGACCCAAGCGTTCCGTAGAAGTATCAAAAATACTTTCGTTGGTGCCATTGGTAATGTATATACTCAGCGACAATTTGGTGCAGCGCGAGTGTGCACGTAACTCGACATCGATCCAGGCTTTCTCGCCGGATCGGAATCGAAGACATTCGCCATCTGCGTTGCGTACGGTAACTTTCGAAATCGTGACGGGAGAACGATCGAGGTCTCCGGCGCCAATGGTTCGGAACCGCTTTAGATATTTGGAGAGTACTTCTTGGGTCGGTCCACTGAGGACCGTGCGTCCTTTCTCAAGCAACAGACATGAGCTACAAAACGCAGCGACGTCTTTCAGGTTGTGTGACACGAACACGACCGCCGCGCCGCGCCGGATCTCCTCTTTCATGCGTTCGACGCATTTTCGCTGGAAAACGTAGTCGCCCACACTGAGAACTTCATCCACGATCATCACATCCGGTTGCACGTGGGCAGCCACCGAAAACCCAAGCCGCGCGTACATCCCCGATGAGTACCGTTTTACAGGGGTGTCGATAAAATCTTCGAGGCCAGAAAATGCAATGATATCGTCGAGTTTGGAGGCAATCTCACGCCGCCGCATTCCCATGATGGTGCCGTAAAGAAAGATATTCTCTCGACCGGTGAGGTCTTGATGAAAACCGGCGGTCACTTCGATTAGCGCAGAAAGCCGGCCATCGACAACGATCTTTCCCTTCGTCGGTTTCATAATGTGGCTGAGTATTTTCAAAGCAGTGCTCTTACCTGCTCCGTTATGGCCGATAATGCCGAACGCTTCCCCGCGCCTAACCTCGAATGAAATGTCGTGTAGCGCCCAGAATTCTCGTTTATCGGTCTCGCTGAGCTCCTGCCGGCGAAACATCTTCCCCGTTAATGCGGGTATCAGGTCACGCAGAGAATTGAATACCTCCCCTTTTCGGAACATCTTATACACATGTTCCATCCTAAGTACGATATCTGACATAGGTTCTCCGGTTAGATGCTTTCGGCGAAGGCCGGCTCCAAATGCTTGAAGAAGACGTACCCGCTCAGCACCGCCACCACAGCGAAAGCCGCGCTGTAGGCTAGCCAATGGAGGTCCGGACCTCGATGTTGGACAATGCAGGCGGTAAACCCTTCCAGAATGGGAGCCACCGGATTTAGCAACAACCATTTGCCTTTGTCGCCGAACATCCCGGTATCGTAAAAGACCGGAGTAAAAAAGATTCCGAAGGTTAACACAACATCAACGATATACTTCACGTCACGGAAGAAAAGACTGCCCGCCGAAACCATCATTCCGATCCCAGTGGCTAGCAGCACCAGGACGAGCAGCAACACTGGAAGCCAAAGCAGTTCTAGACTCCAGCCAATCCTAAGAATAAACAACAGAACCGCTAGAGCTATAGATGCCACGCACAAATCGAAAAAGTTTGCCAATATTGCTCCCAAAGGAAAGATTTCTTTTGGAAAATAAATCTTGGTCACCAGCCCAACGTTGCCAGTCAGACTGTTGCAGCTAAACCGAATACTTGAAACCAGGAATGCCCAGGGCACCGATTTCACCGCGACGCTTGCGATCTCTGACATTTCCAGATGCTTGCCGGCCGTCAGGGCGAAACCAAAGCGAACCACGACCCCGGCTAGAACGATTAAGGTCGGCATGAGAATCGCCCAGAGAAAACCAATCACTGACTGTTTGTACCGCACCTTGATGTCGCGGTACATCATCATGTAGAGGAGCTCGCGATACTCGTATAATTTCTGCAGTTCTTCTTTCATGCTACTTCAACCCCGATGGCTCGGGGGCGTTCGAATGGCGAGCAGAATTAAATAGGAGTTCATAAAAGTATCCGGTCGTTTCATCAATTAGGTCCCTAGATCGTTCGCTCGATCGCCACCACGGCTCTGCCTTATATTCTTTTGGTAGCCAACCGACGACACCAATTTTTGCACCACCCGAGTTGACCTTAGCAAAAACCAGCGCACTCCTCCGAGCATGCGGTCCTAAGGTAAACACGTTCAACGCAGTGGTCTTGATACCTGCATCATGGAGAGCACGCCAAACCGCAACCGCGGATTCGAATGTCCGGTGCCGTTCGGTACTCTCTGAGGTAGTGACGATGACGCTTTCTTTAGGCACACCCAATTGGATCATCTCGCGAGCAGCCATTTCGGCATAGCTCGTTTGTTCGTCTTCCCAACGGCCGGAAGTCAGGCCTCCAGTTGCCACCAGGTAGCGATAGCCGCGATGTTCAAATTCGCTTACCGCAGCGGATATCCCCTTTCGCCCAATCCAGCCTTCTACCACCAGAACGTCCGCCGGCAACCGATCAGTCTCCGAGAGCCATTTTTCTCCGTACATAAACCAGCCGGTGACGAAAACCAATAGGAGCGCCGCCCCGAGCGAAAGCCCGAGCCACGTCGGAGCCCAGACCGTGCAGCGTCGAAAAAAGCGTAGTCGGGGAACCCATTTCAACGCTTTCTGCGACGTTCCCACATAGTTAGTGAGCATTATCAGAAAGGTCGGACCCCACGGTCGAGCGGACGTAGACAGTCGCGGTAAAGTTTCTAAATGGCACAGTTTGAGCCAACGTCATATTTTTATCCGCCCAAGCTTTCAGGTCATCTCGATACTGTGCCAGATGTTGGTAGAATGGATAGCGATGTTGCCTCTCCGCCGGCCAGCGTTGGAGAGAAGCAGTGGATCCCTCGAGTGAAATTCCGCTTGGAACCGGCTGCACGCTCGGGTTGTAGAATGGCTTCAGTCGCCGCAGCACACTCAACCATTCATAATTGGCTTCACGCGAAGTGTTCGGGGAGATGTTCCCTGAGTCAACGGCGATCTGCTGAGCTACCGGAGCCGTCACGATGAAGAAATCACTTTGGGCGAGCTGGGCGAATGCTTCTTGACGGTCGGCCCCCATGATGTCGCCGCCGAAAAGCGGACGAAACTCGATAAACTTACCCATCGCCTCATAGCCCGTATCCGTAATACTGTACCCGTAGAACCATGGTGATATCGTGTCCATCGAGATCCCGGGATTGTACCAGCCATGGTCGCTCGCATAAGCGACCATCCATTTATTAAGATCGACTAATTTCCCGAGATCCTCGCGTTCCGCATATTCTGGGTCGTGCCGGCTGATCCGGTCAACCACTGTCGCTACGCCGAGAACGAACACCACGATTGAACAACCGATCACGGCTCTAGGGAAACGCCGGACATCTAGGGTGCGAACACCAATGTCCCGCGCCGAAAGAGCGACTACTAGTAGCGCCGCTGGCACTCCCACAATGCCGCCGACCACGGAGTTCTTGTCTGTATCGATGGTTAGTACAAGGATGGGCCCAACGATCGCACCCACCAGGAAAACGATCTGCAGCGCGAATGTCTCGTCGCGGATGGGGAAATTTAGTTTGCTGGTTTTCGGCGAACGGCTGAAAGCTACCAATAAGGCCACGGCAAGCACTATCGCTGTGCTTACGACAAAGGCCACACCCCAATGGTCGCGTAGAATCGAGTTAGGATAGAAAAACAACCGCTCAACCAGACTGTCCACTCCGCTTTGATGCGCGCGCGCCTTGCTTACGTCGCCCAGCAGATGGCCAATGCCGTAATATTGAAAAATCTCTCGCCAACTATACGTCAGGAAGGGGGCAACGAGAATGGCTAGGACACTGGTGCTAAGCGCCAGATTGTTAACCCGGCGCCACATGCGGCGGGCGAGCTCTCTATTGCTACGCCCCAGTCCTGCAACCGCAGCGCAAACCAGACCAAGTCCAGTGGAGATACCTAACAAGTAAAGGACCGTTAAAAAGCGGGTCAACACTAGGAGTGCGGCCATTAGGCCGCACGCCATCGCCCAGCGGCGGTCCAGAAATATCTGCGACCGCATAACTGCGCAGGCCCAAATCCCGAACAGGGAGAAAGCCATAAAATCAAATCGAAAATCGAATAGTCCTCCCGCCCAGTACCAAGGGGTGTTCAGACAAAGAATGAGTCCCAGTAGCAAGTACCCGTAGGTCCGTGAACGCCACACGGTTTGACCTGTAACGAAAGCGGTCACCTGAAGCAGGATGAATCCCAAGAAGGGGACAAATAGTACCGGCAACCGGCTTCCCGCAAAGCAAAGACTGGAGACAGCACCTAAAATCGGGAGGGCCATGCCGGTGTTATATGCACTACCAATAATGTTAGCGAGCTGTCCAAAACCGTTGGTGAGAACTCGTTCTTTGACGCGATAGGCGTCCGCCAAATACAAACACTGATCCCAATTTCCGGGAGGATGCCAGGCAATCTCGCGACAATAAAAGTTATAGCACGCCGCCATTTCAAAGACGATCAACCCGGCTAGAACATATTTGTCGAGTGCCCGGCCGAAAGTAATCATACGATCGCTCTCCGTTTGTGGAGGCCCCGCCGCGCATAGTTTCGTGGTCGTCGCCGTTCAAGGCAAAACCGCCGGAAGGTTTCCATATACCGGACATAATTCAGCTCCCACGCGGATACCCCTTCCGAATCGAGTGGAACCGGGCGCTGCAGGATTCTTCTAAGATGCAACTTAAGAAGGTATCGAAGCCATTTTAGTCGCGGGGCCTGAATGTCATCGTGTTCCCAGTGGTAGAGAAAGTAGGCCTCCTGGTGTCCCTTTTTACGGGCCGTGTTGAGCCAATCGCGCCGCCGTAGTCGCGACTCATCGGGTCGATGGATTACCATCGCCTTGGGCGCGTATTTTATTTTGAAACCGGCCTCCAGCAACTGCTTGCCAAAAAGTGTTTCTTCGCCAAAGCCAAGCTTTCCCGGCCCCAATTCCGGATCGAACCTGGGTACATGCCTAAGCACGGAACGGCGGAATCCCATGTTGGCCCCGATCAGTTCAACGTTTTCGTCCAACTGATCGTCCGGAGCAGCCAACCACCACTTTTGCAGCGGACTGAGCCAAGTTCTCGCGAGATCCTCCGCTAGTACGATCTTACCCACAACCGCATCGGCTTGGTGCTCTATGAATGTTTGTATCATCCGCTCTACCCAATCCTCCGAGATCAACACATCGTCATCGGTAAACAAAATGTATTCCCCTTGCGCCTGTCCCAAGGCCGTATTGAGAGCGTTGCTTTTTCCTTTGGTAGGTTCATACAAATACTTCGCCTTGAGGTTAGCGAATTTCGCCGTTCGCAGTATTGCCGCCGTGTCGTCCGTGGAAGCGTTATCCACTACAATCAGTTCTGCCTGCCAATCCTTGGGAATTTTGACTTTGCCTAACGTCTCCAAGGTTTGCCGCAGGGCGGAAGCGTGGTTGTGCGTTGTCACAACCACGGAAACGGATAGACCCGGCGTCATAGTCAAATCCTCTTTTCCCTGGATCGGCCTCGCTGGCGCGAGCCAGCAGAGTTTCAAACGACGGGGCCAAGTCTGCTAGCAGTCCGTCGCTCCCCTAGTAAAAACACTGCCTTGTCGCATTTCCTGAGGCACGCGGATTTGACCTGGGGAATGAAGTTCTGCGCCCATTTGGCCGTTTCCCAACCGAACATCGATCTCATCCAGGCATATTTCCATCGGAGATGTGGCACCTCTAAGCTCCCTCCCAACTCCGCCGCTAACTTCTGCACTTCCGTTACGATATCCGGACGTTCGGGATAGAAATTAAAGTACCAGTTTTGTAGATACGTTAGGCACGCCTTTCGAACCCGCTCACTGTCTTCGAGCGAACGAATATATTGAATGTGCAGTTTCATCGCTCGAAGCAACGAGTCTTTCTTTTTGTTAGAATTACCAATGTAGCTAATGCGATTGGTTGAGGTGACCCGGTAAAAGATTCCAGTTTCCGGTACAAACCGAGTGCCGGCCGACGCCAAAAGCACGCGAGCGAAATACTCGCCGTCCTGATCATAATGAAGACCCGTGTCCCAAGGACCTGCCGCCTCGGTCAATTCGCGGCTAACCAGCCAGGTCGCATTTTGCATATGCACGTTTTCGGTCAACTTGCGGAGAAGCCATTCGACCGGAGGAAGATCCTCCCAAAGAGAGTTGCGAACAAATTTAGCGTTCTGAGTCCGGTAGAAGAAGGGGGCCCATGGCGAAGAAAGCAGGATTCGTTTGTTATCAGTTTCGCGGAGCCCGTTCAGTTGCCGTTCGATCTTGTCTAATGCTAAAAGATCGTCTGCATCTAACCACTGTATGTAGTCGCCCTGGCTCAGTTTAAACGCCTCGTTCTGAGCCGCAGATAGGCCCTGATTTGCCGTGGACAATAGTTTGACTCCTCGCGAAGCAAATTGGCGGACGACGGCGGCGGTCCGGTCCGTGGAACCATCATCCACCACGATGACTTCCTTGCGTGGCCAGGTTTGTCCGAGCGCGGATCGAATCGTGTAAGCGATCCATTTTTCGGCGTTATATGCGGGGATGAGAATCGAAACTAGCGCTTTCATGGCAACGATTGAATTTAAATAATAGGAAAAACGAATTGTGATAGAACCTCAGTCATTGACACCGATGCCCAGATGAAAGCGGATCGCCCGGTAGACCGCCTGCGGAAAAGAGCGAACCAGCGTCCTTAAGCGGGGCACGTCATGTCTAGTGCGCTCGTACAAATAGGGATGAATGAGGCTCGGCGGCTTGGAAAAATTCTTCGTCAGTAATGAGTGATTTGCAGCCGCGAACATGACCACATTCTGCTGGTAGAACCAATCGACCAAATCGCTACCAAGGATGCGAGGCCGAATCGGATCGACCGCTTCATATTGGTGCGTTTGAAAAAGATCAATCCAGTAGGGCAGATATTGCTCGTTAACATGGTGAGCCCCGCCCTGGCCAGGAATCGCCGCTGAAAACAGCACGCAGGGAGCTAGAGAAGTCAAATCTGCCACTAGTCTCTTAGCCGTCGCTTTGGGCAGATGCTCGGCAACCTCCAGGCATGCTGCTAAATCAAACGTTCGGTCCAACCGCAGCGATTTCGTGAGGTCCCGAGCTAAAAACTGGTCCGGCCGTATCCGCAACTGGGAGCGGTCCACATAATCGCCATCAACCCCACAGATGTCCAGAACCCCGTTGGCCTCAAACTCGGCTGCCCACGAACCTATGCCACAACCTACGTCGACCACGCTCTTAACCGACAGCAATGATAATACCACCGGCACAATCACTGCTGCCGAGCTGGCTGATCCATCAACATGGCTAGCAAAATATTCCCTGGAATAGACCGTTTTCCTCCTCTTATTAAAGAAGCTGGAACTAACTCGGGCCGATGGTGGGCTGACAACAGTTACACAAGTACTAGCCATACAATTCATAATCCGCGGTAATAGGTTGATTCCTTCAATCCAAAATCCGAGCCATCGGAATGGGCACGATAAACTTACCTCCCCAATCCCGAACATAAGCTAACTGCGATACAATCTCCTGCTCTAGGTTCCAGGGCAGGATCAGAATGTAATTCGGTCGACGAGTGCGAATCTGTTCCACGGGATATATGGGGATGTGAGTGCCAGGAAGGAAGCGCCCCTGCTTGTAGGGGTTTCGATCCACCGTAAACTCCAGGAAATCGGTTCGAATCCCGCAGTAGTTCAAGAGCGTGTTTCCTTTACCCGGGGCCCCGTATCCCACGACACTCTTGCCGTCACGCCGCAGTTGTATCAGTAACTCAAGCAGCTTACGCTTCGACTCCATGACCTGCTCAGCGAAAGACGCGTAGGTCGCCATCCGCTTTAGACCAGTAGCTAGCTCGCGAACGCGCAGATTCACCACGGCCGAACTGACGGACTTAGACTCATCCGCGAGGTGGCGCAGATAGATACGCAGCGAGCCGCCGTGGGTTGGTATCTCTTCGACATCAAATAATACGAGCCCATGCGCTGCAAAAATCTTCTCTATCGTGATCAATGAGAAATAGGAGAAGTGCTCATGGTAAATTGTGTCGTATTGGTTCTCGCGCATCAGCCGGCTGAGGTGCGGGAACTCAAGCGTGGCGACTCCTCCCGGCTTCAGGACGATTCGGATACCCCCAACGAAATCGTTAATGTCTGGCACCTGGGCTAGAACATTGTTCCCGATTACCAAGTCCGCCATCTGGCCATTCGCGACCATTTCTAAAGCGGTCTTACATCCAAAAAATCTTACCAGCGTCGGCACACCCTTCTCTTCGGCGGTCCTGGCTACGTTAGCTGCCGGTTCGACGCCCAGAACCGGTATACCTTGTTTAACAAAATATTGTAGCAGGTAGCCGTCATTGCTGGCTAGTTCCACTACTAGCTTTCCACTCCCTAAACGCAGCCGCCTAGAAATCATGTCGACGTAGTTCGACGAATGCTTGAGCCAACTATCGGAAAAGGACGAGAAATAGGCGTATTCGGTAAAAATGTGTTCCGCACTAACATACTGCTCCAACTGTACCAGGAAACATTCGCCACACACTTTGACATGCAGCGGGTAAAACGGCTCCATTTGGTTCAGTTGTTCGGCCGTGCGATAGCTTTCGCACAGGGGTGACATACCAAGGTCGACGAAAGTGTGCGTGAGGGGCGCCTTACAGAAAAGACAGCGCGCCGTGGTCACGAGGTTAGTGGTAGGTTCTGCCACGGATGGCGGCTGCGGGGTGATCGTACTATTCATGTCTGTTCCTAGAGAACGCTGTGACTTCATCATCGGAGTTGTCGGGTTCACTAGCAGCGAGCTCTAGCAATCCTGCCGCTTGCAACGCCTCGGCAGCTCGGCTGATTTGGTTAAACGGGACGCCGGAACGAATCGCGACATCCAGCAGATCGTGCCGCCCGTCGGAAAAATTCAGGACCCAAAGCAGAGCCAGCTCCATCACTGCCTCCGCATTGCCTCCCCCCATTTGACGGTACAGCCCGCGCCGGCCAAGCTGAGGTTCACCTTTTGGGTTGAGATTGACGTACCGGCGATTCTCTTCGAGCACTTGGATGACAGATAATAGTTGTACTAGTGACTCGCCCAGCGCAACCGGTGTCACTAACGAAAGATCATCTGCAGACGTGTGGTATTGCGGGTAGCAGCCATTTGGGGTCCGCATGAAACAACCAACTGGCAGATTAATTCCCGGCGAGCAGTATTGCCGCTCGTCGTAGCCATAAGGGGTGAAATCCGAAGCGCTAAATTCCCGCTCGCCATGCAAAAGCACATGCTCGACTGCTCGGTCGATCTCCGCATTGCCGCGACGGCTGCGTTTGTACGTGAAATTCCCGGAGTCACCAAGGCATGACAAAACCAATCCGTGTTTAATTCGCGGCCATAGCGCCTCGTTCAGCGCCAGCCAAGTAATGGATCCGATGGTACCGGGAACCCATAAGAATCGATAGGAATAACGCAGGGACAGGCCCTGAAGGAGAGCGGCCAATCTCTCAGCAATGGCAATCCCTGAGAGGTTATCATTGCAGAGGGAGGGATGGCAGGAATGGCAAGAGATCAGTACTTCGTGGTCAGTTTCACCTTGGATCCGAAATTCTCCATAAGTCAAATGCCCAGGCCGCAGCGTGGAATCGATGTAAACGTGGTATTCTCCTTCCGCAAACTTATCCAGTTGACGCTGAGTTAGGCAGAAACCCCAGTTTTTCTGGTAGTAAGAAGTACGATACGGAATCCAATCCGGAGTTTCAGGAATGGCGAACAGGTGAGGCCGGAGCTCTGCCAGCGACATTGTGCGGTTGACCGGGACACTATAGTTCACCACGTGAAGGTTTGATTTCCGAAAGTCGACCAGCCGTTCGCCGGTCTCGTTCATGATATAGGCGTCGCGGATGTTCCATTCGTCCGGAACTGTCCAGTCAAAGACTGGTGTATCACTTACCACCTCCCGCAACGCCAGCGGGATCGTTTCGCGAAGCAGACGCAGACTGCGCCGGACTCCATTGCCGGTGATACTTCTGCAGATCGGGTACAGAGCGCGGATTAGAGCATGGGCACGCCTGCCTTCCTCTTCCGCGTTAACTTCCTGCAAGACTTCGCGAAATCCTTCCGAACCTAGACGGCTGTTTACTCGCATCCCGATCCTCCTATTCTGTTATTTTACCCGGTCGATCGATGGTGGAAGCCTCGACACAGGTCTCGTCGTTCTCGAAGCCGTCAGTGCGCTCCAGACGTAAACAGTGTTCTGCAGTCTTCCAAACGCGCGGCGCAATGGCATCCCAGGTCCATTCCTGCAAGAATCGGAGCCGAGCTCGCTGCGCCATGGCAGCTGCCTTCAAGGGATTCTGGATCACATCGACACATGCCCTGACAAATACTTCCGGCGGGTCTGCCAGCAAAAGTTCATTACCGTTCGTCACATCATATCCACGGGCGCCAAACGAGGTTGAAACCAATGGGCAGTTCCGGCTGAATGTTTCTGCGACCTTTAGTCGCGTACCGGAGCCCAAGCGAATCGGAACGATCATTCCCGACCAAGTCGCGATTTCTTCGGCAGGATCTGCGATCCATCCAAGGCGATCGACATCCGGCTCAGCGGACCTCAGGGCTCGACTACTGTCTTTGCCAACCAGACGCAGCCTGACATTCGGGATCTCTTTTTTGATCTTTAACCAACATCTTTCCATAAACCACCGAACTCCGTCAGCATTAGGCGGATAGCTGAAGAGGCCTATAAAGCCGAGTCGCGGAGGGTTTGCCGGCTTTCGCGGCGGCTCGACCGGCGGCCGCTCAAAACCGTTAGGAATGACGTGGATGCGACTCCCGCCCCCTAAGTATTGGCGGTCAAACTCACTACATACTGCCAGCACGTTAAATCGTGGTTGCAGCAACTTTTCGCGTCGCCGCCAAGTAAGCGCTCTGGCGCCTGCTTTCAGGCGATCTATCAACCGATCGCCGTTTTGAAAGTTACTGAGTTCGTACGTGCTCGGAATATCGTCGACGTCCAGTACCGAATGCGGCCAGCGCCAAAGTCCGAACATATTCGCCGCCCGCACACTGTGGACCCAAACTAAATCAAAGTTTTCTAAACTTTGAATCAGGCGCGCCCGTTCCGATTCTATGGTAACCGATCCGCTAGGATCCTGAAAACCAGGATCCAACCACCATTTCAGCCGCCCACCAAAACCTAGAGGCGGAACCTGTTCTGTCCTCACACTGTGAGCCACGGTAAATTCGCTACGGGTTTCTTGCTCCGCTTGCGCATCGTGATCGTCACAAGCGATTAGCCAGCTAACCTCGCCCAGCTCTTGAAGAGCCCGGCCCAGATGAAGCAAACGCAGCTGCTTGCCGAAGGATTTTCCATGCGGCCAGGCAGGTACGACATAAAGAATACGCAGTCGACTTTTTCTCATGAGTACGGGCTCGGGACGAAACGCATCTGGAAAGTCTGGATCGGCCGCAACTGATGCTCAGAGATAAAGCGAGCTGCACAATCTTCGCCTCGACACGCAGCCCACTGGCATTGCATCGAGAATCGCCCGTTCCTAATTCCGTGGAGGAACAAGCGCCCGTATCGTAACAGACTGATGCGCCGTTGCTCGATTCCCGCCAGCAGATAGCGCAAAACGCCATGGGAAAAAGTATGCGCTTGAATCAGCCTGACAAAATACCGCTGATTCAATCGTCGCGCCAAGATTAGGTGGGTGACACGAAGTTCAGGAAACACGCCGAAGCCCGCACCCTCCCCGACCGAAGCCCACGAAAAGAGGTCGTCCCCACCGCAGAATAGCTGGTCACCCCGCCGATCGATTACTTCTTTCACAGCGAGCTTCCGAAGAAGCCGGCAGTAAGACTCCGCAATCCGCCGGGTCACGCACAAGCCGGCTCCCCACGGGATACACGCAGCATCTTGAGCATTATTACTCCAGAGGTCTGAAGACACACTCCCCAATGCCAGCATATGCAAACAGGGTTGAAGCTCGGCTGGCGGTGGAACTTCGAATTCCGGTTCTAATTTTCCTGCACCGAACACACCCAGATACGGATACCGGGCCGAGACCGATCTCGCTTGCTCCAGAAAATCCGGAGCCAACAGGTTGTCGTCATCAACGAATATAAGCAGGTCGCCAGATGCTTCCTTTATGCCACGTAGTCGGGCGGCCGTTAGTCCGAGGTCGTCTTCGCGGACATGCCGGCCGCTGGGATGCCAGGAAAGATCCCAAGAGTCCGCCAAACGATCCTGAGACGCGTTGTCGATCATGAGAAATTCCCATTCCGTCAAAGGAATAGTCTGCGCCTTAAGCGCCTTAATTGCCCGAATCAAATAATCGGGGCGTGGATTGTGCGTACAGAGGACAACTGACAGAAAGGCCTGCATGGTAAGCAAGGGAATCGCTGCGACTTAAGATCCTATCAATGGCAACCCAAGCGCGCCATGCGGTTTTCGACGCCCACACGTGTGAGCGATGGCCCGCGGTTAGCGGACATCGATTTACGGCTCGCCTGACGCCGGGATGTGACTTCCGCGCGCCGATCACCTCTCACATCTCACCTCTCACTAAAGCTCATCCCCACTTCGTCAATGGCCACGACGGTCGGCTCACGCCGGCCAAAAGAACCTAATACCACGCCTATCAGCGGCAGAACTTCCTTTCGCCCGCGAGGCAGTAAAAGGACCATCGCCGGGTAGACGATGGCAGCGACCGCTAGACCGGAGAATAGTGAAATGGTCATCCCGAACTTGGTCATCCCGAACTGATAGGTAAAACCATGAAGACCTAACAGAACCGCGGCCATCACGGTACTGGCTATTGCTGGAGTACTCACTGCGCCGAAAAACGCGCCAATGCTGACAGGCGTCTGCCGGAGAGAAAAATGGAGCAACGGATACATTAAAATTAAGTTCCCTACGACGTTGGCCACAGCCACGCCCTCCGGGCCCCAGGCAATGCCGGTAAATATGAATGCCGCAAATAAGACGTTGTATGCCGCGGAAACAGTCAGCAGACGTCTAGAGAGACCGTAAGTCAACATGACGACGGTGCTCGTATCCAGAACGGGTTTCAAAAATGCCACTACCCCAAATATTTGTAGAAAGACCGTCGCCGCGACCCATTTAGGACCCAACACATCGTGGGTAATTTCCGGCGCGTAGATAGCAATGAAAAGTCCCAACGGCATCGTCGCGAGACCAATCACCAGCACAATTCGTTCATAATACCGCCGGTACCGATTAGGATCGGCTTGCAGCATACTGAGTGAGGGCGATGCCACACTGTACAATGGTACTCTGAGCTGTTCTATCGGGGCCAATATCAATTGTTGCGCCTGCCGGTACAATCCTAAAGGGCTTGCCCCGAAAAATCTGCCAATCAAAAACCGGTCCAATTGGCTCATACAAGCAATCGAGAGCTGGCTCAAAGTTAGATGGCTGCCGTAGTGAAGCAAACCAGCTATTTTAACATTTCTGCGGGGCGGCCCGGGGACCCACCGGCAAGCAAGCCACATTCCCACGACCACAAAAAAAGCTCGAGTTACCTCTCGCCAAGCTAGAGCCCATACCCCGAAGTGTTCAATTGCCAGGACTATCGCCACAACTAAACTAAGCAAGCTGGCAATCAATCGGACGATCGCCATATGGCCCTGCTTCAACTGGCGGCTCAATAGTGCCTGATGCTGCACAGTTAGACCGCCCCAGACAAAGGTGGTTGAGATGGCCAGCGTCATCGGTATCAGATCGGGAGTGTGATAGAACCTGGCGATCCCTGGAGCCATAGCGCAGATCACCAGACAGAATAGACAACCCGCGCCCACGTTGATCCAGAAGAGGTTACTAACTTGTCGATGGTTGAGCTCCCGGCACTGGATCGTGGCGGTGGAAAGCCCGAGTTCTGAAAACTGCTCGGCGATTCCCGTCACGGACATGATCATGGCCATAAGCCCAAAGTCAACGGGGTCAAGCAAACGGGCCAATAGGAAAGTCGAGATAAGGCGAATGCCGAAGTCGGCGCCTCCTCCGCTGACCATAAAAAGTACCCCCCGAACTGACTTGCGTTTGAGATTCTCTCGCACAGCGCCAGTGTCAGCGAATTTTAAAAATTTCTCGGCTTCTGTCATGCGCATTTGTTTAAGTTCTCGATCCGAGTCTTGGTCTTCTCTTACCCTTTCTTGCTGGCTTCATAAACTAGCATAGCGTCCTCCGGCACAGGCTCGGTATCGTAGGGCCGGATTAGCTCCTCCGACAGGCGCGTGAAATCGCTACCGGAAAGGAAATCCCGCATGGAAGTCCCGGTACACTCTGAGTCGATATTAGGTGCGCCCGTCCCCGAGGCCACGTCATCCGCATTGACGGTTCGAAAATCAATGCTGAATCGCGTGTAGCCCGAGTCGTTGGGAACCGTCGAGTGCATGTGCGCGCCGGAAAACAGAATGATCCCGCCGATTGGGCAGATCAGTCGCACTTGCGGATCCAACTCCATTGGCGTCTCTGCGTGGGGCTGTTTGCGCGTGTCGCTCCTGATTTGGCTGGCCGCAGCCGCGCGGCTTTCTTTATTCCATCGGTAGTAGTTGTATTCTCGGGAGCTATTCTTGACGGGATGGTCCCAGTATCTGGGATGGAATGCCATACAGTTAGCCGGCGCAATTTCGTAAACCGGGAGCCACCAGTTAATCTGGCACTGCGGCGCTGAGTACCACGTATCGCGATGAGGATGGAACGCGTAGGCCAAGCCCGACGTCAAGAAGTTGTCGCTAGTCGCCGTCCGCAGACGTGGTACGTCAAAGTAGGTTTTCTGCAGGTCGCAGCCAAGCTCTTTGAGTATCGATTGGATCAGGGCTTTCGAGGTTTCGTGGTGAATAAATTTCGGCTTCAGCGTCGCCAATACGGCAGCGTACTCCTCAGGCGACATCTTGAATTGAGCCATTTTTGGATCATGTGGTGCGAAAGCCTCCGCGGACAGCTGTTGCGCGAATTCGCATAATGCTTTCGAACTTGGCGTTGGAGAATAGACAAAGAGCTGGCCCTCGTACAACTGCTTACGACGGGCATCTTCTTGGATTGGAATATCAAAATACACAGAGTTCATGGGTTGAGATCGGCTTACAATGGATAACGCTAAACTGAATAATAGTTTGGCTGGTTAGGTTAATACGCTTCGTGCAGGTTAGCCCTTCATGCCGCTGGAGCCGTTCCAACGACGTCAAAATCGGGCACTATCAATTTCCGTGAATTTTCAACATTCTTCCCCTGCTTCCACAATTCCCAGGGAGCTTCTCCTCGAGCGCATAGATCAGTAAGTTCCTGTTGCTCTTTGAAAGTATCCATCGCCCAGAATCGGTCATAACGGTATCCCATCAGCTGATTGTTCGCGATCAGTCGCCCGAAAGGTTCCGCCACCAATTCCTCCCCATCTCGCATATAGTCGAAAATGCCTGGGCGAAAGACGAAGAAACCTCCATTCACTAACAACCCTGTTTCTTTGACTGGCTGGATTTCGAGCACCCGATTATCGCTACCGAGCCCAACCACATGAAAGGTCTGCGACGGGGGTGCACATACAAACGCGCCTAATTTTGCCTCCCGCCTGAAGGCATCGATCATCTGCGGAAGCGGCATATCCGTTAGTCCATCCGAATAGTTGGCCAGAAACATTTCGTCGCCTTCGACTAGGTAGCGGACCGCCCGAAGGCGTTGACCGATATTGGAGTGCAACCCGGTATCCACGAAAGTGATGCGCCAATCATCAATGTCGCTGCGAATCAGATCAACATGCCGGCCACCTTGCGACAGAACAAAGTCGTTGGAGATAGCTTCATCGTAGTGGAGAAAGTACTCTTTTATTTTGTCGGCCTTATAGCCGAGACACAGAATGAAGTCCTTGTGGCCGAAGTGTGCATAGTACTTCATCACATGCCAGAGGACAGGCCGGTAACCAAGCGGCACCAGGGGTTTAGGGATGTTGTCCCCGAACTCTCGCAACCTGGTTCCGAGGCCACCGCAGAAAAGTACCACTTTCATAGTTTGCTAATTGGAGTTTGGATGAATTGACAAAGCCAGTCTCGCTTCGAGCTAGCCAGCTAGGCTTTAGCTTCAGCAGTTCGTGGTGCTCTGGCGTCAGCGGATCAATGCTGTTTCAACGCTCGCTCGCCGAGCGTCGCTCTCCGAACGGGAGGTTTAAACCAGCCCCGTAAACGCTCGGTCACCACCAAAACAATAAATCTAATCGCTCCCACTACACAGTTCCCCAGCCACACATGCAGGTAGAAACCGTAGTTCCCGATAACAAAGTAATTCCGCTGTCCCGAAAGAAACTGCCGGATCGACCTCTCGACATCCCTGACAAAGTTACGGCAGAGATCGGGGTCACGGAAGAGATATTTGGCATAGAGGGCGCCGTTGCCGATCGCGTAGCTGGCAAAAAGCTTGTCCCCATCTGACTGCTGTTTTCTTCCGTGATGATGGTAGACCATCATATCTGGAACGTACTCAATTGTGATTCCTGCAAGATACGCCCGATAGATCCAATCGGTGTCTTCCACTGCAGGGATCGTGGTTCCCTGTCCGATGCGCTCGTCGAAAGGTCCGATTCGTTCGGCAACTTCCCGTCGCAACGCCATGTTGCACCCCATTATGGCGGCACCAAGGTTGTCGTGTTTCGCCGACCTCAACCGGCGACACCAACGCTGGAAATCAGGGCTGGTCTTGATTGAGAGGGTTAAATCGGTCGGGTCGCCCAGTTCGATTCGCCCGCCGCGCAGCACTGGCTCGGTATCAGCGGCATCGTGACGCAGCAAATCGTCGATGTAGTCGTCGCTTATTCGGCAATCATCGTCCGTAAAGACAAACAAATCGCCCTGAGCCACCCGCATGGCGTAGTTTCGGGAGGCCGATAGCCCCGCCCTGGCCTGAAACAGCAAGCGAACCGGCACCGGGCAGGTCGCAGCCCAATTTTGGATGACCAGGGACGTGTCATCCGTCGAGCCGTTGTCGACAACGATGATTTCTACATCGCCGGGCGCGGACTTGCTTACAGCCGCTGCGATAGAGCTCAGGCAAGCGACGACGCTCTGCGCCCGGTTTTTTGTCCCGACGATGACGGAAACCTTCATTGCGGTTGCTCAGGGTTCAATTTGTGACCATGAAATGGTCGGAGAGAGTAGCCTAGAACTGCTCTCCTAAATCGCTGCCTGGTTATGCCAAACACGAACCTAAGCATCCCCAACACATTGTACGCCAAACCCACATGCAAGTAGAAGCCGTAGTTTCCGATCAAATAGTAGTTCTTCCGGCCGGCAAGCAGCTGCTCTACCGAAATCCGAATGTCCCGGAAGAACTTGCGACAGAAATCGAAGTCCTTGAACAGGTATTTCACGTAAAGCGCGCCATTCCCAATCATATAATTAGCAAATAGCTTGTCCCCTTCTGACTGCCGTTTTCTTCCGTGATGATGATAGACTACCATGTCCGGGACATACTCAATCGTGATGTCTGCAAGATAGGCCCGCCAGACCCAATCAGTATCTTCCGAAGCGGGTATGCTGCAGCCCGGACCGATGCGCTCGTCGAAAGGTCCGATACGTTCAGCAACTCCCCGGCGCAGAGCCAGGTTGCACCCTACGATGGCAGCGGCAAGATTTTCGTATCTCGCCGACCTCATCCGGCGATGCCAGCGCGCCAAATCAGGGCTGGTCTTGATTGAGAGGGTTAAATCAGTCGGGTCACCAGGTTCGACTCGCCCGCCGCGCAGCACCGGTTCAGTATCTGCGGCATCGTGTCGCAGCAGATCCTTGATATAGTCCTCACCGAGCCGGCAATCATCGTCGGTAAACACAAGCAAATCGCCCTGAGCAACGCGCATCGCATAGTTGCGTGCTGCGGAAAGTCCTGGTCTAGCTTCGGAAAGCCAACGGGCAGGAAATGGGCAGACCGCTACCCAACTCCGAATAAGATCTAACGTGCCGTCCGTCGAGCCGTTATCCACAACAATGATTTCCGCATCCAAAGGCGCCGCTTTGGCGAAAGCCGCTGCTATAGAATCCAGGCAGTCCTTAATGACGTGCGCCCGGTTTCTTGTGCCTACGATCACCGATATCTTCATGCAGGGCTCTATTTTGAAGGTTGCCTCGATTCCTCCGATGCTAAGGGTACGAAGGAAAGCGCGACGCTGAGAAAGCGTCAGTTATATTTTAGCAGAATCGGTTTAACTGGCCTGCCGACGAGGTATTTAGCAATTCCCTGATCTAACGTCTGAGAGTAAACCGCCAATACGGCATCTACCATCTCGATGGTCTGATCGATTACCGCGTCGGTGTGAGCGTGCAAGAAGATATATAGAACACGCATAGTTTTTATCTGGCCGTTGGCATCCCCTCACTCGCACGTTTTTGAGAATCAGCGGCGCTGTCCCCTGAAGGCGAATAGTTCCGGGATCGACTCGCAAGCAGCCAATTCGCTTTCCGGATTATCAGCTCTAGTGTCGCTTTCAGATTAAATCCCAGATCCAAAAGCTCTAAAATTACTGGCCAAATCAGCGCGCGCCGGTGCAAGTCATAGTTCATAAGGCTCCACGCTTTTCTATGGAAATCCCAATACTGTTTCGGTCTCCCAACCACCAACGAACGGCCCAGCCGCCGGTAATATGCCGATTTTCGTTTTCGAGTTATTTCTTTCGACTCGCGACTATCGAACATTTCCCCACCGTAGGCCCTAGCGAGAAGATACTGATAAGCGGGGATGTAATCGAAGTTAGAGAAAGCCTCGGACACTCCACCGTTGTCATCCCTGACAAAAGCCAAAATCTGGTGAACGAAGCCGAATTTCCATTGGCGTAACACCCGAAAACAAAGATCGACATCGTCGAAAAACAGATCGGGTCGGAAGCAGGGACTAAGCGGCGCCAGAGCTGCTGCGCGAAACAATAGAGTTGTCGGTGTACCAAGGTAATAGCACCAGTCTGTGCGCAGGTGGTCCCGGCGAGCTTCGTCCCCATCCAAAACCTCGCTCGGCCAGGGCATCCCCCCGCCGAGCAATCTCTGTCCGTGCAACCAATAACAACCGACCAATCCGATCTCAGGATCGCGGTCAGCCAAGGTAACCATCCGTTCCAAGCACTCGGGCCAGAGCCAATTGTCCGCTTCGACCATCTTAACATATTCTGCATCAGCCGCTCCAAAATCGAGTGCCCGGTTGTAATTCCCGGTTTGAGACAAGAATTCCGCACAGTGTTCTACCCGAAATCTGGAATCCTGGTGCGCGAAATAGTCGGCGATTTCTCCGGTCCTGTCCGTGCTGCAATTATTGACAACGACTGCTGTCCAGTCCGAATAAGTCTGGGCCAAAATACTAGCTAGGCACTCGGAAAGATCAGTTTCTCCGTTATGGACAGGAACGACAATTGAAACGCGAGGCATCTGGATCACTCCCTTTTTTTATCCGCCGTCTCGAGTCAAGTTCCGACCCTAGGTCTTGCCCGTGTACGCGACGTCGGTTTGATGCCAAGCCACCCCGCGAGTGCTCCGCACCGTAGACATATCGACGAATGGGTGTGCTTTCATACCTCTGACTGCTTCGAAATATCGCGTTTGCAATGCCCTTAGAACCGGCGCTTCCTCGGGGAGAGGAAGACCTTCAATTGACTTAGCGAGCACCACCTCAGCTAGCGTTCCGCAGAGCGCGATCTCGTCCGCAACCAGTAGCTCAGTACGGTCTATGGGATGTCTCACAAAAGGAATACCAAGAGATTCTGCGAGCACCTCCAGTATTTCCAACGTGATGCTCTCGAGAGCTCCCTCCGTTGCGGGCGGAGTAGCTATCGTTCCATCCCTTACCATCAAAATACAAGCCCCAGTTGCCTCTGCTACTCGGCCCCATTGGTTTAGCAGAATCATCTCCTGGCAACCCCATTTTCGCCCCTCTATCCTGGCTAAACGCGCAACCTGATAATTTGTGCTGGTTTTGATTCTCGCCGGCAGTGCCGCATCAAGGCTCCGCTGCCAGGTACTCACACCTAAATCTATAGGGTTAGGTATGACTTTGTCCTGATGAAAAGCCGTTACCACCAGATCGGCAACGGTGCCTTCACCCCAATGGCCGTCCGTTACGAACAGGGTGGTGCGAAACCACATATCCCGGTCGGGTTCCAGCAGCGATGAAGCGAGTTGCTCGATCGCGTTTGTGTACTCTTCGAATGAGGAAAGGCACGGGATATGAAGTAGCCGTGCCGACCTCTGAAGGCGCTCATAATGTCGCCGAAGCATGACGACAGCGAACCTCCTGTCTGGTTGCCAGTACCCTTTTATGCCTTCAAAGACATTCAGGCCTCGATTGACCGCCTCACAACCAACGTGCAGAGTCGCTTCCTCCCATCGACGAAGCTTGCCCCCCATATAGACGAATTTCGGTTGTTGAAGATTTAGCATATTTTGTCGTACTTCGGGTAGCGAAGCGTGGAGGCTCGGAGAGCATTAACCGATGATTCAAAAGACCGGGCGCTCATTGGTTACGTATTCCTTCGAATTGCCGCAGGGTTATGTATTGAAGCATTAGTAAGGCGCCCAAATTGCCGCGGCGGGATGGTAGCGTGAAACCTAGGTCGTAGTTGGCCCGAGATCGTCGCTGTCATAATTTGCCTTGGTAGCTCGAGTCTCATTTCAACAACGGCCAGCCTCGGTCCTGCTCTGAGACAGCAGTCACTTCCATTGGCCACTTGATCCCCAGTTTCGGGTCATCGTAGCGGAGTCCTCTACTCAGCGCGGGCTCATAAAACTCACTCATTTGATAGAAAACTTCGGTCCCGTCTTCCAACGTCTGCAGTCCATGGGCGAACATCTCGGGAATATAAAGAGCCAGCCGGTTAGCCGCGGTTAACTCTATAGCGAGACTTTGTAGATAGGTTGCTGAGTCCAAACGTAAGTCGACAATAACATCCATCAATGCCCCCGCGGTGCAGCGAACGAGTTTCACTTCCGACGACGGCGCAACTTGGTAATGCAGCCCACGAATGGTTCCCTGGCGGAGATTCCAGGAAGTATTGCATTGCACAAAATTGTCGGTTAGATCGCGCATCCTAAATTCTCCCGCGCAATAAGTGCGCGCGAAAAATCCACGATCATCCGTCCGCAGCTCCGGTTCTATAATCCACGCCCCTTCGAGCCTGGTCGGAAGAAACTTCATCAGTGCGTAACGCAGCAAAAGCTCACCGCATCCTGGGGCTCTTCGAAGTCTCGCCCGTTTTCCGTCCAAAAAAACTTTTCGTCGATTTGACGCGTTTGGATCAAATATTGCAGCTGCTTAAGCCGGGTAAACGAACGGCACTGAAAAGCATCTTCGGTCAAGTTAATGCGGCTGAATAACTCCAGCAACTGCTTGGCTCCACGTTTGGCGTTCCAGTGACATTTAAACTCCGGCAGATGCTTTCGTATTTTTTCAAATGAGACTCTATAGCTTCGGTTGTCCGGGCTAGGAGGACCAAATGTGACCTTACAACCTGGGAACGCCTCACCGACGATTTGGGCAATCTCGCTGACTCGGTAGTTGTGGTGGGTATCTCCAACATTGAACACTTCGTTGGCCACAGCCCATCGAGGCGCCTCCAAGACTGCGACAATGGCCCGGCAAATGTCCGATGCATGCACCAGTGGGCGCCAGGGCGATCCGTCGCTGGTCATCCGGATCTCCTTAGTGGTCCAGGCCAACCCGGCCAAATTGTTCAGCACAATATCGAATCGCATCCGAGGCGAAGCCCCGTAAGCGGTGGCATTTCGCAGGTAGGTCGGCGCAAAGTTCCCATTGGCTAGGGTTTTGAGTTCCTGTTCTACGAGAACCTTGCAGCAGCCATACACGGTTTGTGGGTTAACTGGAGACTCCTCCGTCACAAAATCACAGTCGCTTACCCCGTACACACTGCACGACGACATGTAGACAAATCGACCCACCTTGGCATCCCGTGCTAACTCGGCTAACCGGACGGAACCTTTGAGGTTAATCTCATAGGTAATCTCAGGTACGAGTTCTCCCGCCGGATCATTTGACAACTCAGCCATATGCACGACAGCATCGAAGCCCTCCAGATGCCGCTTCTCCAAACGGCGGATATCCTCAACGGCGGTGTGCGGCGAAGATTCGGCGCTTCGATACAGCGAACGCTCTTTATAGTAGCCCGTGTCAAGCCCGATTACATCGTGGCCCACCCGCATTAGAGCTGGTGCCAGTAACGAGCCTAGATACCCATCCGAGCCTGTAACCAAAACCCGCATTAGATCTTACTCCTGGTAGACGCGACGTCACTTACCATTTCAGAGCGCTGCCCAGCACCACCCGCTCGGTCAATCCATTTTCGCCGCTGGCTCCTAAGCTGGCGCAGCGGCCGCCGAACTTTTAACGTTACCTCGTGATTGTATGTCATGGCCCAATTCTCTAAGCCGGCCCAGTAAATCAACTTGGTTAAGCTCAACTTTTCACCCATCGTTGCGCCGGCTTGTAGGAGAACAACAATACCAACGCGAGGCATATCAAGTCTGCGGAACGAAACGCGGTGAATCACCGCGTTTCGAAAGCACTAACGACGATCAATAGAACTACTATCGCTTCGATTTTAGCTAGGGATCAAGGGTAAGGCGGATAGAGCTCCAGCGGGCCGGAACCGGTTGCGCCTAGCGCATTTGCTCGCAGAGGATGCGGATAGGTGTAAGGAGTCCAACCGGGTCTAGCTTCATTGACAAAATAATCTCTGCCCTCCTGTAAGTAGGTACCGAGCGTTTGACCATTGCCGCACTGGTCCGGTAGAAACGGATATATTCCGACGTAACCGGGATCCTGGGTCTCGGTTCCGGTATTACTCCAGATAAAAATTGGGTCGGGGACGGCGCCGGTCCCATCTTTTGAAACAGTGGGATTCCCGTACTGCGAAGTACTCACTGCACTCCAACCCTGTCCGGTTTGGTGAGCAGCAGGATAAGCTGTTTGGCAGGGAATTGAGCCCTTGCGGGTGATCGAGAACACGGTCAAATAGATACCTAATTTGTTGTAGGGGATGTCGTCCATTGCGTTGTTGGTGATCACGCCTGTGCCACCGCGAACCGTAAACCAAGTGTTCATATCCAGCGGGTATTTTTTGCCGCCGTACGACTTTCCGCTGGTCGAATAATTGAAGGTATTATTGTAGATCTCCCAGTGTCTGGAACCCCAAATACTGGTATCCTGACCATGCGATCCAAGCGAGGCGTTGTTTAACGTGCAATCTCTGACGACGGCACGTGAATTATCGTCAAAGTTCGTGCAGAACACGTCCATGTCTTGGAACAAGCAGTTTTCTACGTAAGTATCCAAGGCGCCGGTCGGATCGCCGGGATTCAGACCCGTTGAGTCTGGGCCAGCGCCCATCGAATCCGGCTGATTCCAGGGAGCAGATGTGCTGGACGTGTTCACAAACGTAATCCCCCCCAACATATCGTTCTTCGCGGCAAACGAGCAATTCCACACGACGCCGCCGTTGCCTGCGAACCGCACTAGGTAGTTGAATCCATTCTTCTGCGAACTGACGAATGAACAGTCGTGAATAAGCACTGGAAGGCCGCCCAGTTGGTTGACATCCAAACAGAATGACGACTTCACTTCGCTACCCGGGTAGGGATCCTCGAAGTGGATGCCGCTCACTTCCACGTTTCCATTGGGCGAGGCATTCAGCAGCAACATATCGCCTCCTTTGTAGGTCCTTTTGATGATGGTTCCTCCGATACTTTGGGCTATCAGATGAATCGCAGTCTTGCCCGAATTCGTTACTTGGCGGCCCCAATTATGTTTGCCGGGCGGTAATTGGATGATCGTCCCATCAGTCGCGGCGTCGATCGCCCGCTGAGTATCTGGGGCTGAACCGTTAGTTAGCAGCACATTGTTGCCCAGATTCTGGTAAGCGAACATCGGAAGACACCCGAGTAACAGAAGTAAGACCGCTATTGGTATGGGACGGGATTTCGCGCTGGCGACCCAGCTGCCGGTCCAGTGAGGTAAACGGAGCGGATAACTAAACGGACTCGCGTTCCAAATGTCCGCCGATGAGGCGGTTCCAATATCGATGCGCGGGCGGCGGTTCATACACCCGCGAGTCTGTCTGACCAAACGAGATTAGCAAGAGCAAATATTTATTTATGAAAATTATACTCAGCATAAGCTAATGAGCTTCGGCTGCGACTCGCAATGGGTGTGGGTATTTATACTTTGCGTAGCCTGGTTTTGGCTTTCCAAGAATGTAATCGCGACCGGGGTTCACGTAATCCGTGATCTTCTGGCCGTGCCCGCATTCATCCGGCGCATACTGATTGAACCCAATGAAGGTCGGGCTGTCGGTTGCGCTTCCGGTATTTCCCCAAATGTAGACCGGATCAGTCGCATATCCGGACCCATCGTACGGAGCGCTGGCGTACGAGTATCCCCCTTTACCGATCCAGGTTTGCCCGACCTGCCGCGGCGCCGGATAGTGTGTCTGGCAAGGAATCGAATTCGAGAACCGGTTGATCGAATAGACGTTCATCTGAATGGCCACATTCTTCGTAGAAATATTTGGGAAAACATTATCCGCGATAATTCCGGTCCCGCCTCGAATCGCAAACCAACACTGGAGATTTAATGGAAAGGTGACCTTGGGAAAGCCGGGAGGCGATCCGCTGGCGGTGAAGACGAAGGTATTATCGTAAACTTCCCAATGACGCGAGCCGTCCGGGCTAGTGTCTTGGCCATGACTGTACAGCTGACAATTATCGATGGTGCAGTGGCGCATTACGGTGCGAGAGTCATCATCAAAGTCAGTGCAACCGATAAACATACCAGTAAACGTGCAATCCTCTACGTAGGTATTGGCCGTGCCATTCACATCAGCCATGCCCATGGTAGACGGCATCGTCCAAGTAAAGTTATCGTTGAAGTGTTTAAATTGGATTCCACCAAGGAAATTGTAGTTGGAAGCAAATTTGCATTTCCAAATAACTCCTCCGTTGGTGCACCATTCAATACTATAGACAACGCCGGAGCCATTTCCTTCGAAGTAACAATCATGCAAGAGCACCGGCTTGCCGCCAGCGGAAGGGAAGACGCGCATATGATGGTAGCCCCCAGCCCCAGTAATAGTACCACATACTACTCGGAGCCCGCTGATCTCGATGCTCCCGTTTCTGGCCGGAGTAACCAGAATGATGCCGTCAATGCCGGAACTGTTCGTGATGGTAACGCCGCCAACCGATTCGCCCGCCAGATGAACCGCTTTGCCGATATTTATTCCAGAGGTCCAGGTATAAGCACCGTTGGGGATTTGCACGACGGAGCTAGGCCGGGCTGCGTTAATTGCTCTTTGGGTATCCCCGGGCGTGCCATCGCTTCGATAAACGCCATTTCCCAAGTTGGTGAAAGCGATAGCAGAAAAGGGCGCGGAAAGCAGAAGCCCAATAAAAAGCGTGACTATCTTCATGACTTAACGATTTTAACCGAGCAAATTGGCGTAAGCGGCTCGGGTGATCTCGCCGACCTTCTTCCAGGAATACTTGTCGGCAGCAAAATCTGCTATCTCGCGGCGAGCGGTGTCCAATCGTAGAAAGAGCTCGCTGGAGAAGTAGGTCTCGATACTTTTTGCCAGGTCAATCGGATCGCGGGGCCGGCATAAAAAGCCGGTCTGTCCCTCGACGACGTCTTCTTTGAGAGAACCGACATCTGCAGCAATAGCGGGTAAACCGAAGTTATAGCCCAGAAACAGGACGCCGCTCTGGAAAATGTAAGTATACGGCAGCACTAGAACATCAGCCGCTTTGAAGTAGATCTCGGTGGCGTCATCCGGAACATACTCGATCCGTTCGACCAGGTAAGGTTGAAGATTGAGAGCGGAAATCCTGCGCTGGATTTCGTTCCAATAGGAGGCGCAGCTCTTGGGTTGTCCGGCAATCACCAGGCGATAGTTCGCTTCTTTTGCTACCAGCAACGCCATCGCCTCAACCAGGTGTTCCAGCCCCTTGTAGGGCGCTATATTACCAAAGAAGAGCACGACTTTTTGCTCGTAGCTCAGTCCCAGTCGCTGTCTGGCGGCCACAGAAGTCAGGCTCGTTTTCGGCACGGTGCTGTTAATCCCGAAAGGAATGACGCTAATCTTGGCCTCCGCCACGGCGAAGTTAGTTCGGAGTTCTTCTCTCATCTGTTGGGTATGAACGAAGAGATGATCACAAAGCTGGTACTGGATCTTCAGGGTCAGCCGATTAAGCCAGGTGTCACCCCCGTCGCGCCAACCCGCATTCACGTTGTGAACCGTGAGAGCGACTCTTTTGCCCAGCGCATGGTAATAGAACATTAGCAGCGTGCGATCCAGAACTGCGAATTTGTTGTTCCAGAGCAGGTGAAACAATTTCGGCTTCGCCATAGCGGCATAAAGCAGCAGACGCGAGTAGTAAAGCAGCACGCGCCCGACTTTCCTAGTTGCGGACACATTCGCGCACATTTCCTTCCGCAGATTCAGGAAGCGAACCAGGGGACTACGATGCAGTAACGGGTCATCCAGTTCGTCGCTCGCGATAAAGTCGAACGCAACTTCCTGGTCGATCAGAGTCGATGCTAGTCCAAGCGCGTAGGGCCGGTCGCCCCCGCCGGTTAGAATCGCGACCTGCGAAGGCGCCGCGTGATCACCTATTTTCTCGCGCGCACTCGACGCAGCAAATTCCCCGGACGCGGTGGCTTCCAGCGCTCTGGGCATTGGCACTGATACCTCGTCCATGCTTTTGTTAGCCAATAACATCTTCGGCAACTACCGATGCGGCACCGCTCAACTGGCGGATAGTAGCATCATAGACCTCGCTCAAACTGATGGCGGTGGTGGCCCGCCGATCAAAATCCCGGCGGTAGAAGAATTCCGGCAGCAACGGCGAAATGATCTTTTTCTGGATCCCGTAATCATGGATCTCCCAAGGACTAGTACAGCTGAACAAGCTGACACAAGGAATGGCACTGCCCAGTGCCAAATGCATCGGCAGACTGTCCCCACTTACCAAACAACGATGGTTCTGCACATCACCTAGATGTTCAAGCAGCGACTCTCGCACCGGAAGTACATTTACTTTTAACCCCGCCGCTTCCAGCTGTTGACCCAACCGGTCGTAGTATCCCCAATTCTTCATCGGCCACACTGCTCCTGCCACCGGGGCGATGGCAACATCGCCGCACAAGCCTGTGTATTGTGGCTCTGGCAACAAGTACTTTTGATCGGTAAACCGAAGACCAAGTCCCTCAAAAATCAACTGCTGATAGGTCTTGCGGTTGTGGAATTTGAGTGCATCGGCCTGAGTTTTTCCATAGCGGCTAATGATACTCATGTCGAACCAACGCCGGGCGTCCTCTGTGTAACTAACGGTATCGTTTCCGTCCAGGTACGCACCAAACAATTGCTTAGGCCGTACCTCTCTTACGAACGCCGCTAACTCGACTTCGTCTTCCAGGTTAATCACCAAGTCGTATTCTTCGTTTCGCACCGACTCGCGATCCTCCCAACTAAAGACTCGCAGATTGCCCGCCAATCGGTCAAGCAGTACGGTATTTCGGCGGGCAGTGATCCACGTGATTTCGCCTTCCAAGCATTTCAGTAACGGGGTGGTGCGCACCACGTCTCCGGTCGCGTTTAGTTTCAGGATCAGGATTTTCATCGGTTTCTACTGGTATAACAAGCTGGCAGAGCCGCGCCTTATGAGTTCTGCTCGAGTAACTGTCTTTGCATCAGTTCGATGGTTAGCAGCCGGTGAATCTCCGACGTGTAGTTGCGGTAGCCGCCGATGTGACCACGGACCATAGCTTCGACCTTAGCCCTATTTAAAAACGGCCGGCCGAGGGTCCGAGGGTCCAACAGAACGGCCTGCACATAACGACTAAGCTCATCCCGGTAGTAAACTCTGAAGTGATGAAATTTGTGGCGGCCCAGAAACAGGTTTTCCAGGTGCAAGGGGGCGAGGACATGGTCGGTACGCGCCAACCATTGCGGCATCCCCAGGTCGTAAGCGTACTCTGCCTTGAAGGTAAACTCCTGAACTAGATGGCGCGCTTTTCTAATGCCCGGCATTGAATGCAGGTGGATAGCTCGATCGGTCCCAATCCGTCCAAAGACCGTATTCCCCTCTGAGATAAGTCGCAGGGCCGGCTCATTGGCTTCGGCCAGACTCGGTGGTACCTGGTAGGAGAGACGCACTAGGTCATTGTCGCAAAATGGTAGTCGCATCGTGATCTGGGAACGTTCCACGACGAACTTGGAGTTCATGTACCAGGGCGTCTGCTTAAAGGCAGCGAACGAGAGCCGATGACAGTTTAACTCTTGGTCATACGTCGACCGGGCTTCGTGCATGGAGCGTTGCATATCCGGACTAAGCATCTCCTCTGCCATAACCGATGGTCTGAACATGACCAGTCGACGAAGGAGTTCGCCCCCGTTAGTGCCAGTGACGCGTACAGGCGCTATTTTTCTGGCTTCGCGCTGGACAAAAAGATCGATAGCGCCCGACGCATCCAGACTGCCCTCGCTGATGTAAGCAACTTTCTCCGCCAGCGAAGGAAATTGGGATAGAAAGATACCGTCGATGGGGATGGTCTGATACGGTTGCTGGGCTAGCTTGGCCAACCGCCGCGCGAGCTTGACATCATTGCAATCGCGATATCGGCCACTGAAAGTATAGCAAGGGAGCTCCCCGGTGGCGCGCGGAGCCCAGGCCAATACCATGCGACTGTCGACCCCCCCGGTCAGGGACAACCCGGTGTGCTCGTTTGGCGGGAAATACCGCGGCAGAACCCGCTGCCAAGTTTCTTTCAGTTGCTGATAATAGTCACGCTCATCCAGGGTGGGCAGTTCTTCCCAGGAGCGCGGCTCGAAATACCGTCCTCTCTCTGGCGGCCGTGATTTCCAAAATGACCATAGCGACCCTCCAGGCAGTAAAGAAACCCCTGAAAACAGCGTACGATTTTGTAAGACAGATCCACAGGAGAAGACTTCACCAAGGCTCTTAGAATCCAAGGACCGAAGCTGGGGCAACACCTTCAGCAGCGACTTGGCTTCTGATGAGAAATAAAATTTCCCGTCCTGTTCGTAATAGCAGATGCGTCCAATCCCGTATCGATCGTTGAACAGAAATGCCTGGGCTTTGCGCAGATCGATGATTAACCCGCTAAACCATCCGTTCAATCGTTCCAGGAACTTCAGGCCTAGTTCTTCATAAAGATTAATTAGGTAATTCGCCGGCTGCGCGTTTGGCTGATCGCCGTCAGTCCGTAGTCGATCTATCTCGAACTGCTCTCGGTAGTCTTCACCAGTGAAAACCAGACAGACGCTCTTATCCTCGTTCCACACCGGCATCCGGTCCGAAAAAGACCCGGGGTGGGAGACCCAGCCCACCGCTACGCCTATTTCTTCGCTGAGGAAAGTTCCGGACTCGTAGAAATCCTCATGCAGTAAACCTCCGACCATCGTGCGGAGAACTGCTCGATGGTCTGGCAGCAAGTGACTGCCTATGATACCAACAATACCAGGCATTTTTTTTAGTTGATTCCCGAGAGCGAACGAAATGGGAGCCGGTGGGAGGATTTGAACACTCCGCCTGCTGATTGGTGATCAGCCACTCTAACACTAAGCTACACCGGCATTAAGATGACTAAGAATTACTCAGAACTATCTCCAGCGAGTCGAGACCTGTGACCGCAGCGGTTAGTCGACGGACAAACCGGCCCAGTCGCGGCCGGATCATACGGATGGCAGTACTGACTTCGCTGGTTCTTTGACGACGTCGACCGGCGACGCTTTCGACGGGTAACGCATCTGATAAATACGTGAACGAAGAGCTTTCAGTGACATTAAGACCGGAAGCGGTATTAGCCTCCTAACCCCTTTGTACATTCCGAATCTGACGGCCAATGCCCCTTTCACGGTTAGCGGCACGAAATAGCGAGGATACTGCATCTCTTCGAAGCCATTGCGGCGTTTGAACTCGCTTAACGGGCTGCTCCGGTCGCCGTCGTAAACAAATTTTGTGTAGAGTAAGAACTTCACACCTTTCTGGTCGCAGACCTCGACCGCTTTGGCGATCAGCGCGTTAGTCGGTCTCTTATCTTGGTGCTCGACCTTAGAGATAATTTGAATAAGCGTCGCTATTTGATCAAGATAGATAATCTTAATAAATCCGATTAACTCGTCATTGAAATAGGCGCCGAGAAAGTCGCTCCGATCGAGATAGGTTCCGTTTTCCATTTTGACGGTCTCGAAGTCCTTTCCGAAATGCCAGAAGCGTCTACCCTGGCGAATCGGCGCCTCGTTATAGACACCTTGGATGGCTCGGACGAAGTCGTCATTGAATGGTACGACTTTAACCACAACGCCGCGTTTGGCGGCCCGACGCACGTTTCTTCTCGATTCTTGTGGCAATCGATTCTCCCACCAGTCGTTAAAGCTCTTGAGTGGGATCCCAGCCCAGTTATCCCATTCGAAAGCGTAGCTGTATTTGGGGGTGGTCTCTGGAACTTTTTGGGAGAAAGTGAAAATGTCCGCTTGCAGAGAGCTCTTCTTTAATTCTTGGACGAATACTGGCGGATCGACCACGATCTCACCCTCCACCACATCTTCATCTTTGATCGCGGCTTGGCGTAACCAGTTGCCGGTAACCACTACTGTCCTTCCGCAAATCTCTGCTGAAGGAGCGTAAAGCGTCTTACCCGCAACCCGGATCTCAGCTAATCCATCTTTTAGGGAACTGGTACAATTCATAAGGGGGAGGTAACGGGTGTCGGGGATGAGGCGCTGCCGCGCAACCATTGCTCGAGCATGGCTAAGCTGAACAACAGCTTGTAATTGTCCTGACGACCGGACCGGTGCTCGTGAAGGAGTCTTCGGACTGCCTGAGGTTCGAGTAGGTTGAACATGAGTGAGCTTTCGTCCAAAAGCATTTCCGGGAGTTTCCCTTGCAAGGATGATTGGAGCCAGCCATCGACCACGTTCACCGCAAAACCGCGCTTCTTGCGCCGTAGAATGCGCGGATCCAAGAACCGCTGGCAGACTTTACGATGGAGCCACTTCCCGGTCCCATGCCGGATCTTATAGCTACCATCCAATCTCTGGGCAAATTCGACGACGGTGCGGTCGAGGTAAGGTACGCGAATCTCTAGACCGTGCGCCATCGAAAGTTTGTCCGTGTACATCAACAGTTCGTCAGGAAGCGATGAGCGGAGCTCTAACAGTTGGAACCCACCCAGCTCATCTGCGTATTCCATCTGGGGCATCAACTCACGCCAGGCATCAACAAAGCTGTATTCTAATTTGGCATAAGAAAAATCGTCTCGAAACAGACCATCGATCTGCGGCCCGGGAGCGAGCGAAAACACCTGTTGATAACGTTGCAAGCGATCCTCAACACCGAGTGAGTTAATCCCTCGCTTCAGCGTCTCGTTTCGAGGCAACCGTTTGATGGCCGATCCCAGCAACCCGCGGATGGGGCCCGGCATACCCCGCCACATACCGCCGTAGTGAACACCCAGGTGCCGCCGGTAACCTCCGAACGCCTCGTCGGGTCCCTGACCCACCAAGGCTACCTTCACATCTTCCCGGGCTCGCTGACAGACGAAATACATTGGGACGATCGACGAGGACGCAACCGGTTCTTCCAGGCACTCAACGATTTTCGGCAGCGAATCCTCAAACTCTTTGCGGTTGAGTTGGACCGGCACGTGCCGGGCGCCCAATAAAGCCGCGGTCTCGGCGGCATCGACCAGCTCGTCATCTTCGAAAATTTCGCCGTACCCCACGGTGTAGGCTGGCCATCCTTTTCCATGACGGTTCATTAGTGCTAACAGCAACCCAGAATCGAGTCCGCCACTTAGAAGCACCCCGACTGGAACATCACTAATTAAGTGTCGCTTAACAGCGGCTTCATAAAGGTCCAGTAGCTCTTGTTCGGCTTCTGCAACCTCTTTCGGTCCCTCAAAGGGAATCGGTTTGTAATCATACCAACGCTGTTCGGCACAGCGACCTGCTTCCACCACGAGCATGGACCCAGGTGCAAGCTTTCTGATCCCCTTGAAGATAGTCAACGGGGAAGGCGTATACCGGTATCGGAGAAAGAGGTTGAGCGAGATCGGATCAATCTCGGGTTCGGATCTGTCGGCCGCCAATATTGCACGGATTTCTGACGCGAAGGTCAGCGTACCCTCCTGAAGCCGATAATAGATTAGTTTGATCCCCATCGCGTCACGGGCCACGACCAAGCGTCGCCGATCCACATCCCAAATGGCTACGCCGAACATCCCGTTCAGGCGCCCAAAAACCTTCGTCCCCCACTCTTTGTATCCATGAACGATCGCCTCAGTGTCAGAGTTGGTTAGAAACCGGTGTCCCCGGCTTTCGAGATCGGACCGAAGCTCCTTAAAATTGTAGATTTCGCCGTTAAAAATGACCCACACTTTTCCTGCGCTATCCGACATTGGTTGGTGTCCTCCGGCCAGATCAATAATGGAGAGACGCCTGAATCCGAATCCGAGCGAACCGTCAAAATAGGTGCCTTCGTCATCCGGTCCGCGATGAATAATCGATCGCGTCATCCTTCCGATCAGCGCCGGGTAGACGGGTTCCCCATCGACAAAGTTGAATTGACCGCAGATACCGCACATAATCTTTCCTTGGTTTTGGTAGATTACCTTCGAAAAACGATTAGGCAACCCGGAGCGGAGTCTCCGGTAGCTCGGAGGCAATGGTTAGCTCAGGTTTCGCCCTTTTGGCTAACATTATCTCTTTTACCGATCGGCATTTAGCTTCCGCCACGAAGTAAGCCAAGCTCCGAAACATCTGTGACTGGCCCCACCGATGCATCGGAACGTCGTCCCAACCAAAATACAATCGGCGTGATCGGAAGGAACCATCCGGTTTGACCCAGTCTTTCAGAACACCGCTAACCACTGTGTTCAACGTTTCAGCCAACTGCGGGAACCGGTTTCGTAACAGCAAACATAAGTTGATGCATTCAGCGCAGTCGTAAAGCTCCCTCCGGTAGACGGTTAAGCGCGGCGCCTTAGAAAATGGGCGGGGCAGCCCATCCGCAGCGAACAGGTTAGCAAGATAATACTGCACCCCTTTAGAAATCGCCTCGAAACAGCCTTCATGTCCGGTTAGGCTATGGATTTTGGCGAGCGCTTTCAAAACGAAGCAAGTGTGATAATGATCTACGAAGTCGCGCACTCCATCGACTGCATAATACCAGGAACCGTCCGGATTCTGGTTCAGTAAAACGAAGTTCAAGTTTCTCTTCGCAATTTCCCCATACCCATCGTTCGCCAGTAGCTTGGCCGCACTGGTTAGCAAGAAGGCGCGATAGGCGGCAGCGTTTATTACGCCTCCCTTATCATACGGGTTATACGAACAGGCGCTGGCCGTCTCGGAAACCGGAAAATCTTTGATGTCAGTAGCAGCATGCCGGGCTATCGACGCAAGAATAGCTTTCCACCTCTCTTCCGGCTCGATCTGGTAAACCTGCAAGAATGCTTCATAAGCGTAGGGGGTAGTCGTGATGAGAGGAGTCTGCCTTTTCATCAAACCATTGATCGTGACCCAGTCGAAGGGATACCCCCAGCAGTAGTCATTGAAATCGGCGCATCTGGTCTCGTCCAGTGACTTCAGAAAATGTTTTGCTTTCTCCAGCCAGTACGGTTCGGAAGTCGCCTCATGAAGAAAAGTGAAGCCCATAGCAAAATGGGCATCAGCGATGGGAAATCGGACCCGATGATAGAAAAGATGGCGGGCCGACGGAATAAATGCTTCGCAAAAAACCATCGGAGCGACCGCCGCGCTGCCGAATCGACGATTGCGATAATAGAGGGTCTTGGCCAAGCCGCCGATGCGACCCGCATAGAACGTCTGATAATCCAGCGAAGATTCACCGTAAGCGCTTAGCCATTTGCTAAACTCGAACAGCACAGCGGACACCTGGTCCTCCAACCCTTCTGCTACGCCTGAGTTTTGCACTACCGCGACTCCTTATGTGCCATATCTAATGAAAAACTGTTTGCCTTCTTCAGCCGCGACAGCGATCGCAAGACTGCTCGTAACTTCTGCATTTGATCCTGCCGATGAAAGCGGACTAACTCTGGCGAAACCGGACGTTTCGTCCTTCTGACAGCCGCCCAACTAAACCCGAATAGAAGTGCTAGGCCCCCCACGACATACGGTTTCTTTGTCATGCGATAAACCACTCGGAATAACTGCCAAATCGGGGATCCGCCCAAATAATAATCCTTCCGCCCGTACGCAAAGAGTGCGGCCAATTTTCCCTTTTCTGCGGTTCCCATTGGCCGATGATGATGGAAGCGCTTTTCCGGGAATGAACGCACCTTCCATCCTTGCATTCGGGCTTGCATTACCGCAATCCAATCGACGCCACCGGAGTGGCTCTGAACATACCCGCCGATATCGCGGAAACAGGACCATCGGAATAACTGGCAGGGTCCAGCCACGTAGTTTTCTCCTTCGAAACTATCTCTGCTCGAATCGTACCCGATCTCGGTAAAGGGCGTTCCGGCGACGCCTAAATCGGGATCCATGGCAAATTTGTCGATAATGAACTCCATATAATCCGACCCAAATGAGACATCCGCGTCCAAATTTCCAACTACATCAAACTCAAGTGACCCCAGGCGCTCGAGCGCGGCGTTCACGGCGAGCGCTTTCCCGGTGAAACTCCGGTCAGGGCGATTCGGCACGCGCATCAATTCGATCCAAGGAAAGCGCCCCAGATAGTTCCCGACGATTTCCGCCGTACTATCGGTCGACCCATCATCCACAATAACCCAACGGTCGGGCAGAACTGTCTGACTGACTACTGACCGGATCGTCTCTTCGATAAACTTAGCTTCGTTTCGGGCCGAAGTAACCAGAACGTATTTCATACCGGCACACACTCCGTCGGTTCGAGCACCAGAACTTTTCTACCTGGATAAATCTGAGCAAATATCCGATCCATGATTCTCGCGGTTAACAGGATTTCTCGGTACGGGATCGGCGGCGGACTCTTTAGCTGGATGGATTCATAAAACCGTCGGATCAATTCGGTCATTCCCGAGTCCTGGTAAAGTCTTCTACCGGCGAAATGCGCAATATTCCGCCGAGCATTTCGGAGATGCTCACGCGCACTTAGCAGAGGAGGAATTACAAAAGTTAGATAGCTTTTGTTATTCCGTTTCTGGTTTTGGATAATGCTTCCACTAGTTTGATCCACGAAAAGGGAATTCCTCGGGCCGCAAATGCGGAACTGGTTCAGGCCCGGTTTGATTTGGCTCGAGAAGCAGAAAAAAGCGGTCATGCCGTGGCGATCCGTGATCAGGACGCGGAGTTCGTCCAACACCTCTTCTACATGGAGCGTTCGTAGCTTGGCACTCTGATGCCCCTGGGCGAAAATATCGGTCAAATCATCGTCCAGGAACTCGGCTAATCTGGCGACTCCATGGCTGATGACATTGTGGAGTAGTTGGCCTGGCAGTTGACGCACCCAATGCCGCCGGTTTCCCAGAATCGGCTGGACATAACTCAGGTCGTCGAGGTCGTACGCGTAGTGGCTCTCTAGATGAACTGGTTTACCACCGAGATAACCTTGGGCTACCAGTCGCCGCATTTCGAGCATCTCCAGAGTGAACTGATAATTGTGGCCGGCTACTATCCTAAGGTCTCGGCTTTCAGCCAATTGAATCAGTGACTCCGCTTCGCTGGCGGTCACCGTGAAAGGCTTCTCCAGATAGACATGCACTCCCGATTCCAGACAATGTTTCGCTAGAAAGTAGTGGCCCTGAGGAGGAGTGGTGATGTGGACAACATCGGGTGACGTCTCCGCCAACATGTCTGATAGATCCGCAAAGCACTTGGAAATACCGAACCGCTCTCCTAGCTGCCTCGCCATCAGGGGTTCCTGATCACAAACTGCCACAATTTGGCAAGCCGGAACGCGGCGAATGGCTTGCACATGTTGATCAGCAATTTTGCCACAACCAACTATGGAAACACGCAGCATGGGTTAGCGCTTTACTGGTTCAAATTGCGCCAGAAACGAATCCATCGCCTTTTCCAGCCCGACTCTTGGTCTCCAGCCCAAACCTTCTCGGATTTTTCGATTGGAATAGCGGTTCCTTTTCCAATCGGCCGCACAGCGTTGTCGGTTGAAAGCGGGTGGAAGCTGACCCTTCGAGTAGTTGGAGTATTTCTCCCAAAGCAGACTCAACCCATAGGCAACGGAGTACGGGATCCGAACGGAACGGAAGCGGGGTACGCGCTTTTTGTACAATTTGAGAAATTGCCGGCTGGTTAGGAGCTCATCGTCCACCACATTGAAGATCTCGCCGTCTACGCCGGGCTTCAGACCTCCCACTACGATTGCTTCCGCGCAATTATCCACATGCGTAAGCGGGAGAATATTCGAACCACCAACCTGAACAAACAGACCGAAGGCGCCGTTACCAACTCGTCCGCTTAGCTCCCTCTTACCCGGTCCAAAAACCACGCCAGGCCGAAGAATGACATAAGGAAGTTTATATCGGTTGCCATACTCCTTGACTAGCTCCTCCTGTTTTAGCTTTCCAAAACCGTACGCGTCATATCGACCTTGAGGAGCATCTTCCAGCGGGCAAGTCTCATCCAATAGGGCGCCCCGTTTCAGCTTTAAGGTTGAGTACACAGCAAAGGAACTAACTGTCACAAATCGTTTCGGTTGGTCTTGCTGGAGAAACGCGTCCATCAAATTCCGGGTGGCGAGGGCCGAGTTCATAAATGCCCCAGCAAAAGACTTATCAAAACCGGCCGCCAGATGATAGACAATCGAGACACCGTCGACGGCTTTCCGGCAATCATCTCGCGAAAGTAGATCACCCGTAAGCAACTCGACTCCGTTAGCAGCAGGAAAGCGGGCGAGCACCAGCTTCAGACGTTCCAACCGGCTCGATGGACGCACGAAACAGCGAAGGTTCGCGAAACCGTATTGTAGCAGGGTCTCAACTACCTTCACACCGATGAAACCATTCGACCCCGTTATTAGGATGCGTTCCTGGGGTGAAGCTAGCCATTCTCCGTCCATTTCGGGATCTAAATAACGGCGGGATGGAGACGTGATTATAGATTGACTCCTTTGCGGGCGAGGACGGTTTTAATCGCCGTTAAGTTGCAGAAATTCTCTGCAGTTATCTCGTCGACATCGATGAAGACGCCATAACGCGATTCGAGAGCGGCAACCAAGGCGGTCAAATCGAGGGAGTCCAAGAAACCCTGATCGAAAAAGTTCTCGGCTTTAGAGAAATTTCTCCCTGGGCGGATATCGTTGAGTATTTCGATTAATTCGTGCATAGGCGGGTCGGGACTGGTCGAATTCGGCTTATAGAATCACGAAGGCAGCTTGGGTCCATCGATCGCTCATACCAACGCACTTAGCTTCGCGCATAAAAGCACGCTTGTACTGTTCCCAAGCCAGGTACTCATTTATAGCCGACGAATACTCATCGAAAACGACTACATCGCCGGCCTTCAGGAAGGGGTCCAACGTACCTAGCGTGTAGTGCGTGCTGGAGTGGAGATCGCTGTCGTTATGAACAACAATCGGATGCGACAGCTCGGAGTGCTCGAGGAAATCGCGGAGAGTATCCTGGAACCAGCCTTTCACAAGTTTGACTCGCTGATCTGAGATTTTCGGCGGTTCACCTTTGAGACCGAAATCTCCTTGCTTAGTTACGCCGAAGGCGTGGGGCCAATCCTCAGGCAAACCTTCAAACGAGTCGAACCCGTAAAAACGCGACGTCTCATTCGTATTGATACGTGTCCATGCCTCGAGGCTTTCTCCTCTCCACACACCAAATTCGAGATAAGTAATAGTGGCATTTCCAAATCGGCTATTTATTTCCGAGTATAGTTGTTGGCGATTTGCGAACTTGTGGACGCCGCTGGCTTCCAGATTTCTGATCGTGGCCATCATCTCCGCGTTTCTGTTGATGGCTTCTACAGCTCGAGAGAATTTTGGCCAAAACAGGCTAGCCAATTGCTTCTTTGTGGCGTGATGCATAATTGCAGTCGTCAGTACCTGACAGCGAGTAGAGTTTGAGAGAATCTCGCGCTGCGCTGGACTTTAATCAGGTCCCGCAGCGAGATGGATTAGACAGTAAGTTCCGGCTCCAAGATTTCTTCCGCGATTCTGATGTGAGGCGGAACACCTATCTGGGCTGGATCAATCTCGACGCGGTCGCCCGGTGAGAATTTGGCGGCAAAAAATGTTTGGGCCGGCCCGTTTCGCGGACCATCGACGGGGGACGCCTTGACCCGATGGGCTCCGGCAATCATGGCCTGATTGACCGTGTATCCCAGCAACGCTTCTTCGACTCTTTTTCCCATCACCCGGCAACTCATGACGAAGTCAACGATCGTGGCCTCGGTTCCGGCGACCGAAAGGCTCGCTAAGCCAGTGAGTCCGAAGTCCCCAAACCGATCAGAGACGTGAAAGGTATAAGTGGTATTGTCGGGTTCTTCGGCCCAATCCCAGAAACTTTTCTCATCCAATCGCCGCAGACTAAGGTTGAACTGGTTAGTTTTGTTGAGCAATTGTGTCGCCCTCGCCAAGCTCCCGCGGCGCAACGGCTCTACCCGAACTTCGATTCGCAGCGAACTTAACCAATTCTCCACATCACCGTTTAGATCCAGAAACTCTTTACGGCTGCGTTCGGCTTGATACATCTCTGTTCGCCGTAAATCCTCTCCGCCGAGGCTCTGCGTCTCGAAGCAACTCAACGACGATAGGAACGGCGCGAGTTCGGCAGGCGACACCGGCAGGTCCGGTGTATACACTTGCGGCAGGATTTGGCGAACCTGATCGCGCTCCTGTGGGCTATCGTCAAGAAAGACGAAAGCATCGAGACCAACATTCAATTCTTCGGCCAGCGCCAGCAGATTCTCGGCCTTATCTCTCCAGTTAATCCGCCAGGCGACAAAGTCACTCTTCCGCAGGACCATCGCCGGGTGCTCTTCGATCACTGAAATCGCCACTGCCTCCTCGTTCTTGCTACAAATTGTCAGCAGAATGCCGCGTGCCCGCAGCCCTTTCAGAGTCTTCTGAAAGGCAAGAAAGCATTCCCCGACCGGATCAGGCGCGCCGAGTTTAATATTGCTCAAACCATCGTCCCCGGCTACCCCACCCCAAAGCGTATTATCAAGATCGCAAACGATTACTTTTTTCCCTAAGCCAAGCGATCCACGCAATACGGCTTTTATCTCCGCAGCGGCCCTCTCAAAAAGATTTTGCGAATAGAGGATTTTCGCTACGGCATACATCCGCGGGTCGTGCGCGGGGCGTCCGAGGTTGCCCTGCCAATGTCCCATATCAAGCAAAACGATATTTTGCCGCTCGGCGAATTTTTCTGCGAGTATCAGATTGGCTTTGGCGAGCAAGTTAGCGGGGCCGACGCCTTGCCGCCACGTGAGGGTCTGTATCCAGCGCTGATAACCTGGCAGTGACCAGGTAGGAACGAGAATTTGACCAACGCGAGATGCAGCCTGGACCACCGCAACGGCAAACTGTTCGGCTTCGCGGAGCGCCGCTTCATATGCTTCCATAGCCGACCCTGCCTCGAAGCTAAGTAACTTTTCCATCGATGGCAAGGTCAACTGGGGTGCAGTCCAAATCACAAGGACGTCCGGCTCAAACGCCCAAGCTGGATGATTTGCATCAAGGAGGATCTGGTAAACTTGCCCGTATGGCGCGGCAGAGGTTTGCAGCCGAGGCGGGTCCTGGCCGCGCTCCAACAGGCGCCCAAGCGGATCCAACGTCGTATCTCCCGCTAAAAGAACGCGACGGATGGGTTCGTTTCTGTGGTTCAAACCAGTCTCCTCTTTTCCATTATTGCCCTTGGCCTCCGCTAACTATTTGCCGACTGGAACCGTTCCGTAGATCGTGATTCCTCTTCGGGCGGCTTCAATCAGACGTTCTGTAAGAACACCGGCTTGCGGAACCAGAAACATGGGAACGCCGTGAAAACGCCACTCTACCAGCTCATCTTTGGAAAGCACCGACCAAAGAACCCTGAGATCCAGTTTCCGCGCAGCGTCGGCAAGTCCTAACTTGTAGTCGTAGCGGCTACCATCGTAATCAACCAACGTCACCTGGGTGGAGGCAGGATTCGTACATTTGATTGGGAAAGCATCTCCCATGTGGTCACCTGCTACATGGGCATGGGTTAGGCAGCGATAATACTCAACGCCTAACCCCAGAATGGCGGTAGGCCGGCGCGTCATCACGCCAAATGGACTATCAGGACTCATTCCTGTCTTCGAAATGTGATGGCCACTAGTCAGTTCTTTCGCTAAGCGCCCGAGAGCGCAAACACTGCACGTTGGATGAAGGCTTCGCAAAACGTTTGGCCTTCTACGGAATATTTCGGGAACTAGTCCCATTTCCGAGGGAGTACGGCGAACGTCGAACGGCCGGGACCGAAAATAGGCCGACGTGTCATACGTTCTGCCGCCCATCACAAACGCGGGCATTACCAAAGTTCGATCGGGTCCACAGAGTTCAATCAAAGCGCTGACCAAATCATTCGCGCTCCCTTTGTACATCGGCAGAAGCCCATCGAATGAGCTGTGCACCATCAGGATCTCGTATTCCCGGGGCAGGCGCTCAGCCAAGTCCGCTAGTAATTCTTCCGTGGTGAAGGCTCCGTTAATCACGGAGAGCACCGGAGCAAACCGTTTTCGGACCTGCCCTTGCAGTCGTTTAAGTTCAGACCGCCGCTCTTGGCTGAGCGTACGGCGCAGCACTGCTCGGACACCCGCCCGCACGTGGCTCAATCCTTGAGATGCGAGTCTCACAAACCACCTCCTACACCTGCCGAAGCCATTCTCGGTTGCGGCCGCTTCCGAAGGAAATTTGACAGAGGCAAACGCGTAGCGGGGTAATCAACGGCGATAAGGAAAAACACCGTCCAAACGAAGTTAAGAGTGGCGAATGCTGCCTCCGTGTAATTGAACAGGATGATTGCCAACAGAAAGCCTAACCTGAGGCGGCCGAACTCGAAGCGCGCAACCAGGTCTCGCTGAATTTTCTGAAAGGTCCCGACGAACTGCCCGATCAATAGCACGATACCGACCCATCCGAGATTTAGGTAGACCTCAATGTATCCATTGTGTGCCTGCAACGGGTGCCAGAAAAATACATTCCAGAGGGTATCCAATCGTTTTCCCAGCCAGAAGCTCTCAAATCCTGCCCCAAGGATCGGATCTTTCTGCAGCTTCAAAACTGCGTCCCATAGTTCCGTTCTGCCTGTCAAAGTTAGATTCCGACCTAGCCCTTTCACGACAGTTGCATAGATCCCGAAAACCGGTTCCAAAGCCGCAAATAAGACAACCGCGGCGACCAGATAGGCTCCGACATACCGCCGGTTTACAAATCGCATCCCGACGAACCACATCACCATAATCCCCAGAATCATCATCGCGAATGAAGTGGCGCTTGATGCCTCCGCCAGGAGCCACCAATTCAATGCAAAAAAACCGACATTTACCATGAGCTGGTTTCGCCGGCTTTTACGATTGGTGATTTTCAGCACCTGCAGCGTGTTCCAAAAAAAGAACATACCGAAAATCAGGCACAGGCAACCAAGTTCGTTTTTGTTGGTGGCTACCCCGGAATTCACCGCTTGACCGGTCCAATCATCGAACCCTCGCCCCCATTCTGGAAAATACTTAATAAAACAGATTGAAAGCGGAATTAGCACGTACGCGAGTCGCTTAAACAAGAGTTTTACCGCCTCTACCGGCATAGGATCCGTCAATACAATCAGAACCATGATGGGATGTCCCAGAATTTTAACCCACCGCTTGAGGGCGATTAAGGGAAAATCGGACCAGACGATTGAAATTAACGTGTAGATGAAAAAGGCCATCAACCAACGATTATTGCGAGCAAATGTCGCCAGATTGACGCCCCTTTTACGCAGGACGCTGTAACCCGCGACGATCAATAAAAAGAATACCGTCGCATCGAGCGGACTACCGTCCTCGGGCGACGCGATCGTGGTTGCGCTGAGGTTGAACCAACCAGAGACGGATCGCGAGCCCGTTAGCAAAAGCCATATCAACGGGATCCAAATGGCTTTGCTAACATTTCTCTTTTCCGGGCTTCCCCACCGGTAAAGGAAATAAATAAGCCCTAAAGTGAGCCAGAGCGCGGCGATGGGCGGCGTGTGCATAGAAGCCAGAATCCCGACAGTAATTCAGAAACCGAGCTATTCGTTCGGCAAGTTAGAACCTGACTAGAGCTAGCAGAAGGTAAGAGATTGGCGCCCTCTGCGATCGTCACCGCGAAACGCTTTCCTCGATGTTACCCTTGGTCCGGTAGCTCGGGTCATCGCTTTGAACTCGGTCAGGGAAGAGAACTCGATAGGCGGTCGCAAGATTTCGTCCGACCTGACTCCACTGCAACTCTTGTTCCACTCGCATGCGCCCAAAACCACCCATGCGTTTCCGCAGGACCGGATCATCCATTAACTGGGCAATTGTCATAGCGAAACTGCGCTCATCATTAGGCTCCACGTAGATCGCCGCATCCTGTGCCGAGTACCGCGTCTCTTTGAGATCAAAACTTACGATAGGTTTTCCGTAAGCCATATACTCCATAATCTTGATCCAGGTCGAAACATCGTTCAGGGGACTGGAAGGATCTGGATCTAAGCAAATATCTGCGGCGGCCAGATTCGCACGCAGGTCGGCATCCGGGATGTAACCGGTAAATTCAACGTGGTTCTCAAGGCCAAACTCTCTATTCATTTTCCGGAGATCTTCTAGCGAATCTCCGCTGCCCATAATCACGCAATAATAATCCGTTCGCTTTATTCCGTAGGTAAGGCAGGCGAGCGCACGCAAGAGGTAATCCACGCCATCCTGCGGATTTAAGCAGCCGATATAGCAAAGTATCGACTTGCCCATCTGGCGGAGACGTTCGGCGGGTGGAACCAATTCCATCCGATCCGGACCTGGGCCGTTCCTAACCACGAAGCACCTTTCAGGACGTCGCCCACCTCGCTGAATATGAACTCGCTTATAGGACTCGTTAGTCGCGATGGTGATATCAGCCAACTTCAAACTACACTTTTCCGCCAATAACAATCCCCAAAAAACCAAGTTACCCCGCGTCCGGTAGCGCGATTGGTAAAGCTCTGGAGCCAAATCGTGGTGATCGAAGACGAATTTCTTTCCCAACAACTTGAAGGGGAGCGCGACCAAAAAAAGCGTATCCGGCGGGTTGTGAGCGTGAATAACGTCCACACCGTGACGCGCCGCCACATACAGGCTAAGTAGCAGGCAGCCCATGGTAAAATAAGCATACTCACTAATATAGCCGACTAAGGCTTTCACCTTGGTCAATTGTCGCTGCAGAGCCGTTTGGCGTTCCTCGGGAGCCTTTTTGAATAGTTCTAGCTCTGGCATGCGATAAACGCGAATACCCCTAATGACTTCGGTCGTCTTCTCGTCGTTTCGTTTAAGGCAAATTACCGTGACTTCGTACCCCTGGTCACGGAGCAAAGCAGACTCATTCCTTACCCGCGGGTCAGACGGGAACCGGTTTTGCACCAACATTAAGATTCTACCAGCAGATGCCTTCATAGTTGGAGGGCAGTCTTGAGCGATCAGAAAAGATGCGCACCAAATCGATAACCACAGATCCGTGGTTGAGGCCGGCCAAGCTTTTCTCAAAAAGCTTCCCTTTCTTAGCTACAACCAGTACTTCGCTTTGCTCGACCACCTCTTCTATCCTTGGTTTCAGCAAGGACGAGATATGGGGAATCGTATATTCGATGTAACGCTTGTTCGATCCATGAATTCTGGCCAGAGAAACTTCCTCGTCATAGATGGAGATGGAATACCCTTTTCCAATCAAGTTTTCGATCAGGTTAACAATCGGGCTTTCCCTCAGATCGTCGGTACCGGCTTTGAAGCTCAGACCCAAGACGCCAATTTTACTTTTGCCGGTCCTTCTGACCTGATCCACGGCCCGTTCAACTTGCATGCGATTGCTAGTTAAGAGCGAGCTTAGCATTGGTAAATCCACGTCCCTCAACTTGCTTTCGTAAAGGAGCGCTCGCAGATCCTTGGGAAGACAGGATCCGCCGAAGGCGAAGCCCGGTTTCAAATAGTATGGAGAAAGATTCAGTTTCCTATCTTTGCAGAAAATCTCCATTACCTCGTGACTATCAACCTTGAGGGCCTTACAAAAGTTTCCTATTTCGTTGGCAAACGTAATTTTGAGAGCATGGAATGCATTGCACGCGTACTTCATCATTTCGGCGGTACGGATCGTGCAATGCTCCAGCGGCGCGTCGATCTGATCGTACAAGCTAGCAAGTAGGGCGGCGGATCTCTCGTCCGTAGATCCGATCACAGTAAGAGGAGGTTGGTAATAATCAAAAACCGCTGTCGTCTCTCTCATGAACTCAGGGTTGACACAGACCCCAAATCCCTCACCGAGCTTTTTCCCGGAAGTAGTCTCCAACAAAGGAATGATCTTGTCTTCAACGGTACCGGGCAGGACGGTGCTGCGAATGTTGACGACATGAAACTGCTCGGCCCTGGCTAATAAAGTACCGATTTGCCCGGTCACGCGGAGAAGCTGAGAAAGGCCGAAGCTGCCATTTTCGTTACTGGGAGTACCAACCGACACGAAGGAGACATCTCCAATTTCTTTGGCACTGGTTTGCGCGCGCAGTCGTCCGGTGGAGACTGCCTTGGCGATGATTTCTCCTAATTCCGGCTCGACGATCGGGCTCCGAGAGGCGTTAATCGCATCAACCTTGCTGACATCGGGGTCAATACCGATAACATCCTGTCCATCTCTCGCCATACAGGCGGACACAACTGAACCGACATACCCTAATCCAAAGACAGTAATCCTCATGATGGTGCGGTTAATTACCGAAGCGGCTAATGGTTTGGCGGCCTGGCGAAGCTGCCGGGCCTAGATCTTTCAGATCAACTTACAAATTGTCTGCAAGCCATTTGGGGCCGTAGGACCTGCTCTTATTGAAGACCACCGTGACCTTGGTTTTGGCCGCCAACTGAGCGTACGCGCGTTTGACCGCGTTTCGATTGCTCTTTTCCGCCTCTACCACCAGCAACACCGTGTCCATAAAGCTGGCCAGGGGAAGGGTGGCGCTGGTGTCACCGAGCGAGGGCAGGTCAAAGATCACATAATCGAGATCGCTCCGCTTGAACTCCGCCAATGTATTATAAAATCCTTTTGGAGATACCAGCTTATCTACCAACAGCACCTTACCCTCAGACGCTGCTTCCAATGCGCGCGCTAATCCGGCCGCAATCGAAGACGCTCCCGCTTTTGCCCCAAAGCCGGTGACCGCCACCAGCTTCGGTTTGTAAGACATATTGTTAACTTGGAAAAACAGGCCCAGGCGATCTCGAATGGCTTCATAGAACGGCGTGAATATATCGCTCCTATCAACGACGGCGGCACCTGTCCCATTCCGGTGATTCATCCCATCGGAATCGCCGCTATTGTTCAAACGCAGCTGGCGACGGTTGGGGCTTATATACGGAATCGAAAGCAACAAGGGTATGCGCAATTGATTCTCAATTTCGAGCGACCGCTTCACGGTTCGGTCTAAGAACATTTCGATCAGTAGGGCAAATGCGACCCCGGCGACCAACCCACCGCCGGCGAGCGCGAGTACGGACTTCTCTATATTCCTCTTCACCCGAGCCGCCGGTGCAGGAGTCTGCACCACGCTGATGTTGGGCATCCTGGAAGGATCAAGGGTTTCGTCGATGCGAGCTTTCTCCAGACTTGCTTCGGAGTGTTTGTAATTCGTTTCCTGGACGTCCGCGTCTCTCTGGAGTTCCTCGAGTCGCGGCGCCACCTCTTGAATGGATTTTACCCGCGCATGCAAATCGGTCATACGACCGGTCAGCGCATTCACTTTGGACGCCAGTCCCGCTAGCATCGCTCGGTCCGATGTAATATTCGGTTGCCCTTGGATGGTACCAAGTAGAGCCGGATACGAGGTTTCCAGTTCGCTACGTTCCTTTTCGAGTTGGGCAATCTGATCTGCCTTTACCTTAACTATGGTGTTCTCCGGCGTGAACTTTAAGAGCAGCTCAGTCTCGGTCTTTTGAAGCTGAGTCAACCGGGCAATCAGGGATTTGTACTTCTCTTGGATATCGCCAGTTACCGGCTGGGCAGGAGCCGTTGGCTGTACATTTTCGGGCAGAGCCATCGACTTTACTAGATCTTTAACCCGAGCCTGTTGCGCAGCGAGCTCGGCTTCCGCAGTATCTAACGCCTGTTGGGTTTGTCCAATTTCGGCGGCGAGATCTTTTTTGGCTTCTTCCAGGGAGATAATTCCAGCGCTTTCTCTCAACTCTTTCAACTCCCCTTCTGTCTGGTCCAATTTTCTCTTCAACTCGGCCGTCTCTTGCGCCACGTAGGCGAACGTACCGGTCGAACGATGCACTTCCAGATGCTTATCAAAATATCGTTTCACCAACTCCTGTAAGACCGGCATCGGGAGATTCCGATCGCTGCTAGTAAAGCCGAGAGTAATAATGTTGGTATCCTTAAGCGGAGCTACTTCCAGACCGCTGCCAATTATTCCAGCTACTTTATCAACGGTAGCTCCATCCGCGGAACCGGAAGCCGAGTTTTTGGCGTCTATTGACTCTGCCACCTGGCGAATCAGGTCTGAGCTAGTCAAGATCTGGACCTCAGAATTGAGAAGATTAGCGTCCCAACCAGTCGGAGTCTTAACCTGACCATCCAGTCCGTCGACACCTCCGCGATCCATTACATATCGGACCATGAGCTTGGCCTCCGACTGGTAAGCGGGCGGGGTCGAAAAGTACAGTGCTGCAGCCGCAATCAAGCCGGCTAATGTGAAGAAAATAATTTTCCACTTGTGCCGAAAGAGCATGAACAGGATGTCGTGCAGGCCAAACCCTGATGGGTCCGGTCGTTCTCCAAAATCGGCCACCGAGCCGTACTCGGTCGCGAGATGCAAGGTCTCGCCGTTATTCGGCGCCACAATAGGCAAATCTTCGTTATGCATTTAAACTTCTACGCCTCCGGCAACAGCTTCTTTAACACCTTCGATTACCTGTTCTATTTGAGATTGAGTTAATTCGGGATACATCGGCAGCGACACAAATTCAGCCGCACAGCGTTCCGCAATTGGAAACGAAGCGCGCGCATAGCCAAGAGTTTGATAAGCCTCTTGTAAATGGACGGGTACCGGATAGTGAATGCCAGTCGCTATTCCCTGGTCCGCCAGGGTTCTAATCGTTTCGTCTCGGTTACTGACGCGAATGGCATAAATGTGGTAAACATGCCGAGCATAAGCTGCCTGCGCCGGTGTGATGACACCTTCGAATTCCCTGAAGCCTCTGTCGTACTGCGCGGCGTGGTTACGGCGCCGTTGGTTGGCTGCTTCCAGTTGGCGCAACTTGATCCGAAGGACCGCTGCCTGGATCCCGTCCATGCGGCAGTTCCATCCAACCAAGGAGTGAAAGTATTTTCGTTCCTGGCCATGATCCCTCAGTATTCTAATTTTTTCGGCTAACTCGGCGCTACTGGTCACGATAGCTCCGGCTTCACCGAAAGCGCCGAGGTTTTTTCCGGGATAAAAACTGAAGCACGCCGTGTCACCGAAAGTCCCGACCCGTTTCCCCTGGTAGGTTGCGCCGTGCGCCTGACAAGCATCCTCGATCACATGGAGACCCTGCGTACGCCCGAAGTCCAGAATCGGATCCATATCAGCGGGTTGCCCAAAAAGATGAACCGGGATTATCGCTTTTGTCTTAGCGGTCAGAGCATGCTTCAGCGCGTCCGGCTTCATCGTGTAGGTGCATTCGTCCACATCGACGAATACCGGACGCGCTCCACAATGAGTGATGGCCTCGGCTGTCGCCATGAATGTGCTCGGAACCGTGATCACTTCGTCTCCGGCGCCAACGCCACAAGCCAGTAAGCTCAACCAAAGCGCCTCTGTGCCGGAACCAACCCCAATCGCGTAAGGAATGTTGCAATAAGCGGCAAAGTCCTCTTCGAAGGCGGCGACAAAGCGCCCGCCGGCGAATGCGGAGCTCTCGATTACCTCCTGAATCGCTTGGTTGAACTCGCCCATCAACGGAAGATGTTGCGACCACAAGTCAAGAAACGGTACTTTAGTTGGCATTTTCCTTCACGGTTCCCTTCAGTATTTTAGCGGGGTTACCCGCCACGATGGAATCGGGGGGTACGTCTTTGGTAACGACACTTCCGGCACCGATAATCGCGTTTTCCCCAATGGTAATGCCGCCTAACAAGGTTGCCCCCGAACCGATCGACGCGCCTCGCTTAACCAAAGTCCTTTGGCAAATCCAGTCCGTCTCATTTTGCAGCCGGCCTACCGCGTTGGTTGCACGCGGATAACGATCGTTGATAAAGGTTACGCTGTGACCAACGAAGACGCCGGATTCGATGGTGACGCCTTCACAAATAAAGGTGTGGCTGCTAATCTTGCAATGGTCCCCGATCGAAGCCCCTTTCTGAATTTCCACGAAGGTCCCGATCTGGGTCTCGTCGCCGATTTCGCAACCGTAAAGGTTGACGAAAGCATGGATGCGCACATTTCGACCAAGGGTCACGTCCGGCGCAATCCGACAGTAATCTGGTATTTGAGTATTGATACGACTCAGTTTGGCTAGTTTCGCTCACAAAGCGTTAACTTAAATCACGAGCTACGTTGACTGGTGGATGGCTTACGCTCCAGCGGCAGAATGCACCAGGAGAGCCTGGAGCATTTCTGCCGCTTTTTCGCAAATGGTAAGCTTCAAACCATTGTCTATCGACTCTGGTTTTTAATTCTTAAATTACATTCAATGAGCCAGCTGCGAAACGCGTACCTCTTGCGTCTGCCCGAGCCCGCTGACGCCATTTAATTGTAAGTAAGAGGGCAAACTGGGGGTGCGGGAAAATGCGACCGGACCGCCGTGGCTCTTCAGCGAGGTGGAAGCAGCCTCGAGGATCCTTACCAACTTCAGCCCTTCATGGCCGTTGGTTAGCGGCTGCACCCCATTTTCGATGCAATCGATAAAATGCTGGCATTCCGTCTTGAGCGGTTCCTCCTGCTGGATATGTGGAATATAACTGTCTCCATAGTGATAGGAATAGTGGAAGTCGGCAAAGGTGTCATAGTGCGGCGGGCGTTCCACTCTAACATCAAAAATCCGCAGTTTTTCATGCGTCTGTAAATCGTCATAAACGATCATGCGACGCGTCCCCACAATCGTCATGTCACGCACTTTTCTCGGCTCCAGCCAACTGCTTTGGATGGTGGCGAAACGCTTATGCCGAAAAGTGAGCGAAATATTAGTCACGTCCTCGATACCTGGGGTAACGTGGGCATTACCTTGGCAATTTACCGTTTCGGGTAGCTCGCCGAGAATATGAAGGATGATGGAAATGTCGTGCGGAGCTAGATCCCAGGCCACATTGATATCCTTCTGAAAGAGCCCCAGGTTCAGCCGGCGAGAATTGATGTACCGGATCTCACCGATGTCTCCGGCCTGCACTATATCAGCAATCTTGCGTACCGGAGCTGAAAAGAGGAACGTGTGCCCGACCATCAACACCAGACCGTTGCGTTCAGCAATCTCGATCAGTTCCTCACATTCGGCGGACGAGGACGCCATTGGCTTTTCGATCAGCGTGTGCTTACCGGCCAGCAGACTCGCCTTAGCCAAAGCGTAGTGATGCTTGACCGGAGTTGCCACTACCACCGCGTCAACCCCCGCTTCATTAAGCAAATACTCAAAATTCGTCACTGCTTCGACGTCGGAATACAAGCTTTTCATGTGCTTCAACCTCGCTTCACTGGTGTCGCACACCGCTTTTACCCGGCAATTGGGCAGTCCTTTAAAGTTACGAACAAGATTGGGTCCCCAATATCCGCACCCAATAACACCTATCGTTGTGGGTTCTTTCATATAATAGCCCGTGATGGGGCCAACCGGCCGATCAACTCCTGGGAAGTGTGCGATATCGATCGCTGGCCTGAGAGAAAACTTTCTGGCCAAGACACCGCCTGCCGCGTCAGCTAGACGCGGGACTGACTACTTCACCCCTCGATTATGACTCCCGACTTACTGCTTGCTATCGACAAGACGACGATGCACGCCGCCCTGAGTCCCGCAAGGTTTTTACTTCGCTATCTATTTGCGCGATTTGCTCCAGGATGTTTCCCGGCTCTACTTCTGTTTCGATTTTCCGACCGAGAAAATCCATCAAAACCCTGACTCGGGCTCGAGCGGGCAGAATGCTTACAACTACCGCTTCCAGGCCAACGAAGGGGCCCTCACCGATTTTAACATAGTCTCCCGGCGAAGGTTGATAATCCATAACCTTGACCTCCTGGTCGCCAACATAATCTTGCAATTCTGACATGGTTGCCTCGTCAATCGTAGGATAGCGAGTACCGAACCGGACTATGTTCCGGATCCCACGGGCGCAGTCAATCACTCGATACATTCTGCCTAACTCAAAGCGAGCAAAGAGGTACCCTGGGAACAGAGGCTCCGTGACCCAAGTCACCCGATTTCGGCACTGTCGTCTGAATCGTATACGCGGACAAAAGACTGTTACTCCTCTTAGTTCACGAAGATGCGCTGCCGCAATATGCTCATGCTTATACTTGGCCTGAAGGCAATACCAAGCGGCTTCTTTTTCGCCCGTTCCGGTAGGCTGAGGATCAACGCTTTTATACATCTGCCCCCTTTCGATAGGGTCTGCATGAACGTTTACAAAAATCGGCTCGGAAATAGAGATCATAGCAAAACCGTGTCGTTTCTTTGACTGACTTAATCAGCAATCTTGATGTCGCCTCGGGAACCCCGGGTTCGACGAACCCTTCGCCTACCGCTATAAATCCGGGGCTCTAGCACCTGCCCTATGATTGCCATGGGGGTTTTAATTAGGATGAGCAGATCTAAGAAAAACGAGGTGTTTTTCGAATAGTAGATATCCATCTCGATCATCTTCCGAAAGGTGGTCTTATTCTTCCCGTTTACCTGCCAGTAACCGGTTAGCCCCGGCACGGCGTTTAATCTTTCGTATTGCCACGGCTCGTACCATTGATACTCTTGCGGGGTGCCCGGGCGTGGCCCAACCAAGCTCATCTCTTTGCGCAGTACATTGATCAGTTGCGGCAGTTCGTCTAACCCGAGCGCTCGCAATAGTCGCCCACCGCGAATAATTCGGGGGTCTTGGGAAACATCCAATTTCGTCATGGGGCACCCGGCGCTGATGAGATGTCGCAAATACTGTTCATGGCTTCGCGTCTCAACGTTAACCTCCATAGTTCGAAACTTGAGAATCGTAAAAGGCGTTCCTCTATATCCCAGTCTCTGTTGACGAAACAAAAGGGGGCCCGGAGAGGTAAGTTTTATCCAGAGGGCGATCCCGGCGAAAACAGTCAACCAAAACGGCAGGCTGACAACGATACAAGTTAGATCAAGGAAACGCTTCCACCACGGAAGCGCGTTGTCCCAGGCGATGGTACCCGGTTCAGCCGACCAAGGTTCCGGACTGCCGCTGGCAGTAGAGTTGAGTGAGTTATCTAGCGACTTCAATTGTGTGGAGCCTTGCATATCTGGATTTTCTAAAGGCTCACAGGTCATATCGAAACTCGCTTCCCATTCGCTAGTCGAGCAACAGTTGGATTTGATCAATGCGGCGAGTTCGGCCCTAAGGACAAACAAACCTGTAGCGTGTTTTATTCCACAGACGGCATCGCTGGTACCCCGGTCACCGAAAATGTCAAAAAACGAGACCGGAGCCCGATCCCATCCCGGGATCTAATCAGTATATGCTACCGCACTTGGCAAAGTTCCGTTTTACCATCTTCAGCGCGAATATCTGACTGCAAAATACCGTCCAAAACTATCAAACCGATCCTAATACCGGCATTCGACGAGGCTCAGGTTAGCGGGAGAGAAAGAGATATGAAGTAAATTCGTTTGAAGAATTAGAGCCTGCTAGAATTAAGGGTGCAATTGCTGAAAAGCCATAAGTTTGCGTCTCCCTTAGAGATGACGTGCGTTCGATTGAAGGGGTCGGTCTGGTGCGTCCGATCGATCTCCGGCGTTCCTGTTTTCCGAGTTAGTATGGAAACTCCAGTTAATCTCGACTATTCTATTTTTCGAGAATGGAACGCGCGCGATTAGATCTGGTAGCTCGATTCTATCCGGCGGTAGAAAGACTAGTATTTGGGGCGCGTCTGGATCTGGCACGAAAAGCGTTCTTGAGCAGGATCACGCAGGCGCACCAGCTTTTGTTAGTCGGCGAAGGAAACGGCCGTTTCTTGAAGTCGGTAATCGGCCTCAAGAACTCCGGCAGCATTAAAGTTGTGGAGAAAAGGTCCGAAATGATCCGTCTGGCGGAGCTCCGGCTTGGCGTTTCGCGTGAGGTCGCGTTGGAATTCGTCGAGGCTGATATTCGCCAGTGCGAACCCGGAAGAGAGTTTGACTGCGTGGTGACTCACTTCTTTCTCGACCAATTTAACCCTACCACGCAGCTCGCGATCGCTGAAAAATTCGCGCGCTGGACCACACGAAATGGTACTTGGATCAATGTTGATTTTCTTCCGGCGCGTACCGTGCGGGGCAATGTTTTGATGTGGCTGCAATACACGTTTTTCCGGCTAGCGTGGCGGATTGAGGCCGAGCGGTGCTATGACGAATCGCCGGCAGCTAGTCGGGCGGGCTGGTTCATCGGAGAGACTATCCCTTTCCTCGGCGGATTGGTTCTTGCCAGACGCTACCAGAAAAGAGCGTTCTAGGGTGGAGAGTCATTGGCCGGGCGTAATTGCGACCGTAGGGGTCGATCGACCATTTCTAGGGCCAGAAGCCTTCAGGGCCCAATCGAAAGCCCGCCTGGTTCAATTGGGTGACCCAAGCCGTAGGAATAAGCTTTATTCCGATTAGTCTGGCTGCGATTGTTAGCACGGCTCTAATAGCGGGTTTCATTCTTACCTACGTCTCGAGAGAAGCGGCCGGCGGCGGGATCCCCCAAGTTAAGGCCGCCTTTTGGCGGGATTTGGCTATCTCCCATTTCGAGTCGTTCTAGCCAAGTTTTTTGGTTGCGTGATTACCATCGGTGGTGGCTCCAGTTTAGGAAGAGAGGGACCCACCGTCCATATCGCCGGGGCGCTCGCTTCCAACGTTGCCGGTCTGCTAGGTGTAGCCAAACAGGAACGCAGACCGGCTTTACTGGCCGGAGCCGCTGCCGGGCTAGCGGCCGCCTTTAACACGCCGCTCTCCGCCATCACTTTCGTCCTGGAAGAGATCATGGAGGACCTGAACAGCACCCGTTATCTGGCGCCGGTTTTGATCGCCTCAGTAACTTCCACGTTCGTAGCTCATCTTTTTCTCGGGGATAACCCGGCTTTCGTGATTCCGGGGACAGCACGATTTTCCTGGAAGCTTTACCTCTTTATCGTTCCGGTCGCCGCGTTGTCTGGTCTGATCGGAGTCGTCTTTCAGAAAGGAGCTCTGATCTGGCGAGACCACATCAAAAACTACCGGCGCATACCTCTGGCGTTGAAGCCGGCAATCGGAGCTCTGGTCAACTGGATCTGCGGCATCATAGTTTTTCTAGCCATTGCGCATATCGGTGTATTCGGCCTTGGCTATAACGATCTCCAAGACATGCTGGCCGGCCGGATCACCGGGATCCAGGCGGTGATTCTGGCAGTCGCCAAACTGGCAGCCACTATTGCAGTTTACGCCTGGGGCGGAGCCGGAGGCATTTTTTCACCAACCTTATTCTTCGGCGCAGCCGCGGGTTTGGCATTGAGCCAGCTCTTCTCGTTAGCCACCCATTTGCCGCCGAATGAGCAGCTCGCGCTGACGGTTGCCGGCATGAGCGCGTGTCTCGGCGCGGTGGTCCGCGCACCCATCACGTCCATTTTGATCGTTTTCGAGATGACCCATCAGTTTGCCTTTGTGCCCCTTCTAATGATCGGCGCTTTAGCCAGCCAAGCGGTCAGCCGGGCGTTCTGCCATACGAATTTCTACAGCGAGATCCTGGAGCGCGACGGGATCAATCTGGATCAACACATTCCCATAAAATCCTGGGCGGCGCTTCAAAAACGGCCGATAGGAGCGATTGCTGCCTTTAGACCGGTAACCGTCAACACGACTGCTCGAAGCGATCTCCTTCTTATCGTAGAAGAACATCCTTATCGTTTCTTTCCGCTGGTCCGTGGAAACAAACTAGAAGGCTTGATCTCGAGAGACTCAGTGCAGGAAGGCTCCGAAGAAAACGTAGCCCCGGAGCCAGCCCACACCGCTTCGCCGAACACCTCAATCAAAGAAGCCGTAAACCGCATGGTCACCGACACAGCACATCTTTTAGTACTGGTGGCCGAACCAGACGGCTCGCCAATCGGGGTGGTGACACTGCACGACGTCCTGCGAGCCCAAGCCCAGATAACCGAGCAGTTTTGAACGCCCAGAATGGAGTGGACAGAAGTGGACCGAGTAGACGAAGTGGACTGAGTTCGAGCAGAGCCTTCCCAATCGCCGAAGCCTACAGTTTTCTCGTCCACTTCCGTCCACTAGGTCCTACTCCCGTCCACTGCGTTCTCGGCTTGCCCGACGTAGCCTCCCGGCCTGCCCGACGTAGCTCCCGGAGTTTCGAACGATGGGGCGAAGTCGGGAGTTTCAGACGACGGGGCGGAGTCGGGCGTTGACGGCGCTGCCGTCGTTGCTCATGTTCACGAACTATGAGAGAGCCAGTCCCACAAGATTTCGGTTCGGACTTTCTTTGGGGAGCATCGACAGCAGCCTATCAGATCGAGGGCGCCGTAAGCGAGAATGGCCGCGGGCCTAGTATTTGGGATGTTTTCTGCCAACAGCCCGGCAAAATATTAAATGGGGACACCGGGGCGGTGGCCTGCGACCATTATCATTTGTACCGCGAAGATATCGCTCTCATGAAGCAGCTGGGCCAAGACGTGTACCGGTTCTCGGTCGCGTGGCCGCGGATCTTCCCAACCGGCAAAGGCAAATTGAATAGCGCCGGGATAGATTTCTACCAGCGGCTGGTCGATGAATTGGTAGCGAACGAAATCGAGCCTTGGCTCTGTTTTTATCACTGGGATTTACCGCAGGCACTGCAAGAACTCGGCGGTTGGACAAACCGAGATACGGCCGGGTGGTATACGGACTACGCGATCGCGGTCGCGGAGAAGCTCGGGGATCGCGTCGGCCACTTCGTCATGCTCAACGAACCCATGGTTTGCTCTTATCTCGGACATTTCCTCGGTGTACACGCACCGGGAATGAAATCGAAGGAAGCATTCCTTTCCGCCACCCACCACCTCAACCTGGCGGCCGGCCAGGGACTAACCGCGTTACGTACTCAAGGCGGTGATTGGCAGCTCGGAACCGTAGTCAACATGGGTTTAGCACCGCAGGGCGTTGGCGCCGATCCGGAAGCAAGCAAACTACATGACGAAATACTTTTCTGGCCATTTCTCGATCCGTTATTGCTGGGGCATTATCCCGAATCGCTGGATCCACTGATTGCCAGTTACGTCCGAACGGGAGACTTCCAGTTGATGCAGCATCCGGTCGACTTCATCGGCGTTAACTACTATTTTCCGGAGCGAGTAATCAGAGACCCAAAAGCCGCTTTCGGCTTTGAAGAGATTCCGGCGCCGGACAAAGTCGCAAAGACCGCGATGGGTTGGGAAATTCGGCCAGCTAGCTTCACTGACACCTTGGTTGCGATCAAAAATCGTTACCCAAAAGCTCCACCGATTTATATCAGCGAAAACGGGGCCGCATTCGTGGACACGGTAGAGGCCGATGGTTCGATTAACGATCGCAAACGAACGGATTATATCCAGGAACATCTCGCCGCCGTGGCTGACGCTCGAAATGCAGGCGTTGATATCCGCGGTTATTTCGTGTGGTCGCTACTGGACAACTTCGAATGGGCGTACGGCTACGATCGCAGGTTTGGTTTGGTCCATGTGGATTACGCCACTCAGAAAAGAACGCCGAAGGCTTCGTTCAGTTGGTACCAACAGTTTATCCGTTCGGCGAAGGCGAGCTGATGGCGGTTCGGCGAAAGGGCGAGTGAGCGAATGGGCGAATGGGCGAATGGGCGAATTGTGGCGCGAAGCGCTGAGAGAATTTAGCCTAGGCTGAGTCTGCGAGGCCTAGGTATGGATTTAAAAATGCGCGTAGCGCTGAAAGCGCGAGAGAATGGCGGTCTCAGTGCGGTGGATGATCCGGCCTCCAAAAGCGACCGCAGACGTCTCGGCGCGAAAAAGAAGGCACAATCAGCAACCCCATTTCTGCCGCGCCTTCAGCGCTTGTCGCTCTTTTCCGCAGGTACCTAGGCCTCGAGGACTCAGCCTAGGCTAAATTCTCTCAGCGCTTCGCGCCTCAAACCGCCCACTCGCCGTTTCGCCCACACGCCCACACGCCCACTCGCCCACACGCCCACACGCCCACACGCCCACACGCCCACACGCCGATACGCCGAT
>Ga0185299_10000680_pt1 | contig 83115 bp, 75 predicted proteins | sample PaiPotPPA55metaG_FD_128002 | JGI IMG/M metagenome (GOLD analysis project Ga0185299, IMG submission 128002) | Iron sulfur acid spring bacterial and archeal communities from Banff, Canada, to study Microbial Dark Matter (Phase II) - Paint Pots PPA... ...
TGTCGATCAAACACCAAAGAGCCAGTCGTAGGTGTCTTGTCGCCTGATCGCGGTCCAAACGGGCAAAACTTTAAGAAAATACTTTTTTGCAGCGCGGCCTTGACAAGTTCGGCTTCATAGAAACCCCAGGCTCAGTCCTTTCGCCTCTTCGGGGCGATGGCCGCTAACTCACATGATCAGGAATTTGGCGACCGCTCCTTTTTCCCTTAGTTCAGTTTCTGGATCTCCAAGAGGATTTTCCCGCCTCGCAGCACATGGGCGACCGCCTCACGGATCCGGGAGAGCGGGTAAATCGCGGCCACGGGCACGTGCAGCGCACCCGACGCCACTAAAGGAGCTGCCTCCCGCATCGCCGGTAACACCTTCTTCTCGTGATCAAAAAAACCGAGGAAGAAACCTTCTACTCGGAGTTGTTTGAAGATCAGTTGCAGCGCGTTAACCGACATCGGTTCGCCACTCGCGGCTGTGTAAGAGACGAGCACGCCTCCGGAGGAAAGTACCTGCACCAGTGTAGCGGTGGCCGCGCCGCCGATCGCATCAAGGCCGAGGCGCACGGAACTATCTCCCACCAGCCGGAGCGCCTCTTCAGCTGCGCCGGGCTCGTCAACAAGCACGATGTCGCCTCCGGCGGCTTTGAGTTCTTTCAACAATTCCTGCCGGCGCACAAAGTTGATCGTTCGTAGACCGCGCGCTTTAGCGATCGCAATCAAGGAACGGCCGACCCCGGAGTTGGCACTGTTCTGAACCACCCAATCGCCCGGTTTGAGCTGGGTATACTCAGATAAGATGAGAGCCGCTGTCGGCGGATTACTGCTGAGCATGGAGAGTTGGTAAGGATCGCCATCGGGCAGCGGAAACAAGCTGGAGGCGGGTACGATCATTTTCTCACGCCAGGTTTGGGAAAGCGGTGGTGCCAGCACGCGATCGCCAACCTTGACATTCTCGGCGCCGTCACCGACGGCCAGGACACGCCCGAACCCTTCGGTGCCCACGATGGTCGGAAGAGCCGGACCGCCGCCCAAAGCCTTGCTAACGGATAGGAGGTCGTACTTGGTGAGCGCGGCGAGCTCAATGCCGATGAGTGCCTCGTTGACGCCGGGCGCCTTCGGTTCCGGAACATCTACCACTTCGAGAACTTCGAGCGGATCGCCATAGGATTTGATTTGGACTGCTTTCATAACGGACTTCTTTTTCACGGACTTCTTTTTCAGTGCAACATCAGGAAACTAACCGGTAGGGACCAGCTCCTGCTCGTCCGGGCCATCCTCACCGGTTCACTTCTTCTTTATCGCAACCCCGGACGAGCCTACCGAAAAACCCCCTCTCGCCAACCGATCATATCCGCCGCGGCGGAGACGGGCTTCTGGATGGCACATTCCAGGCCTGGCTACCATCATCTGGTCCCTCCGGGACAAACACACCAATCACCTTTCACTAATCACCTTTCACCTTCTTATCTTTGCGACTTTGCATGAGATTTTCGGTCGGCCTCGCCAGCGAGGCAGCGCTCCATAGGGATCACTAATCACCTCTCACTTCTCACCATCTTCTCCCCTTCATCGCCCGGGAAACGTGCCTCCAAACATCGGGTTTCCACTTTTCGACTGTTCCTCCGTAGCCTCATCCTGAATCACATCCCAGTGCTCAACCAGGATTCCGTCTTGCATGCGGACAATATCTGCCACGATCCAGTTCACCGGCAGCCCGATGCCCGAGTACCGGCCATGGACAATCACCAATTCTCCCTCCGCAACGATTACACCTGGCTCATACCTGAGCGTAGGCGGCGTGCTCTTGACCAAGTTGAACAGGCCGTCACGGCCCGGCTCAATGTGCGCACTGTGCTGAATGTAGTTGGGCGACCAGAAACGCTCGGCTGCCGAATAATCTCTCTTATTGAATAAAGTGTCGAAAGCCTCGAGTACAATCGCCTTATTATTTTCTGCTGTTGAATCGTCCATTTTGATCTTTCTATCTTCGATGTATTTAGGTTGCGGTTGCTCCAGGCTATTGGCTATTGGCTATTGGCTATTGGCGAAGCGCCGGCTATCCGCGAAGCGCTGGATAATCGGTGTACCCTTTCGGTCCGGATGCATAAACTGTCGGCCAACTAACTTCGTTCAGTTCAGCGCCGGTCAGAAAACGCACCGGTAAATCGGGATTAGCGATGTAAGGGCGACCAAAGGCAATAGAGTCAGCCAATCCTGCCTTATCAAGCGGTTTCCCCGCTCTTGAGTCATCTCGACATTGGCAATGAGATGTCCTTGATAGAGCGCCCGAAAATGTTGGAACATGCCGTCGCCCGCCAGCTCTTCCAATGGACCTCCCCTGAAGTCGGTCGTAGCTCCCATTAGTAAGAGGTGAGCGAGATCATAATCGTTTAGCCTTTTTATCACGTAGTCCATGTCGGGAAGAGTGTCAGCATTGGCGGCGAAGGGTCCCGATATCTTCACCGAACCGACCTCGGTTCCGCCGCGTGGCCTATAACCTGGCGTTATGCTCGGTATGCTCATCGGTCCAATCTTTACACCAACTCGTCCTGGCTCCACGCGTTCGAGGATGGTCTCAGTGATTTCGAACAGGAAACGAGCTCGATTAACGGTAGAGCCACCGTATTCATCTCGGCGGAGGTTCGTGGCGCTATTCACGAATTGAGCGATCAGATAGAGGTAGTTGGCCTGGATCTGCACACCATCAAATCCCGCTTCCATGGCATTCTTTGCCGCGACTCCAAAATCAGCCACGGTTTGGCGGATTTCATTCTTGCTCATCGGGCGAGGAGCTACGGTGGGCTTCTTGCCCAAGGGAGTAACGCTCTCTTGCTCCGGATTCACATCGGAGGCTGACATCGGTAAAGCTCCTTCGAAGAAGTCCGGGTGCGACATGGCGCCAGTGTGCCAGAGCTGTGCGTACATCAACCCGCCCTTCTGGTGGACCGCCTCCGTTACGGCTCGCCATCCCCGAACTTGCTCGGCGCTCCAGAGCCCAGGGGTGTCCGCCCAACCGTAACCATCCGGGCTGATCTCGGTGCATTCGCCGATGATAAGACCGGCAGAGGCGCGTTGGGCGTAGTACTCGACGTGGAGTTCGCTGGGTACATGCCCGGGGTTGGCAGCCCGCATGCGGGTAAGCGGCGCCATAACGATCCGGTTGCGCAACTCTAGTTTGCCCATCTGCACCGGGGTGAAGAGTGGCTGCGGTCGGGCTGAGGAAATCTCGGTTAACATGGGATCAGATTTGCGCTCTGCCGCCATCAACAAATAGTTCGATGCCCGTGACGAAACTCGAGTCATCCGAGGCCAGAAATAGCGCCGCCTTGGCGACTTCATCCGGTTCTCCCATACGCCCCATCGGGATGGTGGACACAATCCGAGCGATAACGTCCTCTGGTTGCCGGGTCACCTGCACCGTATCGATCGGACCTGGGCTAAGCACGTTTGAGCGAATACGGCGGTCCTTCAGCTCCACGGTCCATGCTCGTACGAAATTGCGGATGGCAGCCTTAGTCGCTCCGTAAACACCGAAGGCGGGAGTGCCTTTGACACCTGCCACCGAGCCCGTGAGGATGATAGAAGCGCCATCATTTAGGAGCGGCAAGGCTTTTTGCACCGTAAATAATGCTCCTTTTACATTCAGGTTAAATAGTTTGTCGAAATGCTCCTCCGTGATCTTCTCCAGGGCAGAAAATTCAGCGAGACCAGCGTTAGCCAGGACAATATCGATTCGTCCTTTCGCTTTGATGATCTCGTAAAGACGATCAAGGTCGGCCAGCTTGGCAACATCTCCTTGAACGCCCGTAACATTGCTGCCGATAGCCTTCACGGCTTCATCGAGTTCTTTCTGACGCCGGCCCGTGATGAAGACGTAAGCACCTTCTCTAACGAAGAGCTTGGCTGCGGCTAACCCTATCCCGGCCGTGCCGCCGGTGATGACGGCCACTTTTCCCTGCAATTTACCCAATGCTCGCGGAAGTTCGTTCAAGGTAGTCATAAAAAAAGGACCTACGCAGGTTCCTGCGCCATCAAGTCATTGAACTCCGTCACAAACGCGCCTTCGTTTGGTCCGGGATTGTTACGGAGCGGCTTGGCGCGTTCCACCAGTACCTCGTGCGCGTCGGTGCCTAGCACCCTGATCGTTTCTTCTATGAACTCTGCAAGAGGCATCGCCCGCGGTTCGTTGTTACTCCCGAGCAGATCCGTTTGCACCCACGGTGGCGCGATCTCCACCACGCTCACAGACGTGTCTTTGAGCTTATACCGCTGCGAGAGCGCAAATGAGTGCAGAGCTGCTTTCGTTGCCGAGTACACCGCCGCGATCGCGAGAGGAACGTATGCCAAAACCGAGGTGTTGTAGATGATGACCGCCGATTCCTGCTCCTTCAAATGGTCGAGCAGTGCGGCAGTCAATCGGATCGGGCCTAGCAGGTTGGTCGTAACGGTTGAGACTAGTAGACCATCATCGATTCCACCCGCGGCATCGTCGATCTGCATTATTCCGGCGTTGTTGATCAGCACATTCAGGCTCGGAAATTGGGCAATCAGCTGTTTCCTGACAGCCGCGATGCTGTCCGGCTCTTCTATATCTAGCTGCAGAGAGGCCATCCCGGGGTTTGCCCGGGTGGTCGCGTCAAGCTGGCTCTGGCGCCGCCCGGAGATGATGACCTGATTGCCTAGCTTGTGCAAAGCTTCTGCTAGGCCGCGGCCAATTCCAGAAGCACCGCCGGTGATGAATATGGTATTCCCAGTTAGTTTCATTTCTGTTCTTGATGACTACTAGTTCTTGTTAAGTTCGTCTGAGGACGGCCCGTGATGCCTCTGCGGCCGGAAGTTCGTTTAACGCAGACATAAACAACCGATCGGTTCTTTACGAATCCACGACGCCTGGGGCCGCGTCAAGAAAGATTTTGTACCAATCGGTTCTTTAAGTAATATTGGCGTCCATGGGACGACCAAAAACTTTTAACCGGGAAGGTGTCTTAGAGAAGGCGCTGCCGGTTTTTTGGAAACACGGGTTTGCCGATGCCAGTCTTCATGATTTGGAACGGGCCACCGGAGTGAACAAGTCCGGCCTCTACTCCGAGTTCGAAGATAAAGAGGATCTGTTTGTGCAGAGTCTTCGCTACTACCTGGAAAGTCTTGAGAAAAAGGACCTGCTGACCGCCGAGCCGTTGGGCTGGGGTAACATCGAGCGATTTCTCAAGCTGGGACCATGCTGTCTCGAGGGACAAAAGGGATGTTTTGCGGTCAACTCCATGCGTGAGTTTGCGATATTGCCGCCGGAAGCGGTTAGCCTCATCGCTAAAAGTAGGAGCAGACTTAAGCGGCTGATCGCCAAGAATATCGAAATCGAGCACCCGAAGATGAAGGCAGACTCTATTGCGGAAGTGATCCTGACCTTTTTTACCGGACTCAGTATGGAGCAAAATCTGAGTTCGAGTCGTGCCGCCATCGACCGCAAAGTCGACGACCTGATGAGCATCGCCCGGAAACTGTGACTACCGGATTTCGGTCGGCTGCGCTTCGCGAATAGCAGATAGCAAAGGCGGATCGCCGTCGAGCGCTGCCTTGCTTGCGCCGCCAATCACCAATCACCAATCACCAATCACCAATCACCTTTCACCTTTCACCTCTCACCTCTCACCCTCTTCCCGTTGCGTCCTTTGCGTCCTTTACGTCCTTTGCGCGAGGTCTCCGCCCGACCGATTGTGATTGCACATTTACTAGGCTTGCCCTTGGATTTCTCCATGCCAACCGATCTAGCCGAACGGATTAAAAAATGGATGCTCTCCGAATGCCGCCTGGCTTTCGGAAAAGATCTATCGAAGGATTCGTTGGTGATACGCCGAATTACCGATACTGCGCAGCGAGCCAGCCTGATCCTTTCCCCGACTCAAGATTACGAAATCGATTTGCCGTTCATTACCGCTGACTCCCAAGGACCGAAACATTTCCGGCGCAAGCTGAGCTATAGTCTGCTCCAACCGGAATAAACCTCGCGCAAAGGACGCAACGGACGCAAAGGGAAGAGGGTGAAAGGTGCTTAGTGATTGGTGATTGGTGATTGGTCGAAGGCGCCAGCCGTGGAGCGCTGCCTCGCTTGCGAGGCCGACCGAAGCATCGAGCGCGTCGAACGGGTGATTGGTGAAGAGCAGCGTCGACCTTGAACTCCTTGAACTCCTCGAACTCCTCAAACCCCAATCCATGCCCACCGGATATTCCGGTTATCGAAACCGAGCGACTCAAGTTGCGGGGTCATACCCTCGAGGATGTCTCAAATGTAACCGGGTTATGGAGCAATGCTGAAGTGACACGATACATCGGAAGACCACTGACGGCTGAAGAATGCTGGGCCCGTTTGCTTCGATATGTGGGTCACTGGTCGCTGCTCGGATTCGGATACTGGGTAGTGGAAGAAAGAGCCACCAGCGAGTTTGTTGGGGAAGTTGGATTCTCAGATTCCAAGCGAGAACTAGAGCCTCCCCTTGGAGCCATAGAAATCGGCTGGGTACTCAAACCAGCGAAACACGGGTTGGGTTATGCGACCGAGGCGGTGCAAGCAGCGTTGCATTGGGGACGTGAGCACTTTGGATCGTCGCCGGTCGCCTGTATTATTCATCCAGAGCATCAGGCCTCTATTCGGGTTGCCCAGAAATGCGGATTCACCAGACGACAACTCGGGACCTACAAAGGCGATCCAGTCCTGATCTTCGATCGGATCCTGTAGCGCTTCGCGAAGCGCAGATCCCCGTGGAGCGCTGCCTCGCTTGCGAGGCCGAGGCGCGAAGCGCTGGCAAGATTAAAGCCTAGGGTGAGTCCGCGAGCCCTAGGTTCGTGGTAAAAGAAGGCGTTTAGCGCTGAAAGCGCGGAAGACAAGCAACGCCGCCGGATACATATCGGAGAACAGACGCTGGCGTGCTCGGCAACCGTTCATAGCGCCGAGATGCATTCCGCAATCGCAATTCTGCCGCGCTTTCAGCGCTAAACGCTTTCTTTTTCGACCTACCTAGGGCTCGCGGACTCACCCGGCAGCCGCCGGACTTCAATCTGGTCAGCGCTTCGCGCCTATGTCGACCACTGAAGATCCAAAGAGCAGCCTTCCTATAACGGCCTGATATCAACAACGGACACAGTGTTGGCGCTAGATGAACTCATGTACAAAAACTTCCCGTTAGGCGCAATAGCCATGTTGCGATATCCGCCGACGTTAGAAAGAATCGGACCTCCGTACTCCATGTCAACTTTGGCGGTATCAAACATCTCGACTTCCGGCGTACTCGGCCCCTCTGTGGCGATGACGTCCACAACAGCGTATAGATATTTGCTGTTGGGAATGACAACTAGTTGACGGAAAGCCGGATTAGCAGGTATCAGGCCAGTAGGAATTTTTAACTTATAGTTGGCCGTGCTGACACCCAACAAAAGGTAACCATATCCGTATGCATCCGCACCAATCGCCAGAAAAAACTTCTGGCCATTCGGGCTAACAGCGAAAGAAGCCGTACCCGAATAGATACCGTAACCATCATCGCCGATCGTTTGTTTGATAATCTTCCGCGACGAAGTCTGGATTAGAGACACATCGGCGTGGCCATCGGGCCCGGGAGTCTGGCCGGCATAAAAATCCTTACCATTCGGCGAAAAGGCTCCCAAATACAGTTTTCCGCCGGGAACAATCACGCCGGGCAGCACGGCCTGAGTCGCAGTGTCGATGATAGAAATGCTGCCGTCTCCGTAGTTGAGAACCCAAATCTCCTTTCCGTTGGGGCTAATGACAATCCCATCCGGGTCCGACCCGACATTGAACGTCTTCACGGCACTGCCGTCCGAGGTCTTGATCTCCGAGACGATCTTCGTTCCTGATCCGGAAGTCACGCCGTTGCCGTAGGGATTTGTTGTGCTCGCCACGTAGAGCTCTTTTCCATCCGCTGAGACGACCAGAGGTCCTGCGTTGGGCACGGAATAGGTTGCGACGACAGTATTACTAGTGGTGCTAATCACGGAGATAGTATTAGCGCCCGAATTTGAAACGTAGACGAAGTCGCTCTTTCGACTGACGGCAATACCAAACGGTTGAGAACCTACGGGGATTGTCGCAACGACAGCGTTTCGTGGCGGGTTGGTATCAATCGCCGACGGCTCATTTTGAACCTGACCATTAGCCGATATCACCGGAAAAGCGGCGCTGAGGATAGCAAATGTCGTGGACAATATTCGACGACCGAACGCCGAGTTCTTGTTATTCTGATTCATAGCCTGCTTGATGATGAGTAGTCTCTTATGACTTTCTCTCCGAGAGTGCACCCGACCTAAGTCCTTAGAAATTTCCTCGAGCGCCTCTCCTGAACAGCGGGCTCTCTGCCTAAATCAGCCTGCATGGCTTCCTTTGACCCCCTCCTCCTCTCAGCAATATGCTGCCGGACCAGGGTGTGGTGAATGCAGAGTCAAAGACTATCATTTAATCGTGCGACGAGCAATTAGCATTCTTGCTTGGTAGGACGTAGTCAGTAGGGCCACGTCCTAACGGGCTGTCGCCCAAATCGGACATGACACAGCAACGCCACAAAGACGGACTTTTTGAACAGAAGTTAGCAAAGGTAGCAAAGTGGGGGTGTCAGCACCAAAGGCGCGAAGCGCTAGGCTCCTTGGAGCGCTGCCTCGCTTGCGAGGCCGATGGTAACCAAAGCCAATCGTTCGTCGGGCCTCAAGTCTGTCGGCTCTCTTTAGTGTGAGATGGATCAATCCGGTCGCGCCACGGAGTGAACCCTGGAACCAGGTCACGACATAGAGCGCAGATACAGCGTGGGTTTGCCTCACCTTGCCGCCTTGCTCACCATCGGCCTCGCAAGCGAGGCAGCGCTCCATGGGATCTGCCCGTGCTCCTTGAACTCCTCGAACTCCTTGAACTCCTGAACTCCTTATCTGCTATCTACCATTTGCTATTCGCGAAGCGCTTGCCACAGTCAGCCGATGGCGGATCCAATCTCAGTGGTAAGCGCAAAACGGCTGATGGTACGGTATGGACCGCAAACCGTGCTGGACGACGCTAGCCTCAATATCGATGAAGGCGAACGCATCGGTCTGGTCGGACCGAACGGATCGGGTAAATCGACTTTTCTAAAAATCCTTGCCGGTGATCAGCTGCCGGACGCTGGCGACGTCGCGCGTAGACGCGAGCTCGTGGTTGGATATATGCCGCAGCAATTTGCGCTTGAAGAAGATGGCACCGTCCACGCCAATATCATGGCCGGAGCGCAAGCCACGCTCGATTTGCTTAAGCAATATGAGCACGCCCCGGCTGTTTCGGATGAGAGCGCACACCTGCTGGGGAGAATTGAGCATCTCGGCGGTTGGACCCTGGAACACCGGATCAAATCGCTAGTCGAACATCTCCATGCTCCGGCGCTCGACCGAGCGGTACGCGATTTGTCCGGCGGCGAAAAACGCCGGGTTGCTCTCTGTCGTGCCCTGGTCTCGCAGCCTGACCTGTTGCTGCTCGATGAACCCACCAACCATCTCGATACTGGCGCTATCGAATGGTTAGAAGATTTTCTCGCTCATTATCAGGGCACCTGTCTTTTCGTCACGCACGACCGTTATTTTCTCGACAAAATTGCTACCGGGATCGTCGAGTTAGATCGCGGACAATTTCTGCGGTACCCCGGCAATTACACAGATTTCTTGCTGGCTCGCGCTGCCCGACAAGCAGCCTTGGAACAACAAGAACATAAACGCCAAAAGTTTCTGAAACGGGAACTGGAATGGATTCGTCGTAGCCCCAGTGCGCGCCGGACCAAGTCGATTGATCGGGTAGAAAGATATTTCGAAATGGCCGGACAAGAGGAGCCGGCTCCAGAGTCAGAAGCGGAATTGATCATTCCCCCACCCCCGAAACTGGGCGAACGCGTCATCGAATTGAAAGAGATCACGTTAGAAATCGCCGGACGAAAATTGATCGATAATCTCAACCTGGATCTTAGACCCGGCGAAAAGCTTGGAGTGATCGGCGCTAACGGGCTAGGCAAGTCCAGTCTGCTTAAGGTGATTCTTGGTCAGTTACAACCGACCAAGGGCGAGGTCGTGCTCGGCGCCCGGGTACAAATTAACTATATCGACCAAAACCGGGTGCTGCTGGATGATCAGAAAACGGTTTGGCAAGAGATCGGCGGAGGCGCTGAGTCTATCCGGCTGGGCGACGAGACACTTTCGCTGCGCTCGTATCTTCGGCGATTCCATTTCACTGAAGATCGTATTAACACCAAGATAGAACTCCTGAGCGGCGGAGAACGCAATCGCGTGGTCTTGGCGAAAACGCTGAAGCAGGGCGGCAACGTGCTGATTCTCGATGAACCGACTAACGACCTCGATCTGGCTACCCTGCGTTTACTAGAAGAAGCGCTCATCGATTTTCCCGGGACGATCATTGTAGTCAGTCACGACCGCTATTTTCTGAACCGGATAGCGACCGCGATTCTGGCGTTTGAAGGCGAAGCAGTAGTTCGATACGCGGTCGGTAACTACGATTATTACCTGGAAAAACGCGCCGAAGAACAGGCCGTAATCCCGCCGGCCGGATCAACGGCTAGGGTTAAACCAGCCGCTCCGGTAACCAACCGGTCACGGAAACTGAAATGGAAAGAAGAACGCGAGCTGCAAACAATCGAAGACGTCATCCTAGAGGCCGAGGACAAAGTAGCCAACCTGGAAAAAACGTTTGCGGATCCGGAGTTTTATCAAAAACACGGCAAAAACTATGCGGCGCTGGAAGCAGACCTAAAGACTGCACGGGACCGAGTAGTAGAGTTGTATCGTCGCTGGGAAGAGCTGGAACAAATTAAGCAGGAAATCGCCAGCGCTTCGCGAATAGCAGATGGCAAATGAAGGAGTTCAAGGAGTTCAAGGAGTTGCAGGAGTTCAGGAGTGCGGGCAGATCCCCGTGGAGCGCTGCCTCGCTAGCGAGGCCGAGAAGTTCAGGGAGTGGTGAAGTGGCGCCGGGTTTCGGGCGTCGGACACCGGAGGCGCGAAGCGCTGAAAATAATTTAGCCTAGGGTGAGTCCGCGAGCCCTAGGTAGGTGGCAACAAAACGGTCAGCGCTGAAGGCGCGTAAGAATGGTTGATCGTTTTGCTCGATTGTCCCCGAGATCTCCGGCAACACCCGTCTGCCGCCCCTTCAGCACCCCAAACCCGCTACGCGGGTCCAATTCAGACTTGGCGCAGTACTCCAACACTCCCGCACTCCGCGCGGCCCGATTCGAGGACGAGGACGACGACGAGGACGAGAACGAAGCGCCTTGTGAGGGCGGGGGGCTCTTAGGGTTGGTAACCTGGGGTTAAAACCCCAGGCTGAGTCCTTGAGTCCCTTCGGGACAAAATCAGGCACGCCCCGCCCCGCCCCGCGCTCCCCGCACTCCTTGAACTCCTTGAACTCCTCGAACTCCTCGAACTCCTCCCTTTCCCGTTTGCTATTCGCGTAGCGCCGCCGATTTGTATCACCATGAAAAAGGCCTTGGTAGCCGGAGCCCTCGGTGTCACCGGCCGGACGCTGGTCAACCATCTGGTTTCGCTTGGTGATTGGGAAGTGATCGGGCTATCCCGGCGAACCCCGGAATTTGCCACCTCCGCTAAATATATCGCGGTCGACCTATTAAACCGGTCTGAGGTCGAGTCGCTGCTTAGCGGGATCGGTGATGTTACCCATATTTTCTACGCTGCACTTTATTGGGGAATCAATGTGTTTGATGAAGTGGCCCCTAACTTGGCGATGCTCACTAACACGGTGGAAACCGTGGAACGTTACTCGAAAGCGTTGAGAAAAGTCGTCTTACTTGAAGGCGCGAAGTTCTACGGCGCACACCTCGGGCCATATAAGACTCCGGCGAAGGAAACGGATCCGCGTCATATGCCCCCGGATTTCTATTATGATCAACAAGATTATCTGGTTGAACGATCGGCTGGAAAATCCTGGTCCTGGTCAGCGTTGAGACCATCCTCGATCTGTGGGTTTGCCGTCGGGAACCCGATGAACATGGCGACCGTTATCGCGGTTTACGCGGTTCTCTGCAAAGAAATGGGGTTGCCGTTACGATTCCCAGGTTCAACCAAGGCGTATAACGCGCTCATGGAAATGACCGATGCTGAACTGCTAGCCAAAGCGGTCGTCTGGGCCGGTGAAACGGATCGGTGTGACGGCCAAGCGTTTAATATTACCAATGGCGATTTCAATCGTTGGACAAATCTCTGGCCGCGTTTAGCTGAATTTTTCCAAATGGAGTACGCGCCTCCCCAGCGTCTCCCGTTAGCCCAATTCATGTCAGACAAAGAACCCGTCTGGAACCGGTTACTGAAAAAGTATGACCTACTCGATTATCGATTTAAGGATGCGGCCTCCTGGCCCTTTGGCGAAGCCATCTTTAATATAGAGTACGACATCATGTCGGATACGACCAAATCACGGAAGTACGGGTTCCTCGAATGGGTGGATACCGAAGAAATGTTGTTCCGCCTATTTACCGGGTTCCAGAAGATGCGGTTTATCCCGTGAGAGATGAACGTGAACGGTGACAGGTGAAAGTGAAAGGCCTGCCTTGAGCAAGCGTCGAGCGTGTCGAATGGGTGATTGGTGATCCCCCTGGAGCGCTGCCTCGCTTGCGAGGCCGGCTTTGAGCGCGTGGCAGCACAAAACCTGGGGCTACGTCGGGCAGGCTGTGCTTGTCTACCAGCGCTTCGCGCCTCGGCCTCGCGACTTGTCCTTCATAGTCCCGCAGGCGCGGGACGACGGAGGAAGCGAGGCAACGCTCCACGGGCATCTGCCCGCACTCCTGAACTCCTTATCTGCTATCTGCTATCTGCTATCTGCTATCTGCTATTCGCGAGCGCTGAGCCCCTCCTATTCGTGTCAATTCGCGGTTCCCATTCGCGTGCATTCGCGGTCGCCATTCGCGTCCGGTTCTTGACAAGCTGTCCATACTGTGATTTTTATCGTAACAGTATGGCCGTTAATACCCAATTCTCTATTGCGACGCATATCATGGCCAGCTTGGGATATGCTTCGGGTGAAGAGGTAAACTCCGGCCTTATCGCGGGAAGTGTGAACACCAGTTCAAGCTTCGTCCGCCGCGTTTTAGCCAAACTGTCGAAGGCGGGCCTGGTTAAGACCGCCATGGGCAAAGGTGGCGCTTGCTGGCTGGCGCGGCCGGCGCGTCAGATCTCGCTGCTTGAGATCTACCACGCCGTCGGTGCGCCTAAGGCATTCGCTATCCACCGGTACCCAGTCGAAAAAGGCTGTCCGGTGAGCTGTAACATCAAATCGGTTCTCGGCCGGGTACTTGATGAATCCCAACAAGCCCTGGAGCAACGACTGAGGCGGATAAACCTGGCGCAGTTGATTGCGGAGCTGCGCGAGAGCTAACTAAAACCGTCCAGAGGGACAGCGAGGCTAACGTTATACTGTTACTTACATAGACACAATATAACGAATTTAGATCAACAAAAACAAAGGAACACATCATGAGTAAACTAAACGGAAAAATCGCTCTGATCACGGGCGGAACCACTGGTCTCGGCTTTGCCACCGCCAAACGCTTTCTTAGCGAAGGTGCCGAAGTCATCATTACTGGGCGGCGACAAGCCGAACTCGATTCCGCCGTCAAACGGCTGGGAGGAAACGTCCTCGGAGTACAAGGCGATGTTGCCAACCTGGCCGACCTAGATCGCCTCTATGCCACTATCCAGAAACAGAAAGGCCATCTTGATATTGTCTTTGCCAATGCCGGCGGCGGAAGTTTTGCCCCGCTGGGCGCTATCACCGAGGAACATTTCGATCAGATCTTTAACATCAACGTTAAAGGTTTGCTCTTCACGGTGCAGAAAGCGTTGCCGCTGCTGAGGGATGGAGGAAGCATTATCCTGAATGCCTCGATCGTAGCGTCCATCGGGATGGAAGCCTTCAGCGTATACAGCGCAACGAAAGCAGCGGTCCGTTCGTTCGCTAGGACCTGGACCACCGATTTGAAAGCGCGCAAGATCCGCGTGAATGCGATTAGCCCGGGAGTGGTGCCAACCGAGGGATACCGAACATTGGGTAATGACGAGGAACTGAAACAGTTCGTGGCACAACAGGCCACTCAGATCCCACTGGGACGCGTCGGTGAACCCGACGAAATTGCGAACGCTGTCCTTTTCCTCGCCTCTGACGAGAGTAGCTTTGTCACCGGGATCGACCTGGTGGTCGATGGCGGCATGATCTCGGTGTAATAACGGTAGGGTACACAAGAGAATCTTTCTCACAGAAGGTCACTAAGATCGCAAAGGGGGAGTGAGACGTGATTGGTGATTGTAAGGCGCCAGCCGTGGAGCGCTGGGAAGATTATAGTCCGGCGGCTGGGATGAGTCTGCGAGCCCTGGGATTGATGATTAGTTAGACGATCATAGGCGCGAAGCGCTGGCAGATTATAGCCTAGGGTGAGTCTGCGAGCCCTAGGTACGTCGTAAAAAGAGGCGTTTAGCGCTGAAAGCGCGGCAGAATCGGTATTGGGGTGTAATCGGTTAAATCTCACCACGCGTGGCATTCCGAGTTCGCGTCCGATTCTAACGCGCCTACAGCGCTAATGCTTTTTATTCGCGTATACCTAGGGCTCGCGGACTCACCCTAGGCTTCAATCTGGCCAGCGCTTCGCGCCTCGGGCTCGTCCCGGTCCGCGGGAAAGCAAGCAGCGCTCCACGGTCGTCGACCACGCTCCTTGAACTCCTGCAACTCCTTGAACTCCTCGAACTCCTCTTATTTTAAAGCGCATAGTCTCCCCAATACCGGTCAATCCGTAACCCCCGGATCACGCGTGCGCACTCTTCCAGGTGATCTGCGGTCAGATGATAGCGGCCCACCAGATCGAACATTCTCAATGGCTCGGTCACCTTGTGCACGTTTAATATGCCACTCTGCCGGATCTGCTGAACCGTCTCATCCATGTCATTCAAAGCTCCCTGCAGGGTGGGATAATCACGCCGGCAATCGCCTTTACGAAACGCCTCCGCAAAAGCGTTCAACATCTGATGAAACTCGTTCTCTAACCTCTCGAGTTCAGGTCGTAGCCGCGGTTCAGCAGCTGGTGGCAGGTTCTTTCGATAAGCAACCAGATGTCCGACCTGAGGCACCAAGGCCTGGAGCTCACGAAGCAAAGCGCGGAGACCGGTCATCTCCTGTTTAGAATACCCGTGCATCCGAATCCGGTGAATGACGAGCAGAGCTTCCACCGATTGGATGACTAAGCGGGCTTTTACCTTTTCCGGATACGGATCTTCACGCAGCAATGCTTGGATACCCCCGAGGAGATCGAGCAGATTATTTTTCAACAGCCTCTGCGGTAAAATCGGCCAGATCAATCTCCCCACCAAGGCGCCGACAAACATCCCAACCATCAGTCCGATAAACCCATCGATGATGTCCTGTGAAGCGACTGGCTGTTGCGGGTTGAGCCCGACGAAGACGCTCATCCCTATATAGACCAGCAGAATCCAGAAGTTAACTCCCGGGGTGCGGGCGGTGAGAAATCCAAGGCTGAAGAGAATTACAAACAGCGTCAGATTCATCACCAGGTAATTCGCTAGCAACGGCGAGATGAGCAGCAGCAAGATGATACAACCGAGAAGAACCAGAGAACCGAAAAATGCATTTTGAAAAATTCTCTGGTCGCCGGTGCCACCTGCCCGGACAAATGGTCTCGTCAGCACGGTCTGGATCCAAGCCATGAGCGGAAGTGCGCCCGGGCCGGGAGGATGTACCCATTTCAGCAACGTGATCGCAATTACGCCGACTAACCCGGCTTTAATGCCAACCCTTACCCAAAACCAGTCTATATGCGGCAACAAATCCCAATGCGGTTTCGCCTCAGGCAACGGTTGATTATGACGCGGTAACCCGTCTGCCAGGTCCCGGATGTTGACTAGTTCGTCCTGTAAAGAACGAAGCGCGGCAAAATGAGTGCCAAAAACGATAACGGCCTGCAACCCCTGGGTGCGAAAAAAGCCCTGGTCTCGGAGTGCCTCAACCTTTTGTATCAGAACGGAGAAGGCCTCTGGCAAACGACTGGGAACCAATCTTACGCCGGGACGACGCGGCGCCGATAAAATACTAACTTCATTAGAAATAGCGGTGCTGACTAACTCCAGTTCGGTCCGCAGCTGTTCAACAATCGCTGCATCCACCCGGCGCCACTGACTAAGTAAAAGGGAGCCTTGAAACAGGCTGATCATCGAAACCAGGAAGCCGTTGTAATTCGAGAGCCGGGCAGAGAAAAGCGTGCTCTCCATGGACCCCGCTTGCAGCAGATTCCGCAGAACCGATAATTGCCCTAAAAAGGCCAGCCGGATTTCTTCCACTTTGGCGGGCGATTCCGCACCTCGGGCATAAGCATCAGTTTGAATTGACACCAGTTCGCCAATCATCTTGAGGCTCTTGCCGCTGACGGCTACGAATTCTTCTCGGGCGGAGCGCGGCCACAATAGCGTTGATACCAGGAGCGCGACCGTCGCCCCGACCAGAATTTCTTCGGCCCGATCGATCCCGACTTGCCAGGCCTGATCGGGAGTACTGATCCCGTTCGTGACGACGCTGAGCGTGGTCAGACCCAGTAGATAATAAGCATAGGGAAATTGGCGTACACCGAACTGGCCGTATTTGTAGCTGGTGATCGCCAGCACCAGAAAAAACAGCGGCAGAAAGATCATTGGTGTGGAGGTATAATCGCCGACCAACCAAACCCCGATGATGGCTCCGCCGATGGTTCCGACCACCCGCAAGATCGCTTTCACGGCGATCGAACCAACATACTGACCGCTCATCATGACCAGCACCGTCAAGATGGCCCAATTATCATGGGGCAACCGTAGAACCTGGGTGAGATACAGAGCGAGGATACCGGCTAGCCCCATCTTGATCCCGTATCTGACTCGCAGATCGCGAAATAATTCCACCAGTGGCCAATGCCACTTTCGACTAAACGGAATCGCACTGGTTTTGACAGCCGTACTCATCGCTTCGCGAATAGCAAATAACAGGAGTTCGAGGAGTTCAAGGAGTTGCAGGAGCACGGCGCCTGGGCTATTCTCTCGGACCATCCCATCGTCTATCTGCTATCTGCTATTTGCTATTCGCGAAGCGCGCTATTCACCCGAGAAACAGGTCGGTCAACAATTCCTGTTGTGGATCAACGGCATAACCGCTGAAATCGGTCACACCTGTTTCTCGCAAAACATCTTCATCGATACAGAACTGTCCGGTAAAGCTTCTCGCCTCGCGGGTTAGAATCACATGCGCGGCATCAGCCACAATTTCCGGTGTCCGGCAACGCTTTTCGTCGACCCCTGGAAGTTGATTAAGCGCTGCGGTCCGAATCACAGTCTTCGGCCAAAGACAATTGAACGCGACACCCGCATCCTTCCATTCAGCAGCCAGACCGAAGCTGAGCATGCCCATCGCAAACTTGGAAAGCGTGTAAGCGGTATGCTGCGCAAACCACCGGGGATCCAACGAGATCGGTGGCGCTAACGTCAAAACATGCGGATTTTCCCGGCCGATTAAATGCGGGAGACAAAGCTTCGAACAAAGGAATGTCCCCCGGGCATTAATCTGCAGCATGAGATCGAACCGCTTAAGATCCGTTACATCCGCCCGCGTCAATTGAATCGCGCTAGCGTTATTGACTAGAATATCGATCCCACCAAAGGTTCGGACACATTCCTCGACCGCATGAGCAACCTGTTCATCCGATCGAATATCCACAGCTATCGGCAACGCCTTCCCGCCGGCCTGTTCTATCTGTTCCGCAGTAGTATAAATTGTACCGGCCAACCGCGGATGCGGCGCCGCGGTCTTAGCAACAACCGCAACATTAGCCCCGTCTCTCGCCGCTCGCAGCGCAATCGCGAGCCCGATCCCCCGACTGGCCCCGGTTATAAACAGAGTGCGGCTCTTCAGGCTACGCTCTTTCACAGGCAGACATTAAATATCTCACACCAAGACGCAAAGCCAGTGCTTCGCGAATAGCAAATAGCAAATTCCTGGAGCGCTGCCTTCCCGCGGCCGCGGGACGAGGCCGAGGCGCGAAGCGCTGCCTTTCACCTTTCACCTTTCACTTTTCACCTGTCACCTCTCACCCTCTTCCCTTTGTGCCTTCGTGTCCTTGGCCGACGTAGCTAAAGGGAAGATGGGGCGACCCGTCCGCCATAGTGTGGGCGTACGAGACGGAGGAGGAAGTCTGCTTTGCGGCTTTGCGTGAGTTTTTTGTTTAGAAGCGCGGATGTCTTGAACAGCTTTTCTCGCTCATTGAGGAACTACGAACCGCGATGAAGATAACGCTGGGGTCGGACGGACGGCCAGGAAGCCAAGCCTGCCATCGACCCCTAACGCCGGCAAATATATACGAAGGCCGGCGGAAAATTAAACCACACAACCCGACTGCGACTGACGCTGCGAAACTCTTTCCGCAATCGTGCACGGAGGGCCCGTGCTCCCGGAAGGACCAGGCCTTGGAGATACGCAAATGTGCAAAACACGGAATGATCGTGCATTAGTTCGGCCATCGCCTTAAAGCTTTTGTCCTGAACGCGTAGCGGTAGCGACGCCCACGGCAGGCCACATACGATGGCGTCGATCGATCCTAAGTTGAGTTCGGAGCCTATCGCCTGCAGATTCTCAACGGAATCGTTCACGAAAGCTAAAGTCGGGAATTTTTGCCTGAGAAGCAGAGTGAAGTTCGTGTTTAGTTCGATTCCAATGTAGCGCTGGTCGGGCCGTAACTGCTGGCAAACATATTTCGTGAAGGCGCCTGTTCCTGGGCCGAATTCGACGATAGTATGGCGGTTTTTAAGGTCTGCTGCCGCCAAAATTGTCCGCGCAAGAAAACGAGAACTCGGCGCTACTGCGCCTACAGAGAACGGGTGCTTCAGAAATTCTGCGAAGAAAGCTAACATAACAGATGGTAGTGTTGCGGCGTTGGAATGCAGTTGGGTGCGACAACTGAAATGAATCAGACTTCATCCCAAACATACCAGCCAATAAAACGCTGGAGCAAGATCGACCTTCGTCGGTGCACTTCCGCACGACTATCAAATTGCGCCGAGAGCAACCTTTCTAGCACGGGTTCGATCTCTCTAAAATGAAAAGACTTTACAAACTAGTCTCAGGAATTTAGGGCATGGCAGACCCTTCTCCATCTCCAACGATACCGGCGTCCATTGAGCGCATAGTTACTGAACTGGATCCGTTGATGATTTCTATCGGGCTCGCCATAGCGGCCTCTGCCCCCAGTCTGGCCGGCGAGGCTGGTGCAGTGGCAGCTATTTCCTACGACGTAGCGCGTAAGAAGTGGCTTTGGGCAGCGCTCAGCGCCATATCCATGCTCCCCGCAATTGGTTACCTCCCGGCATTCCTGAAGGTCGGATTGCTCGTGTTCATTCTAAACCGCCGCCTAAGGAGCCTGGTGGCCCTAGCGCCCGACATTCACGGCTCGCCCGAAGCTCTACGATTTGTGAGGTCGACGTTAGAGAAATACTATCATAAGTTGCCGAATGTTCGCTTAGTTCGGCCCATCCGAAAACAATTGCAAATAATTATGGATCTCGATGATTTCGGTCAAGTGCGCGCTGAACCGTCACCAGGTAGTTGATCGACAGAAACGTCAATCTCCACGCAAATGCCGAAGTGATCAGAAACAGTCACAGCCTTTTTCCCTGGGATACGAACAACCGGTTCCTTTAGGCAGATCGTGCTCGAGACAGCCCTGATTCGGTTCTCACCAAGTTCGGTACTCTTGACGAAGAAGTGATCTATTCTTTGCGGCGGACAGATTTTATGCGGGCCATGCGAATTCAAAGGATTGTTCGGATCCCAGGTAGCTTCTGACGTTTGACCGTGTATCAAATCATGGATGCTCAGAAAGCCGGCCGCCATCATCTGCTCGAAATTTCTCTCTGAAACGCTGGGCCCGGCATTCAGGTCGCCTGCAACGACGAGTGGCGAGCTAAGGCTGAGAGCGCGATTCAACAGTTGCTTTATCTGCTGAGCCCGGATCTGATCAATCGCACGATGTTCTGGAAGCCGAAACATGCCGCCCGCTGTCGTGTGTAGGTTTACTATATTGAGCGTGATATCCTTCGCTATCCGATGACTGCTAACCAAGAAGCCCTTGCTATCGAATAGCGTCTCGTCCAACGATGCGTCTGCGAAAAGTTCGAGATCGCCTGAAGCCGGATAACCGGACAACGTCATCAATCCATTTTCTAAGCCGAGGTTGCGCTTTCTCCGAGGATAGATCGCAAACGGGTAAATATCTTTCAGCGACTCGGCTAACCATCGACGCGTCGAATTGGCGTACACTTCCTGAAGCAACACGATATCGCACTCTGTTTTCCGTAGGCCGGCCGGCAGCGCAGCCGAACGTTCGCGAACAAACGGGACCGGCACCGAACGGCCGAACAATTTGAGCAGCCCCGCATTCAGCGAGAGAATCCGCAGCCTCACCCAGACAATCTGGCCATGAGTTTGACTACGCGCAAGAGCACGGTCGACACGCACTTCGATGGAGACCGGCAACGTGCGCCTTCTAGTAATGCTGCCATGAACTCCCTCCCAAAGATTTCGTACCAAACCTGATCTGCAAGGCAATTAAATATCAGCTGCTCAAATGCCCAACTCATAAAATAGGACAGCCGAACATCGGGCGCACGGTCGGTGGCCACTTCCGCGTAGATTTCCGGCTTCTCCAGCACTTGCAAAAGATATTCATCGACTTGCTGCCGATACAGCACGCGCATGTTCGTCAGGCTTTGAAGGACAATACCCCTGGCCTTTTCGATATCATCCCGCGAAAATCGGAGTTCGGAGGTTGGCTCGTCCAACGCACGTACATCTTTAAGGATTTCCGTAAAGACGGAGAAGAGATACTTGGGTTCGGCCAGCACTCCTAGTTGACCCAACTCTTTGCAGAGAAACAAGTAGAACTCCGCGTTGTCCGATTTCTTTGCCTCCTCAAGAGCGTTTACCGCATACTGCATCGGTGATTGAGCCGGACTCTCCATTGCTTCGGTGTTGAATCCATTTCTCCTCAGCGAACGGCCATACGTCCCAACGATGCAAAAGCTATGTTTCTTTCCGGAGATGGTGAAGCGGCCTTGATGTTCTTTCAGGATGGAATGCGCCATTCGATCCATCAGCCGCATGGACTCGAGGCTGGCGTGCGATCCGAAAAAGTTGATGTGATAGAGGGCGAGCGAAGAACAATACTTGGAAAGCTCGGAACTCGGCTCTTCATAGAAAAAATCCCGCGCCAGCGCAACGATCTCAGCCCTCGCCTCGGGAAAGGCGGCGCGCTCGTATCCTGTGGAAATGACATAAGTCAGCATCTGAGCTACAAAACCATTGTCGGTTTTTGACAGTCGCTTCAGCGTCTGAAGAGTCAGCTTGGAATTGCCAGCCGGATCCAGCAGCTCGAAGACCTCCTCAAACGCCCTCAACTCCGGCTCACGATTCTTGTAAAACTGCTTGAGCGTCGCAAGTTGTACCGCGTTCGGCAGCGCGTCGAGCATACTCAAAAAATTTTTGAGCAGAACCGAATTGAGCAAAAAGCTGCTGATTCCCTCCAGCTTTTTGAGATTCAACTTGCGCACGATTCCTTGCGCTATCGCGAGCCAATCCCTGTATCGTTCTCTTGGGGCCTGCGAGACGACCAGGATCAGCAAGGTGACCAGACTTCGGAAAGCCGCACAGTCGGCCGCAGAAAGCACCATTTGCGACAGCGGCTTGACTTCGTTGGCAAGCCGGTTCGTGATATTCGACGCGTCTGCGCGGCCATAGCGGGAAGAGCAGTTCCAAAGAAAAAAAACATACTGAACCGCTGCATCTGATATTCGGACATCGTCGGCTTGAAATCCGCTCACGAAATGATCGTACAGGACATTGAGGTGTGCCTCTCGGACCGCATCTCCTTGTTCTTCGAGCCAAAGGCGGTAGTCTTCGTCAATCAGAACGTGATAGACTGCCTCGACCACTGGGAAATGCCTGCCGGCGCTAGAGCGTAACACTCCGAGTTTCCTCAGGACGCGCTTCGGGAGGCGATACGCCCAATCGGCTACCGGAAAATTACGCCTCGCCATCGAATGTCCGTTACTGAGTTCGTTCAGGCTCCTCTCAACCAGCTCAATGCCGCCGGTGTTTGCTCTGGCAGTCCGGGTCAGCGCTGAGACGACAAGCCACTGGCAGCGGGGGTCGATTTCCGAAATCGCTTTGAGCACCGCGACGTATTTGGAGGACCTGATTGGATCATTCATAAGCGATGGTTCCTCGAAGATTTGCTCGCGTAGAAGAGAAAGCGTTACCTGCAATCCCTCATGCACGACAGGGTCACGCTGCGCACCTGGAAGATTTACCTGGAAAATAGATTTCGCTGCCTGCGGCAGGGGCGCCCCAGCCTTTGCTCGTTCCTGAATAAGCAACAATAGTTGCTTCGCCAACAGATATTCGGCAAACCGGTCGTAGGTAAACCGTATCCGCGTTTCGGACCGGCCCTGATAGTTTCGCATCTGCCACTCCCGAATGATATTTTTCTCTCGAAGCTCAAATCCGAAAGAGCCTCGGTTCGAGAAATCAAGGTCGTTGAACGGAGTTGGTCTACGCTTTTTCAGCTCGATATCGTGTAGGAAAGAGGTGCGATGGATCGCGCCCGCATCAGTATCTCCAACAAATAATTCCTCCACCAGCTCACCGATCAATGGCTGCAGATCCCTCTCTAACGGACCCACCTTCTTTAAGGTCTGGTAATACCTTTCGAACAGTTCGCTCGTTTCCAATTCCGGGGGAATTTCGCGGTTTTTGTAAGCGACACCTGCAAGCTGCAGCAAGAAGGGATCGCGAAGATAGAACGCTGCCAAAGGCGATAGTTGCTTAACCCCGGTCTTTATTTGATTGGCCGTTCGGTAGTTCTCGTACGCTCCTTCGAACTCTCCGGGAGAAAATTTTGAAAGCATCCACACGCAATCCCTTACCTGTGGATCCATCGACTGTGGGGTGAAGTAAGTTCTTTCGTCTTGAAAACACCGTGGGGCAAACCGGAGTGCCGCCCGCCACGTCTCCGGCCGGCAAGTGACCACAAACTTCACCCGGTTGAACTTGGTGTTGAGGGTGGAAATCATTTGGTCGAGTTCCCTCATCAGGCCAACCGGACCCGCTTCGACGCTCCCCTCGGGGTTATATTCGTTGATTGCGTCGATCAGAACGAGCAGGTGCTTCCCAAGTCTTTCGCCTTCTGCATCGATCGTAGACCAAAACAATTGTACGGAAAACTTCTGGTCTGACCATCCGGTGGCAGGTGAAGCGCCAAAGAGGCATTCTGGCCATCCTGTGAGATTTTTAAATCCTAACCCGTCCACCAATTGGTGTTCAAGCGCTTGGCCTGGAATGAATTCCCCACCGCTGAACATCCTGTACAGATGCTTCTCATTCGAGCACGCAGACGCCAGGTGAACCAGGAGCGTTGTCTTCCCCATACCCGATTCGCCGACTATGATCATGCCCCGTTCCGAACGATTCTGTAAAAACTCAGCGAAAGTCTCTTCGATCGCGCGCTTCTGGTAATAGCGACCCTCTGCGTATCCGGAGACTTGTGCCGTTGCGGCTTTTTTCGCGTTGCATGCCGCCTCCAACTCATCCCAACAAACGCTTTGCCACAACCCCGCAACGTTGAGACGCTCGATGTATTCTTCAATGGTGTCATCGTCAGGGGCGGGGTGGTAGAGGTGGCTTCCTTCCTCCAATTGACTACGGTAGGCGAGCTGGAGTTTGCGGCGTTCGGCCTGATAGCCGGCAGCATCGGGGTGCGCCGGATCGCGCGGAAGGTCCAGTTTGTCTAGCGGATTATCGCGGGTACAGCCGTCCCCCGCGAAAAGTAGCCAAGTCCTTTTCTTCTTCTTCCAGGCGTAGCGAAACTCGAACTGTGTGTAGGAGATTCGGCCAAATTCTGGGTCCTCAGTAGGGGGCTCCGCCCCGTAGGCATGGCCAATGATCTGGATCAATCCCTTGCAGGCATCGATCTTGTCGCGGAGCATTTGTCGAAGATCTCCGGCCTCGGTGCCAAAAATATCCTGATACACGGGCGTGAAGCCCTTGTTTTCCAGGATCTTGGATACGCGCTCGCGTATCTTGCGGAACTCACGCGAGACACTGGAAACGAAGACTAGTGGTTTTGGATGTTCCATGGGCTCTAAACCCAGGTATTCCCGTCGTAAAAGCTTACCGCGTAATGTTATACGCTAAAGAGCCATCTTACGCTACCTCGGGCGTAAACACGTGGCCCAGCCCATGCGAACGCATCGCGTGTCGCGACAGCACCGGAATTCATAGTACTTGACTCGTGCCGCGTGAGATAGGCAGATTCTACCTCATTCTCTTGTCGCTGGTCGATCCGGAAAAGGTCAAGCTCTTGAGGCGTGAACGTCTAACTACGTTAGCGCCACTTCTGATGGTTTTCTTTGCGGTACAATTCAACCGACTAGCGTTGGCATCAAACGACACTACTCAACTCGACGCATGGCAAGCGGATTTCCGTGAGGTTTGGTCCAGCGATCCATGCAACGTGCAGAGGCAATCGTGGGACGACTACTGGGGCTGGGTCCAAAAGTTTTACTTTGGCACCGGACCCTGGAAAGGTTGGGTTGCGTACAGTGCTGATATTGTCTCGAACGTCAAGAGCGCGGCGACAAAGACCACTCTAAGCAAGGAACTCACCACCCTCGGACGGCGGGTCGCAGGCGAGTGGGCGAAGGACAATTACTGCCGAAAAATTCGAACGACCACGGGCATTGTAAACTTCAACGAGGCCGGTAAGCCCGCCATAGAAGGTTGGGCAGACGCGCTAAAGAAGGCCACGTCCCTAGACTCGGGCGACGGAAACTCGATTCAACAAACTCTCGACCAAATCCAGAGTCAGGTCGATCAGGTTCTTGGGTCGCCTCGATGAGCGGCGCTGAACCAGCCAAATCGCCTTTCACCCGTTCGGCGCGCTCAACGCTTGCTCAGGGCAGGCCTTTCACCTATCACTTTTCACCTTCTTAACTTTGCGCCCTTGCGTGAGATTTCGGTCGGCCTTGCGACTTGTCCTTTCATAGTCTCGCGGGCGCGGGACGACGGAGGAAGCGAGGCAGCGCTCCACGGTCTCGACCCGCGCTCCTGAACTCCTGCAACTACTTGAACTACTTAGACTTAATCAGTTCCACCAGGTCTGAGCCCATAACCGTTGCGATCGCCTCATCAAAAGTAGCCAATTTCGCTCGGTGCAATGACGCGAGGTGCGCCAGATAAAAATCCGTGATCTGTTTGTGCCCCGCGATTTTCCGAAATTGATCTCGCTTCAGGCGCGGAAGCTCATTCCAGTACTCGTGCCGTTCGAGTGAAACCAGCTGTTCCAGGAGCGTCGCAGCCTCGTATGGCGTGACTGCAGCCGATGTGAACGCTGGATTGGACGATATCCGGATGAACCCCATCTCGGTGATGGCGCAGGTCGCCCAAATTTTTCGTGAGGTCCTCCACCACTTGTGAGCGGCTTGATGAAACTCGTGATTCGGCCACGTCAGCGCCAGTAAAACGTTAACATCGAGCAGGTACTTCACTGTTCCGTTTCAAGAAGTTCTGCTGCTCTATTGCTGGGGATTGGCTCATCTGAAGCACTTACCCGAAACACCGGGATACCATTCTCGATATTGAACGACGGTTCCGATACCAAGCCTTTCCGTACGAGTTGGGAGACGACTTCACCCAAGCTGCGTCCAGAACTCTCGGCGATTCTCTTAGCCGCGACATAAACATCGTCGCTAAGCATCAATGTCGTCCTCATGATGCGATCATGACACATTTGATGCGCATTGTCCAATTTGATGCGGAATGCCTTCGCTGTCGCTGCAATTAATGTAATTTAAATTCGCGTCAATTGGCGGTTGTTTCGTCGTTTTTGGTTGCGGCTGGGCACGCGCTGTGGCCTTCGACCAATCACCAATCACCAATCACCAATCACCTTTCACCTTTCACCTTTCACCTTTCACCTTTCACGTGTCACCCTCTGCTATCTGCTATTCGCGAAGCGCCGCAGCCATCATTCGGTAACCCGGCGAAAAACGGCCGTCTGGTCGTTCATGAACGCTTGTAGCCGCACCTGAGCCGTCTTGCCGTCGGACGTCGGGGTAAGCGACCAGGTTGCAAAGTTAGCGCTTTCCTCGAGCGTGCCGCCGACGCGTACCGTGTTATAGGGGCCGTACTCGTTTGCACCCTGTCGCAATAGCATCGTTGTTTCCGTTGCATCGACAACTATCTCGGTTGCCACGTTACCCCACGGGACTTCCGGCATCGTGCCGACCCAAGTGCCGGCGAAGAGGTTTTGCTTCGTTGCCGGTTGCTTGACGGAAGCCGTGGCCGACGCGCTCGCAGTCGGTTTGGGCTTTGGCCTGTACGATGGCTTTGGTCTAGGCTTGGCTGATTGCTGCGGCGTGGGCGTTGGACTTTCGATCTCCGAAATCGGTGCCGGAAGACGCTGCGCTGTAGCCAAGAGCAACGCCGCGACGAGCATACAGCCAAATGTTCGGCTCAAGGTCGGCATCTTAACGGCATGGTCATGAAAGCAGGGTCAGTTATAGACCCTCAACTTGGCTTGAGACAATGCAATACCGTTCGAGGGATGGAGGTCACGAGCACTCACGCATTAATAGGAGTTCGAGGAGAGGCGCCAGAAGCCAGAAGCCAGAATCCCGGAGCGAACAGGTCCGGGCAATGCCAAGCGCAGTCGGCAATGAAGCTACCAGGAGAAAGGGGGTCATGTCTAAAGGGACGGTTACCCAATTAATAACTATTATAGTATTGCTTTGATGGTTACAGATTGATCGCGTATGGTTCCCATGTCTAATCGCTGCGAGGAGCAAGTTGGTGGTTCGCCGGTTGGTCAGCAGGACTGCGCCCAGCACGTTCGTTCTGCAAAAATAAGAGACGTCAGACCCTATTGATTTACTGGCTTTTTTGGTACAACCCAAACCACGAGCGCTTCAAGCCGCCGACTTTGTCCACGCGTTCCGCTGAACCCTCCGTTACGGGTAGCGGGTTGGTCTCCCAGGTCTTGTAGATGACACGCATAATAAACGTCGTAATCCGCCGCACGAGGCCCCGTAAGGCGAATCGCAAGCCCTTCCAGACGTCTGCTCTGGTTCCTTGTTCCACAGAAGGACCCTCCTGGCACCCAGGGCTGATCACCCACATCTTGGAGATGGCACATGTATTCCAACCCAAGCCCTTCTACAGCTGGTGAAAAATGCATTTCAAATCCTTCCAAGCGCAGGCTCTGTCCTTTCGTTCCGGCCCACGTTGAGTCTGCCAGCTGCAGATCCCCACGGTTTTGCACGTGAACTATCCCTCGAATACTTAACGACTGTGCCTTTAAGGTGATAGCTCCGACGCCCGCTGGTCTGACAGAACCCGTGGCCGTCGCGGTCGCGGTCGACTTGGGCTTTGGCCTGAACGATGGCTTTGGTCCAGGCTTGGCTGATTGCTGCGGCGTGGGCGTTGGACTTTCGATCTCCGAAATCGGTGCCGGAAGACGCTGTGCCGTAGCCAAGAGCAATGCTGCGACGAGCATACAGCCAAATGTTCGGCTCAATGTCGGCATATTATGGCGTAAGTAACTCGGCTTCATAGAGATGCCCTTCGCTGTTGCACTCGTACGACGCGCTTTTTCCGCCCTCGGCGAAGTGTAGTCTGAAAGATTCCGGCTTCCAGTGAATGTTCGCCGGCTTGGCTATGACCTCATTGGTTACAGCACTGAGTACGTCGCCGTCCCAGCTGCCATTGAATCGCACGACCGTGTCTCCCGACTTGCTGCTCTCGGTCATAGTGCCGGACTTGCTATCAGCTGCGAAACTGATTGCTAGCGGTGTCCCGGAGCCGGTTTCGCCCCGCTTGCGAATTGTGCCCTTATAGATGAAAGCAATTTGTATCGGTGGGTCGGATTGGCGTGACAAATCGGCAACGTAGGTTTTTCCGTCAACGATACATTCGTAAGTAGCGCTTTTGCCGTCCTCGGCAAAATGAAGCGTAAAGGATTCTGGCTCCAATTGTATTCCCTGCGGATGGGAAACGACCTCATCAGTTACAGCATGCAACGTAACGGTGTCCCACACCCCGGTAAAATTAACAACAAGGTCGCCATGGCGGCCGCTTTGCGTCATCGTGCCAGTCTTGAGATCGGATCCGATCCTGATGATGAGCCGCACGTTAGTGGCACTATCGTTCTTGACGTGAATGATGCCTTCATAGACAGCATTTGCGGTTACCTTGGGCCCGATCGGCGCCCTGGGCGCTTCTGTGATGCTCATAGCAGGGGATGGAGTGGGTGTGGCCGGAGTTACTGGCGGCTGGGCAACAGTAACCGCGTTCGGTGTGGGTGATGCTAGGGGAGTGCTCGGGGTGGGCGCTGCTAGGGACGCGGTCGGGGTGGGCGCTGCTGGGGAAGTGCTCGGCGTAACCGCTGCCAACGAAGGAGTACCACCCGCTAACTGGTTTGAGGAAGTGGCCAACCGGATCGCGATAAGAATCGCCACACCAAGGACCAAGACAACAGTCACGATCGCACCCGTTACCAGGACTGGACCACGTTTCCGGGTTGGTGTGGGAGGCGGCGGAAGCGGTAGAGCTGGTAGTACCGGAGCAGCGGACCGCCTACCGACCCCCAGGCTCTCCTTCAATGCTCCCCAGAATTCAACACAGGTCTTGTACGCTGCCGGTCCCCCGGTTAGACCGCATGCCCGGCGAAGCGTCTCGTTCCCCGCTTGATCGAGTTCCGGCAACGGCGTGTACTGCTGGGGATCGGCTGCCCACCTCGGCCTATGGCCGCTCAAAAGTTCGTACACCAGTCGACCGTAAAGCCGGACCGCTTTACTTCCTTTGATTCCCGCTTGAGCCTGGGTCATCGACAACACCCGGCTCGCCGGCACAATGGTCTGCCGATCCCAGCCGTTTCGGCTTCGGAACAGCAGCGGCGAGAGGCTTAGAGGATTGAGAAGCAACCGGCAACGGCTCCATTCCCGGGCGTCGCCGCGGGCAAGCTCGGAGAACTTATCAGGACCGATCTCCAAAGGACATGCCACCAGGATCTTTCGGACGCTCACATCGACCAAGCCCAGCCCCTGACTTGAAACGAAATCGAGCGTGGCTCCCAAAGGTTCTAGCAGAGCCAGCAAATCAACGGCGGGCAAAGATTGGCGCCACCGGAGCAGGTCGTACAGCAGAAATCCATGAACCCATTCCCGCACTAACCATGGCCCGGGAACCTCTCGCTCCAAGCGCAAATAGGATACCAAATGTGGATGGGTGGCTTGGCGAATGACGCCGATCTCGTTCTCTAGAAGATCAATTAGTGCCGGATTAGTAGCGATCCCGGGGTGCAGCAGCTTGAGGCCAACGTCGTTTGGCTGACCCTCTACGGCTTTCTCGTCCTTGGCGTGGAAGAACCTCCCGCCGCTCCCTTCCCGTTCTTCCGAGACCAACCGGTAACGCTTGGCCGCCAGCGCACCTATTTCAACCGAGAGATAGCTGTCAAACGACGCCGAGACCGGTGTTGTCAGAACGACGGGGTCAAGTTCCACCGCCGGTGCGACTTCGTCGCCCAATGGAGTTGTGGCGATGTCTGACGCCAGTCGTTCAGGCACTGCACCGAACTCTGATGCCAGGTTGGCGGCAGCCGCCTCTACCGCTGTTTGCAACTCCTCCGGAGTCTGAAACCGCTCGTCTGGACTTTTCGCTAGCATTCGCCGGAGCAGCGCGAGAACCGGCTCCGGCACATGCGCGAGTTGATCAAACGGGGGCGGTTTCACTACCTGTGCGATGAGAACCTGCCCGACGGTTCCGGAGAACGGGCGCTTACCGGAAAGCAAATACCAGAGGGTCACCCCAAGGGAATAGATGTCGGACCTGGTATCGAGTTTCCCCATCTCACACTGCTCGGGACTGGCAAACGCTGGACTACCGACAAAATCCTCGCTTCTTGTGATCCGCGCCGCGTCAAGAACCTCTGTACCAGTTCCTTTAGCTAGACCGAAATCGATCAACTTCACATCTAAGTTGCCAGCCCGGTTAGCCACGACCATCACGTTCCCCGGCTTGATATCGCGATGGATTAACCGATGCGCATGAGCTGCTTCCAAAGCCTGGGCAACTTGTAGGACTACCCGCAGCGCGGTTGCTGACGGAAGCGGACCGTGCTTCGCCACGTATCGCTCGAGATCTTCCCCATCAACAAATTCCATTGCGTAAAAGTAGCTGTCCCCTTCGCCACCAAAATGGAAGATGGTGGCTACGTGCGGATGATGGATCAGTGCGGCTGCCTGGGCTTCCCGTAAAAAACGTTGCTTGGAAGCCGAACTCCGCAGCAGTTCCGCGGCGATGACTTTCAGTGCAACCGGGCGATTTAACACCGTGTCGATCGCTCTGTAGGTCACACCCATCCCTCCTTTACCAAGCCGGAAGAGCGATCCATCCGGACGCCGAAGAAGACGGAAATGTGCAAAAGTTTCAGAAGCATCGGGATCAGAGTCCACCTCCGTGCCTGAGTCCGGCTCCTCGTCCTGGAGCAGCGCCCGAATATGTTGGATCAGTGCTGAGAAATGCCCGGAGGGAGTTAACGGCCGGAACCCGTCAACCCAGTGGTCTGCTCCGAGGAAGTAGGCTAGATCATCACCAGGGGTAATCGGCTCAATCCGGAACGTTAAAAGTTGGTTCTGGCAATGGGCTGCGCGTTCGACCTCGCTTAGGACCTGCTTGGACCGGTTGGACGCGTGGCTTAGGACCAGAAGCAGTATCCGAGCTTCCCGGATTGCTTGAGTGATCTGCCCTGTATAAGGTCCTGCGCCTTGGACATCACGTGGCGCCATCCAGCAGCGGATAGCCTCGTCCTCCAAAGCCGAGCAGATTGAAGCGGCAACTCCTTCATCATCGCTCGAGTAGGAGACAAAAACCGCGTGGTGCAGCTTTGGCGCCTGCGCTTGTCTTACGCGCGGGGTCTCTGCCTCGTTCATCGGCTTTTTGCTGTATCGGAGTTGGTTAGTTGATAGACGATCGAAAGAAGCGCAGTTGCGTCGCCAGATTGCAGCTCTGAATCGAAAAATCGGTTTCGAGGTTAGCAAGCCGCCGCAGGTCTTTCAAGATGTTGCGGAGTTGGCTGCAGAAGAGGAAATAGGAGTTCATGGAGCGCTGCCAAGCTTCCTCCGTCGTCCCGCGCCTGCGGGACTATGAAGGACAAGTCGCGAGGCCGAGGCGCGAAGCGCTGCATTTCACCTTTCACCAATCACATTTCACCCCCTTCCCTTGCATTTTCTCTTCTTGCGTTGCGTTTGAGCATCTTATAGGACATCCGCAATGTGGATGGTCCGCAGGAACGTTCGGTGTACTCGTCGCGGCGCCGTCCAGTACTTCTTTTTGTGGTTAGTGCTCGAAACGGTTCTTCCATTCTCCAGCGCGTCAGCAGGTGACTGGCCGCTTGGATATGTCCTTGATCAAGATTCGCGATCGCCAGACGGCCACTACGGGATCACCATTCCACGGCACGACCCACAATATGATGACCAAACTTATATCGCGTTGCCCGACGACATCCAGATCGCGAATTACTTGGATGACCTAAAAGCAAATCGGCATCTCGGGAAGATTCAATCAGATTACATTGAACGAGAACCCCATCGCCACTTGAACGTTTTTTGGACGCCTGACTCCAAGTGGTGCGTTGTCGACTGCGAAGATCGTTACGGTTTTGCTTCGATTTCCATCCTGATCCCGAAAGGCTCGCATTACACCGAAACCGACGTGGGCAAGCACATTCAAAAGGCTCTCGAAAGCGTCATCGCAGACCAACCTGACATCGTGCCTTATTTCCGGCTCAGCACCGACCGCAAGCTTCTCGTTCGCGCCGTGACCTGGACGAGAACCGAGGCCCCTTATCATGGTTTCTTCGAAGGCGCGTACGATTTAAATTCGGATAAATGGACTGCTATCACTACGCGCAAGATTAGCAGCGAGAGAGAGGACGAGATTCTAGAGGCATACCGGGACTACTCGCCCGAAGAGTTAACCGAGTTCTCGTCCGACGATAAAACTGCCTACATCGAACAGAGATTGAACCAAGTCTATCAAGGAGTCCGCTTTGTTCTCGCACCGGCTCGTTTTGCCGAAGTGAAACGGAAACAAATAGCTTGGCTGAGAGCTCGAGATGCGCTCGGCTCAGCCGACGAAAAGTCCGCCTTCACTCAAGCGCGAATCAAAGAGCTGCAGGATCTGCTTTGGTAGCAGCAGCGCTTCGCGAATAGCCAATAGCCAATAGCCAATAGCCAATAGCCAATAGCCGATAGGAAATTAGCGGAGCTCAAGGCGTTCAGGAGCGCGGGTCGGCTCTGCTATCGGCTATCTGCTATTTGCTATTTGCTATTTGCTATTCGCGAAGCGCCGCCGCGGCCGGCAGCGGGCCGTTTTCAGCGGGCAGAGTGACCCGAGCGATGCCAAAGGCAATCAAGGCGGAGATCGCGATCCCGATCATCATGGGTTTCGGCGCGCCGTTAGCGAAGATGCCGGACACAGCCATCACGGCGGCGCCAACCACGAACTGCAAGGCTCCCATTAGTGCTGAAGCCGTGCCGGCGATGGCGCCATGATTTTCAAGGGATAAAACCGCGCTCGTCGGCAATACGAGGCCCAGGAATCCGTATCCGATGAACAGGAAAATCATCATGAGCGCCAGACTGTCGACCCCCCCCAGGAACAGCACCGCTACAATGGTCATGGCAATCGCGAATCCAGAGACGGACACGCGAATGACGCGCGTCAGACCGTATTTAGCCGTCAGGCGCGCCGTCAACTGGCTGAAGCCGAAAAAGGAAGCTGCGTTGAGAGCAAAGCAGAGGCTGAACATCATGGGCGTCAACCCATAATGGTTGACGATCACGAATGATGCGCTCGCTAAGTAGATAAAAAAGGAGGAAACCCCGAACGCGCCGACAAAGGTTAATCCTAGAAATTCCGGGTCAGTAAGCAGCTTGCGATAGCCTGCGAACGCACTTGCCCATGAACTATCGGCGCGATCATGGATTTCCCGGGTTTCGCGCAACTGAGTCGCAGCCAGCAGGAAAGCGATCGCGCCGGCGATCGTCAATGCTAAGAAGACGCCTCTCCAACCGAACCCGGCAATGATAAAGCTCCCCGTGAGAGGCGCCAGGATCGGCGAAATGCTTACGACGAGCATCAGAAGCGACATGAGCCGAGTGGCGTCATGCCCGGTGTAAAGATCGCGTACGACCGCACGGGGTACCACCATGCCGGCACACGCACCTAAAGACTGCAGCACGCGGAAGCCGATCAGCACGTTGATATTCGGGGCGAAGGCGCATCCTACGCTGCCGATGGTGAAGATCGCGAGACCGACATAAATCGGCGGCTTACGGCCGAACATGTCTGAGAGCGGCCCGTAAACAAGTTGACAAACGCCGAGCATGATGAAAAACACCATGAGACTCATCTGCACCGCGGCCGGAGTAGCCTGCAGTGCACCCCCGATCGAGGGCAACGCCGGCAGATACATGTCGATCGCAAACGGACCAACCGCGGTGATGAGGCCAAGTACGATAGCAAGTTGAAGAAAACGTCCTGTTTTCAAAATACTGAGTTAGGCAATATAATACCGGCTCATCACCGAGACCACCCTCTTTCCGCCCCGGCTGCCGTTAATGCTGTCTGAATAGCAAATAGGAGTTCGAGGAGTTCAAGGAGTTGCAGGAGTTCGAGGCGACGCACGAACCAAGAAAAAGAGCTGCCGCCATGATTGCCGGTAGCCGGGGCGAAAGATGCTTCATGATATGATTTGGATTCTCGGACCGTGGAGCGCTGCCTCGCTGGCGAGGCCGATGGTGAGCAAGGCAGCAAGGTGAAGCAAACCCAGGCTGTATCTGCGCTCTATATCGCGACCTGGTTCGAGGGTCCACTCCGTGGCGCGACCGGATTGATCCCATTTCACACTAAAGAGCGCCGACAGACTTGAGGCCCGACGAACGATTGCCTTTGCTTACCATCGGCCTCGCCAGCGAGGCAGCGCTCCACGGCGATCTGCTATGCTATCTGCTATTTGCTATTCGCGAAGCGCGCCTTAAGCGATGTACTTGTTCTTAATGCGAATGTCTCTCCCAGCAAACGGGCCAGTCTCGTATTCGTATAAGAAAACCTCAACCTGGCTACTATCGAACATTTTCGATACCTCGCGAAAATCTTGATTTACCCGGATCAATCCGCTGAAAATCATGCCGTGCAGTTTGTCAATTTCTAGCCGGACACCGCCGCCGCGTTTTTTTGACCACTCCAAATGCACCTGGAACTTGTTCCTGAGATGTTCATCTTCGATCGCTTTCAATTGGAAAGAATGAATCTGCCCGGCAAGCGTTGGATCCTCGTTAATAATGCGTTCCAGATCCGCTGGATAGATTTTTGCGCCATAGAAGGGGACGGTGGCATCGTTGCGCCCATAGACAAACAACACAGGTAGGAAACTATGCCTCGCAGCCAGCGTTGAGAGCGGAATGTCATGCTTTTTCAACACGCGAGACAGAGAACCCAAGGAAAAGACACCGCCAGAATCGCGCAGGTTATAACGGATCTTGGGCGCAGCCCCCGATTGCCTGCCGATCGTGAATAATAGTTCGTTGTCGCGGTTTGTCTCAATGGTGTAATCCAGAGGATTATATTGAAAAATCATGGGCGGCGTCTCGCGCCCGAAGAGCTCTCTTGAAAGCGACTCGTTCTTCAAGCACAACCGCCGCAGCGCGATGGTTAGCTCGGTTTCGACCGCGATATTTATTTCTAGATCCGATGCTCCATAGGACGAAATCACACTGCGCGCAGATTTCCGAAGTTGCGATCGCAACCCTTCCGAGAGCCCCTCACCTCCTACGATCAGATCGATTTGATACTTCGAAAGATCGAGCCGAGTCTCGTCAACAAATGCTCGAATAAACGGCGGATAACCGAAGATCAGATAATGATAGGTAGGACCGAAAAGTTCTAAGGTATTTTCTAACTTCTTTTGGTCGGGACCGATCGATTTCAATATGCCCATCTCCACCAGAGACATAGAAATATTCATCCCGGTGGCCCAGGGGCCCAAGGCGAAACAATTTAAGAGAATACAGCCGCTGTCGCGATAGATTAGCTGGTAGTTCAACTGCAGGATCCGTTTCACATCGGCGCGTTCTGCCGCACTGCGCACCCAGTTATTAGGCATACCAGTCGAGCCGGATGACTCATCGATGACCACGCCTGCCTTGGGGATAGCACCTCCGTAACAGCGTTGTTCGATGCTATATTTTCTCACATAATTTTCCTTGGTCATTTCCGGCAACGCCTCGAGCCGCCAACGGCCGTTCGTTTTATGACCCATTTTATCGAGAAAATCCTGATAAGCAGGACAACTCTGGACGGCTTTTAGATAAGCGGCATGCGCACCCATCCGTCCCACTCGAGCCAGGAACCATTGCACCTGGCTCAGATGCATCACCGCATAAGTCCTCCCATCAATACTAAAGACCCGGCGCAATAACCAAAGAACCCAAAGAACGCTGCGTAAAACGAAACTAGTGTCCGGTCCCATAAATAACATGGCTTTCGTCCGGCAGCTGCCGGATCAGTTGGCTGTTTTTCAAGGCGGTGCGAGCCGCACTGGCACTAGCGACGAGCATATCTGAATCGATACGTGAGGAGTGAGCAACGCGGAAAAAAACAGCCAACTGGCCACGGCCCGGAGGGTTGCGATGAAAATGGGCCGGCGGTTGCGTTGCTCGTCGGTTAGGTATCGATCCAGATATGCGCCCTGCATACCGCCAGTCCGGCTCGGACCGCCTTGCCGGCGGCCCGTTTTGATCGCAACGAAAGCCATGCTATTTATGGGATAGGACACTGAAGACCGGGGCCCATAGGTGCGGTTAACTAACCAGCACCTCCGCTAGCGAACGCCGATAACTCTTTGGCGGCACCTCAGAATAACCGATTTTGAAAACGAGCCAGATATCTTTGATGTTCGTAGTCTCAGCCATCCATTTCGCTGCCGCCGGGTTTGTCACCAGATTACCGTAGGGATGGATGAACAACCCGAGTTTCGCGGTTTCCAGCCAAAACCTGATGAGAAACCGTCCAGTCTCAAATGCGCTGGCAGCCCGGAAGAACTCGCCTGCCAGGATTCCAATCGTCGGTACCAAGCCCAGCTGCCGCCGATACTGGCGCCTTAGCAAAGATCTGGTAACCGGAAACAGCATTAGCCTGGGGATTCTAGCGGCCAGCCAGAAAGCCGTCCTTGACGTATTCATGCAACGCCAGTCCAATCCGTCACGATGCCGTTTGGCGGCTCGATCGGTAAACCGAAACCAGGAAACAATCTCGTCATGGTAAGCCAGCGTATTCAAATCCTGGAAGAGCGCGTCTATGTTATGCGCCAAGATATTTTCAATTTCTTCCGGATCGACGATCTGTTTGTACTGCTGTCCCCAGCGAGTTGCTAACTCTGCCAAAGTCGTGCTGGCGGTCTCTCCGATCGGCGTCGGCAAGAAATTGATCCGCGAAGTGCGCCGCTTGATGAAGAGCGATTCGGGATACGGGTTCTCCCGGGGTGAACCCGAAGACAGCTGCAAACGGGCAAACGGTAAAAGGTCGGTTCTGATATCGTGAAGGATAGTCTCGGCATACCACTGGGGCGGATGGCTCAATTCATATTCAAGCTTAAATCCTCGGGGAGCCGCCAATAAGGCGATTGCTTCGATAAACATTCCCATTGCCGAAAGGATGAAACTACCAGTGACGTCTTCTTTCGGGAGGGTTCTATTCCCATCGATATAGAGCTCTGCTTCTCGCTCCGATACCAACCGAATCCGCCAAGGCTGCACATTGTGCGGTGAAGGCGTTTGCATCGCCGTTTCTAAAAGAGTCAACCAAAGGCTAAATCGCTCCATTGACGCCGCCACGAGCGGGGTCTCCTTCAATCGATTCTCGTGAGATGCGCGTATCAAAAAGCCGGCCCTTCTAGAGAGGCTGATCGCAATCTCACACCACTTTTGGATCTACCTAATCATTAATTTTGCATCGAATATCGATCGCTTCCCTGGAGCGCTGCCTCGCTTGCGAGGCCGACCGAAATCTCACGCAAAGCAGATTTCGCCCCATCTCCCCCTTTAGCTACGTCAGCCGAGGCCGCAAAAGGGGAATGAGACGTGATTAGTGATTGGTCGAAGGCGCCAACCGTTTCGGCTTGCAATCCGGCGTGCCGCTCCACGCTGAACTCCTTGAACTCCTTGAACTCCTTGAACTCCTTGAACTCCTTGAACTCCTTGAACTCCTTGAACTCCTTGAACTCCTTGAACTCCTTGAACTCCTTGAACTCCTTGAACTCCTTATCTGAACGGATTCTTCACGCGAACACCGCCAAAATCCTGTCCGTCGTTCAGGTCCTCGGAGTAAATGATGTTACAGCCTGCCGCTTTGGCAGCTTCGATGATAGCAGCATCCCAGTAGGAAATGCGGAACCTTTTCTTGGTGCCTAATGCCGCGTGCACCACTGGTAACGTCAGTTCTTGTATCTTGAACCGTTCCCACGATGTGATTAAAGCAACCGCCTGATCGTGCGTGATGCGATCCGCTTTCGTATCTCGAGTCGCCTGTACGTAGAATTCCTGTAGCACCTGGACTGAGAGAGCACCATTTGGTTGATCTAGCAGATTGAGGGCTTCAACTGCTTTCGCTGCTTCTTCCGGATCAGTGCTCAACGCGTAAAGCAAGATATTAGTATCAATAAAATGCATTACCGCTCATGGGTTGCTGCCCGGCCAAGTCGATCGCCCGCTCGAAACTTCGTGATCTTCTTCCGGGTTTGTTCCTGTAATTGTTTCAGCCGGTCCGTTGTATCCTCTCGCCCGGCGAGTTGGATCAGAAAATCTCGGACCAGAGCCGATACCGACGTATCCGCTTGCGCCGCCCGGATCCGTGCTCGGCGGTACACTTCATCGTCTACGGCGACCGTTATATTCTTCACAGTTCCACAGTATCACAGTAACGCGGCCACGTCACCGCATCTCCCCCTTTGGCTACGTCGGCCAAGGACACAAAGGCATGAAGGGAACGCTGAGACGTGATTAGTGATCGGTGATTGGTGATTGGTCGAAGGCGCCAGCCGTGGAGCGCTTGCCTCGCTTCCTCCGTCGTCCCGCGCCTGCAGGACTATGAAGGACAAGTCGCGAGGCCGAGGAGTTCGACGAGCCGGCCGTCAGTACCCGCTCGATGAAAGCCGTATTCTTGCGCCAACCGTTTCGGCTTGCTATCCAGCGTGCCGCTCCACGCTGAACTCCTTGAACTCCTTGAACTCCTTGAACTCCTTGAACTCCTTGAACTCCTTGAACTCCTTGAACTCCTTGAACTCCTTGAACTCCTTGAACTCCTCGAACTCCTCGAACTCCTGAACTTGCGCCTCTAAGCAGTTTGGGCATTGTCTTCGCAGACTCAGGGTGAAGTATCAGGGAAGCCGAGTATGTCTGCTGATCGTTCGCCTTGAACTCAGCCTATGAAAACAGTATTTGCCACCACCATAGTCGTTGCTCTCGTCCTGGTGACCGCCCTGCGAGCGGACGTTGACGCGAATCATCCCGACCTATCGGAGCCGTCGAATAAGATCGAGCACGATCAGAACCCAGCCTGGTATTCAAAAGGTTGGCATGATGGCTGGACCTGGGCTTCTGCGCTTGAAGACAAAAACGGTACTTACTCCGACAACTGTGAGAGGATTTGCCGCCAAAAGTACGGTGATATCGACCAGGACGGTTCCGAAGCCGAGACCGAGTTCTCCGGGTTCCTGGCAGCAGCCGCTTATGTGCGAAATCATCAGCGAAAGAGCTCGGATACGACGATCGAAGCCCGCGCGCTACCGGCGCCAGCATCGAGGGATTGGGACGGATGCCCCGGAGGATGGAGAACCCAAGAAGCGATTAGACAGCTAGTGGACAATCCTAACGCCTGCAAGTTCGATAGCGCCACTGAACCTCAACTGACGAAATACAACGGAAAAGCGTGTTGGCTTGTCGTTGTCCAGTTTCGAACCAAGAACCCGATTGGCAGCGATATCACTAGAGTCGCCGACGTGTACATGATCGGCAGTGATCCAACGTCTATCATTGATGCGCGGCTGCGAAATGAATAGGAGTTCCAGAAGGTCAAAGCTGGCCGCGACGTAGGCTCTGCGAAGTCGGGGAGTTGCAGGAGTTCAGGAGCACGGGCCGACGGATTTGCTATTGCGATCTGCTATTTGCTATTCGCGAAGCGCTGCCCGTTCGACGCGCTCAACGCTTCGGTCGGCCTCGCGACTTGTCCTTCATAGTCCCGCAGTCGCGGGACGACGGAGGAAGCGAGGCAGCGCTCCAGGGCAGGCCTTTCACCTTCCCCGTGCTCACGCCCATCTGCGTAAATCTGCGGCTTGCCCGCCATAGCCTCGCGCGACGGCTGGTCTATCTGCAGTTGGCCTGTGTCTTCGTGTCTATTCGTGTGCATTCGCGTTTCCTATTCGTGTCCATTCGCGGTTAGTACTCGCTCCGTTTCTGCAACAAACTCAGTTCAATTTCTCTCGATCGTATCGGTGGAAAAAGAGGCGAAATCCCCCGTCCCGGGGGGAAGATAAGAGCGGGGAGCGAGTAATGACGGCTGGTTAAAAGCTTATAGCCGCGACCTTCAATCTCAGCGGAGCTCGTACCGAACCAATTCGGCCCGATTTCATTGTCCCAAAACACGATCGTCCCGGTAGGAGCTTTCTCCAGCACGGCAAATAGCTTCTCCCGACTCGCTGCCGGAGGGCTATCTTTCAGGTTCCCCTTAAGCATAATACACATCCGGCCGTTACTCCAAATCAGACCGGGCGGCGATGGATACTGTTTTTGTAGCCAGTTCGCCATTTCATCGATAGCAACGGCGTCACGCGCCCAAACTATCGAGTCCAGGTAATGAACACTCTGAAGAATGGAAAAAATTATGACCACCCATCCAGCTACTATCGCGAGCCGGATCTTGACCGAAAAAATTGCGTTCCAGCCTTCGAGCGTTAGCACAGCAATAGCAGGAGCAACCGAAACCATGTAACGCGGAAATCCTGCTTCCCCAAAAAGCCCGTACTTAACAAAAATCGAGTGTAACAAAAACAATACGAGAAAAACAGAGGTGATTAGTGACCAAGACCAAGAACGGAATCCTCGTAACAACCCGAGGATGAACGGAACGATTAAAATGACACCGGCAAACTCTTGGCTTCGCTGGGCGTAACTGAGAAACGTACCGTGCCCATACATATCTGTATGCCAAGTAGCCGGCCAATTATGCAAAATAAAAAGTGGATCACCAGTTAAAAGCGAAGCGGCGAACCACCAAGCCACTACCCCACTGCCTAGGATAACAATTGATCCCAACCGGCTAACCAAGCCGTGGGGCGTTGCCTCGCTCTTGTCCTCCGACTTGTCCGACGAAGCCTTGGCGAAGTCGGAAGCTTTAGCGAAGGAGGATGCGAGGCCGTGGCGGCGTTCTCCAAGCGCCAAACGCCGAACGCCGAACTCCAAACGCCAAACGTCAAACGCTACCCATAGACCCCAGAAGACGCAGAGGAATACCCCTTCCGGTCGAGCGAGTGGAAGGAGCGACGCAACTAACATCCCTAATTTTATGCGACCGCTGATATGACACCGAAGCGCGACCACCAGAATCAGAGCAAACAACGGTTCGGTGAACAGGTTTGAGTAAAGTTCGAAGAACGTCGGTTGACCAAGTAAAAACGGTATTACCAGCCAGGCTCGTGACATTCGCAAATCAGACGCGAGCCGATAAGTTTGCCAGGCCGCGGCCACGCTGATTGCCAGAGCGAAGAATCGCGCTGGGATGAATCCTAGCAAAGCGGCCGGCGCAAAAAGCGTGGTAAACAATGGCCGCCCCCAGACATCCACAAAATAGAAATGATCAACCCAGGCGGTACGCGCCATCAAAAAATGGTAATCGACGTCCTGTTCCGGTGACCCTGGGAAAAGGAAAATCAACAGACCACCGATCAAGGCCATGAATATCACGGCAATTACCGCGAGCCGCGAACCACCGGTTTGTTCCATACGCCCGAACGTACTTAGCCGGTCGCGGAACTAACAAAAACAAAAATCTCACGCAAAGCCGCAAAGGCGCAAAGGTAAAACGAAGACTGGGAATAGCCGCAAAAAGGCGCAAAAAGCTCAAAAAAAACTGAACCGTAAGACGAAAGTCGTGGTAGCCATCGACCCAGAAGGCTTCAATCGATCCCATAGCGCTGCAGTGAAGGTCCGGTTACCAAATTTCAAGTGCTCCTTTTTGTGCGTTTTGTGCCTTTTTGCAGCTTGCCGCGCCGTAGGCTTGGCGGAGGAGGGGCTATTCCGGATTCCCGTCAGAAGTTAGAATATCCGGCTCTCCTGAAGAGAGGGAGGGTTATCGGTGGGCGTACCCGTGTAGGCGCTGAGCTGCCACGCACCGATGCGGACGGTCTCACCGCCGGTGATCGCCACCTTCGCGTAGAGCGTCTGTTCGTTTAGATAGTCCCGCGTCACATAGTCATTAAAGTTATCGAGCACATTTTCCCGGGTAGGCCAGGTGAAACGGCAGAACACGTAATAACTGCCGGGCGCGACGTGGCCAAAGCTGAAGTTCCCGTCGCCATCGGTAATGGTTTTGCGTACGAATTGCGTGAGTCGCGGATCGAGCACCACCGAGGTGGGTGCATTTTGCCAAAGGATACGAGCGACTTCATCCGTATAGGCGTTGGCCGGCATCAAGCCCACCGTGAGATGATCCGCCACCCGGGTCTGCATCGGCTCCCAATGTTGATCTCCCATGTATCCGACGGCTCGGCCTGCGATCGCGGCGGAACCGGAAGATCGGATAGCGGCGAAGGCGGCCTCGTCAAATGACGTGGACAGGTTCTCGCACGCAGCCAGGGCGAACAGCAGCACTGGCCAAGTGGCCCGGAAAGCGCAGGTTCTCATCGGGAGAGAGACACCATGACAAGAGCCAAGCAGCAGAGTAGTTGGACGGAACGCGGCGAAACCCTCACAGGTTTGGACAATAAGGAAACGTGCATCTCGCGTCGAGCAATTAGAGCGCTTCGCGAATCCCGTGGAGCGCTGCCTCGCTTGCGAGGCCGAGGGAGTTCAAGGAGTTCGTGAGTGCGGGTCGACGGGTCTGCTATCCGCTATTCGCGTGCATTCGCGGTGCCGTTCGAGCCGCTCCCTATGCTGCAGCCTGACCCTTTTTGCAGAAGGATTTTGCGCTGCTCATACCAAGCAGAGCGGTACTTAACAATCCAGTCCATCAACGCACGCTCAAAGCCGATATCGACGCCGGCTTTTTCGCTTTCAATCCATTTGTGTCGCAAGATCTCCGCTCTTTCGGCCAAGAATTCCTTATACAAGGATGAATTCCTGACCAGCTGAGAGACTTCTTCCACGGGGCTATAAATTTAGTTACGCACACTAACATCTTCCAATACTTATTTCGAAGTGTTGCTACAGCGCTTCGCGAATAGCAAATAGCCGAGCGAAGCGCATGACAAATGACAGATGACAAATCACAAATGACAGATGTCGCTGCGCGAATAGGAACCGCGAATGCACACGAAAGGACTCTCCGTCGTCCGGCTGACGCCGGACTATGGAGAGCAAGCTGTGAATAGAATCTTACACAAAGCCGCAGAGAGAAGTCAGACGAACCGCAGATCAAGGTGATTGGGAAAAGGGCAGGGGGGGTGCTGGAGTGATGGTGTTAGGGAGGTAGCAGGAATTCTATCTGCGTAAATCTGCAGCTTGCCCGCCATAGCCTCGCGTGACGGCTGGTCTATCTGCGGTTCGTCTGTGTCTTCGTGTCTATTCGTGTCCATTCGCGGTTGTTATTCGTGTCCATTCGCGGTCGCAATCCGGCGTCAACTGTGGCATTCAAGGCGATGCCAAGATCAGGCTCGCCAGAAAGGGTTCAATCGGTCGGTGAAGAAATTGCCAATAGCGTCAGCTCCGGAATTGCCTTGCTGGCCATCCTCTGCGGAATCCCCTTTCTCATCAGATCGGCGGCGCAACACGGCAGTAAGCTCAGTTTGGCCGGTGTGATCATCTTCGCGATCGCGATGGCGTTGCTTTACCTGGCCTCCACCATCTATCACGCGTTGCCTCGAACCGAGCTGAAGAAACTCTTCCGCCTGTTTGACCACTCGGCGATCTTTCTTCTGATTGCCGGTACATACACGCCATTCGCTCTCGGACCATTGCGCGGCCCTTGGGGTTGGGTGCTCCTCGGGACAGTTTGGTGTTTGGCGTTCCTGGGAATCGGGTTCAAAGCCATCGGCGGATTAAGATACCGGTTGGTCTCGATTTGCCTGTATGTCGGCATGGGCTGGATGGCAGTGTTCGCGATTCGCCTGTTTTGGGTGCACGTACCGTTAGCCGGATTACTGTGGCTGGCCGCCGGCGGACTCGCTTACACCGGCGGAATCGCTTTTTACCTGGCCAAGCAGCTCCGTTATAGCCATTTCATCTGGCATCTGTTCGTCGCTACCGGAACCGCCTGCCACTTCTTCGCTGTCCTCTGGTACGCAGCCTAGGCCCAAGGACAGAACGTATGGGCGTATGGGCGTATGGGCGTATGGGCGTATGGGCGTATGGGCGTATGGGCGTATGGGCGTATGGGCGTATGGGCGTGTCGGCCTATCGGCGTATCGGCGTGCGGTGAGAACCCAGCGCGCTCGTGCTCGTCCTCGTCGTCGTCCTCGAATCCGGCCGTTCGGGAGTCATAAGAGATGGCTTTGAGCGCATGCGGCGATTACGCGAAAGACATGCGATGGGTTCGGTTTCGCTAGAACCAAGAACCGTTAGTAGTGACGTCTCCAGCAAATCCGCGCGGCGAGGATGCGGCTCGTTGGCACAGTATTTACTTTGCGCCTTCCGAACGCTTTAGCCGAGCTTTGATCCACGGAGGGTCACGTCGCAAATCCAAGATCCGGTACACCTGGACCAATTCAGTTTGCCGGTTGAACCGATAAAAAACTGCATATGGAAACCGCTTGGACAGCACCCGATGGAATCCAGATACAACCCGATGAATCCCGGCATAGATCAGCAACTAATCGATGTCAGAATAAATTGAATTTAAGAAATACTCGCCCAGCCCGGGGCCCTGTCGTTCGTAGAATCCTGGCTCCCGCAACGAGATCCTCTTCCGCGTCGGAGAGAATCTCAATCCTCATAGAGGCGATCTCGGATCGACCCCTTCGCTTTCTGCCAATCTGAGAAGGTGGCCTGGCCGGCCTCAATTCTCCGCTCCGTTTCTTCCAGAGCTTCCCCATGCCAAGCTGGCGACTCGAGTTCGTCGGGCACTCGGCTGAGATCAGCCCATACCGCCTCTAAGAGCTGCAGCTTCTCCTCTACCGACATCTCGTCTAATGGAACATTTACTGCCACAAGCTACCCCATACTTTCTTTTTCACAGTCTATCAGAAACGTCTATCACGCTAGAGCATAGCCTTGGCGACGTCTGTTGCGGCTATTCGCTCGCTGCTCCCCATTCTCGCAATTTCTTCTCCACCTGGTTGCGCACTCGTGATCGAGCCTCGGAACGTTCTATTCCTTTGAGCAGAAGAATATCGTAATCCGTGAATTCATGGCGAACCGCGGCAACAACGGCTAAATAGATAGAGTCCGGATCGAACTGTTTCGCCGCTGCCGTTCGCCCCACCCGTCCGCTAGATCTCAAGCCAGCGTGGTTCCGCAATTCGGTTTGCGTCCGGTAACGGACGTTTAGGAAACTGTTGTCGAATCGCCTGAGCAAATCTCGCCGGGCTTCTGTTGGACCGGGGCCGGCTGCATATCCGCATTCTCGCAGACGTTCACTTTATGGACAAGAGAAGCGCGTCGAACGGGCCAGCCATGGAGCGCTGCCTCGCTTCCTCCGTCGTCCCGCGCCTGCGGGACTATGAAGGACAAGTCGCGAGGCCGACCGAAGCGTCGAGCGCGCCGAGCGGCGTGATCGGTGAAGAGCATCGTCGACCCGACGCTCCTTGAACTCCTTGAACTCCTGCAACTCCTTGAACTCCTCTTATTGGCTATTCGCGAAGCGCTCCGGGATGCGTACCCGAAGAAAACAGGCCAGTATAAGAGATGAATACACCAGCAAAGACATTCAGAATCGGCGGTGACCTGGAGGTAAATCGGCTCGGGTTTGGCGCGATGCGACTCACCGGCAAGGGCATTTGGGATGAGCCGAAAGATACCGCCGAAGCGAAAAGGGTCCTGAAACGCGCTGTCGACCTGGGAGTGAATTTCATCGATACCGCTGATAGCTACGGTCCGGACGTCAGCGAACGGTTGATTGGCGAGGCTCTTTCTCCTTTTCCTAAAGGGCTCGTCGTCGCCACCAAGGGAGGGCTGACCCGACAAGGCCCTGACCAATGGTTACCCGTTGGCAGACCAGAATATTTAGCACAGCAAGTCGAGATGAGTCTCCGCTTTCTAAAGACGACGGTTATCGACCTCTGGCAGTTGCACCGAATTGATCCCAAAGTGCCGGTCGAAGAATCACTTGAGGCCATGGCCAAATTGCAGCAACAGGGCAAGATCCGACATATCGGTCTGAGCGAGGTCAAACCCGCTGAGATCGACCGAGCACGGAAGGTGGTCGACATCGTGAGCGTCCAGAATCGGTATAATGTGGGCGACCGCGAACATGAAGATGTGCTGGAATATTGCGAAGAGCATGGGCTAGCTTTCATTCCTTGGTATCCCGTGGCAGCGGGAAAACTCGCCCAGCCCGGAGGCAACCTAGACACGATCGCAAAACGGCACAGCGCCACCGTCGCCCAGCTGTCAATTGCCTGGTTGCTGTACCGTAGCCCCGTTATGCTACCGATTCCGGGGACATCGTCGGTCGAGCATCTTGAGGAGAACCTGAAAAGCGACGCGATCTCTTTATCGGACTCTGAACTAAAGGAAATCGAAAAGGCTGCAGGATAAGGGAGCAGCCGGAAAGAAATAGCCGCAAAAACCTGTCGCGCCGCAGGCTTGGCAAAGGCCCTGACGTTGGGAGAAAACGACCTTAAACGTATTCAGTTCAAAATATAAATGTGTTTTGTATAGACGCGACCCCTGTTCTGTGACGCCTCAACTGATCTCTCGGTCCTGTTCCATCAAAACTTTTTGCTTAGCTTCTCGCTGGCCGCAGCGCACCATCCTCCCCCACCCCTGACTAGATTAAAGCAAGTCAATACGCGCAACGACGTATTGCTAGAAACTGGCATTCGGTCACAAAATCATTCGGATGCGCCCCGTTGCCTTTGGCGAAGCTTTGTCTGCCGGAACTCGGCTCACTCTTTTCTCAGCCGACAAGCCCGACCGCTTCTTTACCGTCATTAAGTTCTGGATGGATGCACCCTCAGGCGTTGCACTTGAGCTCAAGACCGGTGTTCCCGCCTACCAGGTCGAAGACGAGGAAGGCCGAACGCATTTACTGATTCACCTAGCAATTGAGGAACAGCATGAAGACCGATGGTGCCTCTGGCGGCCCGATCACGCAGACTTTGATTCGAGGTCGATCTTTGAGGGTGCTCTGGTTGAGGACTAAAGGATACCGGCTTCAGAAAGCCAGCTTTCGACCGAATGCGCTGCCTCTCACGAATCACTTAGGACGACGAAGCTATACGATCGGACCACTCGACTAACCCTCGTTTCGGACAACAGGCCCGACCGCTTCTTCACGGTCATCGAGTTCTGGCTGGATGAAACCTCTGCCGTGGCGCTATACCAGAGACGTTAATTGAACGGGAGGGTGCTGGGTTTCGAGTAGAGGCCCGAAATATTGGATCCCTAGATGAACCAGCTCAAGTGCAATGACTGCCACCAGGATACGGAATACCCAGGCGCGAGCCTCGACCCGGCTCGATAGCTTGGCCCCAAAATGACCGCCGAACAGGCTACCTACCGAGAGGAGCAGACCTTCAGTCCACCGGATATTTCCGGCCCCCATAAACAGCACGATGGGCACGAACGTAGTTGCAACCAGTAGAAACACCTTCAAGGCATTCGCGTGCGGTAGATCGTAACGGAACAAGAGAATCAGAACTAACAGCAGGTAGGTCGCACCATCCAGAACCAGAAATCCAAGCCAGACACCCACCACAAACAAAGTGGAAAGTCCAACCAGCGTCAGTCGCGGTGGTCCGATATGTTCTTTAGCTAAGGCTTGTTTCACTTTGGTGAACAGCAATATCAGAGCGATTAACACCGCCGCCGTGATAATGAGGCCCAGATCCCGGTTCGGTATTATTTCGGTTAAGTAGACGCCGACCGCGCTTCCTAGAGTTGCCGGCAACACAATTCGCCAAGCTGCTGACCAGTCAACTTTACCTTGGCTGTGAAAGGTCCTTAGCGCCATGAGCGAGCCAAAAAGCACCGGCAGTCGATTTGTGGCATTCGCTGCTAGCGCAGGTAAACCGAGCATCATTAACATCGGTAGCGAGATCGCGGATCCGGAGGAAGCCAGCGTATTAATGAAGCCGCACGCGATGCCGACAACCATTAACACCAGCGCATACGGTATGAGGTCACCAAGACTCATGGAGCGTCAAAATTGGTCGGCACGCTTCTTACCAAATTCGGGACTGAAATAACAGGAATAGTTTATCCTTTTGATGATGGGCCATTCATCGTCCGATCCGTGCCAAGTGATTGGTTAGTAGTTCCGATCGTGGAGCGAAAGCCCAGCAAGGTTTGCAATCCTGAGGTCAGGCCTTCGGCTTTCCGTTAGCATGAAGCGCCAGGATATCGCTCACGGCACGGTTGAGAGGCGTTGGCACGCCTACCGCCTGGCCGAGCTCGACGACTCCCCCGCTGAGCCAATCAACTTCCAATCGGTTGCCGCGCTCCAGATCATGGTACATCGAGGAAAACATTTCCGCTGGAAGTCCGTCGCTGTAGGCGAGCAGATCCTCAGCAAATTCGGCACTGAGCGCCACGCCGTGTGCCCGGCCAACAGCAACGACTTCCCGCATGATATCCAACAGGAGTCCGCGTGTCCGGGGATTTGTACGAATACGGCCTATGGGTAAGCGGATGGTCGTGGTAGTAGCAGACAGGCCGACCAGGAAAACGAACTTCTCCCAGATGGCTTTGCGGACGTCCCGACTCAATTCGACGTCGATTCCTCCCCGTCTACAGGCGTCCATGAAAGCCTCGGCCCGTGCCGACCGCCGGCCGTCGTATTCGCCGAACACGAGTTTCTGCACGGTGCCGGTGTGGCTGATGACTCCGGGGCGAACGATCGTCGACGAGATGTAGCAGACACCCCCAAGGAGCGGCTCACTGCCGAGGATGGGCCGCAGCACATCGTCTTTCTGCACGCCATTCTGCATCGACAGAACTGCCGTTGTCGGTCCGATGATCGCCGAGATCGCGTGGGCCGCCGTCTCCGTGTCCCAGAGTTTGACGCAAATCAGCACGACATCAACAGGTCCCAGCTTAGAGGGATCGTCGGTAGCCTGCACCTTTGGGAGACTCACATCGCCAAGCTTGCTCTCGATAATCAACCCAAGCTCGCGGAGTGCTGCGAAATGAGCGCCGCGTGCTACGAAGACCACGTCGGATCCGCCTTGGGCGAGTCGCGCCCCGAAGTAGCCACCAACGCCGCCGGTCCCCATGACTGCAATTCTCATAAGACCCCTTTATCACGTTGCGTGCACCCGACAACATTTAGCGGGCGAAGGAAAAACGCCGGCGCCTCCGACCGAAGACGTCCAGAAACTGATCGACTCGATCGATCTTACCAATGTCGTGGGGTTGCGCGACCAAGCGATTCTCGGCGTTTTGGCTTACACCTTTGCCCGAATCGGAGCGTCGTTTCGCTGCGGGTCAAAGACTATTTCCAGGTGGGAAAACGAATCACGGAGCAACCGTCGTGGATGTAGCGTCTGTCATCCAAGTTGAGCGCGACGGTCCTCATGTGATCGGGCAACTGATGATTGTGAGACTCCGCAGAGGGCGAATGGAAATTCGGACTTGGCGCAGTACTCCAACACTCCCGCACTCCAACCGCACTTTTCGAGCACGAGGCGGTTAGGCGCTACTGGTGAGGCACTCGAGCGGTCTGCAGAGTTACTAAGTTACTAAGTTAATAAGTTAATAAGTTAATAAGAAACAACGAGTAGGCAGATGATGTTGATCGGAATCGTCACGATCAAGCTAATTCGATCTTATCATTAGCCTTTAGCATTGTCTTAATAAACGCTCTAAAAAGAAACCTAACCGAAACCACTAGATTCACTAGTACCACCGTAATTGCCAGCCCCTAGCGTAGAAATGAAATTCGCGATCACGATGAGGAAGTTCGCGATCACGATGAGGATCGGATAAATAGGGAGCCGGCGGTGAACAAATCACCGGAAAAAGTGAAAAGGCAAGGCTCATGACGCTAACACATCGACACGGTTTCCTGGCGAATGTCCAGACAACGGTTTTTAGCCTATACGCCTGGACCCTTATCCTTCCGGTTACGAATTGTTCTGGTCAAGAGCAAATCGACAGTGCTGCCGTCCTCAATAGATATGCTAATCAGTGGCGCGAAGTAGAGCGGCGGAAGGTTTCTCCCAAACTCCCTTTGGGCCCAAACCCAGCCAACTCTGTGGCCTCTGTTTATAGCTCCTCTTCGACTGGCCGAACTAGCTCCTCTTCGACTGGCCAAACCGAGTGGAAGCTCAGCATCACCACGACTGTCTTTTGGATTGGTGAGCAAGCGACCATCAATAACCCGGTTTCGAACGATCAGAGCGCCTGGGATGTTGCTTGGTTCTCCCGCTACGGAGGCTACGATGACCCTAACCCGCGTGCTCGGATGGATTTTATCCCGCTCCGTTTCCCGCCTCGACAAAACCCGTTTTATATCGCATTGCCCTACAATGATGTCCAAAACCATCACACCAGAGCGGAAGCCGCAGGGGTGATTCCCTGGTTCAAAACCTCCTTCATTCGAGACGGCCAATCTGTATGCAAAGGCCGATGGGTAGCAGTCCGCCATGGAAACAGAGTCTGCTACGCGCAATGGGAGGACGTCGGACCATTCGCTACCGAAAACTGGAAATATGTTTTTGGTAACGAACGCCCCGGAGCAAATCGTAACCATGACGCGGGACTAGATGTTTCTCCGGCGGTGCGCGATTATCTGGGTCTGCGGGGTCTGGACGCCTGTGATTGGAAATTCGTTGACTTTCGCTGGGTCCCACCCGGTCCTTGGAAGAAGTACGGCGATAAGAAAGAAATGTAAGGGGACGAGTCATCTTTCGAGCGCGCAACGTCAGTGCAGTGCGAGCCGCTGGGAACTCAAATTCACGACCCCCTATGGGCATTCCATTTGGGCCTATTAACCAAAACAGAAAAGAGGCTGATCAAGCCAAAACTCCAGATCTTGCCGGAGCTTATGCGTTAGGGGTGTTCTGCTGGTTGCTCTCCGCTGGGGTTTACATCGCTGCAAAAGCGGTCGTTAAGGAAATGCCGCCCTGGACACTCTGCTTTTGGCGAGCTTCTCTGGCCGGTCTCATCCTGTTTCCGGCACTACGCATGCATCACTCGGCTATTGCCGGCATCGTACGTCGAAGGTTTTTCGCATTGCTTGTCATCGGTGGGCTCGGTTTTTCGATCGCTCCAGGTCTGATGTACACCGGGCTCAATTACACAACCGCAATGAATGCCGGTCTCATTTTTGCGCTGATGCCAGTGATCACCATGATCCTCGCCCGACTCCTATTAAATGAGCCGCTCGGTCTTCAGCAGGCTGCCGGTGCAGTACTTGCGATTTTTGGAATGGCTATCATTGTCGTGCGGGGAGACCTATCTGCGTTTCTGCGTCTGCAACTGAATCCGGGCGAACTTCTTATTATCCTTAGTGCGGTCAGCTTCGCTTTTTATACGGTTCTCCTCCGGAAAGCCAAATTCGACCTGCCACGTCTTCCATTGTTGGTCTTATTGTTAGAAGCTGGCGGCATCGTTGCTCTTCCCTTTTACATCTGGGAATTAGCACATGACGACCGAACCGCCCTAAACATGAGGGGATTGTTAGCTCTCGCCTATACGGTGGCCCCGGGCGGCGCCCTGATGTACTACTTGTTCAATCGTAGCGTAGAGGTTTTGGGGGCCTCAAAAGCGGGTGTCCTTCTATATCTGCAAACCGTCTTCGTTGCGATCCTGGCATTCATTTTCCTAGGAGAACGTCTCGAGCCGTACCATTTTGGGGGAGCTGTGTTTATCTTGGCCGGCGTTTTGCTGATCACCTGTTTCAAACCGCGTTCAAAACCGGACGGTGCCACATGATGGAGCAATAAGCCTTATTCGTAAGGCATTGAAAAACGCATCCCCGGCCTTGGTGTTTGCGGGGCCGCTCTTCAGCTGGTTAACCCGAGCTGATACTGGAGAATTTTAATTCCTAACTCACCAGGGCCAAGAGTGCCGTGATCGAGATTAGTCAGCACGGCTATGCCCAGCTTCCTGGCGGGAAGAAATGCCACCCAGCAGCTCTGTCCTCCCATACCGCTGGCGCCGTTTTTAGTATAGACCTTTTCACCCGGCAGTTTGGATGTAGTGCCATCGTAGAATTGCCAAGCTAGTCCCATATCGAATAGTAGTGGCTCGTTGCTCGGACAGTTGTCCGTCCTTCGGAAATGGATTTGATGGGTACGGTCAATCGCCTGACGTAACCCTGAATCTTTAATCTTGGACGGATATAGTTGCGCCTGCAACCATGTTATCATATCGACCGCGGAAGACTTTAGATCGGTCGAGACGCCAGGGGCCTTCTTCGGCGTGTGTGTCTTCTTGTCAAAGTTATAACCCTGAGCAACCGTGGCCTTCGCAGAAGGTACTATGGCCGTATCCGTCATACCGAGGGGCGCAGTTATCTGCGTATTCAGCAACCCGTTGTAGTTTACTCCACCGACCACAAAACCGAGAGTAACAAAGGCGACATCCGAATATAGCCAGCACGACCCCGGCTGGCAGGAGCTGCATGGCGTGTTGGCCGGATCAGTCGGATACCAACTTTCCCACAAATGATAAATCGCGGAATTGTTCGGCGGAAGTTCCGGTTCTTGTGTCGCGTTTCCAAACAGATAGACGGCCCCGGCCGCGCCGACGCCACTCAGCGTGTCGGGGAAGCCAGAGGTATGGGTTGCCAGGTATTTTATCTTGATTAGACGTAGAAGCGGATTTGGGATCGAGACCGGTAAATGATTGAGCAGCGGTTCATCGATTAAGTCCGGGCGGAATCCGAGCAAGGTGGCGGTGAACGTTTTCGTCACAGAGCCTATCTCAAAGATTACGCCGGGTTCGACTGGCGCTTTTGTATGTAAATTAATAGTTCCGACGGGGAAGATTTTGGCGCTGGAGGAGGCAGTCCCGTCGAAAAGAGCAACTGCCACCCCGGGCGTCTGGGTGCTGTCGATGAATGTTTGGATCAAATCAACGATCGGTCCCGTTCTTACAACCACGATCGGTTCCTCGGCTGTCGACTCTACTCCTTGAGAAAAGGCAGGCCCAACCACACTCATAGCAATCCCCGCAGCCAAACTCCGCTTGATTGCTTCTCGGCGCGACATACCGGTAATCGCGTTTTCCTGGTTTGCTTCTCTATCCATATTGGGATTAGTAACTAACCGATCACTAGGTCTTCAGGGTTATTTTCAGACGGGGGTATTTCTCGAAACCTTTCGGCACCAACGGTGCAAAATCTTGGCCAGCCCTGTCAAGCTTATCCAGCTCGGTGCCGCCGCCCAGACCTGACATTGAATTCCTCCGCCGCCATGCATTCCCGCTTGACCCTGACGTGATTTTTTTGCGACAACATAGCCACTGTAACTGCTATAAAATACTATGTTTTCGATCTGCCGTTTCTTTTGTGTGGTACTACTCGCTCTCGGCGTCTGTTTCCAGGCGGCGAACGCTCAGAAGTTCTCAGGTATCGTCGCTTTCGGCGATAGTTTAAGCGATCTGGGTAATACCTATAACTATTCGAGCTACTTGACTCTTTGGCTCATCGGATACGACCCATACTATTACGATCAGGGGCGCTGGTCTGACGGCCCGCTTTGGGTCGAAGACCTTGATCAGCTCCTCGGCTTTGCCGCCCTCCAGCGCAATGACGGAACCAATCTTTACGGAACCGATTTCGCTTGGGGAGGATCTACCAGCGGGGACGGTTACACATCCTTTACTTACCTCCCAGGCTACTATCTGCCGAACCTCCAGACTCAGATCGCAAACTATATCAGCTTACTGTCGACCCCACATGCGCGGATGCCCGACATCTCCCAGACGCTCTTCACCGTTTGGAGCGGCGGAAACGATGTCATTTACCTCGTGCAAAAATATAGTGGGGTACCGAAAGCAACGCCGGAGGGTGTTCGCGATCATATTGCCACCGCGATTACCACACTTTATGCTGCGGGGGCTCGTTATTTTCTGGTACCGAACTTGCCACCGCTTGGCGATAAACCAAACTACCGCACAAAACCCAAGTGGAAAATGGATGCGGACCAGTTCGTCAGCGAATACAACCCGCTCTTGAAGGCGGAGTTAGCGGAACTATCGCAGAAGCTTAATGGGATCACGATCATTGAGTTCTACGTACACAAGCTCTTTGGAGATGTTGTGCAGAATTACACTCATTATGGCTTAACGAATGTCACCCAAGCCGCATTCAATGACGGGACAGTGGTTAGTAATCCGGACAAGTATCTGTTCTGGGATGTGACGCACCCCACCTGGGTTGGACACGGGATTCTCGGACGGAATGCCTACGATACCCTTCAAGCTGCGCTTGGTTCCTTCCTCGGCGAAAACGGGAACACGGCTGCTCCTATCACTATGTCGCCAGTCTCCCGGTAGCGGTCGCTACTACGGGAGATGGACGGCGCCACTTTTTCTTGCAATTTTGTTGGTTCGCCCACGTTGAACTCCTTGAACTCCTTGAACTCCTGATTTTTGTTTCGTAGCCCCAGCGACAAAGATAGAAGATGTGTGCTCAAAGAAAGGAAAAAAGAAATGCATCTCCCCGTCCTGCGCGGCTTCGCCCTGCTTATCTTTGTACTACTGGCAACCAGCTTTGATGGCTTTGCCCAGCACAACAACACAACCACCGATCCCCAGACGACCCAGCAGATCCGTACACTAAGTAGGGCATACGATGACGCATTCAACAATAATGATGCAGCCACCATCGCAGCCCTCTTTACCGAAGACGCAGTTCTTGTGACCGACGGAGGCCCGATCCACGGCCGGAAAGCAATTGAGAATTGGTTCTCAGGTGTGTTCCAGGTTTGGCATCCCAGAAACCATATCGGCACGCCGGATGGAAATGATCCTCATGTTAGCTGTTTCTCCGGCGATGAGGCATGGGAAACCGGGGAATGGTCTCAGACCGAAGGCAAACCGGGTCATCCCATCCAATCCAGAGGTTATTCGTCAACGATTTACATTCGAGAAGGCGTTAATTGGAAGATCCGAATGACAATCTATAACGTAACTCCGGCAAAGTAGCCGCGATTAAACGGAAGATCGCTACGCCCCTAGCCGCAACCAAGGAATAGCCGCAAAAGAACCAGCCGTCGTCCGGCAGACGCCGGACTATGGCGGGCAAGCTGCAAGGAACGCAAAAAAAGACAAAACCAACCGCAGATGGACCAGCCGTCGCGCGAGGCTATGGCGGGCAAGCTGCAGATTTACGCAGATAGGCGCGAAGCGCTCAAGCGAAATGCGGCAGCCTAGTAGAGCCGCAAAGCGGTGAAATATTATAGCCTAGGGTGAGTCTGCGAGCCCTAGGTACCCGGTTTTAAAAAAACGATCAGCGCTGAAGGCGCGATAGACCGGCGGTTGTGCTCTGTTGATGTTCCGAGGGGATAAACGCGCGGGTGCCGTGGTTCTGTCGCGCCTTCAGCGCTAGGCGCTTATTTCTATGCAATACCTAGGGCTCGCAAGCTCACCCTAGGCTAAATTGTTTCCAGTGCTTCGCACCTCCACTAGGCTTCGCTTTTCAGATATAGGTTCCGTATCTGCGTAAATCGGCAGCTAGCCCGCCATAGCCTCGCGCGACGGCTGGTCCATCTGTGGTTGGTCTGTCTTCCGTTCATTCGTAGCCTGCCGCGCTGAAGGCCTTGCGGAGGCGGGTCCATTCGCGGTAGTTTATTCATTGCCCGTCGCGCCATAGCTTGCGGAGGCGGATCCATTCGCGGAGTCCTTTTTTTGCGTTCTTTGTGTTCTTTTGCGGCTATTTTGGATATCGCTCGGCATAGCTTATGCCCATTCCGGTTAATTTCGGCATTCTTCGAAAGCTCCGGCGCAGTCTTCTATATTTGCTCGCGGTTTTCACCGTTTCCGTCGTCGGTTATCTCTCGTTCGGCTGGTCGTTGATTGACTCGGTTTACATGGTGGTGATCACCATGTTCAGCGTCGGGTTCGAAGAAGTACATCCGTTGACTACGGTTTGGCAGAAAGTTTTCACCATGCTGGTTATTATCGGCGGTACTAGCGCCGTCGTTTTCATCATCGGTGAAATCATCCGTTCCATTGCAGAAGGAGAAGTATTAAAAGTGATGAAAGAACTAAAAAAGAGCCGTCAAGTCGAAGGCGTCGCCCAGCATGCGATCATCTGTGGTTATGGCCGGATGGGCCAAATGCTGGCGCGCGATCTTGCTGTCTCCGGATTTCCGTTTGTCATTGTAGACATTGACGATGAGCGCTTGGCGATGGCCGAAGCAGCAGGTTACCTTTTTGTAAAAGGAAGCGCTACCGAAGAAGAAACCTTGCTGAACGCTGGAGCAGAACGCGCGCAAGTGTTGGCTACGGTTCTCCCCCAGGATACGCTAAATGTATTCATCACGTTGACTGCTCGGAACCTGAACCGCAATCTACGAATTATTGCCAGGGGCGAACAGCCTAGCACCGAAAAGAAACTTCTACAGGCGGGTGCGAACGAAGTGGTTTTACCGGCCACGATTGGTGGTGCCCGGATCGCCCATATCATCACTCGCCCCGCGACCATGAATTTCCTCGGTGATACTCAAGGAATTATCGGCGAAGAGCTGAAACGGCTCGGGGTCGAAATCGATGAATTACGCCTGCATCTACACACTTTTCTGGTCGGAAAAAAAGTTCAGGAGTTACAAGCTCTCGCCCAAGGCAATTTCCTGGTTTTAGCCATTCAACGAGCCGATGGGACGATCTTGCGAAGCGACTTTCTCGAGGAATCACTTCGAGAAGGCGACGCCGTTATCATCGTCGGCCGGACCAACGCCTTACCCGCCATCTTACGCGCCGAGATGGAAAAGGAAGAGCTTCTGTAGCTAACCTGTTGTCGAATCGCCTGAGCAAATTGCTCAACGAAAACTACAGATCATTCCCACATTCGCCACATTTGGTATCCCTGCGAACGAAGAACACAAGTATCTCGCCGGGCTTCTGCTGGACCGGAGCCGCCTGCATGTTGCATTTTTACAGACGTCACTCTATGGACAAGGAACTCTAGACTGCGAAGGGCACTTCGCCATTCACTTGGCTCACACGGAGTCGTCGGCCTGCTGGAACACAGAATGCGGAGCGCGATTCAAAGGTCACGAAGGGAACTCTCTGGTCACCCGTCACCAATCCCCATCACCTTAGTTGCCCCTTCGGAGGTGGTCGGGTTGGGATTGATTTTACGCCAGAAACGGGCAGAAATGCTGTAACCGGATTCAGCTAGTGAGTGAATACCAATATTATGAATTTCGATCGCTGGATCGAGAACTGACCGATGGGGAAATCGACGCACTAGAAGCTATTTCAACGCGGGCACAGGTTACACCGACTAGTTTTACGAACCATTATGATTGGGGAGACCTAAAGGCTGATCCCTTTAAACTGCTCGAGAAGTATTTCAATGCGTTTGTGTACGTATCAGACTGGGGAAGCCGCCGGTTCTGTCTCCGCGTCCCCAAGGACTCAATCGATCAGGAGCAAGTGGAACGCTTGTTAAAAGGCGATCACGCGTGGACGAGCCAATCTCGGCAATATCTCATCCTGGGGCTTGAGATTTCCGAATTGGACCCAGATTTTGCTGATGACGGGACCCGTTGGATGCAAGCGCTGCTACCCTTACGTTCAGATATACTCCGGGGTGATTTCCGATCGCTCTATCTGGGATGGCTTCTCTGTTTGCAACATGAGGAGTTTGATGCCGAAGAGCCCGAACCTGCAGTCCCAGCCGGCCTCGGTGATTTAGCAAAACCACTGCGGTCATTGATTGATTTTCTTCATATCGACCCAGACCTCATCGAAGCCGGAGCCGAAGTTTCGGAACCGCTAAACGCCTGTCCGAACCGAGAACAACTCGATGCGTGGGTGCGCGCTTTATCCGAACAAGAAAAGAATCGATTATTAATAACCGCCTTACTTGAATCAGGCGAAAACTGGAAGAACGAAATCCTGCGCCGGTTCCATAGCGGGTATCAGCCGGGTGACTCATCGCCCAAGAAACCCCCATTCCGTACCATTGGAGATCTTCGAGCAGCAGCTCAGCTTTGTGCGCAAAGACGAGCCGACAAAATCAAAGCGATACGAGCCGCCGAAGAAGCTCAACGCAAAGCCTTGGAAGCAGAAAATCGCGCTCGGTACCTAGACCTATTAGCCGGTCACCAAGAGACGACCTGGACCACCATCCATTCTTTGATTGAAAAACGGCACGCTAGTCCGTACGACCAAGCAGTTCGACTTCTAATCGACCTACGCGATTTAGCGGTACGTCAAAGACAAGAACCTGAGTTTCAGAACAAACTGGAGAACCTCCGACAAACTCATTCAGCTAACAAGAAGTTCCTTGAAAGACTGACCGGCGCTTTTTGCGGCTATTCAGACTTAACACCTCCCTCCCCGCCCCCATCTGCGTAAATCTGCGTCTATCTGCGGTTGACCTCTGTCTTCGTGTCTATTCGCGGTTGTTATTCGCGTCCATTCGCGGTCCGGCTTTGCGTGAGATTTTATTAGTGTAAATTCGCGTCCATTCGCGGTTCCTATCGGCTATTCGCGAAGCATCCCTTCGGAGTTGCTATGAACCGGTTACGAAAGCTAGGATCGCCGGATGAAATCCAAGAAATCCAGGTTTCTTCTCTGCGGGGTTTTGGCAGCTTTACTGCCGGTTTCTGCGGCTCAGGCAGCGCAGGATTCGGCGTCGGCGTGGCATCCGACGACTTTCTTTGAGGCGGTTGTAGCCTCCATCGTTTTCGGCGCAGTCGGGATCGTGCTGGCTGTCGGAGGTTTCAAACTGTTTGATCTGGTGACGCCATTCAATCTCGAAAGAGAGATGTGCCAAAACAAGAATATCGCTGTGGGAATCCTATGCGGAGCGATCGTAATCGGCGTTTGCCACATCATAGCAGCATCGATGAGCTAAGAGTTCGGACTCTAAGTTTTCACTCTGGTGAAGAAATCCCGAAGCGTCGTGCTGTTGATCACCGGATCCGTCGTGCTCGCCTCCTGCAAACAGAAGCCGGGTGCTTCTGAAGATATGCTAGCGACTCCGACTCCTACGGCAACGCCGGGGTCGTCATACTCCAGCTGGCATTATTTCTGGAGGAGTTGGCACATCCATTCTTTCTTCGGAAGTAGTTCTTTTTTCAGCGGTATTCTGCGCGGCGGTTTCGGGTCGCATGGTAAAGCCAGCGTAGCCACCTAGTACGATGGAACGCATTACCATCGATCCTCGCCCCGGCTGGCAGGCCAAAGTGGAAAAACTTGGTTTAAGTTTCCATTCTGCAGATGAAAATTACTGGGACGAATCGGCCTACTATCTATTTACCGCTGCCGAGATTGATACGCTGGAAGCAGCGACTAACGAACTACACCGAATCTGCCTTGCAGCGGTTCAGCAGGTTATCGATGCGAACCTTTTTTCCCGTTTTCAAATTCCGGACCGGTTTACCCGTCTGATCAAGAATTCGTGGGAACGAGAGGATCTATCGCTTTACGGACGGTTCGATCTTGTCTACGACGGAAAAACGGCGCCGAAAATGTACGAATACAATGCGGATACACCAACATCGCTGCTCGAGGCGAGTGTTATCCAGTGGCATTGGCTGGAGGAAAGGTTCCCCGAGCGTGACCAATTCAATTCGATCCACGAGAAGCTCGTTGCGCGCTGGCAAGAAAGCGGATTGGACAGTTGTGTCCATTTTGCCTGTATCCGCGATCACAGCGAGGATTTTGCCACGACGATGTATATGCAAGACACCGCCATCCAAGCTGGGTTGGAGACAAAACGCCTGTTCATAGATGAGATCGGCTGGGACGGACAGCATTTCCTCGATTTGGACAACGGCAGAATAACAAACTTGTTTAAACTGTATCCATGGGAATGGTTCATCGACGAGCGGTTCAGTCCTTACCTTCTAAGGGAACCATGGCAAATCATCGAGCCAGCTTGGAAAATGGTATTGAGCAACAAAAACATCCTGCCTCTGCTATGGGAGATGTTCCCCAATCACCTAAACCTATTACCGGCCTACGCTACACCCGATCCGCTTTGCGGCAGCCACGTTAAGAAGCCAGTATTCGGCCGCGAAGGCGCGAACATCACGATCACAACCAACGGAAACGAGACTGGCACGGGCGGCGACTATGCTCAAGGCGCCTATATTTATCAGGCGCTGATGCCACCGCGGAAGTTCGATGCCGTCTACCCGGTCATCGGCTCCTGGATTGTGCGCGACGAAGCCGCCGGAATCGGCATCCGGGAGAGCCGTTCTCCCATCACGGAGAACACGAGTCGCTTTATGCCCCATCTTTTTTGTTAATGTCGGGCGTCGGAGTGTTCCCGTTGTATCTCCTATTGGTCATTTGCTATTTGCGATCTGCTATTTGCTATTTGCTATCCGCGGAGCGCTGCCTTTCACCCCCACCCTGCGCGCCCTCCCGCCCTCGCCCCATCTGCGTAGATCTGCGGTTGGTCTCTGTCTCCGCGCCTTTTCGCGTCCATTCGCGGTTCCTATTGGCGTCCATTCGCGGTCCTTTTTTGCGTTCTTTCGCGGCTATTACGGCACGCGCCACTTTTCCTTCAACCGCTTCAAACTCCCGTCCCGTTGCATCGTGGCGATAACCTGATTCACTGCCATCACCATCTCTGAATTTTTCTTTGCGAACCCGATCCCGAGTGGTTGTGGATCGTTTGGCACCTGAGCTACGATTCGGAGATCAGACCTCTTCGCCGCTAGCCATACTGCGACTGGAGCGACTTTCATCACGGCCGTGATTCTGCCCGCCTCAAGATCAGCCATCGCCTCCTCGATCCGATCGAACGGATAGACCTTCACACTGCGAATCTCGCCCTGTTTTTGCATCGCAATAGCGGCATCATAATCGGTTGTCGCAGCCTGCACTCCAACCGACGCATCTTTGAGATCTGTGATACTGCGAATTGCAGGTGTTTTTGCCCGGTTCACGACTAAACTAAGTGTGGTCGTCATATAGGGGGTCGACCAGGCAAGGATCCGTTTGCGGTTCGGAGTGATAGTGATACCGCCGACGATGCAATCATAACGCCCCCCCTCCGTCTCGCGAAGAATTGTCTCCCACTGAGTGTTAACGAACACGGGAACCAGCCCCAGCCGGCGCGCGATCTCGATCATGAGATCGACCTCAAACCCGACTTTTTCGCCTTTCGAAACATATTCGAACGGTGGGTTCACGAAATACGTGCCGATCCGAAGTGTTCCTGGCGCCAGGGTAGAGAGGCGCGGGTTAGCGAGCGCCGCCACGGAAACGATTATTAACAGAGCTCCTATCGCGCCGATTTTACCGGGGTAAACTAAAGACTTCCGGTGTAGCCTTCTCGGTTGAATCACCTTGAGCATCGCGCCGGAAGACTTATCTACTAAAGTCTACCGGCCTGCGTCAATGCAACGCGATTGCCTCCCGTCTTCCACCAATCACTCCTTCGACGCGCTAAATGCTTCGGTCGGCCTCGCAAGCGAGGCAGCGCTCCACGGGGACCACCTTTCACCCTCTTCCCTTGGCGTCCTTGGCCGACGTAGCTAAAGGGGGAGACGGGGCGACTTGTCCTCCATAGTTGTGGGGCCACGGGACGACGGAGGAAGTCTGCTTGGCGTCTTTGCGTGAGATTTTATTCGTGTAAATTCGCGTCCATTCGTGGTCCTTTTTGCGTTCCCGCGCTCCTGAACTCCTGCAACTCCTGAACTCCGGCAACTCCTTGGACTCCTCTTCCTATCTGCTATCCGCGAAGCGCCGCGCCGGACTTATCCAACGGTAAAGAATTGGCGGAAAAAATAAGAGAGTTCATAGATCGACCCGATCACAGCAAAACACGCGTGGAAGATCGCGTTCTTAGTTTTCATCGCAACGAGGCAACACCCGATATAGACCACGGCGCGTACTTCATATTCGATACCGAAGGCTTGGAGCCGATCGGCTCCTTTGATCAAGGTATCGAAAAAATCAACCACCCATAAGGCGGCTAATACGCCGAAGAACCATCCTCGACGTGAATAAAAATAGCCTCGGAACCCATTGTAATCTGATACATCATCGGGGAACAGCAGCGCACACAATAGGTAGAGGAGGACTCCGTAAACGATCACAAAACCGTAAAGCGGCAGAGTCCAGTTGGAGATTTTTTCCAACCGAAATTCCCACCACCAATAAGTGATGATGTAAAAGAACATGAACCAAGCCCAAACCAGGTGAACCCAATAAACCGATGCCTTACGGGGATGCTGGACGATCCCGGCCAGCCCGCGAAGCAAATGGGTCAATCCAAATCCTACCAGGATCGAGACAACTACTCTGACGTGCTGATATAAATTCATCTTTTGATTCGGTTAACGCCAAGCCAGGCGCTTCGTCCTCGTCCTTCCGACTTCGCCCACGTCCTGGTTGATGGAGTGATGGAGTGATGGAGTGATGGAGTGATGGAGTGATGGAGTATTGGAGTGATGGAGTATTGGAGTGTGGGAGTGTGGGAGTATTGCGCCAAGTCAAAATTGCATCCCGCGTCCGCGGGGTTGTAGGCCCTTACAGGGCGAACGGCGCGCTTTGGGCCTTTTCGCGGCTATTCAGACTTAGCATTTCTGACCCGCCCCATCTGCGTAAATCTGCAGCTTGTCACGCCGTCTTGTCCGCCATTCAGTTGCTGACGAGTAATCCGGGCGAAAAAAGCACTTACAAGTAGTCATTTCGAGTGGTCTATTGAGGGTGCGAAAGGAGTCCCCCTATGAACCGTCTGAACAATTTCTTCGGACGAATTGCCGTCCGGCTTCTTGGTGGTTTCGTTGTCGTTTCCCAGCTGGCCCTTCTTCATTTTGTATCTGGTGAAACCGTCCGGTTTGCCGGCGATTCTGATCTCGTTGGTGAGAACGGGCGTTGGACGAGAGCAGTCGCAGAGGAATGGGCCGAGAAAACCAACAACACGGTCGAATACATTAGCCGGCCTGCTGATGCTACCGCGACGCTTCAGATGTATCTGCAGTATTGGGGGTCCAGAAGCGCCGATGTGGACGTATTTCTGGTCGACGTTATCTGGCAGGGAATAGCGGCTCCGCATGCTATCGATCTCAAGAAGTTCATCAAAGCCGATATCATCTCGGAGTTCTTTCCGCACAGCATTGAGAACAATACGGTCAATGGGCGCCTGGTCTCGATCCCATGGTTTATCGATGCTGGTCTCCTCTATTATCGGACTGATCTACTAGAGAAATATGGATACACAGATCCGCCGAAGACCTGGGAAGAGCTGTCGGAAATGGCAAAAAAGATCCAAGACGGTGAACGGGCCGCTGGGAACCTTGGTTTTCAGGGCTTTGTTTTTGAAGGAAAATCCAGCGAAAGCCTGACCTGTAATGCGGTGGAATGGATCTACAGCTATGGAGGTGGAACGATTATTGGTCCGGACAAGAACGTGACCATCAATAATCCGAATGCCATTAAGGCCCTGCAAACCGCGAAAAGCTGGGTGGGCACAATTTCTCCGACGGCGGTCACCACCTATGGCGAAGAAGAAGCGAGAAACATCTGGCAGTCCGGCAATGCCGCCTTTATGCGGAATTGGCCATACGCCTATCCATTGGGTGCAAATGCGCAGAGTCCGATTTCTGGAAAATTCGATGTGACCGCGTTACCGAAAGGTGGCGACAACGGCAGGAACGCTGCTTGTCTGGGAGGCTGGCAACTAATGGTTTCCGCGTATTCCAAGGTGCCAAACGCCTCAGCCGATCTGGTTCGTTACCTTACTTCAGCAGAGATACAGAAGAAACATGCCATCGAGTTAGGTCTGCTTCCCACGCTCCCTGATCTGTATAAGGACCCTGATCTACAACAAAAAATCCCGTGGTTTAAGAATGCGCCAGACATTCTGGCTAACGCCGTTGCCCGTCCTTCGACTGTCGCCGGCTCATCCTATAACCAGCTTTCTCAGGGGTTGTTTGAAAACATAAACAAAATATTTAACGGCCAGGAATCAGCCGAGGAAGGAATCCTTCAAATTGAGCGCATCTGCAGACGCATTGTGCCGTGAGAGGGGAGAAGTGATTGGTGATAGGTAAAGGGCACCGTCGATCCGCGCTCCTGAACTCCCTGAACTCCTTATCTGCCATCTGCTATTTGCTATTTGCTATTTGCTATTCGCGAAGCGCTGTGGACCTGGTAACGCAGCGTGCAGACGATTATGCCGCGACCAAGTCTCTAGGTTCAGGCAGCGGCTTACCTTCAGCTTTATAGGATTCGACCACGTCAGCCACGACCGTCCGAAGATCCTTGAAGACCTGCTCCGGATCATCGCCGTGCGTACCGCCATAGAACAGATCAGGACATAAGCCTACGTAGCATTGGTCTTCGTCACTCCAATAAACAACAAGGTGATATCTATCTGCTGGATTCATCGATCGTTTTTTGATTTGTTTCTCCAGCTAAGGCTTAGCGTCTTTGTTGTCCGCGTCAGGAATAATGACGAAAATTCTCGCTTTGTCATGCTTGAACTTTCGGTGATCGCCCTTTCCGCCCGGAACCTCATACCATCAGGCATTTTTCAGGTCTCTCACGAGTTCACGAATCTTGCGCGGCATACCAACAGTCTTTATTGGATGACGCCGACCCCTTCGAAAACAAAATATCGCTAACACCCAGGAATCAATAACCGCGCAGAAGAGCCGGATAACACCCCCAAGCATTTCCATTCACGCATCCGTGTCACTGGCTCGCCGCTTTCCACACTTTTTTGCGGCTATTCCGGATTCCTCTTAACCTTGGCGTCTTTGCGCCCTTTGCGTGAGATTTCTGTTTTGCGCTTTTTGTGCCCTTGGCCGACGTAGCTAAAGGGGGAGATGGGCGAAGTCTGCTTTTCGCAGCCTGCCGCGCCATAGGCTTGGCGAAGGCGGGGCTATTCCTCTTTGTGACTTCGTGCCTTTGTGTGGGATTCTATTCGTATCTATTCGTGTCCATTCGCGGTCGCTATTTCATCTGGACTGGGTAGCTGACGCTGCAACGCCCCTCGCCTTTAGAAAATGCATTGCAATCGCTTTACGGGCGGCAGAGGGTCTCTGATGGTTGCCCATCCCCAGATCGTCCCCCTGATCAATCAACAGATCGGCAATGAATTCAGCGCGATGTTGCAATATTACGCCATTGCCGCCCATTTCGGCGCTGAAGCGTTACCCGAATTGGCTGGTTATTTTTGGAAACAGGCAGAGGAAGAGAAGGCGCATGCGCTGCGGTTTATTCAGTTTCTTCTCGACGCCGGCGCTCGAGTCGAGATCCCAGGCGCACCAGCTCCGCAGGCTAGCTTCGCCGCAGCCGAGGAAGCGGTAAAGCTTTCTCTCGAACAAGAAGAACGCGTCACCGCCCAGATCAACACGCTTGTTTCCAAGGCGAAGGCTGAGTCTGATTACACGAGCGATAATTTCCTACAATGGTTCGTAAAAGAACAACTCGAGGAGGTGTCATCGATGGATCAGTTGCTGCGAGTGGTTCAGCGTGCTGGTGAAGCAAATCTGCTTCGTGTCGAGGACTATTTAGCTCGTGAAAAGGGGCATGGAACCGGGTTACTAACGAAAGAAGAAACCGAAGCAGGCTAACGAAATAGCCGCCATAGTCCCGCGTCCGCTGGACGACGGCTGGTCTATCTGCAGTTGACCTCTGTCTTCGCGTCCATTCGTAGCTTGTCCGCCATAGTCCGGCGTCAGCCGGACGACGGGGGATGCATTCGCGGTTTCTTTTTGTGTTCTTTGCGATCTTTCGCGGCTATTCCGGTTTGTCGTTCTGCGGTTTGTTTTTGAGCTTTTTGTGCCTTTTCGCGGCTATTCTTCTTTGTGGCTTCGTGCCTTTGCGTGAGATTCTATTCGCGTCGATTCGCGGTTCCTATTCGCGTGGATTCGCGGTTTGCTTTTGCGCTTTTTGTGCCTTTTTGCGGCTATTCCTAGCTCTTCATCTGCGCAAATCTGCGTTCATCTGCGGTTGAAATTGCTCTTAGGCGACAAACCAAGCTCGAATGCCGTCATCCTCATAGTCGCAATCTCGCTCCTCCGTGACAAAAACAGGTTGCGACAAGACACTCGCTGAGTGGATTTCTTGCTCTTTAATGGGACGCTGCGTTAACACGACAAATCTATCAGCGGTCGCAATCGCAACCGCTTGGGTTAACTCAATCGCGATTTCTTCATCAGTAAGGTACCGCTCGGGCTGTTGCTGCCTCCAATGGGCTACCTGCGTAAATGGAAGCTCAATTGTGATTGCCTCCGTGCCTGTGACACGTGTCAGGCTTCGTTTCGGCGTCACCTTATATTCAAGGTAAAAAAACTCCTGCCTCATAGCGTCGGCTTTTGAAGTTAATGTATTCATTAGGTTCATTCTGTTAGAGTGATTAAAGTGTTTAGAAGAATAGCTCACCAGGATTGCCGAGTTAGTCAGTTGACTTCTCTGAATTCAATCAATTCACCATACCGGTGTCACCAAATCCGGATACCTGCTGCAATTCCTGGCTCAGCGCTGCTAAGCTCCAGGAAGGCAAGCCTCGGCTCTGGTAAATCTGCTAAACACTCATTGAGCGAGTCTTCGAGTACTAAGCCGAGAAAAAAACCGATTCCGGCGCATTCCTCGGGATCTATGGGCCAGAGCCCCCAGTTCGGATCTTGACTGTCGAACACTGACTGAAGGTTTCATTTCTTGCGTCTTTGTAAGTTCTCTAGAGAAAAACGCAACAAATGAGGCTCTCATTACAAGGACTAACGATAGTTAAGATCAATACTGTAACTACAATAATTAAGTTGGAGTCCCTACACTGAATCGCAAACAACCCATCGAATCTTGAGTCTCACCATGACAATCTGTGATTACCATAAGGATCGCTTGAATTGGCAACCTAAGGGCCCGACAGGCCGTGCCCCGAAGGGGGCAATAGGACTCAGCCCAGGGTTTTAACCCTGGGTTAATTCCGAGGCGCGAGGCGCCCTGAAAGTGGCGCTAGAAGATTCTCGCAGCGGGTATCGACTTACCAACTCGATCAAAATTACGCCAGTCTGGTGCCACTTTCAGGGCACGTCACTTAATAATACCTAACCCAGGGGTTAAAACCCCTGGCTGAGTCCTATTGCCCCTTCGGGGCAGAGACAAAACGATCTTGCGTTCCCCTCTTAGGTTGACCCCTATGGGCGTCAGCCGGACGACGGAGAGTCCATTCGTGTCCATTCGCGGTTGCTATTCGCGCAGCGCATCTGTCATCTGTCATCTGTCATCTGTCATCTGTCATTTGTCATGCGCTTCGCTCGGCTATTCGCGCAGCGCCAGCCCCGGCGGAAGCGACTCGCCGAAGAGGTTCGCTCGATCTGACAAAGCGACAGGCACAAACGTCCGGAGTTTCCCCAACTTTGTCCGAGTAACACCGGATTTTTCTAATTTCGAGGCGATCCTTTCACGGACCGCTTTTGGTAGATCGATTGCTGGATTATCCATAAGACGGCTGGCCCTGAGAAAAAGCGTCTGCATCTCTGCCAATTCGGGTACACTCCAATCAAGATCCGAAAACCCCTCAAACGCTCGCTCCACGTACGCCGGTGGAACCACATAATCAGACCCGGCGTAGAAGAGTGCACGGTTGAGCAGGAGTCCGAGCGCGACCAAGTACGGAGCACAGTGTTGTTTATTCATCGCCAGCTCGCGAGCCATCCGTAGAAAGAGTTCAATTACCTCCGTTTTTGTATCGGATCCGATTCGTTCAAGCGAGCCTGTTAGGCGAACAAGTTCGGGCGATAGATTTTTTTGCGACCGAAGTCTCGGCAGCTCGGGCATCAAAATCGCCGCCTGTCGTTCCTGATTCAGACCGCCTGCAACCCGCCTCCAGAGAATATATTGCTGGATTTGGGTGCGCTTGCCCGGATAGAAGGGCTCCTCGCTCTGCAGCCGCCAGAGTTGATCAATTCGAGTGTCATCGCTTTCGGCGCCAAATCCTGGTCGAAGGAGAAATCCAGCCAGAATTAACCATGTTTCCTCATGTTCGGCGGACTCATGCCGCCCTGAAAAACTCTCGTCGAGGGCAGACCAGAGGGCTCGAATCAGCAGCAGGCTCCAATCGGCTTTCGGCAGTTGAAGAATTTTTTCAAGACTCTTAAGGAGATTGTTGGCTGTGAGTTTGTCACGGGTATCCAGAGGCCGGGAGAAGAGCGTGTTGATACGATGCCGGGCGGCCTCCAACTTAGCCGGGTCAACTCCAAGATCTATAGTCGTGGTCTCTTTATGCTTGTCGCGCCGAAGCGAAGCGAAGGAGGATTCCGTCTCTTCGTCCTCGACCAGGTGCGGGCGAAGGTCGAACTCTAGTGGCCACGACTCACGTAATGCCGGGTCCGTGCTGACACAAGCTACCCGGAGCAAACCGAGCTCATTTATTCGAGCGGCAAGCGTAACCGGGACCCTGTTGTCCTTGGGAGCAGGTCCGGTTACCTGAGCGGTAGCCTGAAACTGAGGCAGTTTAATGAAGTCGCGATCATTCCATGCTACCAGCGACCCAGCTTGATCATGGGAACGCCGAGTTGAGTAATAGGGCTGAAACTTGACTGCACGATTCACCCGAAGTTCCAGACCGGATTCCGAAATTCGGAATTCCTCTTCGGATGCCGCTTCGCGAGGTAGAACACAGACCAGGGCCGGCGGACCAGACTTCTCCGCGGCTCGCCTGTGGACTTCAAGGTAGATCGCGCGAGCTGCACCAGCTTCGATCCGTTGGGCTCGGCGGTGAATGATACTACCAAAATCGGCGGCGCCTAAGGCAACCGCGAGATCTAGCACCGAGTTGTGCAAGAGTCGCGGTTCAATAGTACCCTGCCAACGGGCGATTTGTTTCTGTAGCCGGCGCCGCAACATTTCGGGGTAAAGCGATCCGCCGTTGAAGAGGATCGCTTCTACAGGTGGCTGCCCCTGAAGAAATTCAGCCAGATAACGTGTCACTGCGCTGTCGGCAGCATAAGGGAGCGCCCACTCTCTCAAGCCGGCCTGAGTGCGCATGGGCTGCGCGCCCGCATCGCACTCCGGAAAGAATCCGTCCAGCACGATCGACTCAATTTCCGAGCGCGCGATCTGGCCGCCCAATGTACCACTGAGCAAACTCGACCCGCGCCCGGGAATCGACACCGGAAACGAATCCCCGGTGGGGTCGCTCAAGCAGCGTTCCTTTAAATCGCGACATCTCGCTACTAGGAAATTCCATTGAGTTGGCGAAAGTTCGTCCGTCGTCAGTCGAGATCCGATATGGTGTGCCAGCGCGAGGTCAATGTTGTCGCCGCCAAGCAATAAGTGGTCACCGACCGCGATACGTTTGATTTGAGGAAGCGCAGTTGCGGCTGGTGGCGAGGACGCACCATAACCTGACGAAAGCGGCTTGATTTCGAAGAGACTGAAGTCCGTTGTGCCGCCCCCGATATCGATGACCAATACATGATGGGAGCCATTTTCTTGAAGCTTTCCCCAAAGCTCGTCTGAAGACTGGTGCTCTCCCAACCAGCAATAAAATGCTGCCTGTGGCTCCTCCAAAAGGCGGATACATTCCGGAAAGCCGGCCTCAGATGCTGCGTCCAAAGTAAGGCGTTGAGCCGCTGCATCGAAAGATGCAGGAACCGTGACCGTTATCTCCTGCTCATCAAAACGGATTCCCTCACTAGCAAACCTCGCATCCCACACCGCGCGCAAGTATTCAAGCAGAAGCGCAGATGCGCGGATGGGCGAGATCCTTTTCTCGACCGGAATTTCGTCTGATCGCCACGGCAGAAATGCGGCGGTCCGATCCACCGCATGATGACAAAGCCAGGACTTGGCGGAATGTACTACTCGCCCCGGCGATTCTACCTCCTTTTTCCGCGCGAATCGACCAGGAACCCACTCTCCTGCCGTCCCGCCTTGTGCAGTCATCTGCGCCGTTTCCTGCTCCATCGGCAGGTAAAGAAACGAGGGTAGTGTGGTCGCCTCTGAAAACCCAGTTACGCTTTCCCATTGTGGAATCAGAAATGCCTCGGAACTCCGGCTTTTCCCGTGAAGGGCTTGGAACGCCATGGCGCAGTTCGTGGTGCCAAGATCAATTCCGATGCTGAATTTCGGGCTGGGCATATTTAGCGTTTGGCGTTCGGCGTTCGGCGTTCGGCGTTCGGGCTGAAAGCAATATAGCCTTTGGCGGACGGTTGAAAAACCAGCCGGCAATTAGCAGCGAAGCTGCGACTCATGATAGCCTAGGGCGTAGCCCTAGGAACGGCATAAAAAGGCGCCTAGCGCTGAAGGCGCGGGACAATTCGTGTTCTGCCGGACAGGCCATGAGCGGCGAAGCTGCGACTCATGATAGCCTAGGGCGCAGCCCTAGGAATGGGCAAAGAAATTACCTAGCGCTGAAAGCGCGTTTCAATCACTGCGCACGGATCTACAAATACGCACGTTATTATCCCGCGCCTTCAGCGCTACACCATTATTTCGTCCCGGTTCCTAGGGCTGCACCCTAGGCTTTCATGAGTCGCAGCTTCGCTGCTGTTCCCCGCACGCCATTACGCCGTCACGCCGTCACGCCGTCACGCCCATACGCCCATACGCCCTACCCACCACTCACTCCATCCGGAGCTGGAAATCGAGTTTCCAGCGGCGATCCGATCGGGTATGCTTCATCCAGAGCTCAAGGTTTCCCAGCTCAGTTACCACCGGCTTGATAATTACCGGAATCGTTTGGCCTTCAGGAAATTCTTCAACTGCGGGCAACAGCACTTCGAGTCTGGCGGTTTCTTCCAGTTCCCGTTCGGCATTCAGGACGATCTGACCAGGCGCATCGCCGCTACGCACCTCCGATGCGAAAAAGCGAAAATCAGCCGGCTGACCGACCATGAGCCCGAACTCCTCTTGATTGATCAGTAATTCACTCCCTTCTTCCATGCCCTGCGGCACGACACACACAGCTTTAATTGGGGGTTTAAATCCTGGGATAGCAGGCATCGTCGATTCCAAACCGATATAATAAGACCGGGCCGTGCCGGCCTTAATCCGAATCCCCTTGCCAGTAGCACGGTTGCGACCGTACAAGGCCGCTCCTTTAGCAACCGCGAGATCGGGTTGAAATCCCTGCAACTCCCGAGCCGGGATCCCATCGTTCCACGAAGCGAGCAAATCGAGGACGCGCTTTCGAATCGGACTAGCATTGAATACGCCCCCATTGAAAAGCACGGCAGTAGGTCTGATGTATTCGCTCCCGAGTGCCTGCGATTCTACGAGCGAGACCAGCGTTTCACTGCCTTTCACGTTGATCAGGCTGCGCCTCAAGAACCGCGCCAGATGCTTGCTGACAACCGGATCAGCTGCATAGGGAAGACCTAACTCCCGAAGTCCGGCACCTCGACCTTCCTGTGGTAGCTCGGACGGCTTGGTCAGTGGAAAAAAGCCATCCAGAACCACTTGCTCAAGTGTCGCCTGGTCCATTCTTACTGAGACTGTCTTAGCCAGCAAGCTCGATCCCCTGGATGGAACGGCGATACGGGTTTCCGGCACGGACGAGTCGGTGAACAAGCTGATCTTGGCTTTACCCACCCCATGGATCAGAGACAGAAACTGCCATTCATCGATCGTTTTCCCTTCCGCTTCCAGCTGGCTCCTGAGCGTATAAGCCAAGGCCAGATCCATGTTGTCGCCTCCCAAAAGGAGGTGTTCACCGACACTGATCCGTTCGACTTCGAGGTTCCCCTCCTTCTCGGCAATCGCGATCAGACTGAAATCCGAGGTACCACCCCCGACGTCGCAAACCAGAACGATGTCTCCAGGGCTGACCTGCTTACGCCAATCTGTTCCGGACTGTCCCATCCACGCATAAAAAGCCGCCTGCGGTTCTTCGAGGAGAATCACCTTACCGAAACCCGCAGCTTGTGCTGCCTCGAGCGTCAGATTCCGCGCCACCTCATCAAATGAGGCGGGAACCGTGATGACAACCTGGCCGTCATCGATGCTCCAGGTTCGGCCTTGTGTCCATTCAGCGTTTAAGAACCCCAGCTTCATATGCTCGAGATAACGCCGGGAACATTCCAGCGCGGAAAGCTTTGCCTCACTGATATCCGATTTCCACGGCAAAATCGGTTTCCTCGGGTCGATATGGAAGTTCGATAACCAAGACTTTGCCGAGATGATTAGCCGGTCTGGAATCAGGGCACCATGATCTCGAGCAAAATGCCCCACGATCACTTCGCTACTTCTTTCCTGCCAAGGAAGACGCAACTGCTCTTCCGGAAACTCCTCCGGATGCGGAATGTAAATCGCAGAAGGAAGAGCTGGCTTTTCCCCGATCCGGTTTGGACCAAGTAATTGTGTGATCTCGACCATCCCGGTCCGGCCAGTCTCCCATTCTTCGACCGCAACCGCACTATTAGTGGTTCCCAGATCAATCCCGAGGCTGAAGCGGGGAGTGCCTTCGGTGTTTACTTTGGATCCCGAATTATGAACAACAGATTCCACTAATACAAAATTAGAGTGTCACAACCCAACCTGAGCGCAAGAACGCAAAAAACCGCGAATGGACCCGCCTCCGCAAGGCCTTCGGCGCGGCAGGCCACGCAATTAGCCGCGAAGCGGCGACTCATGATAGCCTAGGGCGCAGCCCTAGGAACGGCATAAAAAAACCGCCTAGCGCTGAAAGCGCGAGATAATCGGCGTTCTGCCGGCCACGCATTAGCCGTGAAGCGGCGACTCATGATAGCCTGGGGCGCAGCCCTAGGAACGGCATAGGTCCATCGGGAGAGGCGGTCATTCGTTTTTTGGGCGCGAACGAAAAAATCACATCGAGATGTTTGGCGAGGAGCAAGCCATAGAACAGCGCCACCCTCTGACGCGCCTTCAGCGCTAATCGACCTAGGCCTCCGCTTCGCTCAGCCTAGGCTATATTATTTCCAGTGCTTCGCACCTCTATTAGGCTCCGCACCACTTTTCACCAATCACCAATCACCTTTCCTAGGCCTCGCAAGCTCACTCCCGCGGCCGCGGGACTATAATCTTTTCACCGCTTGCAGCTCCGTCACGCTGCTTCTTTTCGCCCAGGAATTTATCTGCCTAGAATCCCGTTTATCTGCGGTTTCTTTTTTTTGCGCTTTTTGTGCCTTTTTGCGGCTATTCCGAATTTCCGAGTTCCTTTGCGGTGGTTCAGATTTCCGCCTCTCACCCCAGAAGTTCCACCTCCGCCGGCGCTATCGCAGGAATACCAGTGCTCTTAGCGATCCTTGGGAGCTTTACATAATCCGTCCTCCAGCCCTTGTGAATGAGTTTGCCGCTGAAAGGTGGGTCTCCGCTGATCTTCCCAATGAGACGGTATTCGTCGGCTGCGTATCCAGCCGGCACTGTAACTTGAGAACCTTCTTGGGCGACGGAAACGGGAGTGATTCTGAAGTGTTCTCTCAGCACCTCTTTACAACCCTGATGAATTACTCTGGCCGCCGCGCCTACCTGTGCGTCGTCGTAGGTAGTTAGATCTTCCATAAGAAAATCTACCAGCCGGCCTTTCTCCTGAAGAAGAGCCAGAAAAGCCGCAATCTCCCCTTGGGCCTGGTTTGCAGTCGGAGCCGGAGGCGGGGCTGCCACCGTCGCTGGAGCCGGACCGCTCGCAGGCACCGATTCTGCCTTCGGCCTCGCGACAAGCGAAAGCACCAACACCAAAATCGCTACCAAGAAGGCCACCATCGCGATTGGAAATGTGTAGTTACTAGCCGCGGGAACGAGTAACAAACCGTTCAGCACCACCAGAACGACTGCGACAATTGGCAGATAAGATTTCATCATGACGTCTAAACTTTGGCCGCAAATGTACACGAATTAGGCCCGGAACCGCGAATAGATCCCCAGTCGTCCCGCGTCCGCGGGACTATGGCGGACAGGCTGTGGTTGTTCTGTATTCGTAGCTTGCTCTCCTAGCCTCGCGCGACGAAGAGTCCATTCGCGTTTCCTATTCGTGTGCACTCGCGGTCCCTATTCGTGTCAATTCGCGGTCACGCCTTCAATCGCGAAGCTTTCGATATACTTCGATGATTGTTGTTGTAACGGCTTAAGCTTTTGGAACTCTGGCGAAGAACGCCACCGTTCCGCATCGGCCAAAGTCGGGAATTCGATCATCACGACTCGCTGAGGAGCGCGTCCATCGAATACCACTGCCTTACCCCCACGCGCCAAAATTTTACCGTGGTAAGTCGCAACCACTGCGGCTGCTGCCTCCCCATATTTTTGATATCCCACCGGATCAGTCACCTCGATATTCGAAATCACAAATGCTGGCGGCGGCTTCGCCTGTCCGCCCTGGAGCCCGTGCATGGCGGTTACGACCAACCCAACGCCCGTGAGAACTGCGGCTGCTGTTTTCAATCGGATCTTCATGCCGCTGGCAATTATGGGGAATTTAATAGCAAATGAGAAGTCAGGACTCGAGCCGACACAAAACCGCGTCGGTGGCATTCGATGTGCGCACGCCTCGGTCATCCGCATTTAAATCTCTTCGCGTCCATTCGTTTGCAATAGCGGTTCCTTCTGCGGCTGTTAGCGTTTCCGACCAATTACCTTTCACCGCTCCCTCCCTTTGCGGCTTTGCGTCTTTGCGTGAGATTTTCTTCGTCTTTTGCTTCGCGTGCATTTCGCGTTCTTATTCGTGTGTATTCGCGGTCCCTATTCGTGTCAATTCGCGGTCGCTCTTCGCGGTCGTTTTCCCGAAACGCAATCCCGCGAACCGCGCTGACGCGCCGAATACGATCAAGGTCACAATTAACACTGCCCCGGTAACGATTTGTTGCTCCTCAGGAGTGACCCCGGCTAAGCCTAATGCGTTTTGAACAAAAGCGAGTACCAATAAGCCAATCAAAACCCCGGGCAACGTTCCTGACCCACCGAAAATATTGACCCCGCCCAGTACCACTGCCGTGATCACCGGTAATTCCAGTCCGATAGCGGTATCGGAACGTGCGCTCGCGAGATAAGCAGTCAGAATGATGGCTGCTAACGATGACATGAGGCCGGATGCAATGAAAACGCCGAGCATCGCCCGATGCACACTGATCCCAGAAAACCGGACCGCTTCCCGGTTATTCCCGATCGCATATAACGCCCGTCCCCAATGGGTCCAATGCAGATAAATCGCGAACGCAGCAAAGCAGATCACAAAGATCACCGTGCTCCAAGGGATCAACGTTCCATCGATTGTTCCAAAGCCGATGTTTTGATACCAATCAGGAAACCCGCTCACTCCGCGCTCATTCAGGATGATTTGAGCAACGCCGCGATATAACGCCAGGGTACCGATCGTGACCACCAAAGAAGGTAGCTTTCCATACACCACGATCAGCCCGTTGATAAGGCCGGCCAAAGTACCAGCGAGGACACCCAACAGCATGGCTGCCTCGATCGGTAACCCGTGTTCAAGACAGACCGCCATTAACGAAGCGCAGAGCCCGACGATCGATCCCACTGAAACATCGATCTCTCCGGTAATAATGATCAGGGTCATCGGTAACGCCACGATGGCAACCGGTGTCATCCCGGCTAAAACAATCGATAGGTTCGACGGAGTCAGGAAATAGCGGGATACATGCGCCCCAGCTACAAAGGTGGCGATCAGCACTAACAAAAGGAACATCTCCCAGCGCGCTAATAACCGGAAGAGCGCGCGCCCCCGAACGCCACGGTTCTGCGGTTGAATGCCGGTCGAGTCAGTATTCATCGCCGAAACGGCCTCCGTAGATGCCCAGTAAGCCGGGATCGGCGTTCAACCCCTTCAGCTCGCCGGGCCAATTGGCTATAGAATAGCACCGTCACCACGATAGCAGCTCCTAACACAGCCTGAAGCCAGAACCGGTTAATCCCTAACAGTTGAATCCCGTTCTCTAGCACGGCAAAGATGATCGCCCCAAGCGCTGCTCCATAGACAGAACCGCTTCCTCCAAAAATACTGACTCCTCCCACCACCACCGCAGAGATCGCTTGAAAATGGAGCTCCGGCGCAATCACCGCGTCGACGGTTCCAAATCGCGCACCCCAAAGCACGCCGACTAAGCCGCACAGCAATCCGGACAACACAAAGACCAAAGCAATATGGCGCCGCTCGTTAATACCGGCGAACTTCGCACTTTCTTGATTGCTGCCGAGCGCGTACAAATTTCGACCGGTGCGAGTAAATCGAGCCGCTAGCCCGAACCCGATCGTGAACAATAACGCTAACCAGACCAGAATTGGCACGCCGGCAAAATCGGCTCGCGCGATGGCCCCATAGCTGTCGGGTAACACCGTGGCTGAGATCTGTCGTCCGCCGGCCAGCACGATGACTCCACCGCGGTACATAGCCAAGGTGCCAAGCGTCGCGACGATAGCCGGGATCCGGAACCCGGTAACCAAGAGCGCGTTAAAGGCGCCGAGTGCTCCCCCAACCAGGCAACCGATTAAGAACACAACTAGTATTGACCCGTCAGGATGCTGTTGAAGCCAATCAGCAGCGACAAATGCGCTGGTAGCAACCATGGCGCCGACGGAAAGATCGATCTGGCGAGCAATGATCACTAATGCTTCTCCCAAAGCTACAATGCAGACCAACGTGGCGGAAAGAGCCACCTGCTCTAAATTCGCTCCTTCCAAAAAACGCGGTTCTCGCAAAGTAATGCCCAGGCCGATTAGCAACACCGCGACCACTAGCCCTAGCTCCCGAAAACGCATCACCTGGTTTAGCCATCCCTGCGCATGTCGTCCTCGTTCTCGTCCTCGCTCTGGTTGCTCTTCTCGCTCCTCGCCCCTCAACTCCTCCCGCACCACTGCCTGATCTCCTTCTACCGCACCCTTCTCATCCTCATTCGCCGCTTGCGCCGCTGCTAATAACATTGCTTCCCGATCAAACGATGCCCGCCCGGATTCAGCCACAATCCGTCCCCCGCGAAACACCAGGATCCGATCCGCCATTCCGATCACTTCCTGCGCATCATCACTGATCAAGAGCACGGCTAACCCTTGAACAGCCAAATGGGAAATAATCCGATGGATCTCTGCTTTCGCGCCGACATCCACTCCCCGGGTTGGTTGATCCAAAATCAAGACTCGCGGGGCCGGGATTAACCATTTCCCAATCAATACTTTTTGCTGATTCCCACCGGATAAGGTGTTAGTCAATTGTTCCACCCCGGACGCAACCACCCGCATTTGCCCGGTAAACTTTTGCGCAATCGCGTTCTCTTTCACCCGATCAACTAACCCCAGCCTATTCGATAGCTGGCGCAGGATCGGCAACGTCTCATTAGCACGGATCGGAAATGGCAAAACTAACCCCTGTTGATGCCGGTCTTCCGGAACCAAAGAGATTCCTAGCCGCATTGCATCCCGCGACGAAACTAACCTGACAATCTGGTTATCTAATCTGATCTCACCCTGATCAGGAGTCGTTATGCCGAACAACATTTGGGCGACCTCAGAACGTCCGGCTCCGACTAAACCGAAGAATCCCAGAATCTCTCCGGCGCACACTTCGAAAGTGACATCCTCAACAAAGCCCGCCCCCGAAAGACCGCGTACCGACACCACGGGTTCAGCAATGGGGGCTTCTTCTTTCGGAAAGAAGGCAGACGGCTCAGCCCCGATCATGTGTCGAACGGTTTGCGCCGGCGTCAAATCCGCCGTCGGACCTGTCATCACCCGTTTGCCCGAACGGAGGATAGTAACTTCATCGCCTAGCCCGAGAATCTCATCAATGAAATGGCTAATGAAGAGGATCGCCACGCCTTGCCCTTTCAAACGCTCGACAATCTCGAACAATCGATCAACCTCACGCCTTGAGATGGTCGAGGTCGGTTCGTCCATCACTAGCACCCTAGCGTCGGTCGACAGTGCCTTGGCGATTTCCACAGCTTGTCGCTCGGCGATACTCAACAATTTTACGGGCAACCCCGGATCGATATCAATCTGTAGACCGGCCAGGAGCTGCTGCGCTCGCCGCGTCATCGCGGACCAATCGATCCCACCAATCCCGCGGGGTTGTCGACCAACAAATACGTTTTCCGCTACGGAGAGATCCGGGAACACCGCCGGGTGTTGGTGAATGACCGCAATCCCTTGCCGCCGAGCATCAGCGGCATCGGTAATGGTGGTTTCAACCCCATCTCTCAGGATACGGCCCCCATCCGGCTGATGAATCCCGCCCAGAATTTTGACCAGGGTACTCTTGCCCGCTCCGTTTTCCCCGGCCAACGAATGGACTCGGCCGGGGTAAAGACTAAGGTCAACGTTGCTTAGGACGTCAACTGGTCCGAAGCGTTTCGTGATTCCGCAAAGCTCAATTGCCGGCACCACGGAACTCCCCGCTGTATTGCGCAGGAGCGTATCCCCGGCGGTATCCGTACGTCCTTCCCGCACAACGACTAAAAATTGTAATCCTTAACGTTATCCGGAGTAAACTGTAACGGCTCGCCGGTAACGATCTGCCCACTGTCATCGATCTTATAGGTACCGGGCCAACGGCCGCTCGTAATGGTAAAACTATCACCGGGTTTACCTTGAATCTTACCTTCTACGAAATTTTTTGCCGCATAATAAGTCACATACCCAAGTTTGATCGGGTCCCAGAGATAAAACCCTTCGATGGTCCCATCGAGCATATACTTGCTGGTAATACTCGGGACACAGTTCCCGGAGATTTTTATCTGACCCTGTTTATGCACCGACTCGATCGCCCGCGCTACCGCCGGCAGACCGGGACAGGTCGGAGCAAAAATTCCGGTCAGGTCCGGGTATTTCGTGGTCAACGCGACCGTGACATCAAACGCCTTTTGCTCGTTATCGTATCCGTACACTTCGTCGACAATTTGAATATCCGGATATTGTTTAAGTTCATCGCGAAACGCAGCGATCCAGGCATTCTGATTCGCCGCCGTCGGTTGGGCCGATACAATAGCCACCTTTCCTTTTGGTCCCATCGACTTGAGCAACAACATCGCTCCGAAGCGTCCGATCGCGTCACTCGTGGACTGGTTCACAAAGAAAGAACGACCCTGCGGATTCGAATCCGCATCGAAGGTAATAACTTTAGCGCCTAACTTTTCCGCCCGTTTCATGGCCGGGACCACCGCATCCGGATCACTAGCTGCAACCGCAATCGCCGGAATATGCCGATCCGCTAAATTGTTGATCAACTCGACCTGCGCTTGTCCACTGGACTGAGTCGGACCGTAATTATTAACCTTTCCTCCGGTCTCTTTCGCCGCGATCTGCGCCCCTTGCAGGGTCGCATTATAATAAGGATTGGTGGTCTCTTTAATCACCATGGCTAACTCGAAATCATCGGCCCTAACCGTCTTAGTCAGGACCGGTAGCGCAGCCACCGCGAACAAAGTCAGCGGCACTAGGCCAATGCGAAATCTGCTCAGCTTTGACGCTAATTGTTTACCGTTCACAGCGTCCGCGGCGTTCCCCGCGTTGTAGAGGGAGGGATTCATAGAGGGGGGCTTCGGTTTGAAGAGGGGATTCGGTTTGAGAAAGTTGGAAACGTTAGGGGGGATACGCCCAATCACTGGACGCGAGGGTGCCTCGGCAACACTGCCGAGAACACGAGTCTAAAGGAAATCTCGTGCTGGCGCAAACTGCTAATTTACGCCAGAATTATCTCAAAATGCGCGCACGCCACCGGAAACGGACCATTCTGCTGGCCATCACTTCGACCCATCACGGTTTTTATCATGGCGCCGCCCGATACGCTGCTGAACATCACTGGCATATCGTTGCCGATATGATCTACGACGCCACCATTCCATTTGGCTGGAAGGGAGACGGTATTCTCTCTTTTGTCGGACACTGGGAAGAACTGGCTCGCTACGTCGTTTCCGCTCGGATCCCGGTCGTCGAGATTTCATCCGTGCGAAAAGATCTAGGGTTACCCTGCGTGATGGAAGACAATGCCGGCATCGGCAGACTTGGTGCTGAACATCTGCTGGAACGTAACCTCAAAAATTTCGTCTGGGCCCCATTCTGGGATGACGCAGTCAACGAGGAACGTTTCGAAGGATTCGCGAACACCATCCGCGCTGCTGGATTCGATTGTGTGCGGCTCTTACCGGTGAACACTCGGAAAAGTCCGCAGATGAACCGAACGCTGCGCCGCAAATCCGTCCTGAAAACGATCCGTTCCTTAGATTATCCGCTCGGTGTCTTCTGTTATAACGACTGCGTTGCCGCCGATATCGTTGACGCCTGTATCGAGAACGAAATTCTTATTCCCGATCAGGTGGCGGTGCTTGGCGTGGATAACGACCCGGTGATCTGTGATTGCGTCCAAGTCCCATTATCCAGTGTGCGTCATGATTTGGAAGGAATGGCCTACGAAGCCGCTGCTTTACTCGACCGCCTGATCGACGGTCATGCACCTCCGATCCCTCCAAAACGAATCACCCCAAAAGGCGTGGTCACCCGCAAAAGCACTGAGATTCTAGCGGTGGAAAACCCGGCTGTGGTCTACGCCCTCGGGTTCATCCAAACCAACTTCGCTAACCCCACTCTATCGGTCGACGACGTTGTCGCCCACGGCCAACTTCCTCGCCGATCCCTGGAACGCGCTTTCCGAGCCGAGTTCGGCCGAACCATCTTGCACGAAATTCTTCGGGTACGAACAAATCACGCCCAAAAACTCCTGGAAACAACCGCTCAATCAATAACCGATATCGCCGCCGGCTCAGGGTTCACAAGTGTAAACCATTTCTACCGCGTGTTCCGTGATCGTACCGGCCTCACCCCACGCGCCTTCCGCCTATCCCGACAACCACAGCCATAACCCCAATCGGAGGCCGAAGAATAACCTCACGCAAAGCAGAAGGCTGTTTATAGCTAAGCTCCCGAATCTTAGTCACAGCAAGCCTGTTTTCTTCACGGAGTTTGCGAATCGCATCGTGGTTTTTTTGCGTTTTCTGCTCCTTTTGCGGCTATTCAGGTATCCACCTTTCACCTTTCACTTTTCATCCCGGAGAAGCGTGGCGCGGAGCTAGGTTGATGCTTCTCGAGCCTAGTCGTCGAAATACCTCGAATCGATAAAACTGCCCCTCCGAATTGAGTCCGAATTGGTCGAACACTCGCTCTAGAGCTCCTGAAAAGCGATCACCGACGCATTAATCGGGCAGCGCTTCATCGCTGAGCACGCGCTTCCCTGGCCGGCTTCATTGCACCCCCCCCTCGACTGAAACCATCTTTGAAGGGCTAGAGTTGCAGCGAATCCGGCTTCATCACGATCAGCAAATTCCAGAATGGTAGTAGTTGGTGGAGATGCCAGTTGCATCTTCCCGAAGCGGTGAAACACAACGTATCAAAATATGAATGTGTTTTGTATAGAACGCGACCCCGCGGACGGCCCTCAACCGACTTTTCGCAGCTTGCCGCGTCGTGGGCTTGGCGAAGGAGGGGTTACTCCGGTTCGTCTTACTACGCTCCGCGCACCGCAGCCACTGCTCTCGACATCCGATTCGATAACGTTCCTAAATTCAATCGAGCGAGGGATAAAGGCTCGAAATCTTCCCCGGCCACCTTTTCACCGTCGATATGGATCCGCAGTTTGACTCGGACTAATCCCGATCTGGCGAACACCTCGACGACATGGATTTTACCGCTGTCGTCCGTGACGCTTCCCCGCATAATCGGCGCGTTCGAAAAAGCCAGTACATCTTTGTTGGTATCCACCACTTTACCATCGATATACAAGCGGTTCTCTTCGGTTACACTCTTCATCGAGAAAGTGGGTCCCCAAGAGTTATGGGCCACAATCTGATGTCCAAGAAACTCAGTTTTACATTCGGTAACAAACATTTTAGCAATTTTGGTACATTGACGGTTGGGCTCGGTGGAATTGCACAATTTTGTTCGACCTTCGTACCATCTCATCGCGCGCCTGTTCGGGTGTCACGCGGTTTGTCGCCTTCGCCAGTGTCCATTGGCTATTCGCAAAGGGTGGACATCACCAATCACCATCTGCTATTTGTTATTCGCGAAGCGCTGCCTCTCACCCTCTTCCCTTTGCGGCTTGCCGCCCCTGGCCGACATAGCTAAAGGGGGAGATGGGGCGACGTCTGCTTTGAGTGCGATTCTCTTAAAGGCGTGACCCTATTTGCTTACCCCTCCCTTTTATTGGCCCTCCTTTGCAGCTTGGCGTGATATTCTCTTCGTGGGCAGCTTCGAGAAAAGTGACGGAGTTCGGCGAACTGCGAAGTCAAAAAACTCGAAAGCGCACTGGGCGCCGAATAGACAAATCCCCTGAAAGCAAGAAGAATGCAGGATGCAAAAGAAGTATAACGGAGAAAGATGAGTTGCCAGCCGATCACCTACTTCATGTGGAAGTATCAGCCGCATTTCAGAGCTGCAGGAAAATACTTTGCCGAAAGGCTTTTCAAGGATCTGGATCAACTTTTCGAGCCCCAGCTATTTCTAGTTGGTATTCTCGCCGATAGAAATCTGCAGCGTCTTCCAGCCTGTGTGGAGCCGGAAAAAGATTTTTGGATTCACTCGGAATGTTTTAATGGTGTGCTAGCACTAGCCCAGACTCTGAACCCGGCATATCCCGAAACCGGAATGCTTCAATCCCATCCTCTGGCTCAAGAGCGGCAAGATAAAACCTTATTCGATCGATCTATCCGGGACGCTATCAGGGAGACGGTTGAGATGGAGTCATCAGCCACCTTTAGTTTACGCTACTTCGTCTCACTTCCGACTAGGGTAGAAGGTTACCTGGTTTGTTCGGTTCTCGGTTTGCAGCGCGAGGTAGTTCGTGCGCACTACGAACTGAAGCAATCTGTGGTACGGATTCATAAACATAGAAATGCTGAGGTAGCTGTGTCGTTAATTGACGCTGCCGCAAAAGAGTTTCTCGAGCGTTTGCGCCAGGAGCTTCTGAAACCTGATCCTGGCCTCGGCGAACTCGAGATCGATCCGGAAGATATTATCCGTCTCGCCGGTCGGTCGCTCTGCAGAGATACGGTCGCGAGAATCGATCAACGCCGAATTGAAGGCATGCATGACCTCTTTAATGCATGCTCGACGATTTCGTCCCTTGGATACGAAAAATCGGTGGCATCGGGGCGTATGATCCTTTGCCGGAGGGATCACTCGTCGCTAACCCCCCGGATCTCACTGGTAAAGCCGGAAAAGCTATCTAGATACCGGGCAGCAAGAAAGCTTTTTCAGCTCGCGTCCGGCGATCTCTCCCTGCATTCGGATTCCGAGGAAGTTTTTGGTTTAGTATCGCTTCGGGACTACGACGAAACCCAAGAGGATCTCTTTGAGATGCAGGTACTCGGTCATCAGCATTGGGAACTAAATCACGCTGGCAAAACGCTAATGAAAGTGGGGTACGGTATACCGTCTTTGCCGCGGTTGTCCTTTCATGAAGCCAAGCTGCGGAGTGACTTAGCAAGAATCTTCAGATCAATAACTCCAGATGATACTAGTCGCCTGGTGACTTTGA